>Ga0116129_1000100_pt1 | contig 63677 bp, 63 predicted proteins | sample June2015DPH_17_2_FD_89732 | JGI IMG/M metagenome (GOLD analysis project Ga0116129, IMG submission 89732) | Peatland microbial communities from SPRUCE experiment site at the Marcell Experimental Forest, Minnesota, USA - June2015DPH_17_10 | ecosystem: Environmental > Terrestrial > Soil > Wetlands... | reverse complement strand
ACTCGATCTCGCTTATTTTCATAAGGTTAGGTTATTTGGCCGCTTGACATGCGAAATTGCTGTGGTTTTTCGAGAAAAAATTTTAGAGCTGTATTAGAGGTTGAGTGGAATCTTCGTCAGACGGTCTGGCGAAGTGAGGAGAGTGCGGCGGTTGCCTGCTTCATCTTCAAGAGGGTCAAACCTACCGGGATAAGGAGGAGATAACAGAGCGCGGCCAGGAGCATGGTGACATTAATCCCGAAGGCCATGCTGAACATGACTCCGAGAACGGAGGCCAAGACACCGGTAGCGCCGTTGATTCCCCAGAACCAGGGAGCGGGTTGGGGGTCGATCGCCTCGACCAGACGCATTCCAGTGGGGAATGCGAAGCCAAGCAAAAAGCCGAGGGGCATGATGACTGCAATCGATACGCCGATGCGAACGAGGAGTTCCTGATTGGCCGTGTGCTGGAAGATGACGGGCAGTAGATTCACAAGCACGACAAGATAGGCAACGACAAGACCTGCCCAGACCGGGAGTCTGCCCGGCACATCCAGTTTCAGCCGATCGGATGTCAGGCTGCCGAGGCCCGAAGCGAGAATGAGGCTGAAGAGGCTGACGCTCAACGAGTAGATTGGGTGGCCGAGGAAGACGCTGAAGTGCTGGAGGAGAGCGATCTCGGCGAGCATGAAGCCCATGCCGATGAGGGAAAAGTAAAGGCTTCCGGAGACCGCGAGGGGGAAGGGGCAGTCGCGGGCTGCGCTTCGCAGGGGCATGAGGATAGTACCGATGACAGCGATGATGGAGATGAAGAGGATGAGCATCAGGACGAGCGAGGCGACGAGATTGCCACGGACGACACCGACATCGAGGGTTTTATGGGCCATGCGAAGGGTTGTCTGAGGGATATCGAGGAAGCGGAGTTGATTGAAGAAGAATGGCCGGTTGTCGGTGGAGACCGTAAGGTCGAGGAAGTTGCCGTCCACGGCGCGATTGAGGGAATCGCGGTCGGGACTTTCGGTAATGGCGCGGAGCAAGGGGGATTGCGGAGGTTGATCGGGCGCGAGCAACACGTTGAAGCCGAGGGTTTTTACTGTGTCGTGCAGGATACGGAGCTGGCTGGGTGTGAAGGGCTTCCTGGAGAGGACGAGCGTGGCGATCTTGCCGCTACTGGCGACAAAGAGCTGCGGGCGGGCATCTTTGACGCCTGAATCGAGGAGGACGGCGGTTGCGAGGCCGATCATTCGGCCGGTTTCGTTGACATTGCCGGGACTGTACCAGCGGCTGACGGTAAAGATTCCATCGTCGTTGATGGTATTGAGGAAGGCGTGCCAACCTTCCAGCGTGTAGAGGCCGTTTTCACTGAGGCTGAAGGCTCCGGCTCCGGTTGCGGCCCATGTATCGATCATGCTCATCTGGACGAGATCGAATTTCTCGTGGGTGCTGGCAAACCAACTGCGGGCGTCGTCGACGTGAAGTTTGAGATTGGGAATAGCGGTTACGTTGGAGAAGTTTTTGTAGAAGGAGTCGCGGGTGAGGAGATTGATGAAGATAGGGTTCAGCTCTACGCCTGTGATGTCGGGGACGCCGAAGTAATAGGCCGTCATGAGGTCGCGCCCGCCACCGACGCCGACTACTGCCGACTTGTGGATGCCGGGAAGGCGGTAGGCGAGGCTGACAAGGTCATCCTGCAGGAAGGCAATGGAGTCGCGGGTTCCGTCGTAGTGGAACATGGTTGTGCCGGCCGCGCCGTCGATGTTGAGTTGTGCTTGCGAGGCGCGCGATTGCGGGGACAGAGTGGGAGATGGGCCCCACAGTTCGGGGAAGAAGGTGACAGGCTGGCTCGCGATGATGCGAGAGTAGGAGTTCCACTTCTCGTAGATGCCGAAGCCGTTCGTTTCGAGAGTGTTCTTGACGAGGATGGGGCGAACACCGGCGGGCGTGAGTGAATTGAGGATTCCGAAGATCAATAAAGCAAGGGTGAGTGGGAGGGGACGGCGCCACCAGGGCAGGGAGTCGATTTTTTGTCGATCTTCGAGTGATGCGCTGGCGGCAAACGCCACTGCGGAGAGTCCGCAAACGACGCCCGACATAATGACAGCGGTTGGGCCGTCGAGCAGATTGAGCACGAGGATGACTCCGATGCATCCGAGCGCAGCGCCCATCAGGTCGACGCCGTAGACCTGTCCGCGGGGGAAGGGGCTGCGGGTGAGGGCAAGACTGACTGCGATGCCGGAGAAGACGTAAGGGATGGCCATGGAGATGAGCAGGAGGCTCCATGCAACCACGGTGGTCAAGGAAAGTGCGGTGAGGGTGATGAGGGAAAACTGCACCATGATCGAAGCCGGCATGGCGACGGCGGCTGCCAGGGAGAAGTTGGCAAGGGTTGTGGCGAGTGGTTTCCGCTCGAGGCGATCCCGGTGAAGATAGACCCAGACCGCGCCGACGGTCATGCCCAGCATGGCGACGCTGATCGCAAAGAAGGCCATGTAGTACCAGGCGATGACCGACAGGATGCGCGTTTGAATGATCTGGAAGGTAAGCAGCGAAAAGGTGAGGAGAAATACGCCAGAGAGAAATGGAACTTTGCGCATGGAAAGCGGGACCAGAAAGAGCCTCCTGAATCAGTAATTCGCGTGGCGTTCTGGCCGAAGTGTAACAGGAAGCGCGGGGCTTGTAGACAAGAGCGGGCTTCAAGCAGTTGACTACTTTGATGGATCAAGTGGCCCGCTCCCGGACTTCGCGCGGGGACAAGTGCCGTCGTTCGATTATGTTATGGGCGGTCCTGGCCGAGCACGGCGCGCTGGGCTGCGAGGAGCTCGTGGATGCCTTTTTCGGCGTAGTCGAGCATGTGGTTGAGCTGGGCGCGAGTGTAGGAGTTGTGCTCGGCGGTGGCCTGGGTTTCGACGAGTCCTCCTGAGGCGAGCATGACGACGTTCATGTCGACTGCGGCACGGGAGTCCTCTTCGTAGCAGAGATCGAGGAGGACGTTGCCGTCGACGATGCCGACGCTGGTGGCTGCGAGCATTTGTTTGAGGGGTGAGGCTTTGAGGGTTCCTGCCTCAACCAGTTTACGAAGAGCAAGGGCGAGGGCGACGCAGGCTCCAGTGATAGCTGCGGTGCGGGTGCCACCGTCGGCCTGGAGGACGTCGCAGTCGAGGATGATGGTGCGCTCGCCGAGAGCCTTCATGTCGACGACGCTGCGGAGGCTGCGTCCGATGAGGCGCTGGATCTCGTGGGTGCGGCCGCCGATCTTGCCGCGCTCGGCCTCGCGGGCGGTGCGGGTGAGAGTGGCGCGGGGAAGCATTCCGTACTCGGCGGTGACCCAGCCGCGGCCGGAGTTGCGGAGCCAGCCGGGGACGCCCTGCTCGATGGTGGCGTTGCAGAGGACGCGGGTGTTGCCTGACTCGATGAGGACGGAGCCTTCGGCCATGGCGACGTAATGTGGGGTGAGGCGGATGGGACGGAGGGCGTCGGCTGCGCGGTGGCCGGGACGGAAGAGCTGCGGGCTCGGGGTGGTTACGGACATTCAGAGATTATAGTTGTGAGATTTCTCTCATGATTTGTGCAAAGACCAAAGGCTTAGCACGGATTTGCACGGAGGACACGGATCAGGAACAGGCAACGGCAAGATCAGAACCATTCCATCGACTTATTCAGGAGAGGCTTACTGCTGAGCGAAGGTGCTTGTACTCAAAGGCAATGTGGGTGGTATGAGTTCCAAAATGGGATTGTTCCAGAATGGGAAAAGGTAACCGGAAAGGGGTTTGGGCGAAGATTTTGTGGGGTTTGGGTGGGAGCGTAGTTCTATATTGGGAATTACAGATTTGTGAGCGAGACAGGTTACCATTGCGTCTTTGCTTCGATGAGTAGGTACTTAGCAAATGAGTTCCAGTTTGGCACTTGACGTGATTACGTAAGTGCAACTGCTGTCAGGAAACGTTGAGCAGGGATTGGCGGAAAGAGCGGAATGCAGGCAACGCAGAGCAGTACTGCCTCAGGGCCAGGGATTTATTCAGGGAAGTTTGCGGCGCTTCGGCATGTGACGCGGGAGATGAGTCTCAACCGGGTTGCTATGCCGGGGGTGCGACGAGCAGAAGCGGTTGCGAGCGAGGTTCCTGCTCCTCTTGTGGGTGTTGCTGAGGGCGCGGGGCTGGCGCATGACGCTGGTAACCTGCTGGGGGCTTTGAGTCTTTACTCCGATCTGCTGGCGATGCCGGGTGTGCTGCACGAAGAGCATCGCGAGTATGCGACAGAACTGCGGATGTTGAGCGACCGTAGCTGGGAGATGATCAACCGGCTGGTGAATCACTCGCGGGCGGGGCTGCCGGGCATGACCCAGAACATGGCCACGGAGGAGATTTCGGTTCTTCCTGATGTGGTGGATCGGTGTCGCGGACTGCTGAGCCGAGTGGCTGGACGGACGGTGGAGGTTTCGTATGGGGTGGGAGCGTTTCAGCCGGTGCGGGTGCCGGTGGAGGCGGTAGAACGGATCCTTACGAACCTGGTGAAGAATGCGGCGGAGGCTACTCCGTGGGTGGGAGCGATCTCGATTCATGTTGAAGGCGTGACGGAGGCGGTGGAGACGGAGAGCGAGGAGACTCGTCGGCGGGTGGTGATGACGGTGCGCGATCGCGGGTGCGGAATGGACCAGGCGGCGGTGAAACGATTGATGCAGGCGGGTGGGATCTCGAGCGGGAATGGGCGTGGGCTGGGCTTTCGCGTGGTGCGGGAGCTGGTGGCGATCTCGGGTGGATGTCTGAGGGTTGAGAGTCAGCCGGATGTAGGGACGAGCATCTCGGCGGAGTGGCATGCGGTGAAGAGATCGGAGGCGGAGTTGCGGCGAGACGAGGCAAGGAGGATGGAGTTGGAGGTAAGGAATGTGTTGAAGGGAGAGGCTGGGTGGATCGCATGCTGAGGACTGTTGAGTCGTTTGTGACGAAGGAGGAAGGGGCCGGGATGCTGGAAGAGCGAGTTGAGGGAGTGGCGGTGAATCGTGATTCTGTGGCTTTGCTGGATGTTCCGTCGGGAGTGCTGGTTGGCGTGTCTCCGGTCAATGCGGCAGCGGCGGATCGGGGCCCGCGGAAGGATAACGCGGCGCATTTGGGACTGCTGCATGTGCTGGTCGTCGATGATGATGACGCTGTGCGGAAGGCCTGCTGCCAGATTGCGATAGGGATGGGCTTTGCCGTGGTGCTTGGCGCAGACAGCGCGACGGCTGCGCGGGGTATTTTGAAGCATCAGCGGATCGATGTGCTGCTGCTGGATCTAAAGCTGCCGGGGGGAGGCGGGCTGCCGCTGCTGGAACAGGTGAAGGCGCTGCATCCGGATACTGCGGTGATCGTGATGACGGCGTTTGCGACCGTGGCGTCGGCTGTGGAGGCGATGCGGATTGGCGCCGAGGACTATCTGACGAAGCCTTTTGCGCTGGAGGAGCTGACGACGGTGATGGAGCGCACGGCGAAGCAGCTTGAGCTGGATGTGCAGAGCCGTCAGTTGCGGGAGAGGTTGAGAACGCAGCAGGGAATGGGTGGGCTGATTGGGCGCTCGCCTGAGATGGAAAAGCTGTATCGGATACTGTCGAAGGTGGCGTATTCGACGCACCAGGTTTTGATTCTGGGCGAGAGTGGGACGGGCAAGGAGTTGGTGGCGCGGTCGATCCACTTCAATGGGCCGAATACAGCGAAGCCGTTTGTGACGGTGGACTGCGGATCGCTGGTGCCGACGCTGATTGAGAGTGAGCTGTTCGGGCATGTGAAGGGGGCGTTTACCGGGGCGGATCGAGCGAAGGAGGGTTTGCTGGCTTCGGCTGAGGGTGGGACGGTGTTTCTGGATGAGATTGGCGAATTGCCTCTGGATCTGCAGGCGAAGCTGCTGCGCGCGCTGCAGGAGAAGGAGGTGCGTCCGGTGGGATCGACGGTGACGAAGCCGATCTCGGCGCGGGTGTTGGCGGCGACCAATCGCGATCTGTCGGGGATGGTGGAGCAGGGAAGGTTTCGCAAGGACCTTTACTTCAGGTTGAATGTGGTGAACCTGCGGATTCCGCCGCTGCGCAACAGGCGTGAGGATATTGCTCCGCTGGCGATGCATTTTCTGGCGCGGATGGAGAAGGAGACTGGGGTGGTGAGGAGTTTTTCCGACTCGACGCTGCGCGTGATGACGGAGTTTGACTGGCCGGGGAATGTGCGGGAGCTGGAAAATGCAATTGAGCGGGCTTGCGCGCTGTCGTCGGGACCCGTGCTGCACATGGGAGACCTGCCGACGCAGTTGCAGAACTTCCGATTGCAGCAGGGGCCGACGATCCGCATCGAAGAGGATGCGCAGGATCGAAGGGAGAGCGTGAGCGCTGACGGAGGGGAGATTGTATCGATTGCGGAGATGGAGAAGCATGCGATTCTTGGCACGATTCGTCAATTGAAGGGCGACAAGCTGATGGCGGCGAGGCTGCTGGGGATTGGGAAGACTACGCTGTACCGGAAGCTGAAGGAGTACGGGATCACGGAGGGGTTGGGGGATTAGAGCTGTTTCCCCTATCGTTGGCTGGCGGATAACAGCTCCAGCCTTGCCCGATTCGGCCGAGGGTTTGCGGCGGACGGAATAGAATCAGGTGCGAGGAAGGTGATTGCCATGCAGTGCACGCATCTGGACCATATCCATAAGGTGAAGCCGTCGGCGAAGGGCTGTGAGGAGTGTTTGAAGATGGGGAGCACGTGGGTGCATCTGCGGATGTGCATGGAGTGCGGGCATGTGGGGTGCTGCGACTCTTCACAGAATAAGCATGCGACGAAGCATTTTCATGCGACGAAGCATCCGATCATGCGCTCGTTTGAGCCGGGTGAGGATTGGGGTTGGTGCTACGTCGATGAGATCGAGGTGGATGGTCCGTGGCCGCATTAACGCTTCTGTATTAGGAGAGGCTGTGCGTTTTGCTATGCTGGCTCTATCTGAAATGTCTTCCATTATGCGAAGAGTGAGGGAGTTTTATGTCTGACGAAGTATTGAATGTTGTGCCGGTTGAGCAGGCTGCGACGCCGACAGTAAAGATTACGGTCCGTCCGAATGGGCCGTTTCGCGTGGAGGGCCCGATCGCGCTGGTCGATGTGAATGGGAATGAGTGGGACCTGACGGGGAAACCGGCGATCTCGCTTTGCCGATGCGGGATGTCGTCGAAGCGGCCATTCTGCGATGGGACGCATGGGCGAGAAAACTGGAAGTGCGATGCCAGTCCTATACCGACGGAGCCGGTTGCGCTGGGATAGCTGGTTTGGATTGCATTCTGGACAAGCCCTTCCGGTTCGCGCGAATGAGATGGTGTTTCCCCTGTTGGCGCGGGCTGGAAGGGTTCAGGGTTTGAAATTCAATTTGAGGATAGAGCGGCATGATGATTCGCAGCTACTGCAGGGTGATTCTTTCTGTATGTTTCCTGGTTTCGGTGGTAGGGCTGAAGGCTCAGGAGGCTCCGCAGAAGGCTGAGGGGAAGGAGTACACGCGCAGTGAGGCGATGATTCCCATGCGCGATGGGGTGAAGCTGCATGTGGCGATTCTGCGGCCGATGGGTTCGGAGAGCACGGGGGAGCCGCTGCCGTTTTTGATGGAGCGGACGCCGTATGGGACGGACAACAATTCGTCCAAGAGCGTAAATATCTCGAAGCCGGAGTTGGCGGCGAGTGGATACATCTTCGTGTTTGGCGATATTCGCGGGAGGTATGAGTCCGAAGGCCAGTTTGTGATGAACCGCGCGATTGTGGCGCACAACACGAAGAACGATGTGGACGAGACGACGGATACGCGAGATACGATCGACTGGCTGCTGAAGAATGTCCCGAACAACGACGGGAGGGTTGGAGTGCTCGGGGTGTCGTATCCGGGATTTCTGGCGATGTCGGCGGGGATTGAGGCGCATTCGGCGGTGAAGGCGATCTCGCCGCAGGCTCCGATGACGAATGTGTGGCTAGGCGATGATTTTTTTCATAACGGTGCGTTTCGCGAGACGTATGGTTTCGACTACGTGCAGCAATTGGAAGGGCAGAAGACCGATGCGCGGGTGCAGAGTAAAGAGGATACGTTCGATTTCTTTCTGCGCAATGTGAACTTCGAAGGGGCGGCCAAGGCGGCGAAGATGGAGAACCTGCCGACGGCGAAGGTGTTTTTGACGCAACCTGCTTATACGAAGTTCTGGCAGGATATGGCCGTCGAGAAGCATCTGACGAAGGTCGAGGTGCCGACGCTGGAGGTGGGCGGATGGTGGGACCAGGAAGATATGTGGGGGACGCAGGCCGAGTATGCGGCGCTGGAACCGCATGATGTCGACCATGATGTGTTTCTGGTGCTGGGGCCGTGGAATCATGGCGGATGGAACCGGCGGACTTTGAGCCTGGGAGCGGTGAACTTTGGAGTGGATGCGGGCGAGCAGTATCGGAAGACAATCGAGGCTCCGTTCTTTGAGAAGTATCTGAAGGGGCGTGCGGGATTTGAGTTGAAGGATACGGCCAGCTTTCGGACGGGCGTGAATGAGTGGGAACGGTATGATGTGTGGCCTCCGAAGGAAGGGTTCGGAGTGGCAGCTCTGATGCTTTATCCTGAGGGGTCGCTGGCTTATATCGACCCGAAAATTCTCAGAGGCGTTTGTATAGGCGTATGCAACATTGAAGACCGCAGCAAGGTGGTCGCTTCCTATGTGGCCGATCCGGCGAATCCTGTGCCGTACCGCAATCGTCCGATACAGCCGACGTATGGCGACGGATCGAAGTGGCGAACGTGGCTAGTGGAGGATCAGCGGTTTGTGAGCTCGCGGAAGGACCTGGCGAACTTCGAGACGCTGGTGTTGGATCGCGATGTAACGATTACGGGCGATGTGATGGCGGACATCTTTGCGGCGACGACGGGGAGCGATGCGGACTGGGTGGTGAAGCTGATCGATGTGTATCCGGATGACGCACCTGCGCCGATGGCGGGATATCAGTTGATGATTGTGGACGAGATCTTTCGCGGACGTTATGTAAATAGCTTCGAGAAGCCGGAGGCGCTGACGCCGGGGAAGGTGACAGAGTTCAAGTGGAGTTTGCATGGCGCGGACCACACGTTTTTGAAGGGGCACAAGATTATGGTACAGGTGCAGTCGAGCTGGTTTCCGTTGTACGACAGGAATCCGCAGACGTTTGTGCCGAACATCATGACGGCTCCCGCCAGCGCGTATCAGAAACAGACGGTGAAAATTTATGAGGGCAGCAAAGTGGAGTTTGGGACACCAGTAAAGTAAGACTGCGACGGGAATGACGATCAAGACGATTAGTAGCCGGGAGGTTTATCGGAATCCGTGGACTAGCGTTCGTGAGGATGTGATTGAACGCGCGAACGGGACGCGGGGAATTTATGGCGTCGTCGATAAAGATCCGGCTTCGATCATTATTCCTCTGGATGCGACGACGGAGGGGGAGTTTGTTTATCTGATTGAGCAGTTCCGGTATACGGTGGGCGGGCGGTACTGGGAGTTTCCGCAGGGTGGTTGGGAGACGGCGGAGGTGGTGCCGGAGGAGTTGGCGCGTGGGGAGTTGAAGGAAGAGACGGGTCTGACGGCGGAACGGATGACGCTTCTTTCGACGCTGCAGATTGCGTATGGGGTGATGAATCAGAAGCATCATGTGTTTCTTGCGGAGGGGTTGACGCTGGGTGAAGCGGACCCCGATGCCGAGGAGAGCGATCTGGTGGTGCGGCGGGTGAGTGTGGAGGTGTTTGAAGCGATGATCGTGGATGGGACGATTGTCGATAACTGCTCGGTGGCGGCGTGGGGGCTGTATCGGCTTTGGCGGGAGCGGCGGTAGTTGCTGGTTGCATCCTTTATGACGGTGAGGTGTCTATGAGCTTGCGGACTGCGTTGGTTGCGTTGATTTGGGTGGTGGGTGTTCGGGGTGTGGGTGCCGGGGCGCAGCAGGTGGTGCTGAGGGATGTGCGGCTTATCGATGGGACAGGAGCGGCGCCGCGAGAGCATGTTTCGTTGCTGCTGCGCGATGGACGGATTGCAGGAATCGGCGGATTGGAGATGGTTGTTCCCAAGGGTGCAGCCGTCAGGGAACTGACGGGCAAGACGGTGATGCCTGGCTTGATCAGCGCTCACTCGCACCTTGGGTTGATCGTGGATGATGCGGAGTCGTCGGCGACTGGATACACGCGGGAGAATGTCACGGCGCAGTTGAAACAATTTGAGCGTTATGGCGTGACGACGATTATGTCGCTCGGGGCGAATCGCGATCTGGTTTATGAGTTGAGAGAAGAACAACGAGCGGGACGGCTTGGTGGGGCGACGATCTTTACGGCAGGACGCGGGATTGGCGTGCCGGGAGGAGCTCCTGGGTTGCCGGCCGCGGCGGATCAGATCTATAGGCCGGGATCTGTCGATGAAGCGCGCAAGGATGTCGATGAACTGGCAGCGCACCATGCGGACATCGTGAAGATATGGGTGGACAAGGGGCATGGCACGATGCCCGAGATGACGCCGGAGATGTACAAGGCTGTGATCGATGAAGCGCACGAGAAGGATTTGCGTGTGGCGGCGCACGAATATGCGCTGGCAGATGCAAAGCAGTTGGTGGCGGATGGGGTGGATGTGCTCGCGCACTCGGTGAGAGACCAGGTTGTGGATGATGCGTTTCTCCAGTCGATGAAGCTGCGTAAGGTCTGGTATGTGCCGACGTTTACCGTGGATGAATCGTTTTTTATTTATGCGGACAGGCCTGAGTTTATGCAGTCGCAATTCTTTCGAGAAGCGGCTGGGCCGAAGCTGATCGGGAAGTTCAACGCGCCTGGGTATGTCGAGAAAGTCGACCAGGATCCGCAGACGGCGCAGCATAGGAAGGACTTTGCCATTGGGCAGCAGAACCTGAAGCGGTTGTTCGATGCCGGAGTGAATGTCGGATTCGGAACGGATTCGGGTGCGTTGCCTGGGCGCATTCCTGGATTCGCGGAACATCGTGAGTTGGAGTTGATGGTGCAGGCAGGGTTGACTCCGATGCAGGCGATCGCCGCGGCTACGGGAGAGAATGCGAAGCTGCTGCACTCGATCGATCGCGGGACAGTTGCTGTGGGCAAGCGCGCCGATCTGGTGGTGCTGGATGCGGATCCGCTGATGGATATTCGCAATACGCGGAAGATCTTCGCGGTGTATCACGATGGGCGAAGCGTAGAGGGGTTGCCGAGGCGATAGGGGAAACGGAGATTCTGGTTTCCGCATCAAAATATGGGTGAAGATTTTGGCCGAGCAAACGGAGCCAGGAGAGGAACGAGCGGGGCGTCCGGGCGTTTCGAAGCGCGGGAGAGTGTGGGCGTGGATCGTTGCTTCTTTGCTGATTGCGGTGGCGGTGCTTGCAGCGATCGGTGAGGTGATGGTGCATTGGGCTGCGCCTATTTTGAAGGGGCGCGTGATTGAGACATTGAGTACGCGCTTTAACAGCCGTGTGGAACTCGATGGATTCAATGTTTCGCTGCTGAAGGGGCTCGAGGTTTCGGGGAGTGGGCTGCGGATATTTCCTGAGGACAAGGTGGTGGCTGCGGGGGCGACGGAGCCGCTGATTGCGTTGGTGCGCTTTTCCTTTCATGCGGATTGGGTTGGATTATTTGCGAAGCCGATGCATGTGGGTGTCGTGCATGTAGGCGGTATGGCGATCCAGATTCCGCCTAAGGAGATGCGCGCGCAGGCGCCGAAGGGACAACGGCATCTTGGCAAGATCAAAATTGTGGTGGATGAGATTGTGTTTGACGATTCGAAGCTGGTGATAGGAACGTCGAAGCCGGACAAGGAACCTCAGGACTTTGAGCTGAGCCATATTGTGATGCGTGATGTGGGACCAACGAGACCGTGGAACTATGACGCGACGCTGGTGAATGCGATCCCTACGGGCGATATCCATGCGAAGGGAACGTTCGGGCCGTGGAACAACGATAGTCCGGGCGACTCGGCGGTGACGGGGCATTACACGTTCGATCATGCAGATTTGAATACCATCCAAGGGATTGGCGGGATTCTGTCTTCCGTGGGCAACTTTACGGGACAGTTGAACGACATCACTGTGGATGGGACGACAGAGACACCCGATTTCTCGCTGGATACTGCGAATCATGCGATGCCGCTATATACGAAGTTTCACGCGATTGTGGATGGAACGAATGGCGATACCTATCTGCAGCCTGTGGAGGCGCGATTGGGCAACTCCAATTTCACGTGCAGGGGCGCAGTGATTAACGTGAAGGGCAAGGGCCACATTATTGATCTGGATACGAATATTCCGAATGGACGGATACAGGATTTTCTTCAGTTGGGCGTGAAGACGACTCCCGTGGTGATGACGGGAATGCTGGTGATGAAGGCGAAGCTGCATATTCCTCCGGGCAAAGAGAGCGTAACGAAGAAGATGGGATTGAAGGGCGGATTTACGCTGCGGCAGATTCACTTTACGAACCCTGACGTTCAGGACAAGGTGGATATGCTGAGTTTGCGCGCGCAGGGAGATCCGAAGGAGGCGAAGCCGGGTGCGGAGGATGTGACTTCGCAGATGGTGGGGCAGTTTGTGATGGGGGATGGCAAGTTGAGCTTCAGCAATCTGGATTACACACTTCCGGGAGCGGAGGTGTTGCTGGCGGGCGATTACACGCTGAGCGGGGAAACGTTCGAATTTGGCGGCAAGATAAAGACGAATGCGAAGGTGTCGCAGATGGTGGCCTCGAAGTGGAAGTCACTTTTGCTGAAGCCGGTGGATCCGTTCTTCAAGAAGAATGGTGCTGGAGCGGAGATTCCGGTGCAGGTGAGCGGGACTCGGTCGGCGCCTAAATTTGGGCTGGATCTGCATCACAAGGCGGAGAAGCGGCTTTCGGGAGAAAAGCCTTAGAGTTTTCGAACCGGTGCAGCAGCGAGAACCTTTTGTGTGGTGATTGGGAGCCAACGCTGTCTGTGTTAAGACTCATCCCATAAAGTGCGCGTGGCCGAAAACGAAGGAGACAAAACTGTGCGACTACTCCATATCTGGCATGGCTGGTTTTTGCCCTTCTTCCTGTTTTGTGCGGCCCTGGTGTTTTCGAATGGGATTCACTGGATCGTGTTCCATGTTCTGAAGCGCAAACAGGAGGATCAACGACGAAGAATAAGGCTGGGTCTGCAGGCGCATCTTGGTAAACCGGCCCGCGCGATCTTCGTGATCACGTGCCTCTTTCTTGTGCAGCCTTCGTTGCCGATATCGCAGGAACTTCACCATGATGTTCGGGAAGTGCTTGCGATTGCGATGGTGATCTCGCTGGGATGGTTTGCTGCGGGGATGGTTTATGTCATCCAGAACGTTTTTCTTCGGCGTTTCGATCTGACCGCTACGGACAACGTGCGGGCGAGGCGGATTCACACACAGTTCCAACTGTTTCGACGCGTGATTTTAGCTTTCATTTTCCTGATTACGGCGGGTGTTGCGCTTTATACATTTCACGATGAACGGCTGTGGCGTGCTGGGACTGGACTTTTGGCTTCGGCGGGTTTGGCGACGCTTGTTCTGGCGACGGCGGCGAAGTCGACGGCTTCCAATTTTCTGGCGGGAATGCAGATTGCTTTGACGGAGCCGATACGGATTGACGATGTGGTGGTAGTGCAGGGCGAATGGGGAAGGATTGAGGAGATCACTTCGGCCTATGTTGTGGTGAAGATCTGGGACCTGCGCCGGCTGATTGTTCCGCTGAGCTACTTTATCGAGAACAGCTTTCAAAATTGGACGAGAAACTCAGCGGACCTTATGGGGACTGCGTTTCTCTATCTGGATTACACGGTTCCGATTGAGCCTTTGCGGAAGAGACTTCAGGAGATTGCCGCGGCATCGAAACAATGGGATCGCAAGGTGTGTGCGCTGCAAGTGACGAACCTGAAGGAACGGACGATGGAGATACGGTGCCTTATCAGCACTACGAATTCGGGTGACAACTTCGATCTTTGCTGCATTATCCGTGAGGAGATGATGAGGTTTGTTCAGGAGAATTATCCAGAGGCATTTCCGCGAGCGCGGTTTCTGGCGGAGGGGGAGAAAGAAACGGAAGAGCGACGTGCGCTGCCGGCGGCTTGAGTTTTTTTCGATTTAATGGATGGTTTTCATTGACGCGAAGCGATGTCTTGAATGGTTCGCTCGATTTTAGTGGATGGTTTTCATTGACGCGAAGCGATGTCTTGAATGGTTCGCTCGATCTTAGTGAATAGTCTTCATGCGGCGTGACATGAAATCCATGAGGAGATAGTTGCCAAGGGTTTGCGGGGTGGTGAAGTAGGCTTTGCCTCGGCACATGGCGCTGACTTTTTGAACGAACTGCATGAGAGAGAAGTCGCTCGCGAGCATGAAGGTGTTGATCATGATGTTCGAACGCTTGCAGCGTGCGACTTCTTCGAGGGTCTCGGAGATGACGAGCGGGTCGAGGCCGAATGCGTTCTTGTAGATGCGGCCGTCGGAGAGAGTGAGCGCGGAGGGTTTGCCGTCGGTGATCATGACGATCTGCTTCATGTCTTTGTTCTGGCGGGCGAGGATGCGCTGCGCGAGGCGGAGGCCTTCGCGGGTGTTGGTGTAGTGCGGACCAACTTTGACGCGAGAGAGCTGGGAGACGGGGATCTCTTCGGCGGTGTCGTGGAAGAGGACGAGGTTGAGGGTATCGCCGGGGAATTGGGTGCGAATGAGATGCGAGAGAGCCATCGCGACGCGCTTGGCGGGGGTGAAGCGGTCTTCGCCGTAGAGGATCATGGAGTGGGAGCAGTCGAGCATGACGACTGTGGCGCAGGAGGATTGGTAGTCGGATTGGTGGACGTGGAGGTCGGAGTACTCGATGTTCATCGGGCGATGCTCTTCGCCTTCGACTGCGGAGGCGATACCTTCGCGGGCGAAGACGCTGGAGAGCGTGGCGGTGATGTCGAGGTTGAGAGAGTCGCCGAACTCGTAGAGCTTGGAGGAGCCGTTGATCTCGACTCCGGCGGCCTCGTGGCGCGTGTCGTGGCGGCCGAGGTTTGACTTTCCGAGTGGTCCGAGGAGTTCGCGCAGGGCTTTATAGCCGAGGAAATCCATGCCCTTGTCAGTGACCTCGAAGCGAGCGTCTGCGTTGCCGTCGCCTTGCTGGCCTTGACCCTCCTGGGGCTGCTCTGCGTTGATGAAGTTCTGCTCCTGCATCTTCTGGATGATCTGGTCGATGAGTTGTTCGACCTGGTCTTCGGAGAGGGTCTCGAATTTTTCCTGGGCTTCTTCGTCGAAGATCTCTCCTGACTCGAGAGCCTGGCGGATGGCCTCGCGCAGGTTCTCCATGGTCTGGTCGCCGTTGAACTCCTGGAAGCGGGAGAAGGGGTCGTAGAAGCCGGAGTCCAGCAGGAAATCGGAGAGGGCCTGCATGAGTTCCTCGATGCCGAAGGAGGAGGAGAGGTCGCCAGTGAATTTGGTGTAGCGAACGCGCTTCATGGATGCTCCTGCTCGTGACCCTTTCAGATTAGACGTTCCCGGTGGGATATGCGACTCTTACGGCTTTAGTGAAACCAGCGGGTGCTGACGACGGTGAGCTTCGGGCAGCCGACCTTGGCGGCGAGCTGTACATCGGTGAGTGGAGCGGCATGGGCGCGGCTGCGGATGCGGTGCTCGAAGTTTTCGAGGTCCTTGAAGCGAAAGACCTGGCAGCCACGCATGAAATCGACGATCTGGCCGGTGGACCGATTGATGGAATACATGCGGACGAGGTGGGCTTTCTTGTAGATGCCGATGGAGTCGAAGCCGTCGTCGGTGTCTGAGGTCATCGGGTCGAGGGTGTAGTCGGGATCGCCCATGGGCCAGCCTTCGTCGTGGGCGAGGATGGTTGCGATGTCGTTAAGTTGCGTGGCTGGAATGTGAGGCGGCAAATTTGCGGGTTGCGCTGCCGGTGAGGACATGGTCAGAGCAACGCATACTACATAGAGTCCCACACCAAGGAGCTTGCCGCGGATCGAACTCGCCATGGTTTAGTTGAAGCCTCGTCGGGTGCGGTTTCTGGCGGCTTCGTCGCGTTCGATCTCGCGTTCGCGCATCTTTTCGGCGTATCGGCTGGCTTCGTCGGCGTGGGATTTTCTTTCGGCGGCGGTGAAGCTGCGCTCTTCGGAGCGGCTGATTCGCTTGTGGGCGTACATGCCTTCGAGGAGAAACTCTGCAGCGCTCACGGCGAGCTCGGGCTTGGATTTTCCATTGATCTCGAGCGGCGCGAGTTTTTCGATGAGGCCCTGGATCTGTTTCAACTCTTCGAGCGAACCGCTGGACGGCTGGGAGTCATTAAGTTGTACCGTGCCGCCGAGGTTGAACCATTGCTCGATTTGCTGGGTGTTGGTGTTCGCGAAGTACTGGTCGAAGATGTGGGCGACGCTGGTGCGGATGATCTCGCGGATGACGGTGTCTGCGCCGCGCATCTCGCCCTCGTATTCGAGCTCGATTTTGCCGCTGATGCCTGGGAGAGCGGTGTAGATGTCGCCGACTCTTGGGACTACGAGAGCTTCGTTGTGTAAGAGGGCACGGCGTTCGGCGTTAGAGATGACGAGCTCCATGGTGCTGATGGGGAGGCGCTGTGAGACGCCGCTGCGCTTGTCGACTTTTTTATCTTCGCGCGCGGCGAAGGCGATCTGCTCGACGATCTGACGAATGTAGTGAGGGATCTCGATCTTTGAGGAAGGGCGCGCTGACCATGCTTCCTGGGCCGTGATCACGATGCCCTCTTCGATGTTCTCGGGATAGTGAGTGCGGATTTCGCTGCCGATGCGGTCTTTGAGCGGAGTGACGATCTTGCCGCGTGCGGTGTAGTCCTCGGGGTTGGCGCTGAAGACGATGGCTACGTCGAGCGGGAGGCGGACGGGGTAGCCCTTAATCTGCACGTCGCCCTCCTGCATGATGTTGAAGAGGGCGACCTGGATTTTTCCGGCGAGGTCAGGGAGCTCGTTGATGGCGAAGATGCCGCGATTGGCTCGTGGAAGAAGGCCGTAGTGCATGGTGAGTTCGGAGCCGAGATCCTGGTTCGAGCGCGCGGCTTTGATGGGGTCGATGTCGCCGACGAGGTCGGCTACAGTGACGTCGGGGGTGGCGAGTTTTTCGACGTAACGCTGGTCGGGGGTGAGCCAGGCGATGGGAGTCTCGTCGCCCATCTTTGCGATGAGGTCGCGGCTGAATTTGCTGATGGGAGCGTATGGGTTGTCGCGGACCTCGGAGCCAGCGACGTAAGGACACGCGGGATCGAGGAGTGTGGTGAGGGCGCGGAGGATGCGCGATTTCGCCTGGCCGCGGAGGCCGAGGAGGATGAAGTTGTGTTTGCTGAGGACGGCATTGACGATCTGGGGGACGACGGTATCTTCGTATCCTACGACGCCGGGGAAGAGCGGGGCTGGATTTTGGTTGCCGCGGGCGCCTGTCTTGGCGGAGTCGCGGAGTTTGGCGATGAGGTTTTCGCGGAGCTCGTCTTTGACGCTGCGGGCAAGGCGGGTGGGGGTGAATTCGCTGGCACGGAGGGCGCCGAGGGTGGTCGGGAGAGAGGTCGCCATGTCTAAGTATAGATGTTTAGTGGATTGGGAGGATTCGAGGCAATGCTAACCGCCGCTTCGGGGTTATTTGTCAGTGGTTACTTTGCAGTCCGAGAGTGTGTAATGCCACATCTCATGGTGGCTTTCTCGGTTGACAACAACCTGCGCTGGAATTTGGAAGCCGCCGACAGTCTGGTAGGTGTAATTGAATAGGAGGCGATTTCCATCCTTGAAATTTCCGTCCTCACCCATTGTCCAAGAGGCCAAAAGGAAACCTTGCGGTCCGGGGTGGAACTCGAATTCCTGGCGGTCGGAGTCGGAGTCTTTAACGCCCATGCTCTGAAGGCTCATGTCGCGTGCAAGAACCATGGCAACGTCGAAATGCTGGATTTTGAGGTTGAGGATATAACCGGAGGCTGAGGGCTCAAAGTGGACGGGCGTGCCCGAGGAAGGGAGCAATGCGTTATTGCTTGCAACTAGCCAGGTACGTAGACTGAATCGCACCGTGTGCTTCAGGAGACCCTCGGCCATTCCTCCGTGAGGAAGTTTGCTTTCCTGCTCGTCGGTCATGCCAGAGGACACAATAGCGTCGTCGTGAGTGACGGTGACTCGGTTGCGAATGGGCTGAATGAACTTTTCGATTTCGCCGTCCGTACCTTCGTCCCCGACGCGATATGTTTCAGCCCAGTGCTTCTTCCAATCGAAGTCCACGGCGCAATCAAAAGACTTGAGATTCCGCTCGAAAGGAACGTCGTATTTCGCGCGGATTTGTGTGAGGAGAGCCGCTTCATCTTTTGTCGCTTGCGCGTGACACAAGGAGGCACAAATACTTAGTACAAAGACCACAAAGAAATTTCGCATGACGCATCATAACCGAGAGAGTTAGCTAAGCTCCTCGAGGAGGGCTTGCATTTCGCTGGCTGCGTGTGTGTTGTTTGTGCGCTGGGCGGCGGTGATGCCTTCTTTCAGGCGGGTGATGGCTTCGTCGGTGCGGCCTTGTTTCGCGAGGGTTTGGGCGGACATCTGGTAGGCGGGGACGTAGTCGGGGTTATGCTGGGTGAGAGTGGTGAACTCGGTGAGGGCGAGGTCGGTGTTGCCCTGGGTGTTGTGTTCCATGGCGAGGCCGTAGCGGGCGAAGGCGTTGGCGGGGTCGGCGGCGAGGATTTCGGTGAGGGCGGCTATCTTGTCCATGAATCGATGGTGCGGTGTGGTGAGGGTGGTTGGCAAGTTGGACTAGTCAGGTGATGAGGATTTGACTGTGAGGGTCAGAGGTGCGGGATTGTGGCCGGAGACTAGGACATCGGCGCTAACGGGTTGAAACGGCGACGGCTCGAGGAGAGCGCGGAAGCCGGTGTGGTCGGCGGTCATGCCGAGGAATTTTTGTGTCGGTGGAAAACTGATCGCGACGGTGTATTGCTCCTCGGGTATGTCTTTGAGGGTGAAATTTCCGTGCTCATCGACTCCCGCGCCACGAAACAATTCGGGTTCTCCGATTGGATATAGCTGGACAATTCCCGTGGTAATGGGACTTCCTTCAGTGTCCTGAACCTTGCCCGTGACTGTGAAGACCCTGGATGGGATTTCGATCGTGGGGCCAGTGGTTGTCTTGTACTGGGTGACATCAACGGGTTGGGCAGCAGAGAGGCGGACAGTGGATGGTGCATAGAGGAGAAGGTTTCCGCCTGAGGCAGCGAAGATTTTGTATCGGCCTGGAGGGAGGTTATTGAGAACGAAGTGACCTTCAGGATCCGTGCTAGCCGAGGGCCCATAGCGCTGATAGATTCCTTGCCTTGCCTCAATTTCCAGGCTCACCCCAACATCCTGTGCGGGGCGTTGCGGCGAGTTGCCGGATGCGGCGTAGATGACAGTGCCACGAATAGAGCCGCCACGTTCGAGCTGAAGGGAGACCGAGTTTGTCTGTCCCGGTGAGACATGGACCGCCTGGATCTTAATGGGCGGCGATACCATACCGAGGACCATCCGGGCGTCCTGGTTGATGTATCCCTCGTAATGAGTAAAGACGGTGTAGTCGCCTGGGGGAACATTCGGAATGACGAATGAACCGGCGTCGTCGACAGTCGCATCGAGGTGAGGCGGTTCGTGAGGATACGTAACGTATTCGCGGCCTATGGGTGGAAGAGGAGAGAACTCGATAGGCTCCATAAGGCTAATGTTGGCTCCTGTCGCAGGGGCGCCGGTGTCAGCGAATCGAACGTGGCCGCGGACGGTACCGGTCTGCGGCGAGTGTCGCGCACCCAGGGGCATAAGAGACAAAGCAAGGCCGACGTGAAGTAGAGGTGAACGCATGAGTTGGATTCAGGCTGAATCGTAGCATGCTGCTGGAGGCGGGCAAGCGCTGGGATTTAGACTTGATGTATGAGCGAGCAAGTTACGGAACGGAAGGTTTCGGAGTCGCAGTCGGAGCGGAGTGAGATTGTGTTGCCCGCGGACTCGAATGCGATTGGGAGTTTGTTTGGCGGGAGGTTGATGCAGTACATCGATCTGGTTGGGGCGATGGCGGCTTCGCGGCATGCGAGAGCGTTTACGGTTACGGCGAGTATGGACCATTTGGATTTTGTGGCTCCGGTGCGGGTTGGGGAGTTGCTGATTTTGAAGGCTAGTGTGAACCGGGCTTTCAGGACATCGATGGAGGTTGGGGTTCGCGTGATGGTGGAGGATGTAAGAGAGCAGCGGCTGCGGCATGTTTCTTCGGCCTATCTGACGTTTGTTGCGGTGGATCGCGAGGGGAATCGGCTGGTGGTGCCGCAGGTTGTGCCAGAGACCGAGCATCAGAAGCGGCGGTTTGAAGATGCCGGGCGGAGGCGCGAGATGCGGGCGGGAGAGACACAGAGGAAGAAGGAGATGCGAGCGTCGCTCGGAGCTGGTTGGCATGTGTGAGTGAGCGATGAGCTTTGAGTTTTTGAGCTTTGTGGATTTGGTTTCGGGAATAATGAGGAGAATGTGATGGGACATATGGGAGCAGGAGCGCCACAGGGGCCGCAGCCTTTGCCAGGAGTCGCGCATGTGATCGCGGTTGGCAGCGGTAAGGGTGGAGTTGGAAAGACGACGGTTGCGGTGAATCTGGCGGTTTCGCTGGGGAGACTTGGGTATCGGGTTGGATTGATCGATGCGGATATCTATGGGCCGAATGTGCCGATGATGATGGGGGTTTCGCGGCAGCCGAATATCGTTGGCGAGAATCGGATTGAGCCGATTTTGGCGCATGGGGTGAAGTTTATTTCGGTGGGGCTGATCTCGCCGGGCGATAAGCCGATGGTGATGCGCGGGCCGATGCTGCACCAGATTATCCGGCAGTTTTTGCAGCAGGTGGAGTGGGGGGAGTTGGATTTTCTGGTTGTCGATCTGCCGCCGGGGACGGGCGATGTGGTGATTTCACTGGTGCAGACAGTGCCGCTGACTGGGGCTGTTGTGGTTTCGACGGGTTCCGGTGTGGCTTTGCAGGATGCGCGGAAGGCGCTCGAGATGTTTCACCAGGTGAAGGTGGAAGTGATTGGTATGGTTGAGAATATGTCTCAGATGACGCTGCCGGATGGGCAGGTGATCGACGTGTTTGGGGCGGGTGGGACGGAGCGGACGGCGGCGCAGTTTGGGCTGGATTTTCTGGGGGCGGTAGATCTTGATCCTCAGGTTCGCGAGGGCGGAGATAAGGGTTTGCCAGTGGCGCTGGCGGGGCCGGACTCGAAGCTGGCGAAGGGGTTTTATGAGATTGCCAAGAGGGTTGTGTTGAGGGCAAAGGAGATCTCGTCAAAAGATGAGGATGTGCTTGAGATTTCTTGAAGCTTGACTGCGGGAATAGACTGGTTGCGAGGGTACTGGAGGGACGAATGGCGGATGCGGAGCGAGTAACGGCGCGGCAGAGGGCTATTCTGACGGCCATTATCGAGAGCTATATTGAGACGGGCGAACCGGTGGGTTCGGGGACGATTGCGCGTCTGCAAATGGCTGAAGGGGTGGGGCTTAGTTCGGCTACGGTGCGGAATGAGATGGCTGAGTTGGCTGAGGAAGGGTTGCTGGAGCAGCCGCATACTTCGGCGGGACGGGTGCCTACGGCTCGGGCTTTTCGGATGTATGTGGAGCAGTTGAGCGGCGGGGCGAATCCGAGGATCGATGCGGCGCGGTTGCCGGTCTGGTCGCGGTCGCAGATTGATCTTAGTTTTCAAGGGGTTGCGGGGACGCAGGCGGTGCTGGAACGGACGTCGCATGTGCTGGCGACGTTGTCGAGTGGTGTGGGGGTGGCGATTGCCGCGGTGTCGGATGGGGACATGCTGGAGCATGTGCACTTTTCGCGGCTGGCTCCGGCACGGGTTTTGGCTGTGGTTGTGACGCGGAGCGGGCTGGTGCGGGATCGCGTGCTGGCGCTGGATAAGGATTTGAGTGTCAGCGAGTTAGAGGTTGCGGCGAATTTTCTGAATGAGAACTTTCGCGGGTGGAGTGTGGAGCGCGTGCGTGTGGAGATTGCTCGGCGCGTGGAGCGGGAGCAGAGTGAGTATCAGAGGGTTTTGAATGCGGTAGAGCAGCTTTGGGCTGGTGCGGTGCCGGATGCTCCGGTGCAGACGGTGTATGTGGATGGGGTGGCGAATCTGGTTGGGAGTCAGGAAGATAGAGAGCGGTTGCGGGAGATGTTAGTGGCTCTTGAGGCGAAGCAGCGGTTGGTGGAGCTGCTGAATGCTTATATCGATTCGCGGCAGGAGAGTGTGCGGGTGGTGTTCGATCTGGAGGAGCATGCTCCGGAGATGGCTGGGTTGGTTTTGATTGCGGCGCCGGCGCGGATGGGCGGGGAAAGCCGTGGAACGGTTGGGGTTATCGGGCCGAAACGGATGCACTACGAGAACACGATGAATGCGGTGAGCTATATTGCGCGGGTGTTTGACAGGATGCTTGAGTCGCGGGAGTAGTTTTTTTCTGGGTATGAAAAACGGCGTTTTGCGGGGGATTTTGCAATTTCCACAGTGATTTTTGGATGGTTATTTGTGGTCATTGCATGCGCGATGGGCCGGGATGGTCGACAATAGAAGAGGAAGCACTATGAGGAGCAAGAGAACTATGCAGGACGAGATGACCGGACGGGAGATCCTCGATCCGGAGGTGGTCGGCCAGGAGACTGAGCCGGGCCGAGGCGATGCGATTGTTGAAGCAGGCCCAACCCATGCGGAGCTGGAGCAGGTGAAGGGCGAGCGGGACCAGTTGCTGGACAGGCTGGCGCGGCTGCAGGCTGAGTTTGATAATGCGCGGAAGCGTGAGGCGAAAGAGCGGGCCGATACGCGGGACTATGCCGTCTCGAATTCGGTTGAGCCGTTTCTGAGCGTGATGGATAACTTTCAACTGGCGTTGAAGGCAGATGGGACGAAGGAACAGCTTCGTGCCGGGGTTGAGTTGATCCTGAAGCAGATGGACGATGCGCTGAAGGGATTGAATGTGCAGGCGGTCGAGACCGTTGGGGCACAGTTTGACCCTCGAATCCATGAGGCTTTGGGGAGCATCGAAACGAAGGAGTTTCCCGATCATCAGGTGCTGGAGGAGATCCGCCGGGGGTACAGGATTCGCGAGAAGTTGTTGCGGCCGGCGCTGGTGAGGATTGCTGTGAATCCGGGGCAGGTTTCGGATTAACGGCTCTGTTGAAGGAAGGCTTAACACGGGTTGGTACGGATTAGGACGGATTTAGAACGGACGACGGCAAGTGCAACGACAAAGGCAAAGGCAAGAACAAAGACAAATGCGGGGGTTCTTCGCTCCGCTCAGAATGACAGTCTGTTATTGGGATGACAGTCTGTTATTGGGATTACAGTCTGTTGTCGGGATGACAGTCTGTTTACTTGTTGCCTCTAGTTTTTGCCTGTGTGTTTTTTGGAGTTTTGCAGCTTGAGTTTTGTGGTTGAGAATGACGAATTTTGTTCGGGTTGATTCGAAGTTGTTTGGTTTGGTACTACGGTAGAAAGAGATTTCGGGGATATGGCTACGGCGAACGTGACAAAGGTCGATTACTACGAGGTATTGAGTGTTTCGCGTGATGCCAGCGATTCGGAGCTGAAGACTGCTTATAGGAAGCTGGCGATGCAGCATCATCCGGACCGGAATCCGGGGGATGCGGCTGCGGAGGAGAGGTTCAAGGAGTGCAGCGAGGCTTACTCGGTGCTGAGCGATCCGGAGAAGCGTGCGGCGTATGACCGGTTTGGCCATGCAGCGTTCCAGGGTGGTGGCGGCGGGGGAAATCCGTTTGCCGGCGGCGGGTTCAACGGGAATGTGGACCTGGGAGACATCTTCGGCGATCTGTTTGGCGAGATGTTCAACATGGGCGGCAATGGCGGACGGCGGGCCTCGCGGGTGCAGCGCGGACGCGACCTGCAGTACAACATGACGCTGGAGTTTGAAGAGGCGGTTTTCGGGGTCGAGCGCGAGATCAAGATTCGCCGGATGGAGACGTGCACGGACTGCAAGGGAACAGGCGCGGCGAAGGGTAAGGCTCCGGTGACTTGTACGCAGTGCGGCGGGCGCGGGCAGCAGAGATTTCAGCAAGGATTTTTCTCTGTGGCCCGGACGTGCTCGGTTTGCAATGGAACGGGGACGCTGATTGTCGATCCATGCACGACGTGCCGGGGTGAGACGCGGGTGCAGATGGAGCACAGCATTCTAGTGAAGGTTCCGGCGGGCGTGGAGCAGGAGACGCGGATTCGCTACTCGGGCGAAGGCGAGGGTGGAAGGTTTGCCGGGCCTGCGGGTGATCTGTATGTTGTGCTCGATGTGAAGGCGCATAAGTTCTTCGAGCGCGATGGGGATGACCTGCATTGCGTGATGCCGATCTCGTTTCCGCAGGCTGCGCTGGGGACGGAGCTGGAGATCGAGACGCTGGAAGGCACCGCTTCGATCAAGGTTCCTGAAGGGACGCAGAGCGGGAAGACGTTCAAGCTGCGGGGCAAAGGCGTGCCGCACCTGAACTCGCATGGGAAAGGCGATCTGGTTGTTGAGATTCGCGTACAGACACCTTCGAAGCTGAATAAACAGCAGAAGGAGTTGCTGCGGCAGTTGAGCGAGACGATGGTGGTGGAGAATACTCCGACTTCGCGGGGGTTGTTTGAGAAGGTGAAGGAGATGTTTAGTTAGGAGCTTTGAGTTCTGAGCTTTGAGATGAAATGCCCGGACGTGGTCCGGGCATTTTTGTTTTCTGGAAAGGACGATGGCGAGATGAGCGGTAGCGGATTGCTCTCTCGCCTCTCTGGAAGGCTCACTTCGATACTGCTTTGGCTGTTGCGTCGGCGCCGTCTTTTACGCCGACGGCTGTCTTTTCGCCAGCCTTTTCGGTGTACTTGACGGTGACCTGGGTTCCTACCCTGGCTCCCATATAGGTGTCTACGCTGCCTTTTTCTACAGCGTTGCCGGTGTCCTTGGCGCCCTTCACGACTGTTTTGTCGGTGTACTTAATCGTATGTTCGGTGCCGTCGGCGGCCTTGACGACTACCGTCTTCGTACCCTTGTCGATACTCTTCACAACACCGCTCACAGCGTGAACCACATCCTCGGCGCAGGCGCTCTGCCAGGCGATGGCAAAGGTTAGAACCAAGAACATGGATAGCATCCCTCGTAGCCGCTTCGAATGAATCAACATTGCAAATCTCCCTGGTCGATCTGTTGTACCTCGTAAATCTGTTTTCTTATGATCGGCTGCGGCGTTTGCTTTTGTCATCTTAAATTTTTCCTAACGCTAACGATTGATGCGGATTACGGCCAGGTCCGATTTGTGCGGATGGTAAGCAAAAGAAAATTTTATTTTTTTTGTCACGAATCACTGGCGCCTTCCGCTTTAAGAGGTGAAGGCAGTTATGAACACTGTTCTTCAAAAAGGAGATCGAGTCATGAAAAACACACGGTTTGCTTCCATTCTCGGTTCCAGTGTTGTTGCCTGCGCCCTGATGATCGGGTCGCTTGTGTCCACTCAATCCGCTTCTGCCCAGAGCTCTGAGACTATCGCCGAAGCGAACATTCCCTTCGATTTCCAGACGCCGACGCAGTTATTGCCAGCGGGCAAGTATCGCATCGTGCACGAATCGGGCAATTTGATTCTGTTGGAAGGCCGCCCCGGCAAAGGAGGGTTTGTGGTTACTCACGATGCAACCCGTCCCCAAGGCGTGACCCGCGGAATGATGGTATTCGATCGCTATGGTGACAATTATTACCTGCGTCAGGTTTGGACGGCAGGATCGACCAGCGGCCTTGAATGCGCGAAGAGCCGCGCCGAGAAGGCAAATGCCGAGAAGGCAAAGACGGTTGCGAAGAACGACCAGGCTCTGACCACGGTTGAGCTGGCATTGAACGAGGTTCCGAAACACTGAATCGAGTGATCAGTGAATCCGGGCAGCAGGCCGAGGTTAGACTCGGCCTGCTGCCTTGCTTTTTAAGGTGAGATGGGCGCCGGCGATTGCGATGGCTGCGATGGCTGCGGTTTCTGCGCGAAGGATGCGGGGGCCGAGGGTTACCGGTTGCCATCGATGTTGGGTAAAGAGAGATATCTCTTCCGGGGTCCAGCCGCCTTCCGGGCCGATGGCGATGGCGTGGGTGATTGGATGGTTTGTGGCAGATTCGGCGATGGAGGCTTCGAGAGCGGAAGTGAGGGGGGAGGTTTGTTCGGTTTCGCTTAAGAGGATGCGGGTGGGGGAATTTTCCTGCTCGATGGCGGCTTTGAGGGCGATGGGGTCTGCGATCTCGGGGATGGCGGTGCGGCGGGATTGCTTGCTGGCCTCGAGGGCGATGCGGCGCCAGCGTTCGGCTCGCTTGAGAGCGGCGTGGGCGAGATGTTTTTCGGTGCGGCGGGCGAGGATGGGCGTGATTTTGGCGATGCCCAACTCGGTGGACTTTTCGATGGCCCACTCCATGTGGTCGAACTTGAAGACGGCGAGGAGGAGATGGAGCGGGAGGGCGGCGTCGGATTGAAGCTCTTCGTGGAGGGTGAATTGAACGCGGGCTTCGCTGACGTCGATGATTTCGGCGCGGTGGAGGAAGCCGTTGGCTACGATGTCGTAGGTTTGGCCGGGAGTGGCGCGGAGGACTCGGGTGAGGTGCGCGGCCTGGTCGCCGGTGAGGGTGGCGGTGGTGGGAGTCCAGGTGTCGGCGATGAAGCGGCGACGGGTCATGAACCCAGTTTAGAGCCTTGGGGTGGGTTTATTTCTGGGTGGATGGGGCGTTGGCAGGAGTTGCGGCGGCTTCGCTGGCGCGGCCGATGAGGACTTCCTGCACACCCTGATGGTAGAGGTCGATGTTGAGGATAGCGGTGCGGCGATGGTCCCAGACGTCTTTGGTGACGGGGAAGTGGAGGAGGATCATGCCTTCGGCGGATTGGCCTGGGTCGATCATGGTGTCGCGGAGGAGCGGCTCGGTGGCGAGAGGCTTGAGGTCGGGGAAGGAGGCGTAGACGTTTTGGAGGTCCTGCTGTTCGACGGCGCTGGTGGTGATCTGTTCGCCCTCGGCGGTGGTGAGGGTGGCGGTGAAGTCCTTGAGGAAGAGCGGGAGGTGAAGACGGTCGTCGATGCGCAGAGTGACGAGGACGTAGAGGACGTCTTCGGCGTGCTGGCCGGCGACGACGATGGTCTCGGACGAGAAGACGGTGTGGGTGGGGACGACGATGGCCCGGGAAACGGTCAGGTCCGCCGTTCTGTGCGGAGTGAACCGGATAACCAGAGCGAGAACGATTCCGAGAAGGAGGAATGCCAGGAGAACAGGCACCAGCAGATTGTGTCGGGCGGGTTGAGCGAATTTGAGGTCGGACACTGGCAAGAGGATAGCAAGCCAGAAGGGGTTTCAGGAAGGTTAAAGCGAACAAAAGGGCAATTTAAATGCGACGGGTGGTTTGGGTAAACGTTGCTGGATGCGGCGATAGGGGTGATGGGGCGGATTATTCTTTGCGGACGGCGTATTCCTCGAGCAGGACGGTGATGAGGGCTGCGGTGGGGACGGAGACGAGCGCTCCGACAATGCCGGCGAGGGCGGTTCCGAGGAGGAGGGAGACGAGGACGGTGAGACCCATGAGATTGACGCTGGAACGCATGATGCGAGGGATGAGGATGGCGTTTTCGAGGTTGACGTAGATGAGATAGAAGATGAGGACGCCAGCCATCTTGGTCCAGGAGTCGAGGGCGGCGACGAGAGCGGCGAGGATGATGGTGATGACTCCGCCGGCGATGGGAATGATGTCGAAGAGACCCATGAGGAAGCCTAGAAGGACGAAGTAGCGGACGTGGAGGAGGCCGAAGACGATGGTGCTGGCGACTCCGAGGATGAGCATGAGGGCGCCCTGGCCGAGGAGCCATTTGCTGACTTTGCGTTCGGCGCGCCTGAGGGTGTTGTTGAGACGGTGGCGCTGGGCGGTGGGGAAGAGCGAGAGGAAGAAACGGTAGGCGTATTCGCCTTCGAGCATGAAGTAGATGCAGAGGAAGGCGGCGGTGACGATGTCGAAGAGGTGCGAGAGCCAGAGAGGAAGCGAGGTGAAGAGATAGCCGGCGGTGGCGGTGAAAGCGGTTTCGGCGCGCTGGACGATGGAGTCGAGGCCGAACCTGTCGGCGAAGGGGATTTTTTTGACCTTTGCGACTATCTCAGGGACTCGTTGGGGAAGTTCGGCGGAGAAGTTGCTGAGGTCGCGCAGGACAGGAGGCAGGCCGGTGGTGAAGAAGAAGGCGAGGATGAGAGCGACGGCGACGATGAGAATGAGGATGCCAACAGCGCGGGAGGGGTGATAGCCGCGGAGGTTGAGTTTGGTGATGAATTTGACGGCGGGCATGAGGACGACGGCGAAGAGAGCGCTGACGTAGAGGATCAGGAGCTCTTTCTGGAGGGTCCAGGCAAGGGCCAGGAGGAGGAGGATGGCGATGGTGAAGAGGATGTGGCTGCGGACTTCGGCGCGGGATTGCTGCTTGTAGGTGTCGAGGTCGCTGGTGGTGGGATTGGTCAGCGGGGGTCTCCTGGAACTGGGGTGGGATGCTGAATGTTGGATGCAGATTAGTGTGCTCTTGTGTGGCTTGGGGCGGGAGTGCGGAGTTTGAGTCTTTTGAGTCTTCGGGTTAGAAGGCGAGAACAAGGAGCAGATCCCCGTGTGGGGATGACAACTAGAAGGCAAAAAGCAACGGCAATGGCTGCATTGCTAGGGTTTGCTTTGTGCCAGCACCAGGAAGAGGGCGTCGACGGTTTGGTTGACGGTCTGGTCTGCGGTTTCGAGGGTGAGGTTGGCGAGGCGGCGGTAGAGGGGATGGCGCTTTTGGAATCGGAGCTGGGCTGCGGCGGGGTCTTCGAGGACCGGGCGGGCTATGTCCTGGAGCATGCAGCGATCGAAGAGGGTGGGGAATGGGGCGTCGAGGAAGATGGTGAAGGTGGCGGGGGTTTGCTCGAGGAGGAGACGGTTGGTGAGCTCTTCGGGGGTTCCACCGCCGAGGGCGAGGACGGTGCGGTCGCGACCGAGGGCGGAGGCGAGGGCAGAGGATTCGAGGCGGCGGAAGTGGGCCTCGCCGTGGCGCTCGAAGAGCTGGGGAATGGTGGCTCCGGTGCGGGCTTCGAGGTGCGCGTCGAGGTCGAGGAACTGCCAGTTGAGTCGGTCGGCGAGGAGACGGCCTACGGTGGACTTGCCTGCTCCCATGAAGCCGGTGAGGACGAGGCGGCGGAGGTGTGTGGGTGCTTGGCTGGGGCCGGGCTCGTGGTTAGGCATGGTCAGGGTTTGGTGTTCTGTCTGGGGTTCGGGCTGGGTGGACGTCATTGCCTCTCCTTGCTGATGGTACCGAAAATGAAAGAGCCGCAACCTTTTTGGGCTGCGGCTCGGGAAGATCGATGACTCTGAGGGTTCTAGGTGTTTTCAGAGATGCATGCGAGGACTCCGCTGGCCGCTGGGTTGCGCCAATAGCAGAGGGAAAAGGCCGTAAATCGGAACTGGCTCGACATGCTGAAGATAGGGTACAGCGGGTCGGTGGAGATTGCAAGGGTTAGGGTTGTGGAGGGTCCGGGGAGCGTTCGCGTGAGTGGTGTTGGCTTCGTCTAAAAGTTGGGGAGTTCTGAGGGTTCAAGGAGGGGCGAATGCGACTGCTTGTGAGGGGATGGGTTGCTTGTCTGGTATTGGTTGGGTTCCCGGTGCTGTCGCAGTCGGGGCCGGTTGGGGGCCAAGGGGCTGGCGGCTCGCGGGTTTCGCTGGAGAAGACGAACTGGACGTTGACGCGGTTGGGAGAGAAGCCGGTGACGGTGGACGATCCGCACCGAAGGCCGTATCTGATGCTTGATCCGGCGGCGCATCGGGCGAGTGGGTCGGGAGGGTGCAATCGGGTGACGGGGCCATATCAGTTGACTGGTGAGCGCGTGATGTTTGCGCATATGGCGTCGACCATGATGATGTGTCCGAGCGGGATGGATGTGGAGCGGAGGTTCCTGAATGCGTTGAATGAGACGAAGCGGTGGAAGATTGAAGGGCAGGAGTTGAAGTTGATGGATGGTGAGGGAAAGGTTGTTGCAGTGTTTGAGGCGGGTTCAGCCGGGTGATGGGTTGGGAGAGAGATCTGCGTGCAGACTTTTCAGTGCAGGTTTGTGTCAAATGTGAAGGCCAAAAGATGTCAACGGTCAGTCCCCCGAGTTGTTAATGACACGTTTTCTTTGCTGATAGGCTGCGACTTTCAGCTTATTGCCGCAGATGTTCATACTGCACCACCGACGTGACCCCTTCTTGCTTGTATCAAAGAAGTGGACGACGCATGACTCGCATTTGCGAAGACGAGATGATTCAGTTTCCGAGAGAAGATCGGCCGTGGCATCGATGATCGGCACCCAGAAATCGGATGGCCTGTGGGGTTCGAAGAGCGTTTCCCAGAGAATCTTTCCGCCTTGCCTACGGAGTGACGTATGTCGAGGATATTGAAGCAGCAGCGAGTTCACCTCGGCCAGGAATGGATCGGACGGTAGAGAGCCGCTCTCAATCCGCATAACGGCGTTCCTTAATCTCTCCCTGAATGCGATGAGCTCCACCAGAAACCTAGCTGCTTCGGGTGAGTTGCGCCAGCTTCGCAGCAACGACTTTGTTTTGGGCGAGGCCGCCATCCCTGATGCGATTAGCCATCTTTCAAGCGCGTAAGTATCCGGAAGGAGCTCTGTAGGTCTATCCGCCAGGACCGGCTTCGTATTCAGAAGATCGAGAATCGGCCTGTTCGCAACGAACAGAAACCCGTCAACCCATTCGTTTAGTTCTTTCGAAGCTGCGCGCATAGATCCCCAGTACAAATATTCTGAAAATAAATTGTAACACTATTATTGAATCTTTTAACGGTGTCATATAATCACTTCCATAGCCCACGCGGCTGAGGGCGAACGCTTCAGAATGACCCGAAAGGACACCGTCATGACGACGTTTCAACACGCTACTGTTCGCGGCCTCAAGCTCTTCTACCGTGAGGCAGGCTCGAAAACTTCTCCCACCATCGTGCTACTGCACGGTTTTCCCAGTTCGTCGCACATGTTCCGCGATCTCATCCCGCAACTGGCGGACAAGTTCCATGTGATTGCGCCTGATTATGTTGGCTTCGGCTATAGTGATGCGCCGGACGCAAGCAAATTCGAATACACCTTCGACAACCTCGCTGCCCATATCGAAGAGCTCCTCTTCGGCGTCCTTGGATTGAAATCTTTCATCCTCTATGTTCAGGACTATGGTGCACCCGTGGGCTATCGCATTGCTTCGCGGCATCCGGAGGCGATCGAAGGCATTGTGGCGCAGAACGGGAACGCCTATGTCGAAGGAATCGGGGCAGCCTTCGATCCGATGAAGCCTTTCTGGGCGAACCGCAACCCTGAGACGGAGAAGCCTGTACGAGGCCTTCTCACGAAAGAGACCACTATCTTCCAGTACACACACGGAGTGAAGGACGCTTCGCGCATCAGTCCGGATTCTTATACTTTCGATCAACTGTTTCTCGACAGGCCAGGCAACGATGCCATACAACTCAATCTGCTTTACAACTATCAATCGAATATCGCGCTCTACGACGAGTGGCATGAATTCTTTCGGAACAAGCTGCCAAAGACACTAATCGTGTGGGGGAAAAACGACCCCTTTTTCACCGTCGAGGGCGCACGGGCTTACCAGCGGGATATTCCGAAGGCAGAGCTTCACTTGCTCGATACCGGCCACTTCGCACTGGAGGACTCCTGCGATTTCATTGCTCAGAAGATCGTTGAGTTCCTCGGCTAAGGCCGTGGCGGCACCTTTCGCGTTTCTTCAAATTCGATTTGCAGAAAAGGGAAAATGCCATGAACTCTTTCCAAGACGTCACAGTAGTGGTGGTCCACGGAGCGTGGGCCGATGGTTCAAGTTGGGAAGCAGTCATTCGCCAGCTTCAAGAGCAAGGCCTCAAGGTAATTGCCGCGCCGATTCCGCTGACCTCTTTGAGTGATGATGCAGCGGCTTTAAAGCGAACGATTGCGCGGACCGAAGGCCCACTGATCGTCGCGGGGCACGCCTACGCCGGCGCCGTTGTTGCTACGGCCCACGACGAGAGAGTGAAAGCGCTGGTCTATGTTGCGGCTCTTGCTCCGGACGAAGGAGAGACCGTCGCTCAGGTCTTTTACAAGGACGAGGCACACCCAGCGGCTCCGCAACTTGCTCCCGATGCAGATGGCTTTATCTGGATGCCGGACTCAGGATTCGGTCATGCCTTCGCCCAGAACGCGACTGCTGCGCAGATTGCTCTATCGAAGGCCGTGCAACGACCGATCGCAGTGAAGAGTATTCAGGAACCGGCTCCTGCACCAGCATGGAAGTCAAAGCCAACGTGGTACCTGCTTGCGGAGGAAGACCGAATGATCAACCCCAAGACTCAACGGTTCATGGCCGAGCGTATGAAGGCGGCGATACGGTCTTATGCGGTCGATCACACGCCCTTGCTCACTGCGCCGGACAAGGTTGTGGACATCATCCTTGAGGCAGTCAAATCCACGGTTTCCGATTGAAAGTCGACTCAATGGGAGACCTCATCCTGGCGATTGATCGCTCATTTGTCAGGGTTGTGGGCCTACGGTTCCTTTAACCTACGGTTCCTTTAAGAGGAAGGATGCGGCCTGCGGCGCGAAGATAGCGGAAGAGGTGATCCAGGGGCGATTTAGGAAGGAGATCGTCAAGGGTCAGAAGATCGCCGTGGGCGGACTCCCGCAAAAGACCTTCCGGCAGGCCACCGAGCGCGGCCGCCAACGCTTCTTTGGGCATGGGCGCGACATAGATTGTCACGTCGGTGAAGAGCACTCGGCCGAAGTTTTCCAACACGGCGCCGGGCGAGGCCGAAAACACCCGTTCTTCCATAAGCTGAAGAAACACCGAGATCCAGGTAATCAACCGGAAGGGGGCAGTGGTGTAGCGGCGAAGGTAATCAAGGACCTGATAGCCTTCAGGGTAATTCGTGACTAAAACTGTGCCTTGAGAAGTGAGCGGCTCGATCATCGCCAGCAGTGCCTCGTTATCCGAGGCAGCCGCGCCTTCGAGAGTTGGAGTGTTGACTTCGAGCACATTTAAAGGTTCGTGGTCGAACGAGATCCCTTCCGCGAGGAACATCTGTCGCGCGGCCTGAAAGGTTTCGGCAACAGACGGGCCGGGATGGCCATGTATCGTACGTTGTACGATGAGGGGGCGTTTGTGCAGGGGGGTGGCGGGCTCGACCACCTGGGCGTTGGAATCGAAGACCAGGGCATGGCACATGCCGTTGCGGAGCAAGTCCAGGCACCAGAGGCGGGAATCTGCACCGGCGAAAATGGGGCCAGTGAGTTCGAGAATGTCGATTTCGATCCGTTCAATCGATAAGTCATCGAACAGGCCGGTCAAAAAGCCGGCTGGGGAAGACCGCTGGTGGTAGGCAGCATAGATAAGATTCACACCGAGTGTGCCAATAGCCTGCTGCTGAAGCTGTGCGGTGGGATCACCGAGATTGATATGGAGAAGAATCTGATTGGGTTGGCCATCAGGTTCGGCCTGGAAGCGGACACCGAGCCAGCCGTGCTGCTCGTTGGTTCCCTGGTAATTCCGGGTGGCGACTGTGTCGGCAAAGACGAAAAATCGGGTGTGGGCACCGCGATCTTTGGCGAGCCGAGTGAGGAGGAGCTGATATTCGTGGTCGAGCATGGCCAGTAGGCGCTCCCTGGAGACGTAGCGCGTGCCAGCGCCGTAGGTGTCGTCGCTGACGGTCTTGTCGTAGGCCGAGATGGCTTGCGCGACCGTTCCTGAAGCCGCGCCAGCGCTCAGAAACCAGCGTGCTACTTCCTGGCCGGCACCAATCTCGGCAAACGTGCCGTAGCAGGAAGCCTCGAGATTGATGGCCAGGGCTTTGGCATGAATATCAGTGAATTGCTGGGGCGCGGGCGAGGACATGGGCAGCTCCGTTTGCGGCATTCAAGATGAGCATAGCGTGGAATGGACGCAGGCGTACCCGGTTGATCTCAGTTGGCGAGAACAGGCGAATTGATCGAACTGGTCGACAACGCTAGAAGCGTCATGGGTTCCAGGAGGGGACGGTGTGGACCATGTTCCACATGAGTTGGTCGAGGGCGGTGTCGATCTGGTTGGAGGGTTGGGTGCGGGTGTTGCATAGGCCGGCCCAGCAGAAGCCGGTGGGGGTGCGGACCATGATGGTGGTGGTTCCGGGGAGGCTGCCGCTGTGCCACCAGGGTCCGGCTCCGTTGTTGCGGACCATCCAGCCGCGGGCGTAGCGGGCGTCACCTGCCGGGTACGCGGGGGCGGGGGTGGTCATGGTTTTGATGGTGGCGGGTTTGAGGATTGCGGGGATGCCGGGGGCTCCGGCTACGTGGTTGAGGAACTGGACGAGTTCGGTTGAGGAGGCGATCCATCCGCCGTGCGAGTCCATGCGGGTGACGTTGAGTTTGTAAGGGTCTTCGGAGTACTGGCCGTAGTAGACGACCTCGTTGGGGGCGCGCTGGCTTTCTTTGTTGGCGGCGATCTGCATGGTGGAGATGCCGCAGGGAGCGAGGATGTTGGCTTTGACGTAGGCGTCGTAGGGCTGGCCGGTGATCTGCTCGATGACGCGGCCGAGGATGCAGTAGCCGAAGTTGGAGTAGGCCCAGTGGGTGCCGGGCTGGTTGGTGAGGGGCTGGTTGGCGATGGTTTCGGTGATGAGCTTGGTGTGGTCCCAGCCGTCGTTGCGCATCATGGGGTCGTTGGCGTCGTTGGGCCAGCCGCCGCAGGTGTGGGTGAGGAGATGGTCGACGGTGATGTCGGCGACCCACTGCTTGTAGGGTGGCTTGCCGTACTTGATGCCGAAGATGGCGCCGGGGCCGAAGACTTTGTCGGTGAGGTTGAGCTTGCCCTGCTCGATGAGGGTGAAGATGGTAACCGAGGTGATGGGCTTGGTGACGGAGGCTATGCGGAAGAGGCTGTTTTGCTGGGCTTGCACGAGGTGCTGGCGGTCGGCCATGCCGACGGTTTGGTCGTAGGCGAACTGGCCGTTGCGGGAGATGGCGATGGAGGTGGCGGGGACGGAGAATTGCTGACGGAAGGCTCCGGCGATGCGGCCCATCTCGCCGCGTTGCTGGCCGTTGGAGCCGCCGAATTGGGGTTGCGCGAGGGCTTTGCGGACGGGCAGGGCTGCTGCGGCAGTGGTGATTGCGAGATTGCGGAGGAGGGTGCGGCGGGTGAGCGGATGGCCTGGAACTAATGGATTCGGTATGGAGTTTTTGGGCAGGTTCGGCATGGCCGCAGGTGTCCTTTCGATGAACCGTTCTATGTATATCTTTGGGTATGCAATCTTTGGATTCGAGGAGGATTTTATCGTGCGATTGTCTTTGCTGTCTTAACAGGTGAAAGAGTTGGGGGATTCCTGTAGATTTTTTGTACCGTCGTGTTACCTGGGAGGATGTCGTGAAGAGATATTGCTTCAGGATTTTTGCGGTTTGTTTTGCTTTGGCGATTTTCGTGGGCAGCCTTGCGTTCGCGCAGCAACCGCCAGAGCAACGAGTGCCGGCGAATGTTGCGGGCAAGTGGACTTTGTACTGCAAGGATCCGAATGGATCAACTTCGACGAAGTACCTGGAGCTACAGCAGAAGGGCAGCGTGATCTCGGGTCACTTCAAGGGACCGAACCAGTCGGGTGGCGTGGAGGGGACGATCGATGGGCAACGTCTTGTGGTGCATACCAAGACGCGTGATGTATTGACGTTTGGCGGACGGGTGGACGGGCCGCGTGTCGACGGCGTTGTTCAGGGGAACTCGTACAACGGCAATTTTCATGATCGCGGAGGGCAGGGATCGTTCCAGGGTGAGCGCTCGAATTGATGGGTACGCCGTAGATGTTTTGGCGGGGTGAGGCGGTTCGCGCGCAACGTGGATGACCCATCGTTCACGATGGGTCATCCAATGCACGCTCAGGCGTTGGCCTCGCGGTGTTCCTGGTTCAGTTTTTTTTCTTTTTCAGTTTTTTCTCAATTTCGCTCCAGACGGTGTCGCTTGGCTCGTAAGCGGGCTCGAGGAGGCTTTTTGCGGTTTCGGCGATGGTCTCGAGATCGCGGACGAGGGCGGCGCAGAGGGGGTTGTTTTTGAGGAAAGTCTGGAAGCGTGGGTCGGTGCTGACGCGGCCGTCGCCGCTGGCGAAGAACTCGGGCAGGTGTCGTTCGAAGTCTGCAGGGGTCATGGTATCGAAGTCGGGAAGCTTGGGGGTCATACCGCTACCTCTTTGATGCCGGCGGCTGGCTGAGCAGACTGATCCGGCTGGCGGAGAAGCTCGCGGAGCTTGAGACGGGCCTTGTGGAGCTGGGATTTGCTGTTGCCGGTGGAGCAGTCGAGCATGGTGGCGATCTCGTTGTGCTCGAAGCCTTCCACGTCGTGGAGGACGAAGACCATGCGGTAGCCGGGAGGGAGCGAGGCGACGGCGCGCTCGAGGGCTACACGGTCGACCGAGCCGGTGAGCTGGAGGTCGCGGCTGCCGAAGTCGCGTTTTGGCGCGTCTTCTTCGGAGGGGTTGATGGTCTCTTCGAGGGAGACGAGGTTTAGGCCCTTTTTGCGCAGATGCATCAGGACCAAATTTACCGTAAGTCTGTGAAGCCATGTGGAGAACGCGGATTCGCCACGGAAGCTGCCGATTTTGCGAAAGAGGTGAAGGAAGGCCTCCTGTGTCATGTCTTCGGCCTCGGAGACGTTGCCCAGCATGCGGAGGCAGAGGGTGTAGACGCGGCGTTTGTGGAGAGCGTAGAGCTTGGAGAACGCGTGGGCGTCACCGTTTTTGGCCGCTTCAATGGCTTCTGCTTCTCCGACGATGGGCGGATTGCGCTTGAACACTCCGGGAGGAGTTGTGTTTTGGGTCATATGTAGGCCTTGGGCGTCCATAGCTAGACTCCGGACAAGTGATCGTTCACTGTTAAGTTTTCGCCTGCTTTGAGCCTACCGCAAACGGGGGAGGAGATTCTGGAGCATTCAGGGGTTGGATGGAAAAGGGACGGGAAGGGTTGTGTGGAAGCCGTGCGTTTTTGAGCCTCGAGCTTTGATTTATCAGATACTTAGGAGCCGATGAAGCGGGCGTACAGGGAGCGGGCGAGGGTGATGTCGGTTGTGCCCTGGATGAGACAGCGGCCGTCTGGGAAGAGGGTGAGGGTGTGGGGCGGGTGGTCGAAGCGGAGGAGGAGATCGTTGAAGCGGACGGTTCCGTGGGGTTGAAGGCGGTCGCGCATGGCGGGAAAGTCGACGGGGCGGTGGTGCTCGTGGATCTGGACGGAGTTGCGTCCGCAAAGGGTGATGTGAGGGCGGCCTTCGCCGGCGAGATGGGTGAAGATGCGTTCGCCGCAGACTTTGCAAGCGGGGTTTGGTTTGGCGGTGCTTATTTCGCTACGGTCGTTGCTCCAGAGGTCGTGGCTTAGGAGGGTGCGGCGCATGAGGTGGGGTTGGTTGGTGAGGAGCTTGAGGGCTTCGGTGACCTGGATGGAGGCGGCGAGGTTGACTGCGGTGGCGAGGATGCCGGAGGTGTCGCAGGTTTCGACTGGGCCGGTGGGGGGCTTGGGGAAGATGCAGGCGAGGCAGGCGGTGGGAGCGGGTTCAGGGTTCAGGGGCCAGGGTTCAGAGTGCGGAGCGTTGGCTGAGCCCTGGGCTCTGGACCCTGAACCCTGTTTTGGGAGGATGTTCATGGTGGCGGCGTAGGCGCCGATGGCTGCGGCGTAGATCCAGGGTTTGGATTGCTGGACGGCGTAGTCGTTGATGAGGTAGCGGGTTTCGAAGTTGTCGGTGGCGTCGAGGATCAGGTGCGCTGGGCTGAGGAGCTCATGGATGTTGGCGGGGACGAGATCGGCGATGTGGGAGTGGACTGCGATGTTGGAGTTGAAGAGGGCGATCTTGCGGCGGGCGGCTTCGGCTTTGGGAAGGGAGTCGCGGGCGTCGGCCTCGTCGAAGAGGACCTGACGCTGGAGGTTGGAGGGTTCTACAAAGTCGCGGTCGATGAGGGTGAGGGTGCCTACACCGGCGCGGGCGAGGAGAGAGGCGGTGGCTGCGCCGGTGGCTCCTACGCCGATGACGGCGACGTGGGCGTGGGCGAGGAGCTGCTGGCCGGCGGGGCCGATGCCGGGGAAGAGGATTTGGCGGGAGTAACGGTCTCGATCCGAGATGGTGTGATCTGGGATGGTCTGGTCTGGGATGACCGGATTCGGGATGGCCTGACCGGTGGTGGGACGATCGGGGCGGGGGTGGCGGGGGGTGTTGCTCTGGATGCCTGTTGGCAGGCCCTCGATGGATGCGGTGAGATGTTTGGACATGATAGAAGCTGTTCTGCCAAAAGGCGGTGCTCTTTCGTAGTATAGGGAAGGGACAGGTGTAGGTGGAACCGGCTGGTTCCGGACAGTGTTCCGGCATTCCAGAGAGAAGACGATCTGCGTATGGAAGCAGATTTTGGATGTGCATTATTGGGCTGGGCATGATGCAGGACTTGCGGGGCTCTTCGATTGCGCCAGGAAGTATTGGGACCGGGAGCAACGGCTAGCAGGCCAGGAATCGACGGCTATTAAGCCAGGAATCAGCGCAGAACGGGAATGATGGGTGGTTTTTTTGGGTCAGGTGCAACGAGGTCGCGCGCGGAGATCACTGAAGTTGCGGTGGCAGGCAGTTGCGGCTGGAGTGTGGCTTGGATTCCTGATGGTGAGCGCGGGAGTTGAGGCGCAACAGGCGCCTGCGGCAACGTCACCGGCGACTCCTGTGCAGGCATTGGCGGAGGCTCCGGGGTTGGCGGCTTCGGTGTGGGAATGGAAGGGACTGCCGGTCGAGAAGATCGAGTTTGAGGGCGTGACGTTCGATCCGTCGGACAGGCTGCCGCAGGAACTGGCACAGAAGGCGGGGACGCCGCTCGATCCGGAGCAGGTGCGGGCGAGTCTGCGGAGGCTGTTTGCCAGCGGACGCTATCGGGATATTACGGTTCGGGGAGTGCGGCAGGGCGGCGAGGTGACGCTGATCTTTGCCGGTGTGGAGCGTTACTACGTTGGACGAGTGACGATCAATGGGGTAAAGAACGACAGGTTGAGTGCGTTGCTGGAGTTTTCGACGAAGCTTTCGCCGGGGACGGCGTTCAACGAATCGCAGATTGCCGCGGGAACGAAGGGGATCAAGGACATATTGGAGGAACAGGGTTACTACGAGTCGGCGGTGAAGGCGGACTCGCAGATCGATGTTGCCGGCGATCAGGTAAATGTAACGTACACGGTGGCAATTGGACCGCAGGCGAAGGTGGGTCAGATAACGCTGACGGGGCCCGATGCAGGGATGACGCTGGAGGAGTTTCGCAAGAAAGCAAAATTGAAGGAAGGCAACAGGGTGTCGCGGGACACGGCGAGCAATGCGATGGACCGACTGCGGAAGCTGTATCAGAAGCAAGACCATCTGGAGGCGACGGTAACGCTGCAGAAGCAGACTTATGCCGAGTCGCGGAAGCAGGTGGACTACGAGTTTCATGCGAACCAAGGTCCGGAGGTGAAGGTCGCCGTGGAGGGCGCAAAGATCTCGAAGAGCAGGTTGCATCTTCTGGTTCCGATCTTTCAGGAGGGGACGATCGACAACGACCTGCTGAACGAAGGCGTCTTCAATATTCGGGATTATGAGTTGCAGCAAGGGTATTTCGACTCGAAGGTCGAGGTACGGGTGATTGCGTCGGGTACGACTGCCGAGAGCGTGGTGTTCACCGTGGATCGCGGGATCAAACATAAGGTCGTGGCCGTGGAGTTGAAGGGGAATAAATACTTTTCGGACGATCTGCTGCGAGAGCGGATGCGTGTGCAGAAGGCGAACGCGTATCAGCGAAGCGGACGGTACAGCCCGGCGCTGGTGTCGGGGGATGTGTCGGCGATTCAGGCGCTGTATCGCGCGAATGGATTCGACGAGGCGACGGTGACGACGAATGTGGAGGATTTCTCCACATTGTCGAATGGAAAGCCGATGAAATCGGGTGAGATTACAGTGACCTTCACCATTGTCGAGGGGCCGCAGCAGACGTTTGGCACGGTGGCGTTGAACGGCGTGGATGGAAGCCGGATGAAGGATGTGAGGGATCTGATGAACTCGCAGCCGGGGCAGCCGTTTTCACTGGTGACGCTGGCGGGGGATCGAGATACGGTGCTGCAGTACTACCTGGCCCACGGGTTTGACCAGGTCAAGGTGGAGCTCCGGCAGGCGAAGGAGTCGACGGATGCGGAAAAGACGGACGTGTCGCTGAATGTGACGGAGGGGCAGCAGGTTTTCGTGGACAAGGTTCTGCTGTCGGGTGTGGAGAAGACGAAGCCGAAGGTGGTGGAGTCGCAGATCCTGGTGCATTCGGGGGATCCTCTGGACCAGACGGCGCTGCTGCAGACGCAACGGAACCTGTACAACATTGCGCTGTTCAATGAAGTGGTGGCGGCTGTACAGAATCCTGAGGGAGACGCTCCGGAGAAGAACGTGTTGCTGCAGTTGACGGAGGCTAAGCGGTGGAATGTAACGTATGGGTTCGGTATTGAGGCGCAGACGGGAACGCCGCAGTCGGGGATGATCTCGGAGGCTTCGTGCATCCAGTTGATGCTCAACCCCTGCAACCAGCTTACGCAGGAAGGGAGGACGGGGTTCAGCCCGCGGGTGTCGCTGGATGTTTCGCGGATCAACCTGAAGGGTACGGACAACTCGCTGACGCTGCACTCGTCGTATGGGTTGCTGGAGCAGGTGGCGATTCTGACGTTTCAGAATCCACATTTCTACGGGAACAAGAACCTGGCGGCTTCCGTTTCGGGCGGGTACTCGAACGTTCAAGACATTACGACGTTTGAGGCGTCGACGCTGCAGGGAGATTTTCGGATTACGCAGCGGTTGCGACGGCGGAACACGTTTATCTACGATTTTCTTTATCGGAGGGTGAGGGTCAATCCGAACAGCCTGCAGGTTTCGGCGGATTTGATTCCTCTGCTTTCGCAGCCAGTGCGCGTGGGCGGGCCGGGACTGACGTGGTTTCACGATACGCGGTCGCCGGGGCCGCTGGATGCGGTGAAGGGCCAGTACACGACGGTGCAGACTTTTCTGGCGTCGTCGAAGTTCGGGTCGCAGACTGACTTCTGGAAGATCGATGGGACGAACTCGACGTACTACCAGTTCGGGAAGGAGAAGTATGTTTTCGCGCGGAGCACGCGGATTGGATTTGAGCGGGCGACGGGGGTGAACCCGAATGCCGGGAGTGAAGCGTGCGTGGGCGATCTGCTGACGACGAATCCGAGTTGCAGCGCGGTGCCTTTGCCGGAGCGGTTGTATGCGGGTGGCGCGAGTTCGCTTCGCGGGTTTCCGATCAACGGAGCGGGGCCGCGAGATTTGCAGACAGGATTTCCCGTGGGCGGAACGGCGGCGTTTGTGAACTCGCTGGAGTTTCGCATGCCGGCACCGACGTTGCCACTGGTAGGCAGCAGCCTGAACTTTGTTTTGTTTCACGACATGGGTAATGTGTTCCAAAATGCTTCGGATATGTTTCCGAGTTTTTTACGGTTCAATCAGCCGAATCGAGCGACGTGCTCGAATGTATCGGGCAGCATCGGGACGTGCGACTTCAATTATTTTTCTCATGATGTTGGGGTTGGGGCGCGGTATAGGACGCCGGTCGGGCCGATTCGCGTGGACTTCAGCTATAACCTGAATCCGCCGGGGTATCCGATTATTTATGACTTCAACAATAACCCTCCGCATGAGGGGCACGCTGCGCATTTCAACTTCTTCTTCAGCATTGGAGAGAGTTTCTAGATGATTCCGATGGCACAGACGACGAGACGATGGCTGGCTGGCGCGGTTGCGCTTGCGGCCATGTCTGTGCTGGTGGCCGGCCGCGTGTGGGCGGGCCAGGCTGCGGCCGCTCAGGCAAGTGCTGCGCCTTCGAGTTCGGGCAGCGGAGTGGTGTTGGACCGGCTGGTTGCAGTGGTGAATGGGGATGTGATTCTCGAGAGCGACGTGGATGAAGAGCGAAGGTTTGAGGAGGTTCAGCCGTATCGCACGATTGAGGAGTCTACGCGTGCCAAGCTAATTGAGCGGCTGGTGGATCGAGCGTTGATTCTGCAGCAGTCGGCTCTGCAGCCTGAGGATGCGATTACGGATAAGGATCTGGACGCGCAACTGGTGGCGCTGCGGAAGGATATTCCGGGGTGTAAGACTTCTGTCTGTGAGAGCGATGCGGGCTGGAAGGAGTTTCTGGCGAGTCACGGATTCACGGTTGAAGAGTTCAATTCGCGATGGCGGCAGCGGATGCAACTGCTGAAGTTTATCGAGGTGCGGTTCCGGAACGGGATCAGCGTTAAGGATGAGGAGATCCAGGAATACTACGAGAAGACGATGCTGCCGGAGTATGCGAAGCGGCATGTAACGCCGCCGCCGGTCGATACGATCAAGCGACGCATTGAAGAGGTGCTGCTGCAACAACAGGTGACCGCTCTGCTGCAGGATTGGCTGAAGTCGCTGCGTGCGCAGGGAAGCGTTTGGATTCTGACTCCGGGGGAGGTGGCCCCTTGAGCGATCTGGAGAAAAAACTAGAGGAGAAAAAAGAGGTTCTGAAGGAGAAAGTAGGCGGGGAGATCGCCAAGGTAAAGCGCTCGCTGGCTACGCGAATGGGGCGCGCGGTGGCCTGGTGTGTGATCGGGGTTGTGATTCTGGTGATGGTGCTTGTGGGGACGTTCGCGTGGTACTCGACGACGGATGATTTTAGCCGCCGCGTGGGTGGTGAGGTGGTGAAGGTACTTGGGGATGCTACCGGTGGGCGGGTGGAGCTTGCGCGGATGAAGTTCGATCTGCTGCATCTGGCGATTGAGGCGACTGGGCTGGTAATTCATGGATTGGAGGGGCCTGGCGAGGCTCCGTATCTTTCGGTGGACAGGGTTGAGATTCGGGTGGAGCTGTTTAATCTCTTCTCGCATATCGCGGGCGCGGGAGTCGCGTCGCATGTGCGGCTGAACTATCTGGGGGTTGAGCATCCTCAGTTTCATTTGATTGTCGATAAGGACGGGAAGACAAATCAGCCGGAGCCGAAGCATCCGAAAACGAGCAAGACGCCGGTGACGGATACGCTGCTGGATCTGAAGGCTGGAGAGGTCGTGGTGACCAATGGAGTCGCGCTGTTTAATGATCGCGCGATTCCGTTTGATGTGGCGGCGCGCGAGCTTGGCGCGGAGGTGCACTATATCTCTTCGACGGACCGCTATGGTTTGACGGTGGATTTGAAGGATCTGCGGACCAAGATTGCGAAGCGACCGGAGGCACAGTCGACGTTGCATCTGGCTGGAGAATTGGGACGGGATGCGGCAGAGCTGAAGCAGTTTGAGTTTACGAGCGGGAAGAGTTTGAAGCTGGACGGGACGGCAGGGATCAAGAATTTTGCCAGTCCGCAGTGGCAGGTTGCGGTGAAGGGGCCGGTGGATCTGAAGCAACTCTCGATCCTTGCCAATGTGGATGGGTTTAATGCAGGGTCGGTCGATCTGGATTTGAATGGGCATAACTGCACGACGCCTCCAGCGGCGACGCAGAAGCATTCGCTGTTCTGGCAGCGAAGCCATCCGCAGGAGACTGCGAAGACGTTGCCTCATGACGCGGATTGCGTTGCCGGTTTTTTGGTGGTGGGTTCGGCGAAGGTTCACAAGGCTTCTTACAGGGATGAGAATGTTCGGCTGCATGATGTGGATGGGAGCTCGCAGTTGCATGCGACGCCGACGGAGCTTCTGTTGACATCGATGGTGGGCTATCTGCCCGGCGGGGGGAGCGCGGCGGGAGAGCTGCGGATTGCAAACTGGTTAGGCGAGGCGCCGCCGAAGGATGTGGCGGCGAACTCGGCGACGACGAAGGCTGCGGTGGAGACGACTAACAAGGCAGCGAAGACCGCCGGGGCGAAGGCGCCGATTGCGCCTCCGGCACAGGTGGCGCACGCATATTTGACCGCGACGATAACGAAGATTCCGCTGCGAACCATTATGGATGTCACGGCTCCGGAACACTATGGCGACCTGGGTTTCGATACGGCGGTGAGCGGTCCGGTGAAGGTGGAGTGGGGCGGTCCGGCAAAGAGTATTGACGAAACAGTGGAGGTGGATGGCGATTTGACATTTGCTCCGACGGGGGTGAAGCGGCCGGGTGCGTTGAACGATGTTCCGGTGACGGGGAAGACGCTGGCGCATTACACGGGAAAGAATGAGACGGTGCGGATTCAGACGGTAGCTCTGCAGATGCCGGAGACGAACCTGGAGGCGTCGGGGATTCTGGGTGTGAATTATGGCGATCCGCTGACGGATCTGCGGGTTGATCTGTCGGTGCGGGATCTCGGGGAGTACAACCAGTTGCTGACGACGCTGGATCTGGAGGGAAATGGGAAGAGGGGAACGGCGGCGATTCCAGTGGTGCTGCATGGCGCGCTGCAGTTCAATGGGACGGCGAAGGGGCGGATCGCGGACCTGGATGTGAAGGGGCATGTGCAGTCGACGAATGCAGAGTTCGTGCTGGGGAAGACGGACGTGCTGATCGATTCGGTGGTGGCTGATGCGGAGTATTCGCCAAACGAGGGTGTGCTGGTGGCGAGCTCGACGATCAAGCGCGGGACGGCGGTGTTGAATGTTGAAGGAAAGATTGTGCCGCGGAAGGTGGTGACGCCGCGCGGGGTCGTGACGTTTCTATGGGACGACGGAATGTCGCTGGATGCCGAAGCGCAAGTTGCCAATGCGGAGATTGTCGATGTGCTGCAGATTGCAGGGCAGGCGGGTAAGGTTCCGGTGACGGGAACGATGGCGTTCAATGCGCATGCCGAGGGGACGCTTAGGAGTTTGAACGGAGGCGGGCATGTTTCGCTGATGAATGGCGTGGCTTATGACGAACCGTATGAGTCTCTGGTGGCGACGTTGACGGTCCAGGGGAAGGATATCGAGGCTAGCAGCTTCGTGGTGAAGGCGCATGGGATGCAGATTGCCGGTAATGGAGGGTATGACTACGGCAGCGAACATCTTCATGCGCATGCGGAAGGGCACGATATTTTGCTGTCGAAGCTTGTGACGGTACAGGAGGCGAAGACCGATCTGGATGGCGTCGTGAGCGTGGTGGCGGATGCGAATGGGACGCTGACGGAGCCAGGGTTGAAGGCGAATGTGAAGATCGCCAAGGCGACGTACCAGGGGCAGGGGATCGGGGAAGCAGTTGTGGATGCGCATAGCCAGGGATCGGTGGTGTACTTTACGGCGAACTCGACGCTGGTGGGCGCGAAGGTGGATGCGACGGGACAGGCAGGGCTGACGGGGGATTATCCGCTGCAGGCGAAGGTGACGGTTGCGGGACTGGATATTGGTAAACCGATTGCGATGTTTGGGCCGGGGAATATGAAGGCCGAGTCGCAGATTAATGGAGTGGCGACGGTGAGTGGACCGCTGAAGACCCCGAAGGAGTTGAGTGGAGAGGCGCAGTTCAGCCAGGTGGATGTGAGGTTGCAGGGGATTGAGTTGAAGGCGGCTGAGCCGTTGCGGGTGGGTTTGCGCGACGGCGTGGCCACGCTGGAGCAGGTTCATATTACAGGGCCGGACACGGACATGAAGGCGAGCGGGACCGCGCATGTGCTGGGAGTGACGGACCCTAAGGGCGGCAAGTTGGATGTGCAGGGGACCGGAAGCGTAAGCATGGCGCTGTTACATACATTCGATTCGGACATTATTGCGACAGGGAAGCTGGAGTTTACGGTGTCGGCGGGTGGGCATGTTATGAACCCGGATCTGGCGGGCAAGGTGCAGTTCGACAAAGTGAACATCGCGATGGATGGGGTTCCGAATGGGTTGAGCAATATGAATGGGACGCTGATTTTCAATGGCGACCGGCTCGAGGTGCAGAGCCTGAATGCGACGACGGGCGGGGGCACGCTGAAGATTGGCGGGTCGATTCGTTACCGGAATGGCATCTATGCCGATCTGACGGCGACGGGCGATGTGGTGCGGGTGCGGCTGTATGGATTGAGCGCAACGGCGAATGCGAATCTGAGGTTGCAGGGTGGTTTGGAGAGCTCGACGTTGAGCGGGTCGATTCTGATGACGCGGTTCGGGATCGGGCAGGATGTAGATTTTGCGGCGTTCGGGTCGCCGGGAGGCGTGAGCGCGCCGCCTGATCCGAACTCGCCGGCGAATAAGATTCGGCTGGATGTTCGGGTAACGAGCGCGCCGCAACTGGATTTTCAGAACTCGTATGCGAAGCTGGCGGGATCGGTCGATCTGACGATTCGCGGGACGGCGGCGGTGCCGTCGGTACTTGGGAGGATCGAGATTACCGATGGAAGCGCCACGTTTGCGGGTCAGAAGTATCAACTGCAGCGCGGGGAGATTTATTTTACGAATCCGGTGCGGATCGATCCTATCATCGACCTGGATGCGACGGCGCAGGTGGAGAACTACGACATAACGGTGGGGCTGCATGGGACATCGACGAATTTGAAGCCGACGTACCGGTCGGAGCCGCCGTTGAGTGAGAGCGATGTGTTTGCGCTGCTGGCGCTGGGAAGGACGCAGGAGGAGGCGCAGCTTTATCAGGAGCGGCAGGCGCAGCAGGGCACCGATCCCACAACGAGCGCGCTGCTGGGTGGAGCGCTGAATGCTACGGTGAGCAACCGGGTGGAGAAGCTGTTTGGCGTGGGCAGCGTGAAGATCGATCCTGCATTTGTGGGGACGTTGGGACAATCCTCTGCGAGGATCACGGTGCAGCAACAGCTTTCGCGGCAGATTACGGCGACGTTCGCGACGAATGTGAATACGTCGGCTCAGCAGTTGATCCAGGTGCAGTATGACCTGAATCACGATAATTCGATTGTGGTGACGCGTGACGAATCGGGTGTGTTCAGCGTTGTCTATAAGCTGCGAAAACGGTATCGGTAGGTCGCTCCAAGGGTGGGAAGTTGCATCGAACTAATGGTTATTCGCAATGGGCCGGGCTGCGGGCTGGATCAGATGAAGACTTGAGGAGGGACAATGAACGGGAAGATGATTTGGGCAAGGCGTGCGGGTTTGCTGGGGCTGGCTGGTGTATTGATTCTGGGTGGGATTTCGAAGGCGACGGCACAGGAAGCGGCCAATGATGCACAGATTCAGGCAGATGTGGCGAAGGCCCTGGATAACAAGCGATTCAAAGATGTGAAGACTTCGGTGCACAACGGCGTGGTGACGCTGAGTGGAACGGTCGATCTCTACAGCGCGAAGCTGGATGCGGATAACAAGGCGCATCACCGCAAGGGCGTGAAGGGTGTCGAGAACGAGATTGAAGTTGCCGGGCCGACGGTGGAGGATGTGACGCTGCGCGATAAGCTGGCGGAAAAGCTGGCGTATGACCGTGTGGGGTATGGGACGACTGCGTTCAACTCGTTCACGATCGGGGTGCAGAATGGTGCGGTAACGCTGGGTGGGACGGCATATGGGCCTTCGGATAAGGATTCGGCGCTTAGTTTAGTGGGAAATTATCCGGGCGTGAAGGATGTGATCGACAACATTGAGGTGGCGCCGGTGTCTCCGATGGATGACCGGATTCGTCTGGCGGAGGCGCGGGCGATCTATGGGTTTCCTCAGTTGAACAAGTATGCGATCGATCCCGCCAAGCCGATTCGGATTACGGTGGTGAATGGGAATGTAACATTGTCCGGCGTTGTGGATAGCAAGGCGGACAAGGACATTGCGAATATCCGGGCGAATGGCGTATCGGGAGTTTTCAAGGTGACCAACAACCTGCAGGTGGCGGGTGGCGGGCCGGAGAAATAGATCGGTTTTATGAGTATGCATGTGAGTTTGGGCCGCGTTGGCGATGCTGGCGCGGCCTGATTCTTTTACGATGAAGAGATGACAAGGTTTTGGAAGAGTACGGCGGTTACGCTTGAGATGATCAAGTGGGAGCACTCGGTGTTTGCACTGCCGTTTGCGTTGACGGGAGCGGTGCTGGCGGCGGGGGGCTGGCCGCCGCTGCGGGTTCTGGGGTGGATTGTGGTTTGCATGGTGTCGGCGCGGTCGACGGCGATGGCGTTCAACCGGCTGGTGGATGCGCGGCTGGATGCGGAGAATCCGCGGACGGCGATGCGGGCGTTGCCGGCAGGGACGTTGAGTAGTGGGTTCGTCGGTGGCTTTGTGGTGGTGTCGGCTGCGGTGTTTCTGGTGGGGGCTGCAATGCTGAACCGGTTGACGCTCGAGCTGGCTCCGGTAGCTTTGGCCGTGGTGTTGGCTTATAGCTACATGAAGCGGTTGACTCGATGGTCACACGTGGTGCTTGGGTTGGCGCTGGGGATTGCGCCCTCGGCGGCCTGGATTGCGGTGAGAGGATCACTGGACTGGCGGATTGTGGTGCTTACCGGAGCGGTTTTGTTGTGGGTGGGCGGGTTCGACGTGTTGTACTCGTGCCAGGACTTTGAGCACGATCGCAAGGTGGGGTTGAATAGCGTGCCGCAGGCGTTTGGGGTGCGGGCTGCGTTCTGGATCGCTCGGGCAATGCATGTCTGCATGCTGCTACTGCTGTGCTGGCTGGTGGTGCTGTTTGGGATGGGAAAGCTGGCGATGCTGGGAGTGGCGGTGGTGGCGATTCTGCTGCTGTATGAGCACTCGATTATTTCGCCGACTGATTTGCGGCGGATGAACGCTGCTTTTTTTACTTTGAACGGCGTGATCTCGGTGGTGTTCTTTGGCTTTGTTGCGGCTGATGTGATGATGCGGCGATAAAAAAGAAGCCCGCCTGGAGGAGACGGGCTGGGGTAGGGTATCTCTTTGTTCGTCGTTCTAACTGCGATGCTCGCGCTTGATGTCGTCGAGCTTTTCGTTGACTGAATTTTTTACGTTTTGCGCGGCGGTGGTGATCTTGTCGCGGAGGTTGTGGGCGGTCGTCTCTGCGCGATACTTCAGGTCTTCATTCTTTTCTTCTGCTTTGATCTGGTTCTCGTCGCGAACTGCGGCGGCGGTATCTTTGGCGTTGCCCCAGGTCTCTTTCGCGACACCCTTGATTTGTTCTGCGGCGCCGGCGCTGGCCAGTTTTTGATTGCCGATGGCCTCGCCAACTCCTTGTTTGATCTTGCCTGCTACCTGGTCGTATTTTCCTTGGATTTTTTCGGGATTCATTTTCGATGCTCCTTTGTTGCTGCCTGCCTATTGTGAAACTTGGGAGGGCTGCTGTTTGAGCAATTGGGTTAGAGCGCTCGTCTACCGGACATGAGATTGAAGATGAGCACAATGATGGCAAGGACGAGAAGGATATGGATCCATCCGCCCAAGGTGTAACTACTTACGAGTCCTACGACCCAGAGGATGAAAAGGATGATTGTGATTGTCCAAAGCATTTTTCGTTCTCCTAGACGAGTGCCGGCTCTAGCTCCCCGGTTCGCAGTGATATGCAGACTGGCCGCGCTACCTGTGGTAAGGTGCCGGGTACGCAGAGTAGGTTGCCAGCAAGGCTAAAATTGGAAGCCATAGGTACGTAGAAGCGAGGACACAGAGTGAAGGTGGCGATTCAAGGGGAGTTGGGTTCGAACAGCCATATGGCAACGGTCAAAATTCTGGGCAACCAGAATGGCCTGGAGATCATCCCGTGCACGATGTCGGCGCAGGTGCTGGCGAAGGTGGTGGAAGGCGAAGCGGATGCTGCGGTGCTGCCGATTGAGAACAGCCTGCATGGATCGGTCGCCGAGCACTATGACCTGTTGCTGGAGCTTCCGGTTCGCATCGACGGGGAGAGTTCGTTGCGGATCCGTCACAACGTGATCGCGATGCCCGGGGTGCAGCTGAGTGAGGTAAGGAAAGTGATGTCGCATCCGGTGGCGCTGTCGCAGTGCCGGAGATTTTTGGCATGGCATCTGGAGTTAGAGGTGGTGCCTTTCTATGACACGGCCGGAAGCGTGAAACACCTGATGGCTGCGGGTCTTCGTGATGTGGCGGGAATTGCTCCCGAGCTTGCGGCGGAGGTATATGGCGCGGAGGTGCTGCAGACTGGGGTCGAGGACCATGTGGAGAATTACACGCGTTTTCATCTGCTTCGAAGAGAAGGCGCGCCGCTTGCCGAGAGTGCCTTGATCCCGGACAAGATGAGCCTGGCGTTTGCGATTGAGCATCGGCCGGGAACGCTGGTGGCAGCGTTACAGCGACTGGCTGAGGCTGGAGTGAATCTGACGAAGATCGAGTCGCGGCCAGTGCCGGGGAGTCCGTGGGAGTATGTGTTTTATGTGGATGTGCGGTTCGATACTGCGGGGAGGGCTGAAGTTGCTCTGGCTGCGCTGCGCGAACACTGCCGGATGGTGAAGGTGTTGGGGCGGTACCGGGCGGCTTAGGCTTCGAGCATTGTTGGAGGCAGTGAGGGAGGCGTCTTGAAGGCGGCGCGATGGCGGTGCAGCAGCCAGATGACTACCCCGTAGATGATGAGGCACCAGAGGCAGGAGAGCAAGATAAACGTCCGGCCATAGGCGAATGTCTGGGGTTGGGTTGGGAACGCGAGCATCGAGGAGGTGATTTGCGTCATATAAAGACGGAACTGAGCCTGATACCAGGGCAGAGTTGCCAGCCCTATATTGACGCAGCCGAAGATCTGGAAGGCGATTGTCAGTATGCGGGCCGACTCTTTAAGACGCAGGAGCCCGTAACCCATCGTTGCGGTGAGGGCGGCAAAGCCGAGGTACAGGATATGGGTTGCCGTGGGTGTGAGGATAAATCCCAGGATGAAGGCAGGGAATGGCAGAAGGATGCAAAACAGGCACATGATCGCAGAGAAGAGCAAAAAGCCGCCGATGATTTTGATGGCAGTCGGGACGCGGCTCAAGCGAACGCTGGTGGCTGCGTCGGAGGACAGGAGCGCGTTGGGGTTTTGAAAGATTTCGCGGACGGGGCGCAGATTGAAGTAGACGAGCCACCAGATACCGACGGCGGCGATCAGCAGATAAAACGCCGCCAGGAATAGGAAGACCGCGGTCATAACATGAGGATCGACTGCCGGTTGTTGTGTTGGGAGGCGGGACATCATTGTTCTGCCAAGAACCGTGAATAATGCGGCGAAACATCCGATAACGGCAAGTCCACCGCCGATGATGAGGATTGAGTAGCGGGCCCACGAGCGGAGGCGTAGGATTCCGATTACGGTCAGGATTGCCCATACACTTAGTGCGGAATAGAAGACGCTGAGGGCGAGCATCAAATAGGTTACAAAATGCGGCGCGGCGGAGATCGAAGGCTGATTTCGAGCAAGGATGCCGGCGAAGACCATCAGGGCAGTCGTGAGCAGCAGAAAGAATGCAGCCAGGCCGAGCACAATGGCGGAGAGAACGAGTCCAACAGGTCGTTTCATGGCGGAGCCAGTGTAGCCCTGCCGGTGGTCAGGCCAAAATATTTATTTGCGGGACGGGATAATGCCCCCCGAGTGGCGGCTTGGATTGATGGAAAAGGGGTTATGGCCGATGACTGAAGAGTAGGGCGACCGTTGGAGGGAAGGGGCCAGATTTGCGACGGGATGAAGACTTGCTGCATCGAATAGTTGATAATCTGATAGAGGGACACTCAATGCCAAGTGATTTCGTAAGTGTAATTCAGCCGACAGCAGCTAAAGGTGGTGAAGGAAGCGTCACTGAGGGTTCCGGGAAGCGTCCGGCTCCAGTGTTGCCGGTGCGGGATACGGTTCTGTTTCCCCATGCCGTGTTGCCCCTGACGGTAGGGCGGGATAGTTCGATCCAGTTGATTCAGTCGCTGGGCGAGGAGAAGACGATTCTGGTGGTGGCGCAGCGGGATGCGCGGCAGGATGCTCCGCAGTCGGCGGACCTGTATGCCATTGGTACGCGGGCGACGGTGCATAAGGTCGTTAAGATGCCGAACCAGAGCCTCTTTGTGTTTACCGAGGGGAATGAGCGGGTGCATCTGGGCGAGTTTACGCAACTGACTCCGTTTATGACCGCTGAGTATGAGGCGATTGCGGATGTCGAGCCGCAGCAGTCGCCGGAGGCGGAGGCGCTGCAGCGGAACGTGGTGAGCCAGTTCCAGCAGATTGTGACCTCGTCGCCGACGCTGTCGGATGACTTGCAGACGATTGCGATCAATATCGATGAGCCGGGCAGGCTGGCGGATTTTATTGCATCGTCGCTGCCGTTTTTGACGACGACGGACAAGCAGGAACTGCTGGAGACGCCGGATGTTTCGGCGCGGCTGGAGCGGATCAACAAGCACCTGGCGAAGGAGCTTGAGGTGCAGCAGTTGCGCAACAAGATCCAGACCGAGGTGCAGGATTCGGTGCAGTCGTCGCAGCGGGATTATTACCTGCGCGAGCAGTTGAAGGCGATCCAGAAGGAGCTTGGCGATGTCGACGATACGCAGAAGGACATTGCCGATTTGAAGGAGAAGATCGAGACCGCCGGGATGCCGGACGACGTGAAGAAGGACGCGCTGAAGGAACTCGGGCGATTGAGTCGGATGAATCCTGCTGCGGCGGACTACTCGCTGACGCGGAACTATGTGGAGTGGCTGGCGGTGCTGCCGTGGTCGAAGACCTCTTCTGGAGAGGTGGACATTCTGAAGGCCAAAGAGATTCTCGATGAGGATCACTACGGCTTGAAAAAGGTGAAGGACAGGATTCTGGATTATCTTTCAGTGCGGCGTTTGAAGCCTGATATGAAGGGGCCGATTCTTTGTTTCGTTGGGCCTCCGGGCGTTGGTAAGACTTCGCTTGGGCGTTCCATTGCGAAGTCTCTCGGACGGAAGTTTTCGAGGATCTCGCTTGGCGGTATGCATGATGAAGCGGAGATTCGCGGGCACCGGAGGACTTATATCGGCGCGCTGCCTGGGCAGATTATTCAGCACCTGAAGAGGGTTGAGGTGAAGGACCCGGTGTTCATGCTGGATGAGATCGACAAGCTTGGGCGCGATTTCAGGGGCGATCCCGCGAGTGCGTTGCTTGAGACGCTTGATCCGGAGCAGAACAATACGTTCCGCGACAACTATCTGGATCAGCCTTTTGATCTGAGCAAGGTGCTGTTTATCTGCACGGCGAACCAACTGGATACGATTCCGGGGCCGCTGCTCGATCGTATGGAGATCATTGAGCTGACCGGTTATACGGAAGAGGAGAAGGTGAATATCGCCATCAAATACCTTATTCCGCGGCAGATCAAGGAGAACGGAATTACTTCGGAGCAGATCGAGTTTCCGGAAGAGAGCGTTCATCTGATTGCGCGGCATTACACGCGCGAGGCCGGCGTTCGCAAACTGGAACAGCAGATTGGAACGGTTTGCCGTAAGGTTGCGCGCAAGATTGCCGAGGGTCAGAAAGATAAGGTCATCATTACCTCGGAGGTTGTGCATGAGTTCCTTGGCGGCATCAAGGTGCGCGTGGATACCGAAATCGCAGAGCGGACGAAACGCGCGGGGGTTGCTGTCGGGCTTGCGTGGACTCCTGCGGGCGGCGATGTGTTGTTCATCGAAGCGAACAAGATGAAGGGCAAAGGCGGGTTCACGATCACTGGCCAGATTGGCGATGTGATGAAGGAGAGCATGCAGGCTGCGTTGACGTGGGTGCGCTCGAATGCCGTGGCGTTAGGGCTGGATGAGGACTTTACGAAGGATGCGGACCTGCATATTCATGTGCCTGCGGGGGCGATTCCCAAGGATGGGCCTTCGGCTGGCGTGACGATGGCGACTGCGCTGGTGAGCCTGTTGACGAATACTCCGGTGCATCCGCTGACGGCGATGACGGGCGAGATTACGCTGAGCGGCAATGTGCTGCCGGTGGGCGGAATCAAGGAGAAGTTCCTGGCGGCGAAGCGTGCCGGCGTGCGGGATGTCATTATGCCTGCGGACTGCAAACAGCAGGTAGATGAGGACTTGACGCCGGACCAGACCGAGGGCGTGAGGATTCATTATGCTTCGCGGATTGAGGATGTGATGGCGGTTGCGTTGCCCAAGACTCCTCGGGAGAAGGTGATGGATGAGGTGGTCCGGGAAGAGGTTCTGCAGGCTACGGCGTAAGACCGGGCGACCGCGGATCTTCGCGGATGGAATGGAGTGATTTTGAGCGGTTCGGCTTCGGCTGGGCCGCTTGTTTTTTAAGGTTTTTATTTTTGTGGTGGAAGGGCCGTTTTTGCAGGGGGTTTTTGAGAAAAGTGGTGTTTTTGTGATGGTTTTTTGTGGTCATAACGTGGTGGTTGAGTGCTTAATTGTGGTTGTTAGCGGTGCATTTTCTGGCGGCTAAAAATGCGCCAACTTTTTAAATTTATTTTTTGCGTGAGGCTGTGGAAATGATGACGATCGGGCACTCGACGCTGGAACTGAGGTCGTTTCTGCGGGCTCTGCGGGAGAATGGGTGCACGACGCTGGTGGATGTGCGGCGGTTTCCGGGGTCGCGGCGTCATCCGCAGTTTGGGCAGGACAAGTTGTTTGCTGCGTTGCGGGAGTCGGGGATTCGGGCTTTGTGGCGGGAGGGGTTGGGCGGGCGTCGCGAGGTTAACAAGGACAGCGTGAACACCGGATGGCGGAACGAGAGCTTTCGCGGGTATGCGGACTATATGCAGACCGATCACTTTGCGCATGAGATTGAGTGGTTGATGGCTCTGGCGGATTTCGATTCGGCGGTGGTGATGTGCGCGGAGGCAGTGCCGTGGAGGTGCCACCGGTCGCTGATTGCGGATGCGGTGCTGGCTCGGGGTGGGGTGGTGGAGGATATTTTTGTGGAGGGGGATGGGAGGAGTTCGCGGAGGCAGCATGCGATGACGCAGTTTGCGCGGGTGGATGGGATGAGGGTGTGGTATCCGGGTGAGACGACGCTATTTGTTTGAGCTAGCGGAGGGCAAGTTGAAAGGCGCTCGCAGACTGGCAGGCGTGTTTCACTACCGTTTGGGGGTGGGTGGAGTCAAAGGTTCAGGGTCGCGTATTCTTTCTGGATGCGGATCCGTGTGCTCTATTTTGGTGTGTTGAAGGATGTTATGGGTCTTGGCCGGGCTGAGATGGATTTGACGGAGGGTACATCTGTGGGTGAGTTGCTGGTGTCGCTTCGCGAGTCCGGAGTGGCTGCGGGTTCGGTTTGGGATTCGATTGCTGTGGCCGTGAATCAGGAGTATGCGCGGGCCGGTGATGTGTTGGAGGATGGCGATGAGGTGGCTTTGCTGCCTCCGGTCAGTGGCGGTTGTGAGGCTGGGATGGGAAGGCGTGCCCCAGGGGCTAAAGCCCCCTTTTTTGGCGGGGTGGTTAGAGGCCAAGGCTGAAGCCTTGGCCTACCTAGAGGCAAGTGCAAAGACAAAGACAAAGAGCAAAAGCAAAGGCAAAAGCAAAGGCAAAAGCGAAATGCGGGGGTTCTTCGCTCCGCTGAGAATGACAATGGTTTGAGAGAGTGCTTCGACTTGCTCAGAATGACAATGGTTTGAGAGAGTGCTTCGACTTGCTGAGAATGACAATTTGAGGGTTGGATGTTGAGTGCGAACGGGAGCAGCCTAGGCAGGCTTGGTTATGAGGGTTGAGATTACAGATTCGGCGATTCCAGCGGCGGAGATTGCGGCGGAGATGAAGACGGGACCGGATGGTGCGGTGTGCGTCTTCGACGGGATCGTGCGGGATAATACGCGGGGGCGGAAGACGCTTTATCTGGACTATGAGGCTTATCGCGAGATGGCGCTGGAGCAGATGCGCGGGTTGGCGGCGGAGGCGGTGACGAAGTTTGGCGTGCGGGATGTGGCTCTGGTGCATCGGCTGGGGCGGCTGCATGTGGGGGAGACGAGTGTGTTGGTGGTGGTGGCTTCGGCGCATCGCGGGGCGGCGTTCGATGCTTGCCGGTGGTTGATCGATACGCTGAAGAAGACGGTGCCGATCTGGAAGAAGGAACAGTTTGTGGATGGGGCGATTTGGGCGGATGGAGAGCCGTTTCCAAGCGAGATCGGCCTGACGATGGCCCCTGAGGCTAAGGCGCAATTGGCGGATGGAGAGCCGTTTCCAAGCGAGATCAGCCTGACGATGGCCCCTGAGGCTAAGGCGCAATCGGCTGCAGGAGAGCCGTTTCCTGATGAGATTGCAGTGAGTTCTACGGAGATACCGGGATGAGGTTCGCGGGCCTGGTTGTGTTGGGTACGGGGTTGGTGGTTCAGAGCGTGTGGGCACAGGCTCCGATTGAGCGGAGGCCGCCTCCGGCGGATTCGGATGCGCAGACACAGACTCAGACGCAAGCTCCGAAGGATTCGAAGGAGCCGCAGGGTGGGTTTCCTACGATCAAGGTGGAGAGTCGGCTGGTGAACGTGGCTCTGAATGTGGTGGATGCGAAGGGTGCGCCGGTTGCGGGGCTGAACAAAGAGGATTTCCAGATTCTTGAGGATGGGAAGCTGCAGGAGATCAGGATATTTGAGAAGGAGGCGAAGTCTCCGCTATCGATTGTGCTGGCGATCGATACAAGCGAGAGTGTGCTGACGAATGAGCGGCTGGAGAAGGAGGCGGCGAAGCACTTTGTCGAAGCGCTGCTGCGGGAGCAGGATGAGCTGGACCTGCTTGAGTTCTCCGATGTGGTGCGGGAGATGGTGCCGTTTACGAATTCGAAGAAGCGGATTGAGGTAGGGATTGGCGCGGTGCAGCGCGGAGACGCTACGGCGGTGTATGACGCGGTGTATCTGGCGTCGAAGCTGCTGGCGGGTACGTCGGCCGCGGATGGGCGGCGGCGCGTGGTGGTGATGATTACCGATGGCGGGGATACGGTGAAGGGATCGAAGTATACGGAGGCGCTGGAACAGGCACAACGGGCTGGGGCGATGGTTTACTCGCTGATTATTGTGCCGATCTATGCGGATGCGGGAAGGAATACGGCGGGGGAACATGCGCTGATCCAGATGGCGGAGGATACGGGCGGGAAGTATTACTACGTTGCGGATCCGAAGGATCTGGAGCCGGCGTTCAAGCATGTTTCGGATGACCTGAGGACGCAGTATCTGCTGGGGTACTATGCGCCGAGGCGGGGAATGGATGATTCGTACCGGACGATCAAGGTTCGGATGGCGGATACGGAGCTTAGGGATCAATATGGCTTGCGGTATCGGACTGGGTATTATGCTGACGCGCGGTGAGCTTTGAGTTGTGAGTCCTGGGTGAGATGCTTGGTGCAGAGGGTGAGTTTGCGATGGCGTTGCAGAAGAAGTTTGAGTTTGCGCATCTGGCGGAGGGGATTGCCCGGCAGGCTGGGGCGTTGCTGCGGGATTTTTATGCGAAGGGTGTGGCTACCGAGTACAAGGGCGATGTGGATTTAGTGACCGAGGCTGACCGGGCCAGCGAGAAGCTGATTGTGGAGAAGCTGAAGGCGGCGTTTCCTTCGCATGGGGTTTATGGCGAGGAAGGGACACGCAGCGCGTTGGAGAGCGAGTACCGGTGGTATGTCGACCCGCTGGATGGGACGACGAACTTTGCGCATGGGTTTCCGGCGTTCTGCGTGATTCTGGGGTTGGAGCGCAGGGCGAAGGGGTTGGCGGCGGATGCGGATGGGGAGCTTGTTGCTGGAGTGATGTATGACCCGCTGCGGGATGAGATGTTTTCCGCGGAGAAGGGCAGGGGCGCGTGGCTGAATGGACGGCAGATACACGTGTCGAAGATTGCTACGCTGCAGGAGTCGCTGACGGCTACGGGTTTTCCCAGCCAGAAACGGCATGGGAGCCCGAATATTCACTTTTATCAGCAGATAACGCTGCGATCGCATGGGGTGAGGCGTGCCGGTTCCGCGGGATTGGATCTGGCGTATGTTGCGTGTGGGCGGCTGGATGGGTTCTGGGAGTTCAAGCTGAATCCGTGGGATACGTCGGCTGGGGTGTTGCTGGTGGAGGAGGCGGGTGGGACGGTGACTCATTTTGACGGCGGAAGTTTTACGCTGGATAGCCGCGAGGTGCTGGCTACGAATGGGTTGATCGGTGCGGAGATGGTGCATCTTTTTACTGAGATGTTTGCCGGGCGGGAGATTGGTGCGATTCCTACGCCGGCGGAGTTCGCGGCGAAGCGGGCGGCTGCGAAGTAGGGAGCGGAAACGAGGCTAAAAAGATCGCACATATTCAATTATTGTGTGTTGCGGTAGTGAGCGGTTGTGCTGCTAGAATCGAGACCAAAGCTTAGGAATAAGCGGCGGCGTTAGATACCGGTAAGGGAGAATTTCGAGATGGCTTATGTGATTGCGGAACCGTGCATCGGGACCAAGGATTCGGCTTGCGTGGATGCTTGCCCAGTGGATTGTATCCATCCGAAGAAGGATGAGGCGGGGCATGGCGAGGCAGAGCAGTTGTTTATCGATCCAGTCGAGTGCATCGACTGCGGCGCGTGCGTGCCGGTGTGTCCGGTGTCGGCGATCTATGCCGGGGACGACCTGCCGGAGAAGTGGGCGGAGTACCAGACGAAGAACGCTTCGCACTTCGGGCGGTAGATTGAGATTGGTTGGATTTCGCGACCGCGCGGCCAAGGGGCTGCGCGGTTTTGCTTTGGGGAGCGCGGAATGAAGAGCCTTGGCTCGGTGGAGGTACTGTCGGAGACGAGGACGAGGTTGCGAAACGTCAGGGTTGACGACCATGGGCGTTGGGGGAAGATGACGGCGAAACAAATGATGCGGCATCTGAGCTGCTCGTATGAGGTTGCGCTGGGAGACCGGACGGTTGGGTCAGTGAAGGGGATTCCACCGGTTGCGATGAAGTGGCTGGCGCTGCGATCGGGTATGCGCTGGCCGAAAAATACTCCAACGATGCCGGAGCTGAAGCGTGCGGTTGCGGAGAGTTCGGAGGTTGAGTTTGATGCGGTGGTGCGTGGGGTGATCGAGCGGATGGAGGCGCTGGCCAACGGGACGCGTTTTGCGGTGACGCATCCGATGTTCGGGCCGATGACGGCGGCGGACTGGATGCGCTGGGGGTATCTGCATGCGGACCATCATCTGCGGCAGTTTGGCCGGTAAGGGATGATTCAGCGAGTGGGAGAGGCGATTGTGTTGCGGGTGTGGCCGTTCCATGAGGCGGACTTGCTGGTGAGCCTGTTTACGCGAGAGCAGGGACGAGTGAAGGGCGTGGCTCGTCACGCGATGCGGTCGCGGCGGCGGTTTGGCGGGGCGCTGGAGCCGATGACGCATGTGCGTGCTTGGTATGCGGAGAGACCGAAGCAGGAGTTGGTAAGGCTGGATGCATTTGAGATTTTGAGTTCGCCGCTGTCGCGTCCGGTGGATTATGCGCGAACGGCGGCGCTGCAGTTTGTGGCGGAGGTAGTGGAGGAGGCGCTGCCTGAGGGCGCTGTAGAGGATGCGGTGTTTCGGTTGGTACTGGCGGTGATCGACGAGATGCAGGTGGGGAGGGTGTGGATGCCGGCGAGCTACTTTGCGCTGTGGATGTGCCGGTTGATGGGGTGGATGCCGGAGCTTGGGCATTGTGTTGTGTGTGGCTTGGATTTGCGTGGTGGGACGGTTTGGTATTCGGCTACGAGCGATGGGGTGACTTGCGGTGATGATCGGCGGACGGGCGGTGTGGCGTTGTCGGCGGAGTCGGTGGCGGAGGCGCAGAGGATCTTTCGGGGGAAGGTGAAAGAGCTGGGGGAAGAGGATTGGCCGAAGGCTCGGGGGGCGGATTTGCGGCGGTTTGCGGTGGAGACGCTGGAACGGCATCTGGAGCGACGATTGGTGAGTGCGAGGGCTTTGGGGAGGGCTTAGGTTCGTTCCCGGTTCTTCGTTGCATGATGGTAGTCTTGGGATCGCATCCATTTGTTCGTTAGCCAAAATAAATTGGAGTCAAGAGATGCAAGGTGGGCTCAAGAGGGCAGCAGTTGTTTTTGGGGTGGCGGTTTGGCTTTTGACCAGCGGGGACCTACGGGCTCAAGGTGCGAAGAACAAGTTGCATTGGGTGGGATCGTGGGCAGCTTCGCAGCAGACGCCGGAGACGGCGAATCTGCTTGATCCGGAGTTGATGCGGGATGGGACGTTGCGGCAGATTGTGCATCTGTCGGTGGGTGGGAGTCAGTTGCGGGTGCGGGTGTCGAATGCGTTCGGGACGCAGCCGCTGCATTTGACGGCGGTGCATGTGGCGCGGCCGGTGTCGGCGGCGGGTGCGGCGATCGAAGTGGGGAGCGATGTGGCGGTGATGTTCAACGGTACGGCGGATGTGACGGTTCCGGCAGGTGCGGATTATGTATCCGATCCGGTTACGTTTTCAGCGGCAGCGCTTTCGAGCCTGGCGATCTCGATTCACTTCGATCAACCGCCAGTGGGAGAGACGGGGCATCCGGGGTCGCGGGCTACTTCGTATGTGGCGCATGGCGACCTGGTTTCGGCGGTGGATATGCCGGATGCGAGGAAGGTGGAGCATTGGTATCAGGTGTCGGGCGTGGATGTTGTTGCGCCGGAGAAGGCTTTCGCGGTTGTGACGCTGGGGGATTCGATCACGGATGGACATGGAGCGACGACGAATCGGAACGATCGCTGGGCCGATGTACTGGCTGGGCGGGTGCAGGCGGACAAGTCGACACGCGACCTGGGCGTAGTGAACCAGGGGATCGGCGGAAATAGATTGCTGCTGGATGGGCTGGGGCCGAATGCGCTGGCGCGATTTGACCGCGATGTGTTGGCGCAGACGGCGGTGGGCGCGGTGATTGTGCTTGAGGGTGTGAATGATTTGGGGACGCTGACGCGGGACCACGATGCTTCTGCGGAGGAACATGCTGCGCTGGTGAAGGGGATTGAGGGAGCGTATGCGCAGATGATTGCGCGGGGGCATGCGCATGGGATTCGGGTGATTGGGGCGACGATTTTGCCGTATGGCGGCTCGGGCTACTATCATCCGGGGCCAGAGAGCGAGGCGGACCGGCAGGCGATCAATGCGTGGATACGCGATCCGGCGCACTTCGATGCGGTGGTGGACTTCGATCAGTTGACTCGTGACCCGGCGCGTCCTGACCGGCTGCTGCCTGCGTTCGATTCGGGGGATGGCTTGCATCCGGGGCCGGCGGGGTACAAGGCGATGGGGGATGCTATTCCACTGAAGTTGCTCAACAAATAGCTCTAACGCAGAAAAAACGGTTCGTGCGAGGCGCGAATGCCCACATCTCAGAGCCGAGATGTGGGGCACCCGTTTCCATGTTCGACGCCGGTTCGGATTGGGAGATTTAGTGCGGGGCGAGCATGGCGTCGTTGAATTGTTTGAAGAAGGCGTCGTACTTTTCCTGGCCGTTGGAGGCGGCGAAGCGGAGAGGCTTGACGCGTTCGACGATGATCTCGGCGGCGTTGGGTTGGGTCTTGATAATCTCGATGACCTCGGCGAGAAAGTCCTTGAGAGGCATGGCGCGGGGATCGACGGCCATTTGGCTGCCCATGAGTTCGGTCTGGACGTAGGGTGGGACCAGTTCGATGACCTGAATGTTGGTGGTTCGGAGCTGGTAGCGGAGGGACTGGCTCCAGGAGTGGATGGCGGCCTTGGTGGCGCAGTAGGTTGGGGTGAGGGCCATGGGCGTGAAGCCGAGGCCCGAGGAGACGGTCATGATGGTGGCGTGGGGCTGTCTCTGGAGGTGCGGGAGCAGCGCGGCGGTGAGGCGGATGGGGCCGAGGAGGTTGGTAGTGATGATCGCTTCGGAGTCTGGGACATCTGCGGATTGAGTGAGGAGGTCTTCGGGGCGCATGATGCCGGCGTTGTTGATGACGACGTTGAGAGCGGGGAAGCCGGCGATGAGTTTTGTGGCGAAGGCGCGGATGCTGGCGGCGTCTTCGATATTGAGGACAGCAGAGGCCATACCGGGGTTGGCGGAGGTGGTCTCGTCGAGGGCCTGCTGGCGGCGACCGGCGATGATGACCTTGTTGCCGAGCTTGTGGAAGGCTTCTGCGAGGCCGCGGCCGATGCCGGAGCCGCCGCCGGTGATGAGGATCGTGTTGCCGGTGGGTTTCATTTGTGAGTGTTCTCCTTGAGGGTTACGTTTTGGCGGTTCCGCGGCCCTGTTGGAAGGTGCCGGAGATTTATTTTCGCCGAAACGAAGATGAATTGCGCGAAGCGTGCCTTGAATGTAGCCGCCGACGTGAGGATTTCCGATGAATGTGTCACGGTTGCTAGTGAGTTTTATACTTTCTGGATGATATGCGTCGGCGATCGCGGATTGCTTTCACGGTTGTCCCGGATAAGACGTATCTGGCTTTGCGTCGCAGGCCTGGCATGGGTGTTCGGTGGAGCCGCGCTTTGGGCCCAGGGTGCGCCCGTGACGACGGATGAGCCGATTCCTACGCTGCATGTGTATACGAACCTGCTCCAAATACCGACGCTGGTGCTGGGGGCGAAGCGCGAGCGACTGAAAAAACCGATTGCGGAGAGCAGATTTTCGGTCAGCATCGATGATGGCCCGTGGTTTCGGGCGACCCACGTGCGGCCGGAGGGAGACGATCCGATTTCGCTATCGATTCTGCTGGACCTGGGTGGAGGCGCGGTTGATCTAATGCCGAAGATAGACGATGCGATTGCGAGTCTTGCGCCGCTTTCTCTGCATGCGGGGGACAGGGTTTCGGTTTATGGCCTGGATTGCGACCTCGTCGGTTCTGTCAACGACTTTTCCGCTGACAGCGCGCGGCTGAAGGCGGGGGTCGACGCTGCGCTTCTACCGTGGGTGACGCGGACACACGCGAGACCCAAAGGGAGATGCAAACAGTCGATTCACCTTTGGGATGCTTTGACGTATGTTGCGACGAAGTTGTCCAAACGTCCCGGACGGCGAGTGATTCTGGTGGTATCGGACGGGCACGACGAGGGCAGCCGATACACGTGGAACGAGCTGAGGCTCTATGCCGAGTCGGCGGGCGTGGCTGTCTTCGGGCTGTCTTACAGACCTGACTATGCGGACGATATTCGTCGTACGTCGCAGCAATGGAGCTATGAAAACCCTTTTCACTCCTTATGTGAGCTGAGCGGCGGCGAGGTGTTGGGGTCGAGCGTTCGATCGCTTGCAGAGACGTTGGAGAACTTTACGACAACGTTGCGGGAGCGTTATATCGTCGAGTTTCCGCGACCGTCCAACGGGACGGCCGGGGCACATGGGATGGAGGTCAGGATCGCCAAGGCTGGGGATTATTTCGTCCGTCCGGCGGGGATCTCGGTGCCGGTTGCGGATGCGGCTGTGCTGACTGATCCAACGACGGTGAGCGCGGGGCCTAAGGAAGCGCCGGTGGAGGGGAACCGGCGGATTATGACGAAGCCGCAGTGAACGTTTGAGCCGGTGGCTTGGGTGTGGGGCTTGGATGCGGGGCTTGGGTGCGGGGAACGGTTAGAATCAAAGGATTGCCGATATTGAAGAGAGAGCTATGAGTGGATTGGTTTCTGCGGTTGGGGAGAAGAAGCGCGCACTGACGTTTCAGGAGCTGCTGTTTACGCTGCAGCGGTTCTGGGCGGATCGGGGTTGCGTGTTGCAGCAGCCGTATGACGTGGAGGTGGGCGCGGGGACGATGTCTCCGGATACGTTTTTGCGCGTGCTGGGGCCGAAGCCGGTGAGGATTGCGTATGCGCAGCCTTCGCGCAGGCCGGCGGACGGGCGTTATGGGGAGAATCCGAACCGGCTGTTTCGGCATACGCAGTTGCAGGTGATTCTGAAGCCGCCGCCGGAGAGGATTCAGGAGATGTATCTCGAATCGCTGGTGGCGATCGGGATCGATCTGAAAGAGCACGATATTAAATTTGAAGAGGACAACTGGGAGTGGCCGGTGGGCGGCGCGTGGGGCGTTGGCTGGCAGGTGATGCTGGATGGGCTGGAGATT
>Ga0116129_1000099_pt1 | contig 64186 bp, 60 predicted proteins | sample June2015DPH_17_2_FD_89732 | JGI IMG/M metagenome (GOLD analysis project Ga0116129, IMG submission 89732) | Peatland microbial communities from SPRUCE experiment site at the Marcell Experimental Forest, Minnesota, USA - June2015DPH_17_10 | ecosystem: Environmental > Terrestrial > Soil > Wetlands... | reverse complement strand
GTCAACTCAGCACCATTATGGTGAAGTAGCCCCATCATGACCTCGGAGTCGACGAGGTTTTTGGGGCAGCCGAGCGAGACGAAGCCTACCTTGGGACGAGATTGGGCAGGGATTTCCTGCACCACGTCTTCGATTGTTGCGGGGGGAGTCACAGCCTTCTATTTTAGCAATTTTCCCCGAAGATTACTGGGAGTTGCGCTTTATGCGAGGCCGTTGCTGGCGATGACCTCGCGGTAGAAGTTGGCGCTCATTTTTGGAGTGCGTTTCTGTGTGGCGAAGTCGACGTAGTGGATGCCGAAGCGGTAGGCGTAGCCGTCGGCCCACTCGTAGTTGTCGAGGAGGCTCCAGAGGAAGTAGCCGCGAACAGGCACGCCTTCGGCGACGGCGCGGTGGAGCTGGGTGAGGTAGTTGCGGAGGTACATGACGCGGTCGGAGTCGTAGATGTGGCCCTCGGGCGTGACAACGTCGGCGGAGGAGGCTCCGTTTTCGGTGATGTAGATCTCCTTGATGTTCCAGAGCTGGGCGGCGAGTTTTGGAGACCAGTAGAGCGCTTCGGGGCCGACGTGAAGCCAGTTGCTCATCATGTGCGGGTAAGACTTTGGCGCGGGGACGTGGGCGAACCCGGCGGGTGAGTCGTCGGCGCGGACGTAGGAGGGGGTGTAGACGTTGAGGCCAACGAAGTCGACTGGGCTGCCGATGGCTTTCATGTCGGCGGGAGTGAATTTTGGCGCGTCGGCTCCGTGATGCGCGAGGTAGGCGTCGGTGTAGCGGCCCTCCATGATAGCGGTGAGATAGCCGGCGTTGGCTTCGCGATAGGCTTTGGCGGCGGCGGCGATGTGTTCCGGCGTTTCGATGACGGGGACGGTGGCGGAGGCGTTTTCCGCTAAACCGATTTTGGCGCCTGGTTTGGCGTGCGCGCGGATGGCCTGGACGCCGAGTCCGTGGGCGAGGATGGCGTGATGGCGGACCTGGTTGACGCCGGCGGGCGGGAGCGTGAGGCCAGGGGCGTGGCGGCCGTCGCGGTAGCCGATGTCGACGAAGGAGCTCATCTCGTTGAGGGTCATGAAGTGCTTGACGCGGTCGGAGAGATGTTCAGCGACGTAGCCAGCGTAGTTGGCGAAGGCCTCGGAGGTATCGCGGGATTGCCAACCGCCTTTGTCTTCGAGGGTCTGCGGGAGATCCCAATGGAAGAGCGTGCAGTAGGGTTGAATGTTGGCTGCGAGGAGTTCGTCGACGAGGCGGTTGTAGAAGTCGAGGCCTTTGGGGTTTGGCGTGCCGGTGCCCTGCGGAAAGACGCGCGGCCACGCTACGGAGAAGCGGTAGGTTTTGAGGCCGAGGGACTTCATGAGCTGCACGTCTTCTTTGTAGCGATGGTAGTGATCGTCGGCGGTGTCTCCGGTGTCTCCGTTGTTGGTCTTACCGGAAGTGTGGGAGAAGGTGTCCCAGATGGAGGGTCCGCGACCATCTTCGTTGACGGCGCCTTCGACCTGATACGAGGCTGTGGCAGAGCCCCAGAGGAAGCCTTGCGGGAAGCGGCGCAGCGTGGGAGACGATGGCGCGGGTTCTGCAGACGCAGGCGTGGTGAGAGTGGAGAGCGCTGCGGGGGCAAGAGTCGCGGCTCCGAACAGGCGGGCGAAGGTGCGGCGGGAAAATCGATTTAGCACTGGGTTTTTCCTCGATTTCAGCAGTCAAGGAAGTTTAGCTGCTTCTGACTCCGGCGTCCAATGGCCGGGGCTTGCGAGGAAGATTGCGGGGTAGAACTGCTGTGCTTCGGCTGGGGTGAGTTGATGGGACCACGGCACGCGCGTCGAGGGAATGGCGCCGGGACCTTTGCTATTGGACTCGGCGTAATATGCGGTTCTTTCGTTGCCGGGGTTGTTCCAGTTGTTCCAGCCGGCGGGGTTGAGGTCGGCGGGCAGCTCGGTGTTGATGTAGATGACACGCGAGTAAGGACGCCAGGGGCGGCCGAGTCCAGTAGTGTTGCGCGCAGAGGCAGAGCTGGCTGCACCGGGAGTGGAGGGGTTCATGGGCGGGGCGGTGTGGTCGATGCTGCTGGTGACGCGGCTGTTGAGGATGACGTAGCCGGTGGGTTGATCTGGGGCTGTGCGGGATTGCGCGGTGAGGTAGCCGGGGCCGTTGGCGTGAAGCTCGGAGTGGTCGAAGACGGCGGCGGCGTTGCCGAAGATGAAGTCAACGCCGCCCTCGATGTAGGAGTCGACGTAGTACTGGCGGCCGTAGTCTGCGAAGAGGGTGTCCTGGTGGCCTAGGAAGCGGCAGTGCTTGAAGATGCTGCGGTCGGAGCGGTTGGCTACGGCGACCGCCTGGCCGGTGTTTCCCGCGGCGTTCTCGAAGGTGATGTTGTCGGCTTCGAAGCCGGCGCCGTTGATCTCGACGGTCTCGGTGAAGAAGGTGCCTCCGGCGGTCTTGGCGTTGAGGGAGTTGGTAATGATGACGTCCTGGGGCGATTTTCCTGTGCCGATGAGGGTGATGTTGGGGTGGTTCTGCGTGACGATGACGCGCTCGTTGTACGTGCCAGGGGCGATTTCGATGTAGACGCGGCCGCCGGGGCCGGGCCAGGGGTGGTGGTCGAGGGCGTTCTGAATGGCGGGGAAGACGGTCTGGTCTTCGTTGCCTGGGTTGGCGTGCGGGGCGGAAGGATCGACGCGGATGTGGACGTCCTGAGCGTACGTGACGGTTGAGACGAGGATTGCAGTGAGCATCAGGCGGGTGAGCATGAGAGCTAGGTTAGAAGGAGAAGATGGCTCGGGCAAGTTTTGCACCGACGCGATTGGCGAGTGAGCAAGAGTGGGATTGGAGTGGTAAACTTGATCCTGTGCCGGGTCCTACGCGACGTGATCCCGCCAACCCCGCCAGGTCCGGAAGGAAGCAACGGTAACGGGTAATTATGGGCGCAGTAGGTCGCCCGGTGCACAATTTTCCTCCATCAAGTAGCGCTGGGATTCGCGCAATGGCGCAGTAGGTCGCCCGGTGCACAAATTTCCTCCTTCTATTTCCAACGTCCACTTAATATCTGGCGCGTGACATGCGTGCGCATCTCGGAGAGAATGATCTGCGACAGGTGAACATTGGTTCATTTGTAAAGGATCTCTGTTTTTATTGCTGTGCAACCAGGTGAGGTGAGAGTTTGAGTTTGACGTTGAAGCCGCGTACCCAAGTGCGCGCGAAGATCAGTTCGGTGGGAATCTATGTTCCGCCGCGGTTGTTGACCAATGCCGACCTTGAGAAGATGGTGGCGACCAACGATGAGTGGATCAGGGAGCGGACGGGGATTCGCGAGCGGCATATTGTGGACGACGGGATGGCGACGAGCGATCTGGCAGTAGAGGCGGCGAAGGCTTGTCTGGCGAAATGCGGGGTTGCGGGGAGCGAGCTCGAGGTGATTATCGTCGCCACGGTGACTCCGGATATGTTTTTTCCTGCGACGGCATGCCTGGTGCAGAACAGGCTGGGGGCGAAGGGAGCGTGGGGGTTCGATCTGTCAGCGGCGTGCTCGGGGTTTCCTTATGCGCTGCAGGTGGGGGCGAAGCTGATTGAGAGCGGGATGCACAAGAAGGTGATGGTGATTGGAGCGGATGTGATGAGCTCGATCATCGACTATACGGACAGGACAACGTGTGTGATCTTTGGGGATGGCGCGGGTGCGGTGCTGCTGGAGCCTTGCGCCGCGGGCGAGGTTGGGCTGATCGACTACCTGCATGAGATCGATGGGGCGGGTGCGCCGGCGTTGAATATGCCGGGAGGGGGAAGTCTGCATCCTCCGACGACGGAGACGGTGGAGAAGAAGATGCACTATGTGCATCAGGATGGTCAGGCGGTGTACAAGTTCGCGGTGCGGAAGATGGCCGAGGCTTCCGAGGCGATTCTGGTGCGGAACGGCGTGGAGGGCAAAGAGCTGGGGTGTTTTATTCCGCACCAGGCGAATAAGCGGATTATTCTTTCGACGGCGGAGCGGCTGGGGATGCCGGAGGAGTCGGTGGTTATCAATATCGACCGGTATGGGAATACGACGGCAGCGACGATTCCGCTGGCGATGCAGACGGCGCTTGACGAGGGCCGGCTGAAGAAGGGGGATCTGGTGCTGCTGGCCAGCGTCGGAGCCGGGTTTACCGTCGGGGCAACGTTGTTGCGCTGGGAGTTCTGAGCGACTTAGGCTCTGAAAAGAAAAAGTACAAGATAAACTCGTCCTTCTTTCTTTTCGCCCTTTCTTTTCACCGCACATTTTTTTGAGAACAAAAAGCGACTTCCGTTGCATAGTATCTATCAGATATATATCTTTGAACTACTATGCGAGAGATTGGCGCTACACCGAATGCTTTGCTTGGATTATTGAGCCTGGAACCGATGTCGGGTTACGACATTCGCCAGATGATCTCACGGTCGATCGGCTATTTCTGGAGCGAGAGCTACGGGCAGATATATCCGGGACTGAAGCTGCTGGCGGCTGAGGGGCTGGTAGTGAAGAAGACGGAGTGGCGGCAGGGAAGTCCCGACCGGCATGTGTATTCGTTGACTGCAGCGGGACGGAAGCAGCTGCGTCGCTGGCTGGCACTGCCCGCAGTGAAGGAGGTTCCACGTAACGAGCTGCTGTTGAAGCTGTTCTTTGGAGCGCACGCGCCGGTCGAGGTCAGCCGCGATCATGTTCGTGTCCATCTCGAACTGCAGCTTGAACAGTTGCGGGTGTTTGACTCCGTGGAGAAGACGTTGCGGAAAGAGGCGGCTACAGATCCTCAGTTTTCGTTCTGGATGATTACGTTGAGTCGAGGGCGGCATGAGAGCGAGGCGATGGTGCGGTGGTGCGGGGAGACATTGCGGGAGCTGAAGCGGCTGGAGCAAAAGAAGAAAGCAACGAAAAGAACAGGAGGAACGTGATGCATGCACATGATCCTTTGTGGGTGACGGTCTTTCTTACGATTCATATAGCGGCCGGGGTGACGGCGTTTGTGCTGGCTCCGGTGGCGCTGGCGACGGCGAAGGGCGGCAAGCAACATAAACGCTGGGGCAAGGTTTATCTGTGGTCGATGGGCGTGGTTGCGGCTACCGCAGTGCCGATGGCGTTCTTCTTTCCTGTGCGCTTTCTAGCGTTGGTGGCGGTGTTTAGTTTTTATTTTGCGTTTTCTGCGTACCGGGTGCTGCGGCTGAAGGAACTGGCTCGGGGTGGAAGCGCAGGTGCGATTGACTGGATCGCGGCCGTGATTACATTCACGACAAGCGGACTACTGGCGTGGCTGTCGTGGTTCCGGCCCGCGTCGATCGAGGTGTTGCCTGTAGTTGGGGCGATCTTTGGGTTCATCGGGATGAGCGGGGCCGCGGGGCAGTTGTTGTCGTTCGTGCAGAAGCCGAAGGAGAAGATGTTCTGGTGGTATACGCACCTGGGAAACATGATTGGCAGCTACATTGCGGCGTGGTCGGCGTTCAGCGTGGTGACGCTGACAAGGGTGATAGGCAACCACTGGTATGTGTGGCTGTGGCCGACGATGATCGGGGTTCCGGCGATTGCGGTGACGACGGCTTATTACAGGAGGAAGTTTGCGCCGCGGGGGAAGGCTGCGGTCTGAGTCAGGCGGGGGTTTTGGAGGTCTTCGCGAGTCCGCGTGGGTGGGCGCCGATTCCGCGCGAGGTTTTGTAGAGATTCCAGAAGGCTACGCCGCAGCTAATGGCGATGCCGGCCCAGAGGACGATGAGGAAAGGCGTGGCGTATTTGGCTGAGATGCTGTTCCATAGGCGCACGATGTGGCGGCCGTAGTGGATACCGAGCCATGCAGCTGCGGAGTGGCGGAGGGCGCGGCTGATGGTGAAGGTGGTCATGAACTTTCTGCGTGACATGTTGAGCGCGCCGGCAGCGAGAACGAAGGGGCTGAGCGGCATGGGCGGAGGAAGGATTGCCGGGAGCGCCACGGAGAGGATTGCGTGCTTTTCCATCCACTCGCAGACGCGTTTGAAGATGCGTGGCGGGACTCGTTTTTCCAGGAAGGCCATGCCGCCGCGCTGGCCGACCTGGTAGCTGAGGTATCCGCCGAGCGCGGAGCCTGCCGTGGCGAGCAGAACGAGGAGGATGGCGTTCTGATGCTGCGCGGACATGACGATGATCATGATGTCGGTGATTCCGGGAAGAGGAAGCGGCACGAAGGAGCTGTCGACGATGGAGACGAGGAAGACACCGAAGACTCCGAAGCCGAGGAGGAAGTGAAGGAATGGGCTGCGGGCGCGGCTCTGAACGGCTGCCCGAGGTACGGCTGCCGCTTGTTTCGCGAGAGTGAGGGCAGTCGCGAGGAATGCCATATCCATTAAGACGCGGCTGCGGGAGATGAAGTCGCAGAAGTCTGCGGATCGATGAGTTAAAGGAAGCGAAGGCTGGGAAGTGGTGGGAGAATGCCGGCTTCGGCAGCGTACTGGCGGAAGAGTTCGATGGTGCGGATGCAGTTGGGGTCGAGGGTGTAGTGGATGTTGCGGGTGAGGTAGTGGCGGATGGTGGTGGGAGGAATGTTGATGCGGGGGGTCCATTGGTGGACGAGGTCGTCGATGTGCTGAAGGCCGTGATCGCGCGAGGTCTGGAGGTCGTGGGTGAGCTGCTGGGGTGTGATGTGGCTTGAGGTTAGAGCTTCCGGGCGAACGGCCCAGACTGCAGCTACCCAGGGGAGGTTGGTGCGGATGCGCCACTCGTGGGCGAGGTCGAACCATTGACAGGGACCGATGGTTTTTTCGATTGCAGCGCGGGATTCGAGAGCCAGGAGTGCGGGATCGCCGATGAGGATGGCGGCGTCGGCGTGTTCGAGCATGGCGATAGGGTCGGCCTGCGCGGGGAGGAAGGCGGGATCGGTGTGGAGGAATTTGCGGAAGAGGATCTCGCTGTATGCGAGGGAGCTGCGGGAGGCGGTGTCGGCTGCTACGGTTTTGACGGTGCCTAGTGTGTGCGGGGATTTGACGATGAGCTGGATGGAGCGGACTTCTTCGAGCGAGGCGATGGCGCAGCCGGGGACGATGGCGAGCTCAGGTGTGAGGGAGGCGATGGGGATGAGGCCGAGGTCGGCGCGGGCGGCGAGGAGTTCATCGGCGCAGAGCGAGGGTTGGGTGTAATGCAGGGTGTAGTGCTGTGCGAGCGTCGCGGCGAGGGGCGGCTGCTCGAAGTCCCACATGAGTGGAGCGGGGTTGAGGAAGTTGATGGCTGCGATGCGGAGCATTCGGGATGGTGATGGAGGGGCCAAGGACTAGTTTATTGGATGTTGGGTGAGGATGCGCGATGCAGAGGGCGGTGGTGAGTTTTTATCAGGATGAGGAGGGGCATTGGGCGGCGCGGCTGGAGTGCGGGCATGGGCAGCATGTGCGGCATGATCCGCCGTGGATGGTGCGGGAGTGGGTGACGCGCGAAGAGGGCAGAGCCGCGCGGATTGGAAGCTTGATGGAGTGCAAACAATGCGAGGAAGAGGTGATTTGACAGGATTGCGAGCGCGGAGTGCTTCGTTCTTTACGCGATAAGTTCGACGCGGGGAGGGTGGCGGTTATTTTGCGTTTCCGTTTTCTTTCTTATCCTGCTGCGCGGCCAACTGGAGGACACGGATTGCTTCGCGCAGATGTTCGCGCGAGGTCTCGTCGCCGTCGCCTTGCAGGGTGCTTTGCAGCGCGGGGATCGCGTTGGTGGCGTGTAGGGAGCTGAGCGAGTCGGCTGCCGTGATGCGAACGGTGGGGTCAAGGTCGTTGAGAGCCTGGACTGCGATCTTCTGTGCGCCATCGGACTGGTTGCTATAGCTCACGGCGGCGGTTATGGCTAAGACGCGGACGGATGCATCCTGATCGTTGCGGGCGATCTCCCGGATTGCCGGGAAGCAGTCGGGAAGCTGCTTGTTGGAGATGTATCGTGCGGCGTCGAGACGTGCGGTGGAGGGTTGGTTGATGTCCCTGCAGATCACTTTGAGCTGCTCGATGGCGATGCTGGAGCCGAGCCAGGTGGCTGCCCCGGCGATGTTGACCTGGACCTGCGGATCACGCTCGTCCTGGAAGGCGGTGATCATGTATTTGAGGGCGGCGTGGTCGTCGGATGCGGCGAGCTGAGCGGCTGCGAGGCTTCGGATTTCTGCATCGGGATTTTTGAGGGCGGCGAGGAGAGCGGGTTCGGTCAGGGGGATGTTGCGGCGCGTGAGTCCAGCGGCGAAGGTCTCGACCGGCGGGGGTGGAGTTCCGGCCTGCCAGCTGGGCGCTAGCGGCGCGACCTGGGCTGTTGCGGCGATACTGCCTGTCAGCAGGAGTGCAGGAGCCATTCGTTGAAGGAGTCTTTGTACTGTCGATCTCGGGCTTGCTGTCGTCACAATCTTTCCTCGTCCTATCTGTAAGACGTTCCTTTATTTGATTCTGTTTTTGGCTCGTCGATCTATATCTTAGATGGATCGAGTGGTTTGCGACTGGACTGCTGCGTGATAGTCTCCAGCGGTGGTGTTGTTGGCAACGAGGATTTGGAGTAGAGGGCGATGAAGACGAGCAGCGACGCAGAGCAGGTTGCGCTGAAGAAGATGGATGCGGCGAAGATGGCATGGGTGGCGTTGACGCTGACGCCGGGGATGGGGCCGACACGGATTTGGAAGGCGATGGGGCGGCTGGGCGAAGCGGAACGGCTGTTTGAGGCTTCGCTGACGGAGCTTGAGGGGTTGGGGATGCCGGCTGCTGCGGCGCAGTTTGTGTTTGAAGGCAAGGCGCGAGCTGCGGCAGAAGATGAGATGAAGCGCACGGCGGAGGCTGGCGGGATTCTGATTACGCCGGAGGATGCGGTGTATCCAGAACGGCTACGCGAGATTTATGATCCGCCGGCGGTGCTTTGGGTTCGCGGCGATGCGACGCTGCTTTCGCGGCCGGGGATTGCGGTGGTGGGGACGCGGCAGCCGTCTCCGTATGGCACGGGGATGGCGGAGCTGTTGTCGCGGGACCTGGCGAACCGGCGGCTGGTGATTTTGAGTGGTATGGCTCGTGGTGTGGATACGGCTGCGCACAAGGGTGCGGTTGAGGCTGGAGGGAAGACCGTGGCGGTGTGGGGGACGGGGATCGACGTGATCTATCCAAAGGAGAACAAGAAGCTGGCGGAGCAGATTGTGGCGACGGGCGGGGCGATTGTGAGCGAGTATCCGCTGGGGACGTTTCCGGCGCCGCAGAATTTTCCGATCCGGAACCGGATTTTGAGTGGGATGAGCGTGGGTGTGCTGGTGATCGAGGCGGCGGAGTACAGCGGGACGCGAATTACGGCTCGGTGTGCGATGGAGCAGAACCGGGATGTTTATGCGGTTCCGGGGAACGTGACGAACAAGAACGCCTGGGGGCCTAACACGCTGATAAAGCAGGGCGCTAAGCTGACCGCGACGTGGGAGGATGTGTGGGAGGATCTGCCGTCGCAGATCCGGCTGGTGCTGGAGGATGAGCTGATGGCGGCGGGGGGGGAGGGTGAATCGAAGGCTGCAGGGACTGCATCTCTATTTAATGACAAGCCGCTGCCAGAGCATGAGCGGATCGTTTTCGATCGGCTGCGGCATGATGAATCGACACAATTGGATGAGCTGATCGAGCAGTTGGAGGCAGAGTTGGGGTCGGCGGAGATCTTTACCGCGCTGTTCGAACTGGAGCTTGCGGGGCGGGTGCGGCAGCTTCCTGGAAAAAATTATGTGCGGGCCTTTTGAAGCAAAGCGGCGGGGTGTCGTTCGGGTGAAGGTGGTTCGAGCGAAAAGTTGAGTAAGTGGATGCATTCGTTTGATTTGCCGATTATTTTGCTGGGTGAATTTTTCTGGCGGATTTTCGGTATTGTGATGACTTTCGAGAATCGATTTCGTCTGTTGAAAAATTACGGCGAGATGACGCGTTTGCGAAAAGCGTGTTAGGTTCGCAAGGGAACAAGGAAGCATTGGAACGTTTCGCTTCGGCGATCCGTTCTGGGTATGAAGGGAAAGAATGGCAAAGTCACTTGTGATCGTGGAGTCGCCGGCGAAGGCGAAGACGATCGGAAAATATCTCGGCGGCGATTACGTGGTGGAGGCCTCGATCGGGCACATCATGGATCTGCCGAAGAACGACATCGGCGTGGAGCTGAAGAAGCGGACGTTTGAGCCGACGCTGATCGTGTCACCGGGGAAGGAGAAGGTTGTCGAGCGGCTAAAGAAGCTGGCGTCGAAGGCGGACATGGTCTACCTTGCGCCGGACCCTGATCGCGAAGGGGAGGCGATTGCCGCGCATCTTTCGATGCAGTTGCTGCCGATGGTGAAGGACAAGTCGAAGGTTCGGCGGGTTACGTTCAACGAGATTACGAAGAAGGCGGTGCAGGCTGCATTTCTGCATGCTCGTGATGTGAATGAGAACCTGGTGGACGCGCAACAGACGCGGCGGGTGCTGGACCGGCTGGTCGGGTACCAGGTTTCTCCGCTGCTTTGGGACAAGGTTCGGCGCGGGTTATCGGCCGGGCGTGTGCAGACGGTGGCTCTGCGGTTGATTGTGGAGCGCGAGCAGGAGATCAATGCGTTCAATCCGGTGGAGTACTGGACGATTGACGCTGAGCTTGAACCGGGTGCGGACAAGCAGAGTTTTACCGCGCGTTTTGTTGGCGTGAATGGCGTGCCTTCGCGAGTTGCTAACGGTAAGGACGAAGAGGGCAAGGAGCTTTTCCTGTCGAACGCGCTGCCCGATAAAGAAGCGGTCGATGAGGTTGTCGGCGAGCTGGAGCGTGCGAAATGGAGCGTGCGCTCGGTTGAGAAGAAGGAGCGGAGAAACAATCCAAAGGCTCCGTACACGACCAGCAAGCTGCAGCAGGATGCTTCGGGGCGGTTGGGATTCAATGTTCGGCGCACGATGGGTGTGGCGCAGCGGCTGTACGAGGGCGTGGAGATTGGTTCCGAGGGGACCGTCGGCCTGATTACTTATATGCGTACCGATTCGACTCGTGTGAGTCCGGATGCGATTGCCGAAGCTCGCGAGTTTATCGGCAAACTGGGAACGCAATATCTTCCAGCTTCGCCGAATGACTATGCGGGTAAAAAGCAGGAGCAGGCTCAGGATGCCCATGAGGCGATTCGTCCGACGAATGTGGCGTACACGCCGGAGTCGATTCGGAAGTATCTCTCGGATGAGCAGTTCCGGTTGTACCGGTTGATCTGGCAGAGGTTTGTTTCGAGTCAGATGACGCCTGCGGTCTTCGACCAGACGACGGTGGATATTGTTGCGCGGGCCAAGCAGGCTTATGACTTCCGCGTGACAGGTAGTGTACTGAAGTTTGACGGGCACCTGAAGTTTGAGGAAGAGGACAAGCGGGCGCGGCAGGCTGCGAAAGACAAGGCTGCGAAGGAAGAAGCTGCGGCGAAGGCCGGCGATCAGGATGCGCAGGCAGATGGCGAGGAAGAGGCTGAGCGCAGGTTGCCTGAGTTGAGCGAGGGTGAGGCTTTGCGGCTGGAGAAGCTTGATCCGCAACAGAAGTTTACGCAGCCGCCGCCGCGTTTCAACGAAGCGAGCCTGGTGAAGACGCTGGAGGAGAAGGGGATTGGGCGGCCTTCGACGTACGCGTCCATCATTAATACAATCCAGGATCGCGACTATGTGAAGAAGATTCAGGCGAAGTTTGTGCCGACGGAGATTGGGACCGTCGTTACGAAGCTGCTGGTGAAGAACTTTCCGTACATCTTCGACACGGCGTATACGGCGACGCTTGAGGGCGAACTGGACGCGGTGGAGGAGGGACATGAGAAGTGGACCGATCTGCTGAGCGGGTTCTATGACCACTTTGAGAAGGAATTGGTCGTCGCTGAGAAGAAGATGGAAGACATCAAGCGGATGGAGGAGCCGACGAAAGAGGTCTGCGACAACTGCGGGGCGCCGCTGATTTTGAAGTGGGGCAAGTTCGGCAGTTTTTATTCGTGCAGCAACTTCTCGAAGTTGAAGCCGGTGACGGTGGCTGCGGGGCCGTGGAAGAAAGATCCCAAGGCGGCGCTGAAGAAGGTGACGAAGACGCTTCACTATCCGATTACCGTGAAGGCGATGACGGAGGATGTGGTCGAGTACTCGAAGGAGACCGACGATGTGAAGGAGCTGGCGGCGGCGATCGGTGAAGCGATGACGATGGGTAAGAAGGTGACGGCCGAGGCGTTCAGCTGCGACTTCACCAAGGAGAACTTTGCGGCGAAGCCTGATCTTAGCGCCCCGGGAGCCGATGAGGCTCCTGAAGAAGAGGCCTGCGATAACTGCGGGCGGACGATGGTGTTGCGGAATGGGCCGTGGGGGCCGTTTATGGCTTGCCCTGGGTATAACGAGGATCCGCCGTGCAAGACGATTCGCAAACTGAACCAGAAGGTGCAGCAGAAGCCGCCGGTTCAGCTGGAGGAGGCTTGTCCGAAGTGCGGCAAGCCGCTGCTGCTGCGCAATGGGCAGTATGGCGAGTTCATCAGCTGCAGCGGGTATCCGAAGTGCAAGTACATCAAGCAGGAACTGCTGGAGGTAAAGTGCCCGAAGGACGGTGGCGATATCGCTGTGCGGAAGACGAAACGCGGCGATGTGTTTTATGGCTGCGTGAACTATCCGAAGTGCGACTTTGCTTCGAACCTGAAGCTGATCGACAAGACTTGCCCGAAGTGCGATAGCGCGTATGTGCTTGAGGTGCACAACGACAAGGGAACCTACCTGGTTTGTCCGAACAACCGGGAGGCTCTACCGAAGAAGCGAAAGAAGAAGGGTGCGCCTGAGGAGGTTCCGGCGACTCCGCCTTGCACGTATGAGAAGAAGATCGCCGGCCCAGCTCCTGTGCCGGCGCTGGAGCGGCCCGATCCGGAGAAGACCCGGGCGGTTGTCGAGAGCGTAGCTTAACCGAGAGAGGAAGCAAGATGGCAATTGCGGCAGATGCTGAGCTGATTTTGAAGCTGTACGAACTTCGCCAGGAAGAGACGTTGCGTAAGGCCCGGAGGTTTATGGTCTTCGACTTCAACCCGAAGAACCTGGAGGAGCTGCGGGCGGTGTCGCGGGACAGCAAATCGGAGTTCAACCCCTGCTGGCGGCAGGCGATGAGCTTCTGGGAGATGGCGCATTCGTTTGTGTTGCGCGGCGCGATCGATCCCGATCTGTTTTTCGATTCGAGCCTGGAGGGGATTCTGATCTACGCGAAGTTCCACCACTGGCACGCTGAGACGGAGAATCAGAGTGGGAACCCGTTTATGGGGCAGACCGCTGCCCTGATTGCCAAATACCCGGTGGCCAAGACCCGGTATGAGGTGTTCCTGAAAAACTTTGGACTGGCAAACTAGGGAGCCGGCGAGAAGCTGACTGTCGCGAGGCGAGCCGTGGCCGGACGTTTCATTTTTGCATCATTTCTGTTACAAATGCATATATAGGCCCGAGGAACGCATATTCCACGGTGAGGCCGGTTGAAGTGTTGTGCCCGCCGTAAACCATTGAAAAGAATGCAGGTAGTTGACTATGGCGAAGGCAGTTTGGAATGGCCAGACGCTGGCCGAAAGCGAAAAGACGGAGATGGTTGAGGGAAATCTTTATTTCCCGGATGAGTCGGTGAAGCGGGAGTTTCTGAAGACAAGTTCAACAACCTCGAGTTGCCCATGGAAGGGGCAAGCACGGTACTACACGATCATCGTGGATGGGCAGGAAAACCCCGATGCAGCCTGGTATTACCCTGATCCCAAGCCGGCGGCGCGGAATGTGAAGCATCACATTGCCTTCTGGCGGGGCGTTGAGATTATCAAGTGATTGCAGCGAAATGATTCAAGGGAGCGGGAAAGCCCTGGGCTCTCCCGCTTTTCCGTCTGAGCAGGCTTGGTTTAGTAGGCCTGTGCGAGGTCGAGGGGCAGCCGGATCTGGAAGCAGGTGGCGCCGGGTTTGGACTCGACGGTGACAAATCCAGAGTGCTTGTTGATGATGCGCTGAACAGAGTCCAGACCGAGACCCAGGCCGCGCCCGGGAGCCTTGGTGGTGAAGAAGGGCTCGAAGATGCGGGAACGGATTGAAGGGTCGATGCCGGGGCCGTCGTCCCAGACCTCGACCAGCGCCATGGAGCCGTTGAGGCGGGTGATGAGCCGAAGGGTTCCCAAGTCGTTCATGCTTTCGAGCGCGTTCTCAATCAGAGCAGTCCAGACCTGGTTGAGTTCGCTGCCATAGGCGCTGATTGGCGGCAGTTCGGGGTCGAACTCCAGCTCAATCTTGACATTCTTGAGCCGTGAGTTGAACATGACGAGCGTATTTTCAAGCGATTGAGCGAGGTCGACCTCCTGAATGGGCGCCTGGTCCATGTAGGAATAGTCCTTGATGGCGCTGATGAGATCGAAGATCCGGACGGTTGAGTCGACGACGGTTTCTGCGAGGCGCTCGACGCGCAGGGAACGTGAGACCGTGGCGAGGGCAACAGGAAGAACCTCGGGGCGCGTGACGCCGGCGAGTTCGTCGAGTAGATCGATGGGCAGGTTGGTCTCCGAGAGCGCAGGAGCGATGGTCCAGGGCTCGGGAATGTTGTGCGCGTTGAGCCAGCGGACGATGGCTTCCTCGCGGTCTGTAACGGCGAGCGGACTTTGCGGCCCTGAACGAGTGTAAGCGGCCATGCGAGCGCGGGCGTTCTGGACCCACGTGCGGTAGCTGGCAATCTCCTCATCGGAGAGACAGAGGTTGCCGAGGCGGTATTTCTGTTCGCCGTACTCGCGCAGTTCGCCGAAGAGACTGGCGGCGCAACGCTGGGCTGCGGAGGCGGGATTGTTGAGCTCGTGGCTGAGGTTCGCGGCCAGCTTACCGAGGGCGTTGAGTTTTTCCGATTGTTGCTCGATACGGGTAACTTCGCGAACGCGATCGAGCAAAACGCCGACGCAGCGCTGGGCCATGGACGGGATGGCGGCAAGCATCTCGGGAAAGAGAGTGTCCGGGACGTCGAGGGACCACACTGGACCCACTGCGAAGCCCTCGCCACCGTAGTTCTTCATGCGCGAGAAGGGGAGCTTGCCGGTCATGGATCCGGCGCGTCCGATGAAGAGGGCAACGTTGCCTGCGTGGCGGCGTCGCACCTGGACCTCGCCGCGCAGGATAAAGTTCATGTTGTGAGCAGGATCGTTGTCGCGGAAGAGAATGGCGCGGTCGGGGCCTACGCGCTCTGTGCCGTGAGTCGCAAGCCACAAATATTCCTCTTCGGTGAGACCGTCGAGTTGGGCGACGTCGCGGAGCGCGGCGATGATCTCGGGGATAGGCGTCGGCTTGGCTGGCCGGCCTGCGATGACGGGCTGTTCCGTCAGAGTCGAGGTTTGTTCGGGAAGCAGGCTTTCGTAGCTGTTCAGAGTGGCCATTTCGGGGAGACTCCTTCTGCTGCTTGTGTCGAGTTGTTTCTTTTGTCTACGTCTCCAATGTTACAGAAGTTCCTGCGGTGCAGGTCTCGCCGTATGAACTGCGATGACGAGGGCTTGAAAGGGAAGAGACACAAGTTATTGGATGCCGTCTCTCTGTAGTTAGACTTGCGAAAATCTCTTTCGAGCGTCGAATTTTGTGGAATTTAGAGATGTTTCCCTATCGCGAACCATCGGATAGCTCATCGAAGTGCCGTTTTTTTTTGGGAAAAACGGCACTTCGATCATTGCCTTGGTGTACACCCTAGGGAAACAGCTTCTTAGGCCTTGTGAACCTGGCCGTCTTTGACGACCACGGGGTCGAGGAAGGGCATGGATTTGCGGAGTTCGGCGCCGACTTTTTCGATCTGGAGCTCGGATTCGGCCTTGCGGATGCGCGCGAACTCGTGGCGGCCAGTCTCGTTTTCGGCGATGAACTTTTTGGCGAAGCTGCCGTCCTGGATGTCGTTGAGAAGAGACTTCATCGCTTTTTTGACTTCGGGTGTGACGATGCGTGGTCCGGCCACGTAATCGCCCCACTCGGCTGTGTCGGAGATGGAGTGGCGCATGTAGGCGAGGCCGCCGCGGTACATCAGGTCGACGATGAGTTTGAGCTCGTGAAGGACTTCGAAGTAGGCGAGCTCGGGTTGATAGCCGGCTTCGACCAGAGTCTCGAAGCCTGCTTTGACCAGCGCGCTGGTGCCCCCGCAGAGGACGGCCTGCTCGCCGAATAGGTCGGTCTCGGTCTCTTCGGTGAAGGTGGTTTGGAGGACTCCGGCGCGTGTGCAGCCGATGCCTTTGGCGTAGCTGAGAGCTAGCGCGAGAGCGTGGCCACTGGCGTCCTGCTCGACTGCGACGAGGCCAGGGATGCCGCCGCCTTCGGTGAAGACTTCGCGCACGCGGTGGCCCGGGCCTTTGGGAGCTACGAGGGAGACGTCGACGGTCGCGGGTGGCGTGATGGTGCGGAAGCGGATGTTGAAGCCGTGGGCGAACATCAGGGTGACGTTGGGCTTCATGTTGGGAGCGATCTCGGCGTGGTAGACCTTCGCGGCGGTCTGGTCGGGGGTGAGGTTCATGATGACGTCGGCCCATTTGCTGACGTTCGCGACGGTGTCGACGACGAGGCCAGCCTTGCGGGCGCGGTCGGCGTTGGGCGAGTCGGGGCGCAGGCCCACGCGGACATCAACGCCCGAGTCCTTGAGGTTGAGCGCGTGAGCGTGGCCCTGCGAGCCGTAACCGATGATGGCGACTTTCTTTGCCTGGATAAGAGAGAGGTCTGCGTCTGCGTCGTGGTATGCCTTTGCCATGGTGTCTTCGTTTCCTTTGTTTTGATCTTTAAAGTTTACGCGTGTTCGCAGCGATGCCGAATCACTTCGAGAATGCTGGTTTGGAGATTTTGCATAACGGCGTCGGTCCAAAGACCGGCATAGCCGTTGAAGTCCGTAGAGAGTCGCTGGTGACTGATGAGGTGAAGCATCGTGTCGCCGTTAGTGAGGGATTCCACAGTGTATTCGCCGTCGAGCACGTCGAAGTAGCGGCCGCCAATCGTGACGTGATCGTCCAGAGTGGTTGAAGGGATGTGTGCCGTGTCTGCCCTGATCGTGAAGGCGAGACGGTGCTCTGGTTCCCACGCAGTGACGGTTTCAATGAAGAGCAGACCGCGCTCGAAGCTGGCGTGGCGGACGCCACCAACGCCTTCGTAAGAGAGCGTAGCTTCGATGGGGCGGGGAAAGCCTATGCGGTGCGTCCATGTTGTGCGCAATTCAGAGGGTGCGATGGCAGGAACACGCTCGATGTTCTGCCAAACGGTTTTGGGCGCGGCGTGGATGTGGATTTCACTTGCGACAGTGCGGGTCGAGGGCGGTGCAGTCAAGCGGGCTTCAAGCGGCGCAAGGAGGAGGGGGAGAATGGCGACACAGGTAAGAGTGAGGCTGGATGGTTTACGAAGACGGCCCCATAGGCCTCCGATGAGTCCTCCGATGCTGGCGCAGACGAGTGCTATTGGCGAGGCCATGAGGACGCAGATGCCGCCCTCGATCACGAAGAGCCACAAGGTGAACAGCATGACGAAGACGGAGATCCATGGCAGGAAGATCCACTTCCAAACGCTGATAGGCTCGATCGCTTCGGCGCGGCGAACTGCGAGAATGCCAATGACGATCGGGCCTCCGAAAAGAAAGGCAACGGTCATAACTGTGAATGTCTGGGAATTGGGATTGAGCCACTTAGGGTGGGTTCCAAGGCGCAAAAGGATACCGTAGATGGCTCCTAGGCCAATGCCTTCGAGCATCGTGCGCCTCTTAACCCAGGCGGTGCGGCTGTCTGGTTGGATGTTTATCGAACTGGACATCTCTTAAGTTTCGTCCTCCGCGAATTGGTTTGGCAGATCGTCTGTCTCCGGGCGGTCGGGGGAGATGGGTTGGTTGTGTTCGCTGGGGTCGGGGGTGCCGAGGGCTTTCATGACGCGGCTGGTGTGGTGGCCTCGGCGCATGGCCATGCGGCCGGTGCGGGAGACCTCGAGGATGGTGTAGCCGCTTTCGGTGATGACCTGGATGAGGCCTTCGATCTTGGAGGAGCTGCCGGTTAGTTCGAGCATGATGGACTCGGGGGCGAGATCGACGACGCGGGCTTTGAAGACGTTGGCGAGCTCGAAGATCTGCGAGCGGGAGTGCTGGCCCAGCGGATGCGAGGGGCCAGCGCCGACTTTGATGAGGCAGAGCTCGCGGATGACGGCGTCAGCACGGCCGACCTCGTCGACATCGACGGTGATCTCGAGTTTGTAGAGCGAGGCGCGGATGCGGTGTGCGGCGTGGTCGGGCGCCTCGCAGACTATGGTCATGCGGGAGACGTCTTCGCGCTCGGACTCGCCGACGGTGAGCGAGACGATGTTGATGTTGAGCCGGCGGAAGAGTGAGGCGACTCGCGTGAGGACGCCGGGTTTGTCCTGGACCAGGGCTACGAAGGTGTGGAGCATGAGTACCTACTGTGGCGGGGTTTGAGGTGTATGTGGATTCTCGTCGGAGTGGGGCATCGAAGTGGCTGGCCCATTCGGATAAGTTGGGATGTAGTTTTTGGGAATCTCGTAGAGAACGAGTTCGCCGGCGCGGGCTTTGTGCGTTGCGCCGCTGCAGAGGTTGCCGGTGGCGATGCCGGACTGTTGGATGGTAGCGATGGAGTAGTCGGTATAGAGCTCGGCGCGCGGGCGGCAGTCGGCGTACATGTTCGCGAGGATGCGGATGGTGGTGGCCTGTCCGATGTCGACGAGGATGATGCCGTTTTTGTCAGTCGCCATGGCGACGGAGCCGATCTGATCGGTGCGCAGAGCCACGTTGAGGCGCTCGTCGGGGATGGGTTGGTTGGTTTTGGCGTTGATGACTCGGATGCGGAGCTGGTGGGATGGTTGGGCGAGAGCGATCGTAGGCATCGTCGCGAGGAGAAGCAGCGTGGCGACTCGGGTAAGGAAGGCGGGCTTGTTTGAGACTGGGGCTGCGAAGATGTGGAGCATAAGACCTTTCTAAGCGAGTCAGCATTGATTGCAACAGAGTTAGATCTCGACTAATCGGGCACCTTACTTAGCCGCTCAAGTTCTTCAGCTTCCTGCTTCTGGTATTTTTCACTATCCGCCTTCTCTTTTGCCCGTGTGGCGACGGCGATTGGCTCATTTCGCTGCCACATCGCATTTGAGCGACTCCAAACGTCGTCAGGAATGACGCCAGAAGTATGAACTCCAGTAATTAGAAAGTCGCAGCCACCAACCGGGTAATATCCGGTCATACCTTCGCCCTCGAGACCAATGTGTTCGTCTGTGATGAAGCCCTCACCATTAACGTTGGTCATAATTATTTTGAAATTTTGACTTGGCGATGCTCTTACCATTTCTTCGAGGTCGCACTTTGTGGAACCATTCGCCGAAATATGTACGTGGGGGTTGTACAAGAAGTAGTGATACCCAGTGACTGGTGCGTTAAGTGGATCAACATCTAGATCGCTCTTTTGGGTTTCGAGCAACAGCCCCTGTTGGCCCGTTCCATTATGGCTGAAATCAGCTTGTTCAATCAGAAAAGAGGCAGACCCTTTCTCCGCAGGGGCGTAGGGAGCTGAGCTAAAGTCAGCTTCGACGGGCACTCGTGTTGCTACCGCAGCGGATTCCGCCAGGGGAGCTTTTCTCTTGCATCCGCTGGTGCCCACTAATCCGAATAGCGCTATGGTCGCAATACAAAAAATCTTCATCAATGATCTATCCTCGCTATCTTTTACTTAAGGAATCCAGAGCATCTGACATGTTTTTTAGATCCTCTTCGGTATCGCTAAAATACTCATCCTTAATCGGAAATTGCTCAATTCGACCAACTAACTTATTGAGGATGTTGCTTAACGAGATTCTCATTGTGTCGAGAGCTCCAACTATACTGTGCAACTTGGCTTGATCTTCGCTATCGACATCTTCGCTGAGGGTATTCGTGAGTCTTACGTGAAAGGCTTCCAACGAATTTTGAAATTCGTAGATATGTTTCGAGGCGGCTTGTTTCGTCGATATGAGCATTAGTCATCTCCAAGTGAATATAGAGGTATATACTTCGGCGAATTGCCTTATCCCGATTATCTGAACTGATTATCTATTCATCCTCCGCGGTTTCTAGAAGCGGGTCTTTTTGTGGACGGCGGACCATCTCGTGGAGGGCGGAGCCGGGGGCGATCATGGGGTAGACGCCGTCTTCTTTTTCGACCTGGAAGTTGATGAGGAAAGGTTTTCCGCTGGTGCGTGCTTTTGTGACTGCGGGGGTTACATTTTGGCGTTTGTTGACCGTTGCGCCGTCGATGCCGTGGGCTGCGGCTAGTTTGACGAAGTCGGGCGAGAGGATGGGCGAGGCGGCGTAGTTCTTGTCGTAGAAGGCCTCCTGCCACTGGCGGACCATGCCGAGGAAGCCGTTGTTGATGACGGCGATGTTGATGGCGAGTTTTTCCTGCACGATGGTCGAGAGTTCGGAGGCGGTCATCTGGAAGCCGCCGTCGCCGGCGATGACCCAGACGTCTTTCTCCGGGCAGGCGACCTTTGCGCCGATCGCGGCAGGCAGCGCGAAGCCCATGGTGCCGAGGCCGCCTGAAGTGATGAGCGAGCGCGGGGTGTCGTGCTTGTAGTACTGGGCCTCCCACATCTGGTGCTGGCCGACGTCGGTGACGATGATGGTCTGATCTAGTCTTCCGGCGGATTGAGCTTCGCGCCAGATGTCGTTGATGACGTGTGCGGCGTAGAGGTGGCCGTTGTCGGGGAGGTTGATGATGTCGCGGACGGCGGCGTCGCCCTTCATGGCGTTGATCTCGCGAAGCCACGGCGAAGGTTTGTTCTTTCCCGATGCCCTGGTGGCGGTCGAAGCAAAATGCGGGGGTTCTTCCCCCTCAACACGCTCAGGGTCAGAATGACAATCCTCATTATTTGGAGGCAGCAGTGGAAGGAGGAGTTCGAGGACTTCTTTGAGGTCGCCGATGAGGGCGACGTCGGCGCGGACGTTTTTGTTGATCTCGGAGGGGTCGATCTCGATGTGGATTTTTTTCGCGTTGGGGGCGTAGTGGGCGAGGTTGCCGGTGACGCGGTCGTCGAAGCGCATCCCGAAGGCGAGAAGGAGGTCGGCCTGCTGGATGGCATTGTTGACCCACGACTCGCCGTGCATGCCCATCATGCCGAGCGAGAGCGGGTGATGTGTGGGGACTCCGCCGAGACCGAGGAGCGTGCTGGCGACGGGGATCTGCTGGCGCTCGGCGAAGGCGAGGACCTGAGCTTCTGCGCCGGAGTGCGTGATGCCATGGCCGGCGAGGATGACGGGCTTCTTTGCGGCCTTGATGAGTTCGATGGCTTGTTTGATCGAAGAGGATTCCGCGCGCAGCATCGGGTGCGGGCGGTAGGGCTTGGGTGCGGCAGCTTCAAAGTTGAACGGCGCAGTGGCTTGTTGCGCGTCCTTCGTTATATCCACAAGAACCGGACCTGGACGCCCGGACTTTGCGATCTGGAGCGCCTCGCGGATGGCGGGAGCGATGTCTTCGGCGCGGGTGACGAGGTAGTTGTGCTTGGTGATGGGCAGGGTGATGCCGGTGATGTCGATCTCTTGAAACGCGTCGGAGCCGAGGACTTTGCTGCCGACCTGGCCGGTGATGGCGACGATGGGGATGCTATCGAGCATCGCCGTCGCGATTCCAGTCACGAGATTGGTGGCGCCGGGGCCGGAGGTTGCGATGCAGACGCCGACTTTGCCCGAGGCGCGGGCGTAGCCGTCGGCCATGTGTGCGGCGCCCTGTTCGTGGCGGACGAGGATGTGGTGGATAGGAAACTTGCGCAGGGCGTCGTAGGCTGGAAGGATGGCTCCGCCAGGGTAACCGAAGACTTTGTCCACGCCTTCGCCGGCTAGGGTGGCCCAGATGATTTCGGCTCCGGTGAGGATGGGGTGTGCGTTGGTGTTCGTCATAGTATCCTCTCAGTTTCTTTGAATAGCTTAGTTCGCATCATCTAAGTCATTTCTAACTTCGGTAAGTGCTCTAACCATTTCGTGGCTAACTGTTTCGTACATCAAGGCGTAAACACCAATTCCGAATAGGACTGCGAGCGCTAAAAAGAATCCTCGGACCGACTTCTGGCTGGTCTTTCCATTATCGGCAGTGCTGGCTTTATCAAAATTGAATAGCTTGTACCAGCGATATCCTGCCCAAATGGCCACAAACAAGAACAAATAGTTGAGCGACTGCGCGAGTAGCAGTCGAACAAATTTGTTTGTCATCGCAAGGATGGCAGCGATAAGGGGCAATGCAGAAATCGCCACTATTCCGGCTATCAAACCGAGATTACGTAACGCACTCTTACTTTCAGTCATAACGTATCGACTATCCGCTTTGCTTCGACTTCACCTTCGGTTCTAGCTTTCGCTTCGCTCTCACATCTGTTTCCCATATGGACGTTCTTCACGGGTTCAATTGCATTTCTCAAGTCGCGATAGATAGCAAAGTGAGTAGTCCATTCAGTGCTATTCCGAAGTGATAAGGGTTTGACCTCAATCAGAAATTCCCTATATCGAATCATGTTTTCTCACATCAGCTAGTGATGGCTCCTTCACTGGCGCTGCTTACGGAATTTGCGTACTTGGCGAAGACGCCACGTTTGAAGCGGGGTTCGGGGGCCTTCCATGCGGCTAGGCGTTTGGCGATCTCGGCTTCGGGGACGTTGAGGGTTAGTTTGCGGTTGGGGATGTCGAAGGTGATGGTGTCGCCTTCGCGGACGGCGGCGATGGGTCCTCCGAGCTGGGCTTCGGGGGCGACGTGGCCGGCCATTAACCCACGCGTTGCACCAGAGAAACGCCCGTCGGTGAGGAGGGCCACGGTTTCTGAGAGCGCGGGGATGCCTTTGATGGCGGCGGTGACGGCGAGCATCTCGCGCATGCCGGGGCCGCCGCGTGGGCCTTCGTACCGGATGACGAGGACGTCGTTGGGGTTGATCTTTCCGGCTTCGACCGCGGCGTGGCAGTCGTCCTCGGAGTCGAAGACGCGCGCGGGGCCGGTGTGGTGGATGCGCTCGTGGCCGGCGACCTTGATGACGGCACCTTCGGGTGCGAGGTTGCCGCGCATGATGACGAGGCCACCGGTGGGCTTGAGGGCTTTATCCCAGGTGCGGATGACGGGCTGGCCGGGAGTTTCGACGGCAAGCGCGGCCTCTTCGGCGAGGGTCTTGCCGGAGACGGTGATGCTGTCTCCTTTGAGCAGACCTTTTTCGAGGAGACGCTGGGCGAGGAGACGGCTGCCGCCTGCGTCCTGGTAGTCCTTGGCTGCGTATTTGCCGCCGGGAGAGAGGTCGCAGATGAACGGCGTGCGCTCGGAGATGCGATCGAAGTCTTCCATGGTGAGCGGAATGTCGAGCTCGCGCGCGATGGCGATGAGGTGGAGGACAGCGTTGGTGCTGCCGCCTGAGGCGGCGACGGCGGCGATGGCGTTGTCGATGGCCTGGCGGTTGATGATCTTGCGCGGAGTGAGGCCGGCGCGGGCCATATCCATGACGAGGCGGCCAGCCTGACGCGATGCTTCGTGTTTTTCCGGCGACATGGCGGGGACGCCGGTGAGTTGCATGGGCGAGATGCCGAGGAACTCGCCGGCCATTGCCATGGTGTTTGCGGTGAACTGCCCACCGCAGGCTCCGGGGCCGGGGCAGGCGGCGGCTTCGAGTGCTTCGAGTTCGGCGTCGTTGATCTTTCCGGCGGCGTGCGCGCCCATGCCTTCGAAGACTTGAAGGATAGTGATCTCTTTGGTGGTGCCGTCGGGCTGTTTGAGCGAGCCGGGGGCGATGCTACCGCCGTAGAGCATGAGGCCGGGGATATCGAGGCGCGCGAGGGCCATGATGGCGGCGGGCATGTTCTTGTCGCAGCCGGCGATGCAGACGAGGCCGTCGAAACTGTTTCCTCGCGTGACGAGTTCGATGGAGTCGGCGATGACCTCGCGGGAGATGAGTGACGCTTTCATGCCCTGCGTGCCCATGGTGATGCCGTCGTGGATCGTGATGGTGTTGAACTCCATCGGTGTGCCGCCGGCTTCGCGAACGCCCTGTTTGACCGCTTCGGCGACTTTGCGCAGGTGGAAGTTGCAGGGGCCGACCTCGGTCCAGGTGTTGGCGATGCCGATGATGGGCTTGTGCAGGTCTTCCTTGCTGAAGCCGACGCTGCGGAAGTAAGAGCGCGCGGCGGCGCGGGACGGGCCTTCGGTGAGCACCACGGAGTTTTTCTTTGCGGGATCGAGTTCGTTGCTCAAGAGCGATATTCCTTCCATTGGTCGCCGCGTGCGACAGGCAGATTGGGGATGATCCCGGACATTGCTTTTTGAAAACGAGGTTGATTGCCAAACCCTGGATACGGAGTGCAGTAAACCGGACAGGACAAGCCCGCCTCACGTATTGCGTCGAGGGCCATGGGCCGGATCGACATGAGCAAAACGACGATAGCCCTGGGGTTGTAGTCGCTCAGCCTGTCGACAAATGATGAGACCGCATCTCTGCAGAGGGAACGGCGGTGTTTGGCGTCAAGATGATTGACAGGTTGAAGCACGAGGTCGTCGAGGTAGAAGCCATTGTGTTTGAAGTCTTCCAGGAAGCGAGTTTGTCCGCGAAAAGCCTTTCGTATCTCGCGGAAGAGCCCGCTGTCCTGGTTGTAGAAGAATGTGCCGCCGTGCGGCGCCGATTCACCCACGAACAGGGTGGTGATGTGGCGGGGTCGGTAACTTCTGCGCACGCTCTCGAAGTTGCTCATGGGATCAGGTTGCCTCCGCGCTACGAGGTTTGAGCCAGAATTCAGCGTCGTGGTTCTTTTCGAAGGCGTCGAGTTCGGATTCGTGGCGCAGGGTAAGACCGATATCGTCGAGGCCGTTCAGCAGGCAGTATTTGCGGAAGGAGTCGATTTCGAATTTTGCGCTGAAGCCTTCGTTGTCGGTGACGGTTTGGGCTTCGAGGTTGATGGTGATCTTGTGGGCAGGATTTTTTTCTGAGCGCTGCATCAGAGTTTGCACGTCGGCTTCGGAAAGACGGACGAGGACCATGCCGTTCTTGCCGGCGTTGGAGAAGAAGATGTCGGCGAAGCTGGGAGCGATGATCGCGAGGAAACCGAAGTCGGTGAGTGCCCACGCGGCGTGCTCGCGGGAGCTTCCGCAGCCAAAGTTTTTTCCAGCGATGAGGATCTTTGCGTCCTTGTGATGGTGTTTGTTGAGGACGAAGTCGGGGTGAGGCTCGCCCGCGTTTGGGCCGTCCTGGATGCGGCGCCAGTCGTAGAAGAGGAAGTCGCCGTAGCCGGTACGCTCGATGCGCTTGAGGAACTGCTTGGGGATGATCTGGTCGGTGTCGACGTTGGGGCGGTCGAGAGGAGCGGCGTGGCTGTGAATGACGTTGATGGGATGCATTATTTTTCCTCGATGTGCGAAAGGCCCGGGGCTAAAGCCCTTTTGCTGCTGTTGCTGTTTCGTGGGGCTGAAGCCCCACGCTTAATCCGTACTACTTGTCGTTGAACTTCCAGTCGCGGATGTCGGTGAAGTGGCCTGTGATTGCGGCAGCGGCGGCCATCTGCGGGCTGACAAGGTGAGTGCGGCCACCGCGGCCCTGGCGGCCTTCGAAGTTGCGGTTGCTGGTGGAGGCGCAGCGCTCGCCGGGTTCGAGGATGTCGGGGTTCATGCCGAGACACATGCTGCAGCCGGGTTCGCGCCAGTCGAAGCCTGCTTCGGTGAAGACCTTGTCGAGGCCCTCTTTTTCGGCTTGCGCTTTAACGGCTTGCGAGCCAGGGACGACCATCGCTCGGACGGTGGTGGCGACGTGATAGCCGCGGACGACAGAGGCGGCTGAGCGAAGATCTTCGATGCGTCCATTGGTGCAGGAGCCCAGGAAGACACAGTCGACCTTGATCTCTTCGATGGGTTCGCCCGCGTGGAGGCCCATGTATTCCAGAGCGCGCTCGAAGGCCTTTCGGTCGGCTTCTGAGGCGGTGGGGTTAGCGAGGGGAACGGTCGATTTGACGCCGGTGACCATGCCGGGCGAGGTGCCCCAGCTTACGGTTGGTGTGATGTCGATAGCGGCGATGGTAAGTTCGCGGTCGAATTTTGCTCCTGTATCAGTTACAAGTTCCGACCAGTGTGTGACGGCCTCGTCCCATGCTGCTCCTTGCGGGGAGAAGCGGCGGTCTTTGAGATAAGCGAAGGTGGTGGCGTCTGGCGCGATCATGCCGGCGCGTGCTCCGGCCTCGATGCTCATGTTGCAGATGGTCATGCGGCCTTCCATCGAGAGGTTGCGGATGGCGGAGCCGGCGTACTCGACGACGTAGCCCGTGGCGCCAGCAGTGCCGATCTCGCCGATGATGTGCAGGACGATGTCTTTCGCGGTGACGCCGACCGGAAGCGTGCCTTCGATGTTGATGCGGAATGTTTTTGGCTTGCCCTGTGGGAGCGTTTGCGTCGCCATCACATGTTCGACCTCGCTGGTGCCGATGCCAAAGGCCAGTGCGCCAAAGGCTCCGTGCGTACTGGTGTGCGAGTCGCCGCAGACGATCGTCATGCCCGGTTTGGTGAGGCCGAGTTCCGGGCCGATGATGTGGACGATGCCCTGATTGGGCGATTGCACGTCGTAGAGTTCGACGCCGAAGTCGGCGCAGTTCTTGCGCAGGGCTTCGATTTGTTTTGAGGCGATCTGGTCGACGATGTGGAGGCGGTCTTCGACGCTGCTTGTCGGAACGTTGTGATCGACGGTCGCGACGGTGCGGTCGGGGCGGCGGAGTTTGCGCCCGGTCATGCGGAGGCCGTCGAAGGCCTGTGGACTGGTGACCTCGTGGATGAGATGCAGGTCGATGTAGAGGATCGCGGGTTCGCCCTCGGGTTCGGCTACGAGGTGCTGCTGCCAGACTTTTTCGAAGAGTGTTTTGGGAGATTTCACTGAGGGGTTTTTTTCTGAGGGTATGGTCATTGATTTGCCTTTTGCTCGGTTGGAGGGAGGGTAAAGGTGTTTGCGCCGATGCTGGCCGGTGGAATATCGTGAGGCGTACCGTCGGGATCGACGAGGATGGCGTTGCGAATCTGCTGGATCTCTTTGCTTCCCTGCGGTGGATGCGCGGTCCAGCGCGCGACGCTGTGGATCAGCGCTGCGGGAATGTGTTGTGGGTCGATGGGTTGGTTGGGGAAGACCCAGAGCGTGTACTCGGCGCCGGGTTGATCGGGGGTTTTGCTGTCTTTGATCCAGTCGATCGCGTTGAAGACAACTAGCGGATGCGGGCCGTTGAGGTCAACCCACAGCAGGCCGCGCTCGGGGCAGAAGCGGAAGACGCAGCCGGTGATGGTCAGGTAGCGGTTGTTATCGGCGAGGACCTTGTCGGGGACGGAGAGGAAGTCGAGCGCAGTCTCGGCGAGGGATTTATAGCCGGTCTTCGGGTTGCCCCAGAAGGTTTGCGGAGCAGTGAACTCTTGCGCAAGCAACGGACGGAAACGAGTGTCGAGGACGAGCTCATTTTCGCGGCCGTCGGCGGGCGGAGGGCTGTACTGCCAGAGCCACTCGACGTTTTCTTTCGGCTGCTTCTTGTCTTTTTTTATTGGAGGAGACGAGGTCTGAGGAGGAGGTGGCCCTGGCGTGGGCATCTGCGCGCGCATGGCTGCTTGCGTAAAGGCGAGGATGAGAAGCGCGGCGGCGAGTTGGAGAGGTCGAATCATTTGCTTGGCTATTTGCTTCTCTTTGCTTGTTGGTTGGCCGCGATGACCATCAGTATGTTTGCGAACGGAAAGAGAATGATGGCAACGATCGCGATGATGAGCAGCGGCGTTCCGGTCCAATACCTGTACATGAGGGCAGCCGCTATGCCGCAATTAATAAGGACGGCTTTGATCTGGAACCAGCGAGTCATACGGCATGCATGGCCTGGCGGCGGTCGATGGATTCGGTCAGGGCCTGATGAACGAGCTTGCCCATCTCCGGCGTGCTGACAGGGGTTTGGCCTGGCTGTTGGCCTCGTGCGATGTCGGCAGTGCGGTAGCCGGCGTTTAGAACCTTGTGGACGGCCTGCTCGACGGCTTTGGCGTCCTGCTCGAGATTGGCGGAGTGGCGAAGCACCATCGCGGCGGTGAGGATCGCGCCGAGCGGGTTGGCTTTTCCTGTTCCCGCGATGTCAGGCGCTGAGCCGTGGACCGGTTCGTAGAGGTTGACTGCTCCACCGATTGTGGCCGAGGGCAACATGCCGAGCGATCCGGTAATGACTCCAGCCTCGTCGGAGAGAATGTCGCCGAAGAGGTTCTCGGTGAGGACAACGTCGAAGTTGCGGGGGATGTTCATGATGTGCATCGCCATGGAGTCGACGAGCTGGTGTTCCAGCGTGACGTTTGGATAGTCCTTGGCGACTTCGGTGACGGTGGCGCGCCAGAGCTGCGAGACTTCGAGGACGTTGGCCTTGTCGACGGAGGTGACTTTGCCGCGGCGTTTGCTGGCGAGTTCGAAGGCGACATGGGCTACGCGGACAACTTCTGACTTCGTGTAGCGCATGGTGTTGATGGCTTCGTCGGTTTCCTTGTTCCACCAGCGTGGTGCGCCGAAGTAGAGGCCGCCGAGGAGTTCGCGAACGAAGAGGATGTCGGCGTCTTTGATCACTTCAGGGCGCAGGGGCGAACTCTCTGCGAGAGCGGCGTAGGCGATCGAGGGGCGGAGATTTGCGAAGCCTCCGAGCGCCTGGCGAATTTGCAGGAGACCGGCTTCGGGGCGCTTGTCGGGCGGCAGAGCGTTGAATTTGTTGTCACCGACTGCGCCGAGGAGGACTGCATCGCATTCGAGTGCTGCATCGAGCGTTGCGGTGGGGAGCGGCGAGCCGGTTTCGGTGATCGCGATGCCGCCGATGAGGCCTTCGACAAAGGTGAAGTCGTGGCCGCCGAGTTCGGCTACCGCGCGAAGGATATTCGTAGCCTGCTGGGTGACTTCAGGGCCGATGCCGTCGCCGGCGAGGACTGCAATTTTGAGACGCATGGTCAGTTAGATCTCCGTGACAAGATTAATTTCCTGGCTATATTGTTCGTGACGACACCTATGACGCAAGCCAAGATTGCGAGGACAGAATATGTTCGTGTAAGAAGTCCACCGGCAGGCCAAAGCCAAATGACTGCACGAACGATGAAAATAAGCAGGCAGAGCAGCAATCCATTCGTGCTCTCCATGAGTCTGCGAGGGCGTGAGGTGTTCATTGCTGGCTCCATCCAACGGTGAAAGTTATGCCACTGTGGCCGACCTGTCGGGCTGCAAAAGCCCGAGCAGGTCCTGGTCGTAGATGTTCTTCTTGCGGTCGGCGAGTTCGGTGAAGCGGTGGTAGACCTCGTCGAGCTGCGAGCGTGTGAGTTTGTGACCGAGTTCGGCGAGGCGTTGCTCGAGCATGCGGCGGCCGCTGTGTTTGCCCAGCACCATGTTGTTCGCTGGTACGCCGACGGATTCGGGCGTCATGATCTCGTAAGTGAGCGGGTTGGCCATCACGCCGTGCTGGTGGATGCCGGACTCGTGGGCGAAGGCGTTGGCGCCGACGATGGCTTTGTTCGGAGCGCAGCCGAAGCTGATGAACTCACCGAGGGTCTTGCTGGCCGGGTAGAGCTTCTCCGTCTTGATGTTGTTGGTGTAGGGCAGCTTGTCGCGGCGGACCATGAGAGCGGCGGCGATCTCTTCGAGGGCGGCGTTGCCGGCGCGCTCGCCGATGCCGGTAATGGTGCACTCGACCTGGCGGGCTCCGGCCTGAATGCCCGCGAGGGTGTTGGCGACGGCCATGCCGAGGTCATCGTGGCAGTGTGTCGAGAAGATGACGTTCTCGGCGCCGGGGACCTTCGTGAGCAGCATGCGGAAGGTTGCGGCGTACTCTTCAGGAGTGGTGTAGCCGACGGTGTCGGGGATGTTGATCGTGGTGGCTCCGGCCTGGACCGCGACGGTGACGATCTCGACGAGGAAGTCAGGGTCGGTCCGGGTGGCATCTTCGGCGGAGAACTCGACATCGTCGGTGAAGGTGCGGGCGAGACGCACGGATTCGGCGGCCTGGTCGAGGGCCTCGGCGCGGGTGATCTTGAGCTTGGCTTCGAGATGCAGGTCGGAGGAGGCGAGGAAGGTGTGGATTCGGGATTTGGCGGCGGGCTCAACTGCGCGAGCGGCGGCTTCGATGTCCTCGCGTTTGCAGCGGGCGAGCGAGGCGATGCGCGCGCCACGGACCTCGCGGGCAATATGGCGGATGGAGTCGGAGTCGCCCTGGCTGGCGATGGCGAATCCGGCCTCGATGACATCGACGCCGAGGTCGGCCAGTTCGTGGGCCATCCGCAGCTTCTCTTCGTTATGCATGGTGCAGCCGGGAGACTGCTCGCCGTCGCGGAGGGTGGTATCGAAGAAGACGATCTGGTTAGACGAGGACATAGGGTTTGTCGCTTTCGGTCTGGACGTTATCATAATGCATGCTTATGATGGGTCCAATGTTTATCAAAAATTCTAATTACGGCATTCGCGTTCGGTATCGAGCGCCGCGACGAGGTGAAGATTGGACTTAGTCCAGATGGAGACGTTTCTTGCGGTGGCGGAAGAGCGAAGTTTTTCACGGGCTGCGGCACGACTCCATCGTACTCAGCCAGCGGTCAGTCAGGCAATCGCCAAACTGGAAGGCGAGCTGGGCGAGGTGTTGTTTGAGCGGTCGTCGCGGGATGGAACCCTGACCGACGCAGGCGAGGTTCTGCGGGAGTATGCGGCTAAGTTGCTGAATCTTCGCAATGAGGCGTCCGGCGCGCTGACCGAGCTGCGGGAGCTTCACCGGGGGCGGCTGAACCTGGCGGCGAACGAATATACCTGCCTCTATCTGCTGCCGCTGCTGGACGAGTTCCGGCGGCAGAATCCGCGGATCAAGCTGGCGGTGCAGCGGACGCTGGCGAGCAGGATCTCGGACGAGGTGCTGATGCACTCGGTCGAGTTGGGGGTGCTTTCGTTCCGGCCTGACGATGCGCAGGTGAAGTCGACGGTGGTGTACCGGGACGAGCTGGCGTTTGTGGTGAATCCGCGGCATGCGCTGGCGGGGGCAGGGAAGGTGTCGATCCGGCAGCTTGGGGCGCAGAACTTCATTGCGCACAATATCCCGTCGCCACAGCGCCAGAAGGTGATTCAGGCGTTCAAGAGGCACAAGACTCCGCTGCAGATGGGGGTGGAGCTGCCGTCGCTCGAGGCGATCAAACGTTTTGTGCAGATGGGCAATGGGGTTGCGCTGGTGCCGGGACTGACGGTGCGGCCGGAGCTGGAGAGCGGCGCGCTGGTCCGGGTGCAGGTGCCGGAGCTGCAGATCGAGCGTAAGTTGCGGCTCGTGTACCGAAGGCAGGCGAGCCTGTCGCACGCGGCGCTGGCGTTCCTGAAGGTGGTCGAGGCGTATGCGGCGGCGCATGGCGATCCGTACTGTTTTCTGGCGGAACGGGGCACGTAACGTTTTGTGCAATTTTTTTTGAGGCGCGAAGTCCTTTGCGAAAAGAGTGCGTCTGTAGCAATAGACTTGACCACCGGAGAGACTCTCTCCGGATAGAACAATTGAGGAGAGTGAGAGATCCGATGAAGATGACGATGTTTCTGCGAGTAGCTGTTTTGGCGGTGGGTGCGACTGCGCTGGTCGCACTGCCGGCGATGGCACAGGAACCTTCTACCCCGCCGCAGCAGGGTCAGTATGGACATGGCGGACCCTGGATGGGAGGGCACCGGCTGGAGTTTCTAACCAAAAAGTTGAACCTGACACAGGACCAGGTGACCCAGATCAAGGCCATTGACGCTGACACGCGGAGCCAGATGAAGGCGCTGCACGAGAACACTTCAATTGCCGAAGCGGACAAGCGGACGCAGATGTCTGCAATCCACAAGGCGTCGCAGGATAAGTTTCTCGGCGTGTTGACGGCGGACCAGAAGACCCAGTACGCCGCGCTCGAGGCAGAGATGCGGGAGCACCATGGGAACCGTGGTGACGGGCCGCCGCCGACGCCGCAGCTATAAACAAGTGAGCAAGTGGAACATAATATTTTAGAAGGCCGGAGGGAGATATTCCTCCGGCCTTCGTGCGTGGTGCGCACTCCTGGGGCGCTGGTGCGGTTACAATGAAGGAACAGTGACTAAGGCGCTCTGTAACTCTTGCCATTGCGTTGCCTGCGGGACAGCGAAGGGGTTGCGGACGAATTTGAAGGGATCCAGCGAAGAATGAAGAAGACGATGTTGTTGTTGGGCGCGCTGATGGCATCTGCGGCGGCCGGTTATGCGCAGGAGAGCCGGCAGGACGTGAGCGTAAGCGGGACAGCCGCCTTTGCTCCCCAGATTACCGGAAACAGCGTGCAGAAGAATACAAGCATGACCCTTGGTCTTTTGGCCAGCTACCGGTACATGCTGACACCACGGAGCGCACTGGAAGTAAACTACGGGTACCAGCAAAATACGCAGTACTACCAGGTCTTCGGGAAGGCCAATGGTGGCATCCATACGCTGCAGCAGGAGTTCAGCGCGGCATACGTCTTCAACCTCAACTTCAAGCGCTTCAGCCCATTTCTTGAAGCCGGGCCCGGTGCGGTGATCTTCTCGCCCTTGAAGGACGCAGGAACGACGAACCTCGACGCGAAGCAGAATACGAACATCGGGGGTCTATTTGGAGGCGGTGTGGCGTACGAGTTAAGCCCGAGCTTCGATATCCGTGCGGAGTATCGTGGTTTTCTGGTAAAGACTCCGACCTACAGTCTTCCGGAAAACATCTTTAATACCAACCGGTATGAGGTTATCTCGACCCCGGCGATTGGCATTGCGTATCACTTCTAAAGAGAGAGCGGTTTAATCGGAAGAGCCCCGACGCTGATCGGGGCTTTCCTGTTTTTGCGAAGACTCCACTATCGAAAGCGGTAGGCGGCGCCGAAGGTGAGGATGCTCGGCGAGAGGCTGGAGTTCTGGAAGCCGAACCAGCTCTGATACTCCCAGTCGGCGCGGGCATAGAGCCATGGCTTCACTCTGTAGTCTGTGCCGATGCCGGCGGAGATCAGGTTGTAGGCCAGATTGGGCTGAAATCCATCCGGCAAGGGCGGGTAGTTGAAGACGCCGCGCCCATACATGACCTTGGCATAGGGGACGAATCTGCCGTATGTGCGGAAGTAACGCCCTCCGACCTCGTAGGTCTTCTCGTAGATGTTGTCCTTGCCCTCGACAAAATGAAACTCCCCCTCCACGCCGATGTGGGGGAGAAAGTCGAAGTTGAAGTAAGCCGCGCCGCCATTGAACCGGTAGTAGTAGTCCGAGTTGGCGATGGAGTAACCGCCACCGATCTTGAGATCTCCCAGGCGCGTACCTGCGGGAAGGGCCTGGGCGTGCAACATCGGTGCCAAGACGAACAGGCTAAGAGAAACGATAATCCGATTTAGCACGTCCATTCCCCTCAAAGCTGGTTCAAGTTGTTGCAAAAAATCCAGTTCATCGGGCCGATCGCGGCACCGCGCGAATCACCCGTCGATATAAGGCGCATCAGTGGAAGACATAGGCGGCGCCGACGGAGCCTGAAAGGGGACTAAGGCCATGAGGCGGAAATCCGGGCCACTTCTGGGCCTCGAAGTCGAAGGCTCGGATGTTGATGTGACGAGTTACGTGAACATCGATGCCGCCGCCTACGACGTAAGTGAAGTAAGTGCTGGTCTGGGGAACTGGGTTGACGCCAATCTGCAGCCCGAAGTGGCCGGGGCCGAAGAGCGCCTTCGCGTATCCTTCGAAGATCCTGCGACGGACGATGTAGCGGGGACCCACTAGATATAGGTTTTCGCTAACATCGCTTGGAGTGATGACGGAGTAATGGATCTCGCCTTCAAGCCCGAGATTGTGGGCGAAGTTGAAGTCAGTGTAGAAGATCATGCCCTGGATGTGACTCTGACCGAAGTCTGGGTTGGCGAGAAACCATCCCGCACCCGCCTGAATTGAGCCGATCCGCGAAGCGGTTGGCAACGCCTGACCCTGCAGCATGGTTGCCATCCCGAGGATGCAGGCGCAGGCGAAACCGCCGATCAAAGTATGCCGCTTCAACAGGAAGCCTCCTTGGGAAGAGAAACATGCGGCGTTTCTTGATTGTGAGGCAAACTGGCCTCAGGCAGTGGAAGAGCGTGGGCAGTCCTTTCTCTTGTTCATCGGCTGACCACGCTCCTAAGGTTTAGTTTTGCTGCGGCGTTGGGGCTGGGGGAGTTGCTGGCGCCGTCGTTCCGGCAGGTGCAGCTCCAGCAGGTGCGGCCGTATTGTCGGCGGGCGGAGTCGTCGCAGGATCCCCGGTGGGAGGAGCCGTCGCATCGGCCGGCGGTTTGTAGTAGCTGAGCTTCAGATAGACCGGCTCGACCTCGAAGGGCATCTTGTCGGCTGCGGTGAGAAGCGGTTCAAAGGCCGAGTGCATCACGAAGACCTGATCGGTCCAGGGATCGAAGCGCAGGAAGCTGGCCAATGGCATCGCGGCCTGCTGCTTCAGATCCTTCATGTCGAGCTTGGGCCCCTTAGCCGTGATGGCCGCCATCCAGAAGCTGGGATCGTCGTCGCTCTTGACCAGGCCGTCGCCGATCATCGGCTCGTTGAGCGCCTTCAGGTTCTTGACCCGCATCTGCAACTGCTGGAGATAGAGGCTGAAGTACTGCTGTCCGCTGTCCAGTTCCTTCGCGTTCAACAGCTCCAGCGCCTTCTTTGCCGCTGCCGCATTGTCGGCATCGGTGTGGTGCATGGGGATTCGGTTGAAGACCGAGGTTGATGGAAAGAGCAGGCGATCATTGAAGGCGTACTTGGTGTCGAGCCGGTGAGCCAGGATGATGTGAGCGATCTGGAAGGCCAGGATCGCGTTCAGGTTGCCCATCTGCTGCTGGCCGTCCTGCGTCACGACGGCTGTCGTGTCGAGCAGGCTCTTGGAGACGACGATCGTGTTGCCGATCGCGAGAGACTCCAGCGGCTGGGTCAGCAGCGTACGGCAGCGGATCGGCCTCGATAGCGTGATGTTGTTGTAGGCCAGAATGTTGTTGGCAAGCGCTTCCAGAGTCTTGTCGAACTCGCTGGGCGCATCGAGAAGGCCGGCCTGGAAGAGACGCTCGACGATGTTGTCCTCTGCCTGCTGTACCCATGCACGCTGGGCGCCGAGCGGGCTGACGTCCTGTGCGTCGTTGCTGACGTCGGTCGCGCCGACGACATCAAGCGAGGTGTTCTCGGACTCCGGCGGTGGAACCTTCAGCAAATAACCCCAGATATGGTTGATCGCTTTGAATTTGAGGGTACGGGAGACGCTCTTCGGATCGCTCTCTTCGACGTAGAACGAGGTGGGGAGCCAGAGATCGGGCTGAACGTTCGTGCGCCAACTGTCGAAGTGATAGAACTCCTTCTGGTCTTCCTGGGTGCCGGCGAAGTCGCCGTTGAAGCGGACGACGTTGCCGTTGCGAGCCTCGATCCAGACGCGACCGAAGAACCGGCCGAAGTCTTTCTTGCCAGGAACTGGCGTGACATCAAAGACCGCCGTAGGGGTGTTGCCAAGGAAGTCGTTCCGCACGTAGCCGAAGTTGTAGTGCTGGCGGTCGAAGTTGTTCGAGTCCATCAGAAGCATCTGAACGAAGCCAGCTTCGTGGAAGGTGAGGTGGAGGCTGCCGCCGAGACCTGCGACACTCGCGAGAGAGTGCTTGAAGAATCCGCTCTTGCCGTTCGAACCCGACGAGGTGTCCTTGTTGACCGCAAAGGAGTCGTCATTAATGATGCTCTTGAAGTCGACGCGGCTCAGGAAGTGCTGGTCGGACTCAGGAACCTGGCCCAACACGGGATCGGGCTTCATGTTCTGAATGTAAGTCTCGACGATCGGCGCACGATCCTTGATGGTCTTGACGATGACCTTCTCTCTCGCGATGGCCTTGTCGATGAGCGCGTTCTGAGCGGGCGTGGGCTTGCGTGAAGTCGAGAGATCGTCATCCTTCTTCTTCTTTCCTCCGTGCAGGAGGGCTGCTCCGGCTTGCGAGGGGAGAGTAGTTGCGACGAAGATTGCCAGGGCGAGACCGGCGATGGACTGTTTCCCGAGAGTCATGATTTGCGGCTCCTGCGGCTACCAAAAGGTCAGCCTTAATATGGACTAGATGCTAGTGCATGCTGCGACAGCGGGTAAAGATTATGTTGCTCAGCCTGCGAGTTGAAATGCGACATTGACGACACCTTCCCAGTCGACCGGATTACCCGAATCGTCTGTGGCGGGCTTGAAACGAGTGGCCTGAATGGCGCGGATTGCAGAGTCGCCCAGACCGTAACCGAGATCGCTGGTGACTCCCAATACCTGGACGGCACCACCGGATGAGACGCGAATTCTGACTGAAACGGTGCCCTCGATGTGAAGCTTGATGGCCTCCGCGGTGTACTCTGGCTTGGGTTTAAAGAGAACCTTAGGTCCGCTCTTGGCTGTCGCGGTCATTGGCCCCGAGGGCTTCGGCATCGGCGGCGGCGTGTTCTGTCCGAGCTGGACGCCGGCGACCTTCCCCGTCGAGTTCAACGGTCCTGTTCCTCCAGTAACTCCAAGCTTGACGCCTGCAATGGCCACCGGGCCACTGCCTTTCATGTTCTGACCGTTGGGCGAACCGGAACCAAGACTGACAACAGTTGCTCCCGCTCCATTGTTCGACTTCGGCATGCCGGAAGCTCCGGTGTTGCCGAGGTTGATCGCCGTCGGGGATGGCTTGTTCGAGACAGCGATGGGGTTCGTCGCGGAGCCGAGGGCGATCGCCTGCGGCTTTGGAGCGTTATTCGGAACGGTAGCAGGCATCGCCTGGGCAAGATTGACGACCTTAGGAGCCGGTGGAGGCTGAACCAGCTTCGGCGGCGCCGGCATAACGACCGGCATCGGCTGAGTCATCTTGACCTCCGGCGGCTTGGGCACGTCCGGCAGCTTCACGTCGGGGATCTTAATCTTCGGCGGCTCGACCTTGACGATCGGCGGCGGCAGAATTTTCGGCGGCTTGATCTTGATCGGCGGCGGCTCGTCCGGCTTCTTCATCGGAATCGGCTCATCGAGATGCGTGAGCTTGATATGGTTGTCGATCGACTTCTTCGCTGCCGCTCCGATGATGATGGCACACAGGGCGAGAAGAATGTTCAGCGCGACAGAGGTGAAGAGCGAACCTTTGCTTTGGCTGCCGTCGTTCAGGACGCCGAAGTGCGAGAACTGCATATTCTGCGGAGCGGGATCGTCAGTGCGAAGCGGCTTAGCCATTAGAAAATCCTTGAACGGCCTCTTATCGAGGCGGGAATAGTGAAACCGGGCTGACGCCTGCCAGAACCGGTGCAGAGAGAATCAACTCCGGAGAGCCTCGTAACATAGATCAAACCTGGAGCCTCACCAACAACTCGTATGAACCAGGGAGAGGTCGCGAAAGTTGCGCTAACTTGTCTAAACAGACGCAACGTGCGAAGGAAAAGGTTGTAGCGGGCACCGTGCTTTCGGGGAGTCACATTTCTTTCATGTGCCGATGCGCCACCAGTCACTTACTGCAAGTATATTGCCGTAATCGTAAGTGATTGACACTGGTACTTTTGTGGTATCCAAGTAAGAACGAAGAGGAGCGATTCAATGAAGATTCTTGTGACCGGCGGAGCAGGCTATATCGGGGGTACTCTGACCCGACTTTTGCTGTCTCAGGGCCATGCTGTGACCGTGTACGACAACCTTTGCCACAGCAGACGGTTAGCAGTTGCTGCGAACGCCGATTTTATCGAGGGCAACATCGCTGATCGCGCTCTGCTCGAGAAGACCCTCGACAGCCGCCGCTTCGATGGAGTGATGCACTTCGCCGCCTTGATCGAAGCCGGCGAGAGCATGAAGCATCCCGAGGTCTATTTCCGCAATAACACCGCGGCGACACTTTCTCTGCTCGAAGCGATGCTTGCCACAGGCCACGACCGGCTCGTCTTCAGCTCGACGGCAGCGTGCTACGGCGAGCCCGAGTCCACGCCGATTCTCGAAGACGCGCGGCTCAAACCGACCAATCCCTACGGCGAAAGCAAGCTACTGGTGGAACAGATGCTCCGCTGGATGAATCTGAGCCATGGCCTCAAGTACGCGAGTCTGCGCTACTTCAACGTTGCCGGTGCGATCCCGGGGTACGGTGAGGCGCATGAGCCCGAGTCGCATTTGATTCCTCTCATTCTCGACGTTGCGCTTGGACGCAGGGCGAGCATCAAGATCTTTGGCCGCGATTATCCCACTACTGACGGCACCTGCATCCGCGATTACATCCACGTGCGCGATCTGGCCGAGGCGCATCTGCTGGCGTTAGCGGCGTTGAGCGACTCGCGTAGCAGGCTGATCTACAACATTGGCAACGGCCAGGGGTTTACCGTGCTGGAGGTGATCGAATCCGTACGCCGCGTCACAGGCAAGCCGATCGCGGTGGAAGAATGTGCGCGCCGGCCGGGCGATCCCGCGGTTCTGGTCGCCAGTTCTGAGAAGATCAAGGCCGAACTTGGCTGGAAACCGCAGTTCGCCGAGCTGGATCAGATCATCGCCAGCGCGTGGGAGTGGCACCAGCAGCGATATACACAGGAAAAATAGAAGGAGATTTCGTGATTGAGAGCATGTTTCACCTACCGCTGCCCCTGTTGGAAAAGATTCTGCGGCCAGTGTTCGTCTATCTGTTCCTCGTGATTTTTCTGCGGCTGTTCGGCAAGCGGGAACTGGCGCAGTTGAATCCCTTCGACCTGGTCGTTCTGTTGAGTCTCTCCAACACCGTGCAGAACGCGATGATCGGCGACGATAATTCCGTATCCGGCGGCGTCATCGGGGCATTTTCGTTGCTGGCGGTCAACTGGCTGCTGACGCGGATTCTCTTCCGTGCGCCGAAGCTGAACACCATCTTTGAGCTATCCCCGACAGTGTTGATCCGGCATGGCGTCGTCGACTGGGCGGCGACAAAAAAGGAGGCATTGACCGAGCTCGAACTACGTTCCGTCCTTCATAAACAGGGGTTTGACCGGTACGAAGAGGTGGAAAAGTTAGTCCTCGAGCCCAACGGCAACTTCTACATGGAAGGAATAAAATCCATGAGCGACGATGCTCAGCGTGCTCAGCTGATGACGGCAATACAAAACTTGACCCGCGAGGTGCAGGACATGCGGGCAGAGCTGGCTAGCCGATAATGACCCTGAACGCTATTTCAGTTTGGCGAGAGCTTTTTCCACCACCGCGGATGCTTTGCGGTAGCGCTCGGGCAGGCTGGGGAGCCGAGAGTCGCGGATGGCAGCGCGGTACCCTCCCATGTAGATGGAGTACATCACGGCCAGGGCGCATCCCACGCCAAAACCGAAGCCGAAGAGGAAGCCGATAATCGCCGGCCAGTAGAAAGTCACGATAACTGGAGTCTACAGGCCACGAACATGTAAAGTTCAGTACAACAGATTCAGTTCAACCGGAGAGAACGATGCGCATCAGGCAGTGGATTGTTGTGTGTGGAGCGACGGCGGCAACGGCCGCGGGGTTAACGTCAAGGGCAATAGCGCAGGAGGTCCCCGCGCTGGTCGACAAGCAGCTTCCTGGCCTGGTGACGACCTACAAAGGCATTCACGCAGCGCCGGAGCTCTCGCACCACGAGGCGCAGACTGCTGCGCTGCTGGCCGAGGAGCTGCGCAAGGCTGGCTACACGGTCACCGAGCGAGTCGGCAAGTATCCCGATGGCTCCCAGGCTTATGGGGTCGTCGGGATCTTGAAGAACGGCGCAGGCCCAACGCTGCTCATCCGCACCGACCTTGACGCTCTTCCGGTCACCGAAGACACGCACTTGGCCTACGCGAGCAAAGTGCGGTCGAAAAACCCCGCCGGGCAGGACGTCGGCGTCATGCACGCCTGCGGACACGACATTCATATCACCACGATGATTGGTGTGGCACGCAACATGGCCGCGCTCAAGAGCCAGTGGCACGGCACGTTGATGCTGATTGGCCAGCCGAGCGAGGAGACCATCGACGGCGCGAAGGCGATGCTGGCCGACCACCTCTACGAGCGCTTCGGAAAGCCGGACCTCGCCATCGCGCTGCACGACGCGAACTTCGCTGCAGGCAAGGTTGCGGTCGTCTCAGGGCCGACTCTGGCAAGCTCGACCTCGATCGACGTGGTGATGCGCGGTATCGGAAGCCACGGCGCGGCGCCCGAGGCAGGCAAGGACCCGGTCGTCATGGCCGGCGAGTTTATCGTCGCGCTGCAGACCATAGTCAGCCGGTCGATCCCGCCGTCTCAACCCGCGGTAGTCACCGTCGGCGACATTCACGGCGGGACCAAGCGCAACATCATCCCCGACGAAGTGAAGATGGAGCTGACGACGCGCTGTTACAGCGAAGAGGTGCGTCAGATGATCATCGAAGGCGTAAAGCGGACTGCAAAGGGTGTCGCGATTGGGGCTGGCGTTCCTGCGGACCGGATGCCCGTGGTTACCGTGCTCGACGACGAGTCAACCCCTGCAACCATCAACGACGAAGCGCTCGCCGCGAAATTGCAGAAGATCTTCGTCGCAAAGCTGGGTGCGGAGAATGTAATCGACCGCAAGCCCATCATGGGCAGCGAGGACTTCGGTATCTTCAGCCTCGACCACAAGATTCCCGCAGTCATCTTCTGGCTCGGCGCCTATGACCCGGCAAAGGTAGCCGAGAGTGAGCGCACCGGCGTGGCGCTACCCTCGCCGCACTCGCCGCTCTTCGCACCGCTGCCCGAGCAAACCCTCCGCACCGGAGTTACAGCGATGACGGATGCGGCCGTGGCATTGCTGCAATGAGTTGGTGCCAGAGCAGTAACCTTGACCTTCTCAGTACCCGGAAGCTGCGCTCCTTTGGGATTGAGGAAGACGCGGAGCCGTGCGCTCGTGCTATTTTGCTGGCGAAGTCACCGCCGGTGTGGACGCGGTAAAGAGTTTCATCGCGTTTTGCACAGTGTATTTGAGTCCCCATGCGGTGGGAACAAGGACGATGATCCATGCAATAGCGATCATCAGCGGCGAAGACTTCTTGGCGGTATCGGGTTGAGCCATACGATCACTCCTGAGGTGCTGAAGAGGCGGAGGCAGGTTCACTCCGCCGGTTGAGGTTAGTGGGCGACGCCTTCGGAAACGATGATGTTCTTATCCTTCACCCAGTATTTTTCATTGACGGCGCGCACCATCAGGTTGGCGAGGAACCCAACCACCAGCAGCCCGCACATAATATGCAGGATCTGTGGATAGGCATCCTCCTTGTTCATATGGTTCTCGACATAGTGGTCGAGGATGCCGTTGACGATCAGCGGGCCGACAATGCCCGCCGCCGACCATGCTGTGAGCAGACGTCCGTGGATCGCCGAGACGTTGTAGCCACCGAACAGGTCCTTGAGATAGGCAGGAATCGTAGCGAACCCTCCGCCATACATCGACAGCAGAACCACGGCAATGCCGACGAAGAGTGGGACGGAGTTGAGCTTGTCCTGGCGCGTGAACGGAAGAATGAAGTAGAGAATGGGGCCGATCGTGAAGAAGCAGAAGTAGGTTGCTTTGCGTCCGATGAAGTCCGAGGTAGACGCCCAGAAGAAGCGTCCAGCCATATTGAAGATGCTCAGCAGGCCGACGAAGCCGACCGCAGCCGCTGCAGTGACATCCCCTTTGAAGAGGTCCTGAATCATTGGCGCGGCCTGCTCGAGAATGCCGATGCCAGCTGTCACGTTGACGAACAGCATCACCCACAGCAGCCAGAACTGCGGCGTCTTCCAGGCCTCATGTACGGCGACGTTGTGGGTAGAAATGAGCGCAGAGTGCTTGGTCGACGGCACCCATCCCGCGGGCTTCCAGCCGTCTGGTGGGACACGGATCGTAAAAACACCAAACATCATGAAGATAAAGTAGAGAAACCCCATCGTGATCATGGTGTAGGGAATCGAGGGCTGGCCAGCACTCTTGAAGTACGCCATGAGATTGCTCGCGAGCGGTCCACCGATCATCGCGCCCCCGCCGAAGCCCATGATGGCAAGGCCCGTTGCGAGGCCGGGACGGTCGGGAAACCATTTAATCAGCGTCGAGACCGGTGAGATGTAGCCGAGCCCAAGACCTATGCCTCCGACAACGCCATAGCCCAGATAGATCAGCCATAACTGATGGCTGCTTGCTCCAAACGACGCAATGATGAAGCCAAGCCCGAAGCAACAGGCTGCATAAAACATGGCGCGTCGTGGCCCGGCTCTCTCCAGCCACGCCCCGAACAGCGCGGCCGAAAGCCCGAGGAACGCGATGGCGATGGAGAAAATATAGCCGACCTCCTTCAGGTTCCAGTGGGAGCCATCTGCGCCCTGCAGCGCGAGAAGCGGGTTCTTGAAGACGGAGAAAGCATAGGCCTGGCCAATGGAAAGATGGATTGCGAGGGCAGCAGGTGGGACCAGCCAGCGGCTGTATCCGGCAGGTGCGATAGAGCGTTCACGATCGAGAAAAGCCAGAGCCATATTTTTTAGAACCTCGGGAGGTCGACAATTTCTTGAAACAACGCGGCAGGCGCTTGAAACAGAGGAAACCGCAACTCAAATAAGTAGATGCGCCGACTACAATACATGATTCTCCTTGGAAATGTGTCACCTAACTGTCGAGGAGGTGGTTGCCCGAGCGTGTTGTATAGGGTACCTTCGTTTTGCTGGGCCTGAATCCATTGGAGGTTGTGCGTGTCGACGGTTGAACAAAATGCGAATCTGGATTCGAGCCTGCGGGAGAACCGCGTCTTCCCTCCGCCGCCGGAGTTTGCCGCAAAGGCTCGTATCAAAAGCCTTGCCGAATACGAAGCGATGTACCGGCACAGCGTCGAGCAGCCGGAGGAGTTCTGGGCCGCGGCGGCGCAGGAACTCGACTGGTTCGCGCGCTGGACGAAGGTGATCGAAGGCGAGGCCGCCCACACAAGATGGTTCATTAACGGGAAGCTAAATCTATCGTATAACTGTGTTGACCGTCACGCGCTAGGAGCCCGCAGCCGCAAAGTCGCGCTGATCTGGGAGGGCGAGCCCGGCGAGGTCCGCAAACTGACCTACGGCGAGTTGCACGAGCAGGTGCAGCGCTTTGCCAATGTGTTGAAGGGGCTTGGAATCAAGCGAGGCGATCGCGTCGCCATCTACATGGGCATGTCTCCCGAACTTGCGATTGCAATGCTTGCCTGTGCGCGAATCGGCGCAATTCATTCGGTGATCTTCGGCGGCTTTGCGGCGCACGCAATCTCCGACCGCGTCAACGACTCGGCCTGCGTCGCGGTCATCACGCAGGACACAAGCTATCGCCGCGGTTCCGAGGTGCAACTGAAGGGAATCGTCGACGAGGCGCTCACGAAGTGTCCGACGGTGAACAATGTTATTGTCTTCCGGCGCTCAGGCTCGCCAATCAAGATGCAGCCGGGCCGCGATCTCTGGTGGCACGAGGCGATGGAGAAGGCGGAAGCCGCATGCGAGCCCGAGTGGATGGACGCGGAAGACCCGCTCTACCTCCTTTACACCTCCGGCACGACTGGCAAGCCGAAGGGCCTGCTCCATACCACCGGCGGCTACTCTGTCCAGACCTACCTGACCACGAAATACATCTTCGACATGCGTGACGACGACATCTACTGGTGCACCGCGGACATCGGTTGGGTCACCGGCCACAGCTACGTCGTCTACGGCCCCCTGCAGAATGGCGCGACAGTGATGATGTACGAGGGCGCACCCAACTGGCCCGAGAACGACCGTTTCTGGAAGATCATCGACGCCCACAAAGTCACAATCTTCTACACCGCGCCCACCGCGATTCGCGCCTTCACCAAGTGGGGCAACTCCTGGGTCGAGAAACACTCGCTGGCCTCGTTGCGCCTGCTGGGCACGGTCGGAGAGCCGATCAATCCTGAGTCGTGGATGTGGTATCACCGCGTCATCGGCAAAGAACGATGCCCCATCGTCGACACCTACTGGCAGACCGAGACAGGCGCGATCATGCTCTCGCCAATCCCGGGTGCAGTAGCGACAAAGCCGGGTTCTGCAACGAGGCCTTTCTTCGGAATTGTGCCTGAAGTAGTTACAAAGGAAGGAGAGCCTGTGCCGGACGGCAAAGGTGGTCTTCTGGTGGTGCGCAAACCGTGGCCTTCGATGGCGCGAACCATCTACGGCGACCAGGCTCGCTACGAGCAGACCTACTGGAGCGAGGTTCCCGGCAGCTACTTCACGGGAGACGGCGCGCGCCGCGATACCGATGGATATTACTGGCTGATGGGCCGCGTCGACGACGTCATCAACGTCAGCGGCCACCGCCTCGGCACCATGGAGGTAGAGTCCGCACTCGTCGCACACCCGAAAGTTGCAGAGGCTGCGGCAGTAGGCCGTCCCCACGAGATGAAAGGCCAGGCGATCGCCGTCTTCGTCACGCTCGAAGGCGGTCACGAACCAAGCGAAGAGCTGCGGCGCGAACTGCGCGAGTGGGTCGCCAAAGAGATTGGCGCTCTTGCGCGTCCCGACGACCTCACCTTCGCCCAGGCGCTGCCAAAAACTCGCAGTGGCAAGATCATGCGAAGGTTGTTACGCGAGCTTGCCTCCACAGGCGAAGTCAAAGGTGACACAACGACGCTCGAAGACTTCACCGTAATTGCCAGGCTGCGAGAAGGTGATGAATAACTTAAACTCCTTTGAGAGATTTGGTAGGGTAGGACCATGACGATTCAACTAAGTCCCCGGCTGGAAGCTCTGGTGCGAGAGGATGTCGAGCGTGGGCCGTATCGCAGCATCGACGAATTTGTCGAGCAGGCAGTTACAGAACTGCACGAACGGGAGCAATGGTTTTCTGCTCATCGGGAGGAGATTCGTTTGAAGATTGATGAAGGGTGGGCTGCGGCGGAGCGTGGCGAGTTGATGGATGAGGTTGAGGTGCGGCGGGAAATGCAGGAGATGAAAGCCGCATGGCGGGCAAAGAATCAGCCCGGCGCGTAATTATCGAATCTCATCGGAAGCGCTATTCGATATCGCGGAAATTTGGCATGCAGCTAGACGAAGAGTGTGGCGACCAACAAAGCCCTAGCGCAGATTCGTAATAGGCTTTGTCGGCAAGGTAAAGTGGAACGTCGTCCCGTGGCCTTCAATGCTGGTGGCCCAGATGCGTCCGCCATGTTGCGTGACGATGGTGCGGCAGATCGCCAGTCCCAGCCCCGTTCCGCCCGTAACACGCGAGTCCGAGGCATCCCCCTGCTGAAAGCGGTCGAAGATATGTTCGAGCTTGTCAGCGGGGATGCCCCGTCCCTGGTCGCGAACCTCGATAATGGCCTCGCTCTCGTCCAGATTGCGTGCCGTCAGATGAATCTCGCTGCCGGCGGGCGAGAACTTGATCGCGTTCGAGATGAGATTATTCAGCGTCTGCAGAATGCGGTCGCAGTCGGCCCACACGTTTACGCCATGCGCCGCGAAGAAGATACGAATATTCGGCCGCGGCGTGCGGGCCTGCTGTATGCCCGCGGCGCGCCGCAGCAGATCTTCGGCGCTGCACATCGTCAGATGCAGCTCAGCTTTCCCGCTCGAGATGCGCTCGAGATCGAGAATGTCATTAACCAGCCGGACCAGCCGGTCGGAGTTGCTGATCGCGATCTCCAGCATCTGCTGCGTCTTCTCCGGCCGATTCGCCAGTGCCCCGCCGGCAAGCAGACCCAGCGCTCCGCGCAGCGAAGTCAGCGGCGTTCGCAGCTCATGCGAAACCGTGGAGATAAACTCATCCTTCATTCGGTCGAGCGCGCGTCGTTCGGTCGTATCGGTAAACGCGACGACCACGCCCAGCGGCTTCAGCCCATCGGAATCCGAGGACTGCGAATCGATCTGCGGACGCGCAACATACTCCACCGGGAAGCTCGTTCCATCCTTGCGCCAGAAGACCTCGTTCGAGACGCGAACCGTATCGAAGTTTTTCAGACTCTTGCGAATCGGCGAGTCGATCGAATCATACGGAGTCCCGTCAGCGCGTGTGTGGTGGATCAGGTTATGCATCACCTGCCCAAGCATCTCCTCCGGTTTGTAGCCCAGCATCTGTATCGCGGCGGCGTTGACGAACGTCGCCTTCCCACCGAGATCGATGCCGTAGATGCCGTCGCCCACTGAAGCGAGAATCGAGTCCGACTGCCGTGTGAGCGTGCGCAGACGTCCCTCCGCGCGAACCTGCTCGCTGATGTCGACGCCGAATCCAAGCACGTACGGCGCGCGCCCAGGAATAACAATCAGCTTGTTCCTGTACGCAACAGCGCGAACATCGCCGGCGGCATGCATGAGATGGAGCATTCCCTGCGCCTCGCCGGTCTCGCCGATCTTTTGCAGATACGCAGGAAATGAATCTCGCTTCTCCGGCTCGATAAACTCCGCGAGATTGCGGCCAGTCATCTCCTCAACAGTGCGGCCGATCATCTCCGCGCCGTGCGTGTTGATGGTCAGCAGCTTGCCGCGAAGATCATGTGTGCAGACCATGCCAAGCGAGCCTTCGACCAACTGCCGGTACCGGGCCTCGCTCTCGCGCAGAGTCGACTCGGCCACGCGCTGCGTCGTCACGTCAATGCCGGTTGCGATGATGAAGGCCACCTGTCCCTGCGAATCGGTGAGCGCCGTGGCCGACCACGCAATGCGCCGCAGGGTGCCGTCGCGGTTCAGCCACTGGTTTTCAAAGTTGGCAGGAAACTGGCCCGAGCGAAGCCGCTCGAACGTCTCGATGGCCTCCGGAATATCCTGCCGCGGAATCAGCTTGTCCCACGCATAACGTCCCACCAGCGTAGCGAAGTCATAACCCGAAGCGATCTCGCAGGCGCGGTTGAAGCGAACGATGCGCCCTGCCGGATCGAAGACGGCAACCAGCGCGCCTACCGTATCGAGAACCGCGGAGACGAAGTTGCGTTCAACCGTCAGTGCAGACTCAACTCGCTGCCGTGACCGCGCCGCGCGGTCCATCTGCAGAATGCGTCCATTGAGTTCGAGCCGGTTGATCACCTGTCTGCTCAGGATGCCCAGCGCGGAGGACTGCGCCGGCGTCAACACGCGAGCATGTACGTCAAGCACAAGCAAAGCGCCGATGTTCACGCTGGCCGGAGTGGTCAGCGGAGCGCCTGCGTAAAAGCGATAGTTGCGGCCTTCGAGCAGAATGCCCTCAGGCGTATAGTCGGGGTCGTTGCGCGTGTCCTGAATTTCGTAAACGGTGTCGCCGAGAATAGTCGTCTCACACGGAAGGCTGCCGAGCGAAAGCTCGACCGAATCCATGCCAATACGGGAACGGATCCAAATCCGGTCCGAGCCGACAAACGAGACCGCGGCGACCGGCGTATCGCAGATCTGCGCCGCCAGCTGGGTCAGGTCGTCAAGCACAGGGTCAGGCGCAGAATGGAGCACCTCGTATTGATGGAGGGCTTCAATCCGCAGAGCTTCGTCTTTGACTAAAAGTGCATTCATTTCGACTAATCAATCGTAGGGATATGCAAATCTTTGCGCACTCCTACTTTTGTGTCAGCAATAAGTTACGGCTTTGGCAGAGCACAGCACTCGCCGGCAGCGGGAGGCTCATTTGCGCTTGCATCCAAGGCTACTTTCCACGATCCATCGGGCATCTTCTTCCATACCGTGAAGTAGCGGCCCGAGATCACAACGGGCTCGCCGTTCTTGTCTCTGGAGCGTCCTTCGTAGTGCCCCCACGTGAAACCCATGTCGTTGGAGGGCCCCATCTGCGCGCCCTGCGGCATCCAGGTGAGCTGATAAGTCTTTGGATCCCACTGTGCCGCAGCCGCTATGGCCGTGTGGCCGAGAACTGCTGGTTTCCCGTTGTTCAACGTCACGGCGTCGTCTGCAAACCAACTTGCGAAGGCCTTGCCTCCACCGGCTGCGACTGCCTGCGCAAAACGTCCCTCCAGCTCCATCAACTGCAGGACGCCGGGGCTCAAAGTCGGTTGCGCGAGAGGGTTGGTGATGATGCCGGAGGACTGTGCGAGAACGTCATAAGCGGGCGCTGCGGCCGGACTCTGGGCGACCAGAGTACTCGCAACAAAGACGCAGGAAAACAAGCAAAACATTACGTGACGTGCCATGTTGATTATGCTATCAGCGACTGAAATCGGGCCGCAGGGAGAGTAGTTTCGGCGGAAGACTGATATTCTTCGCACCTGATGCTTAAGACGAAATCGGAACGCTTTCTGTTGCTTTCGGCCATGGTTTTATTCCCCGCCGGTATCGCGTTAGGACTGGCCCAGCAACCGCTCTCTCATATCGGAATCGCTCTGCGTTGTGCTGCGATCGGGTTACTCTCAGTCTTCGCATGGCAACGTCGTTCGCTTACCGCGTGGATCTTTGTCGCGATGGTGGCAGGCGCGGAACTCGGCTTCGACGCTCCTGCAGTCGCGGTCAACCTGCGTGTCTTCAGCGACATATTCCTTCGCCTCATCAAGACCATCGTCGCACCATTGATCCTCGCGACACTCATCACCGGAATCGCAGGACACGGCGACCTCAAGAGTGTCGGCCGCATGGGCCTCAAAAGTCTCCTCTACTTCGAGGTCGCCACCACACTCGCACTCGTCATCGGCCTCATCGCCATCAATCTCAGCCATGCCGGGGTCGGGCTAACCCTACACGCCTCAGCGTCTTCAAGCGAACCTATCCCCGCATCCGCCCCCATTCGCTGGCAGGATTTTCTCCTCCACATTTTCCCTGAAAACATCGCCAAGTCAGTAGCAGAAGGGCAGATTCTTCAGGTCGCCGTCTTCGCTATCTTCTTCGGCATCGCGCTTGCCTGTCTGAGCGGCGAAAAACGCACCCCCATGCTGACTTTCTTCGGAAGCCTCAGCGAAGTCATGTTCAAGTTCACCAACCTTGTCATGTACTTCGCCCCGATCGGTGTGGGCGCAGCCATGGCCTTTACAGTCGGACAGATGGGACTTGGCGTCCTCATTAATCTCGGCAAACTACTGCTTACGTTGTATATCGCGCTTATCGCCTTCGCCTTGCTTGTCTTCGTTCCATCCGCTCTGATCTTTCGTGTCCCGCTGCGGCGGTTTCTCTCCGCCGTCGCCGAACCCTCGACCATCGCCTTCGCGACCTCCTCCAGCGAAGCCGCGCTCCCCAGCGCCATGGAGTCGATGGAGGCATTCGGAGTGCCTCGCCGCATCGTGGCCTTCGTCATTCCCTCCGGCTACAGCTTCAACTCCACCGGCTCAACCCTCTACCTTGCCGTGGCAAGCATCTTCGTCGCCCAGGCCGCGGGCATCTCTCTCTCGCTCGGCCAGCAGATCCTGATGATGCTGACGCTCATGGTCACCAGCAAAGGCGTCGCAGGCGTCCCACGATCCGTGCTGGTTCTGCTCTTTGCAACCGCTGCCACCTTTCGCCTGCCAACCGAACCGATCTTCGTCATCCTCGGCATCGATGCCGTTGCCGACATGGGGCGCACCGCGATCAACGTAGCGGGCAACTGCCTGGCCAGCGTCATCGTCGCGAAATGGGAGGGAGCCTTCGGCACCGAACCCGCATCGCCCGTGGTTCTCGAAGGAGTCGCGGAGTAACCCATAAAGAACGGCGATTATTAACACAACAACAAAGACGCACAAAACAAAAAACGAGCAGATGCCAGCGCACCTGCTCGTCCGTTTACTTATGCGGTCAACTACATCGCCGGCGGATGATGAGGATCGATGCGATCGGTATCGGACTTCTTGGCAGCGGGCTTTGACTTCACGGCTCCGTTCGGATTCACCGAGTCACGCAGCTCCTTTGACGGCTTGAAAAATGGAACGCGCTTGGCCGGAACGTCAACCTTGGCGCCGGTCTTCGGATTGCGGCCCGTGCGAGCATTGCGCTGCCGTGTCCGGAAGCTGCCAAAGCCGCGAATCTCAATCTTGTCCCCTGACTTCAGGGCTCCGATCACAGCGTCGAAGAGCGTATCGACGATCACCTCTCCGTCGCGACGGGTTAGGTCGCCAATCGCAGTGACTTGGTCTACAAGGTCGGCTTTAGTCATGGTATGAGTTCCTTTCGTGCTTGGGAGGGCTACCGGGGCCGCATCAAAGATCGGTTCTTGTTGATTATAGACAGGATGACTCCGAATAAGTAAGCGGAAGACGTCAAGGGGTGCCGGAAATCAACATTTGTTCCGTAGGATGCAAAAGCTGCCCAAAGGGTAGTGTCTGCAACAAAATGAGCCCCCTTTTTGGGAGCCCATCAGTGGTCCGCAAGTGGTCGACGAGACCAGAGGCACACCTAAACGCTGACCCACCGTGTCTTACTTCCAGATAAAGTAGAACCCCGGAGCCCGGTCCAGCAGTTGGCTCGGGTTGGGAAAGAGGTCCTCGCCGTCGTCAGCCAGCATCGACAGCAGTCCCACCTTCTTCTTTGCCGGACGAACCACACTTGGTTCCCCCGAGATTCCCACATCCTTTGCCGTCTCCATCAGCGCAACCCGGTAGCCGCCGACCTTGTCGATCAGTCCCAGCGGCAACGACTGCTGCCCTGTCCACACCTGCCCGGTCGCCAAGGGTTTGATCTTCTCGTCCGATGTATGCCGTCCTGTCGCGACATCGTGGATAAACTGCCCGTACATGTTATCCACCAGCGACTGAAAGTAAGCCTCTTCCTTTGGCGTCAAATCACGGCTCGGATCGCCTGCGTCCTTCAACTCGCCGGCGTGGATCACGACGTTCTTCAGCTTGGCCCAGCGCAGCAGATCGCCGTAGTTGGTCCACTCCATAATCACGCCGATCGAGCCCACCACCGACGCGTCGTTCGCATAGATCTTGTCGCATCCGCTGGCGATGTAGTATGCACCCGAAGCCCCGACCGACTCAATCGAAGCGATGACCTTCTTGTGCTTCTCCTGCCGCACGCGAAGCACCTCGTGATAGATCTCCTGCGAGGCTGCCGCGCCTCCTCCAGGCGAATTGATATGCAGCACAATCGCCTTCACCGACGGATCGTCCCCGAACTTCCGTAGTTGGCTGTTGACCGTCTCGGGCGAAAGAATAACTCCCGTCAGATCGATCACGGCGATACTGTCCGAGCTCAGGCCAAAGCCCGCGGAATCGCCCATCGAGCGCATCGTTCCCCAGACCAGCAGCGAGATCAGAAGAAAAACCGCAGCGAGCGATCCGCCGATGATGCCGATGTAGAACCACGCCGATCGCCTCCGCGGAGGAGGTGCACCATAGTCCTGAGAGTACGGAGGAGGCGGAGGATACGCGGCGGCCCGGGGGTAAGTCGGAATTGGCGGCGGTGGTGGCGGCGGTGGTGTTGCATAGTCTTCCGGCATGTTTCGGAGTGTAGCAGGGACGTGGTCTCGATCTGAAGACTTAGCTTCAAAGCTGAGCAGCAATCGTCAGATGGAAAAGACAACCAGTAACAGCACTTGCGGCGCCAGGAAAACCCGCTCCCAAGTGGAAAAAATGAAACGGAAAGGCCATTCCAATCGTCAAATTATTGCAGTATGATGAACGGCGACGCCCTCTGTGCAACCGCATAAAAGAGCAAGCCTTGAAAGTGTAGGGTCGTCGACCGGCTATGGCACATCCGCAACTAAGTATCGTAATTCCAGCGTACAACGAGAGCGCCCGCATCGAGCATGCGCTGGATCGCGTCCTCACCTGTATCGCTGAACAGGGCTGGGACGCTGAAGTTCTCGTCGTTGACGACGGCTCCAAAGACGATACCGCCGCAATTGTGCAGCGCTGGATGGTCGAACATCCCCGGCTCCACCTCGTGCAAAACCCCGGAAACAAGGGCAAAGGTTACTCCGTTCGCAACGGCCTTCTGCAGGCCGCCGGAGACATCGTCATGTTCACCGACGCCGACCTCTCCGCCCCCATGGAAGAGGCGCAGCGCCTCCTCGACGCCATCACGTCCGGCGCCGACGTAGCCATCGGCTCACGCTGGCTCGACCGCACCCGCCAGACCATCCATCAGCCGCTCTACCGTCAGTTCTTCGGCCGCTGCTTCAACTGGGTCACCCGCACCATCATGGGCCTGCCCTACAAAGACACCCAGTGCGGCTTCAAAGCCTTCAAACGCGACGCCGCGCAGATCATCTTCCGCCTCCAGACCATCGAGCGCTGGGGCTTCGATCCGGAGATCCTCTTCATCGCCCGCAAGCTCAAATATGTTGTCCGCGAAGTCCCAGTCACCTGGGGCCACGACGAGCGCAGCCGCATGAGCTACCTCAAAGACGGCATGAAGATGCTCGAAGACATGGCCCGCATCCGCGCCAACTCCATCGCCGGACGCTACGACGAAGCCATCGCCGCCATGAAGGACACCAGCACTATGGTCACCGAACCGGTCAAGCAAGTGGTTAAGGCCGGAGTTAAAGCCGGCGCCAAAGCCCGCTGACCCTGGCGCAAGTTGGCATCCCACAAACCTGAACTTTGCCAATCTATAGAGAGATCGTCGACCGCCGCGTCCACTTCCGCGGACGAAGGCATCGCCTCCGTTAAAACCAATGCACCCTCGGCGCCCATCGAAGACGAAACGGCGTAGCAACCGATAATGGCAAAATAGAGGAATGCGAAAGGCCGAGAGGTTCTCCCTTCTCCAGGCATTGTCCCTTCTCGCGCTCGTCGTCATGGGACGTTCGTTTGCCTGCGCTCAAGATCCTGCCCCAGCTCATTACGTTGGTTCCCAAACCTGCGAGCGCTGCCACGCCACGCTGTACGCCGGATGGAAGCAGACCCGCATGGCCAACGTCGTACGCGACCCAGCCGTCCATCCCGACGCAGTCCTCGGCGACTTCACCCACGCCGATCCGCTGCGCCCCTTCGATCTCAAGCAGGTTGCCTTCGTCTACGGCAGCCGCTGGAAGCAGCGCTACTTCACAAAGATCGGCGACGACTACTTCGTCCTGCCCGCGCAGTGGGACGTGCAGAAAAAAATCTGGCTGCCATACCACGTCGAGAAGGGAACGGACTGGTGGGTCCCGTTCTACGGCGAGAGCAACAAGGAGCGCCCAACCGGCCCGCTCTGCGACGGCTGCCACTCCGTCAACTACAACATCGACACCCGCCAGGTCACCGAGTGGAACGTCGGCTGCGAAAAATGTCACGGCCCCGGTAGCCTGCACGTCGCGCATCCCGCCAAGGAAAACATAGTCAACCCATACCGCCTCGACTTTGTCCGCGCCAACGACACCTGCATCCAGTGCCACAGCCAGGGCCAGCCTCTAGGCAATCCCATCCAGGGCAAATACTACGATTGGCCCGTCGGCTTCCAGGTGGGCCAGCGTCTCGTCGACTACTGGAAGCTCGAAGAGCTCAAGCCCGGCACAACCAACTTCTACCAGTTCGCCGATCTTACCGCGCACAAAAACCGCATGCAGGGCAACGACTATATCCAAAGCAACATGTACCACCGCGAGATTCGCTGCTTCGACTGCCACCAGGTTCACAGCAACGAAAACCCCGCCAGCCTCAACGCTCGCGGCAACCAGGTCTGCCTCGCCTGCCACACCGGCCAAAACCCCGCAGGCCTCAAGGGCTCCATCCCGGAACACACGCATCACGCCGCAAACAGCCCCGGAAGCCAGTGTATCGCCTGTCACATGCCGCGCATCGAGCAGACCATCAAGGACAACTTCGTCAGCGCCCACACCTTCCGCTTCATCTCGCCGATTCAAACCCAGCAGTCCGGCATCCCCAACCCATGCACCTCCTGCCACAAAGACAAATCGAACCAATGGGCCATCACCGAACTCAGGAAATGGCAAAACGTCTCTCCCTGGCGAGTGAGCAACTAACGATACCGCACTCGCGCACAACGCGTGTTGCGTGAAACAATACCCTTTGTGCGCCATCCAGGCGTTGCCAGAGGTATTGGATTTTGCTGCGTTCGTTCTTTATTGCTCTCTCTCAAAACAAAGACATGCGCTCCTTCTCCGAGCGCTCCTCCATCGGACGCAAGATGTCCAGCCGCTTCGTCGCCGGCATGTCTGTCGACGCTGTCCTCGCAGCCTGTCAGCGCGTCAATCAGGAAGGCATCGCCGCCACGCTCGACTCGCTCGGCGAATCCGTCACCACTGAGGCTGAAGCGCAAAAATCCGCCGGCATCTACCACCAGCTTCTGGACGCCATCGAAGCCCGCAAGCTCAACGCCAACGTCAGCGTCAAACTCTCGCAAGTCGGCATGGACTTCGATCAAGCCCTCGCCGAACGAATCGTAGGCGAGATGGTCGAGCACGCCGCCGCAGTCCACTCCTTCGTCCGCATCGACATGGAGGGCTCACCCTACACCGAAGCCACCATCGCCATGACCGAGCGCCTCTCCGCAAAGTTCCCCGGAGCCGTCGGCACCGTACTTCAGGCCTACCTCTTCCGCACCGACAGCGACACCGAGCGTCTCTTGGAGCAGGGAATTCGCATCCGTCTCTGCAAGGGAGCCTACAAAGAAGGCCCCGAAGTAGCCTTCCCCTCCAAAGCCGACGTCGATGCCAACTACGTCAAGCTGATGAAGCGCATGGTCACCTTCGCAAATCCGCCATCGAGCGCACAGCCCGGCAAGGGCGTCTTCTGCGGCATCGCCACCCACGACGAAGCCATCGTCGACAAGATGCGCCACTTCGTCGACAAGCACAAGATCGACAAGCACGCCTTCGAGTTCCAGATGCTCTACGGCGTCCGCCGCGACCTGCAGCGTCGCCTCGCGGCCGAAGGCTACGGCGTCCGCGTCTACATTCCCTTTGGCCCCGAGTGGTACCCCTACTTCATGCGCCGCCTCGCCGAGCGCCCCGCCAACGTTCTCTTCCTCGCCAAAAACTTCTTCAAAAACTGAACGATCCCTTCGACGTCTAACTATTAGACTTCAACTATGCCATCGCTTCGTCAGGACGCCTTCTACGGACTTCGTGCATTTTCGCGAACCCCTGCCTTCTCCTTCACGGTAGTCCTCATTCTCGCCGTCGGGATAGGCGCTGCGATTGCGGTCTTCACCGTCTTTAACGCGCTCGTCTTCCGTCCGCTCCCGCTGCCGCACCCCGAGCAGCTCGTCGAGCTCTCCGGAATCTACCGCAGCAACGCTACCATCCCCCTCTCCTATCCCATGTACGCCGAGCTTGAGCGCCAACAGCGCACCTTCTCCGGCATCTGTGCCTGGAGCGCCGGCGCCGGCTTCAACGTCGAAGCCAACGGCAGCCTCTCCGTCTCGCCCATTCACTCCGTCACCGGAAACTACTACTCCGTCCTCGGCGTCAGCCCGCTTCTAGGACGCCTCATCTCTCCCGCCGACACGCAAGGCACACAAATCTCTCAGGTCGCCGTCATCGGTTACGAGTTCTGGAAGCAACGCTTTGGCGGTGATCCCGCCATCATAGGCAAAGACATCCGCATCGATGGAAAACTCTTCACTATCATCGGTGTCACTCGCCAATGGTTCACCGGCATGATCGTCGGCGCACCGCCGGAGATCACCATCCCTGTCGGCGCCGCACAACTTAACGATCTCAACAATCGTTCTCTCCTCTTTCTCTTCGTCACCGGCAGGCTCAAGCCCGGTTCCAGCATCGAGCAGGTCTCCTCGCAAATCCAATCCTTCTGGCCGCGCCTGCTTGAAGACGCCGTTCCCACGCAAAGCGTCGGTCCGCGCCGGCAATCTTTCCTCGCCATGCGCTTTCGGCTCGACCCCGCATCCACCGGCATTAACCGCGAACTGCGCGCCCGCTTCCTCAAGCCGCTCAATCTCCTCTTCGGCATCGTCGCGCTCATCCTCCTCGTCGTCTGCGTCAATCTCGCCAGCCTTACTCTCGCCCGAGCCTCCGCGCGCCGTCACGACATCAACACCCGCATCGCACTTGGAGCGACGCCCTGGCAGGCAGTCCGCCAGTTCGTCGTCGAGACCGTCTCCCTCGCATCCATCGGAGCGGCCCTTGGTCTGCTGCTCGCATTCTGGGCGAGTCGCCTCCTCGTCACGCTCCTCGCCAAAGGAGCCGACGCTCCCGTCCTCCTCGATCTCAGGCCCGACTGGCGCATCCTCGTCTTCTCAGCTCTCATTGCCCTCTTTACAGGATTCTTCATCGGCCTCATCCCCGCATGGCAGCTCTCACGCCGTTCCCCCAATACCGCGCTGCGCACCGACGATCACCGTACCGTCGGCGCAGGCATAGGCATGCTCGGCAGAGCGCTCATCGTCTCGCAGATCGCCATCTCCCTCGTTCTTTTGCAGGCCGCAGGACTCTTCATCCGGACTCTGCAAACTCTCCGCACTCTCGACCCTGGCTTCGAACGCTCCAGTCTCCTCGAGGTCCGCCTCGCACCCATGCCTCAAAGTGATCCGAAACTAGACATGGCCAGCTACCGCAGGCAACTCATCGAGACAATGGCCAGTCTGCCATCCGTCCACGCCGCAGCCTTCTCGAACCTCGCCATCCCCGATACCGGCTGGAAAGAGACCGTCGCCGACACCACAGACACCAACCCCTCCGCCAACGCCACTGCGACCCTTGCAGCCATCTCACCCGGCTTCTTCAAGACCCTCGCCATTCCTCTCCTCTCCGGCCGCGACTTCACCTGGTCCGACGACAAACAACATCCCCCCGCCGTCATCATCGACGCCCTCGTCACCAGACAGCTCTTCCCCAATGTCAATCCCATTGGCAAACACCTTCGCTTCGGCGTCCAGCCCGATTTTCAAGACCTCGAAATCGTAGGCGTTGCGCAGAGCGCGCGAATCCTCGACATTCGCGACGGCAACCTCCCCGTCATCTACGTCCCCGCCATCCAGGCTCGCGACTTCGGCGTTGGCGGCAACCTCTTTCTCCGCGGCGCAACCTCCGCCGGTATCGCCAGCACCATCGACGAAGAGATACGTTCCTTCGGTCACGAGTTCTCCACCAGCGCCAACACCTTCGAAGAGAAGAACGAGCGCTCCCTCGTCTACGAGCAGATGTCCGCCACCCTCTCCACTCTCTTTGCCGCCATCGCTCTGCTTGTCGCCGGCTTCGGACTCTTCGGACTCATGTCCTACGCTGTCACTCTGCGCACACGCGAGATAGGAATTCGCATGGCACTCGGTTCACAGCGCCAGGGCATTCTTCGATTGATCCTGCGCGAAGCAGTTCTTCTTACTCTTGCAGGTATCCTCGTCGGACTTCCGTGCACCATCGCTGCCACTCGTCTCGTGGCTCACATGATCTTCGGTCTGTCTTCATCTGATCCCACGACCCTCGCAAGCGCCTCATTCATTCTCATGCTGGTCGGCATCCTTGCGGGTTACCTGCCCGCTCTCAGAGCCATGAAGCTGGACCCCATAGCCGCGCTGAGACACGATTGAGCATCAAAAACTTCTTCACGAGAACCGGTAGATTCTTGCCATAATTTTCCGTGAATTTTGCCCGGTCCAGTTGTCATCGCCGTGCATCCGATCTAGCATCGTCTTCACCGCGGCCTAAACTGACAAGCCGCGCTTTCGGAGCTGCGCAGCTCCACGAACTCGCACTCTCCACCCACAGGAATGAGGCGCGCTATGCAGAATCTTTCATCCAACGGATACAACCTGATCGACGAACGCACCGGCACCAGCGTCCCAGTCCTCAAACAGGCTATCCTCGAAAATCTCTTCTATGTCGTCGGCAAGTGGCCCGACGCCGCGACCGACATGGACCACTTCATGGCTCTCGCCTACTCGGTGCGCGACAGGATTCTCGCCCGCTGGCTCACGACCAAGGAAGACTACATCAAGTATGACGTGCGCAGCGTCTACTACCTCTCCGCCGAATTTCTCATGGGGCCTCACCTCGCGAACAACGTCCTCAACCTCGGGCTGCAGGAGAACGTCCAGAAGGCGACCGCAGAACTCGATCTCGACCTCGATAAACTCATCCGGCAGGAGAGCGAGCCCGGCCTCGGCAACGGTGGATTAGGCCGCCTCGCTGCTTGTTATCTCGACTCGCTCGCGACACTGGGAATCCCCGCCATGGGCTATGGCATTCGCTACGAGTTCGGAATGTTTCACCAGGAGATTCACGACGGCTGGCAGGTCGAACTGACCGACTACTGGCTCCGCTACGGCAATCCCTGGGAGATCCGCCGTCCCCAGGCCAGCGTCGAAGTAGGCTATGGCGGCCACACCCAGTCCTGGACCGATCAGTTTGGCATCTACAAGGTGCAGTGGATACCAGAAACGATCGTCAAGGGAGTTCCCTACGACACGCCGATCCTGGGATACCACTCCGGCATCGCAAACACTCTTCGCCTTTGGAGGTCCGAGGCAACCGAATCTTTCTACTTCGGAAAATTCAACAGCGGCGACTACACCGGTGCCGTCGGCGCAAAGGTCTTCGCCGAAAACATCTCCAAGGTGCTCTACCCCAACGACGAAGACATCCACGGCAAAGAGCTTCGTCTCCAGCAGCAATACTTCTTCACCTCATGCTCCCTGCAGGACATGATCCGCCGTCATCTCTACTACGGTCACTCCATCGAGATCTTCCATGAGCGGTGCACCATCCAGCTCAACGACACGCATCCCTCCATCGGCGTCGCCGAACTGATGCGTCTCTTGATGGACGTTCATGGCCTCGGCTGGGACAAGGCGTGGGAGATTACCTCGCGGACCTTCAACTACACCAACCACACCCTTCTCCCCGAAGCGCTCGAGCGTTGGCCCCTGCAGATGTTCACCTCGCTGCTCCCTCGTCACATGGAGATCATCTACGAGATCAACGCGCGTTTCCTCAGCATGCTGCGGACGTGCTTTCCCAACGATGAGGCACGAGTGGCCCGCATGTCCCTCATCGACGAGAGTGGCGAACGCTTCGTCCGCATGGCCTATCTCGCATGCGTTGGCAGCCGTCACATCAACGGAGTCGCCCAGCTACATACCGAGCTCTTGAAGAGTGATCTGCTCCACGACTTCTACCAGCTATGGCCGCACAAGTTCGTCAACGTCACCAACGGCGTCACTCCCCGTCGCTGGCTGGCCGTCAGCAATCCCGAGCAATCGGGTTTGATGACCAGCAAGATCGGCGATGGCTGGATCGGCGACCTCGACCAGCTCAGGAAATTGGAAAGCTACGCCGAAGACTCCGCCTTCCGTGCCGAGTGGCGAAACGTACAGTACGACGTCAAGGTAAGGCTCGCCAAACACATCGCCGACAAGACCGGAATCATCGTCGATCCTCACTCGATGTTCGACGCGCAGGTAAAGCGCATTCACGAGTACAAGCGGCAACATCTGAACGTGCTCTACATCCTCACCCAATATCACCGTCTGAAGAAAGATCCCACCCTCGAGATCACGCCCCGCACGTACCTCTTTGGCGGAAAGGCTGCGCCCGGCTACTTCATGGCCAAGCTGATCATCAAGCTCATCAACTCAGTCGCCGAGGTAATCAACAGCGACTCCGAAGTGAACCATCGGATGAAGGTGGTCTTCCTTCCCGACTACAACGTCACCCTCGGCCAGCTGGTCTACCCCGCCGCCGATCTCAGCGAACAGATCTCCACCGCCGGCAAAGAGGCCTCCGGCACCGGCAACATGAAGTTCGCGATGAACGGTGCTCTGACCATCGGCACTCTCGACGGCGCCAACATAGAGATTCGCGACGCCGTAGGACACGAGAACTTCTTCCTCTTCGGCCTCACCGCTGCTCAGGTCGCCGCGACCAAGGCCGCCGGCTATCGCCCTCATGCCATCTACGAGTCCAACCCGGCGCTGCGCGAGGTCATCGACAGCATCCTCTCAGGACACTTCTCACGCGGCGATCGCAATCTCTTCCTTCCACTTATCGACGGCCTGCTTAACAGCGACCCCTACCTGCTCTTCGCCGACTACCAATCCTACGTCGACTGCCAGGATCGCGTCAGCGCAAACTTCCTCGACCAGGAGAACTGGTCGAAGATGTCGATCTACAACACCGCACGCATGGGAAAATTCTCCTCCGACAGGTCCATTCGGAACTACTGCAGAGACATCTGGAACGTAACCCCATTCGAGGGCGAAGCGCCATCGCTCGAATCCACCCTTGTCAGGGAAGAAAGAAGGCTGGTTCAAAAATAAATTTTAAAAGTTGGCGTATTTTTCGACCCGCAAATAAGGCCGGCTAACAACCACGATTTGTACGCTTATCACCACGTAATTACCACGCAAAAACCATCTTTTTCCGGCCGTTTTTTCCAAGACCCCCCTTAAAAAGGCCCCAAAATCGACGAAAACCAGCCTCGCGACCACCAGAAATTTTTTCTGCAAAAAAACCAAAAATCATCGCAAAGCATTCTGCGTCGGAACCGGCTCCGCAAGTAGCTGCTCAACCAGCTCGGTTGTCCCTTTCACAAGCGCCTCATGCGCAGGCGGATTCGCCGGCCCCGCAAACCCCGCATGAATCTCCCGCACTCGCCCATCCCGCCCAAGAAAGAAGGAAGTAGGCCAGCAATTCAGATTCGCCGCCTGCGAAACCTTCTCCTGCAACTGCTCCGTCTCCCCCGCCAGCAAAACCGTGTAAGTCAAGCCATACCGTGAGATAAACGCCTTCAGCCGCTCAGGATTCTTGAGCTGATCCGCCTCCTCAAACGACAGATTCACAACCTCCAACCCACGCCCATGAAACTGTTTGTAAAGGCTCTCCAGAAACGGAGCCTCATCATGGCAGTTCGGGCACCACGACCCGCCAATCGCAACAATCACAACCTTTCCATCAAACTGCGGATCGGTGTTCGAAACCGTCTTACCGCTAAGATCCGGAAAACTAAAGGCAAACCGCGCAGACGGGTCCTTCATCGTAGTCTGCTCCGTCGGATCTGTAGGCCCAACAAGCTTCGCAGCCCGCGCCTGCGCAGGCCGCCGGGCCACAAGATTCTGCTGATCCTTCACATCCGCACGAAGCAGATTCGACACCAGCAAAGTCCCATCAGCCTGCGGAGTCAGTGAGTAAAGAGCAGGCCCAGCAGCGATGAAATGACTGACGCGATATTCGCTGCCCGTCCACGAACCATAGAGCGAGCCGGTGTCTCCATCAATCCGCTGAATCACAGCTTTAACAAAAAGCGATGTGTGCGATGTCGGCTCTACGCGCAACTGCCAGGCCGACTCCCCTTTCGCAGATTTAACCGCAATCTCCCAGTCTCCGTCGATATCCTGAGCAACTCGTCCGCTGGAATTTATTGCCGCCGGATGCGAACTGAGACTGACGGGATAGCGCGTAGACGCAGTGCCGAAGCTGCCGGTGAGAGTGCCGTCGGTAAGCGTGGCGTCCAGCGTTTTGGCGAAGTAGTTGAAGGTCAGCAGGAGATGGTCGTCCGTGAACACAGCGCTCGAAGCAGGACTGCTCTCCGGCCCGTTGAGCAGGGCAGCGTGAAGATTGCTGCCATTGCCAGTGATCTCAAGGCGGACCGGAACCTGCTGGCCATGGACGGTTGCGTTTCCCTCCCACGTCCCCGTAATGAAACCTTGTCGTGGCGTTTGCGCGAACGCAGATGCGGCAAGCAGGAGAAGGCTGGCGAAGAGCTTCATAAGATGGCTCGATTCTTTGGAATGTGTTGAAGAAATACTGCTGATTCGCGGATTTAACGCGCTTCTGCGTTGGCCAGCGGGGAGCGGCGACAACAACAGAAGGTGGGCTGCGCATGCATGAATACAGGGTAGGCCTGCCGGGAGCGCGCGGTCAAGCGATCTCGCTACTCGATGCGCCGATGGGGAGGGGTCCTGCGAAAGTTGTATAGGCACTTAGGCCAAATACATGCACACTACATCCACTAAGGGAGAAGAAGACCGTTCAGGAGATTTGCCGGATTGCCTAAACATTTTGCGATCATTTCGCCACACTTCTGACTGGCCTGATCGTATTCGTCCGATAAAATTTTCTGGCGCTGGGCAAAAGCAAACGGTGTTCTTCTCTCCTGGCCCCACCCCCTCCCCGCAACAAAAAATAGCCGCCTTCGGGCGGCTACCTCTCTTAATCAGGAAAAGACTTATTTTCCGTAGGCAGGACCTTCATTCTGGTGCCGCACCGGAATGTAAGGTTCAACTGCAAGCAGACCGGAGAGCGTATTGCGCTCCTGGTCGGAGAACTGACTGCGGAAACGGTCTTGGCTCATGAGGGCCTGACGCTGAGCCGGCGGCATCTCACGCAGGTCGCGGAAGGCGCGGGCTACAAGCCGCCGCCTATCCTCAGGGAGACCGCGATACTGATCGAGCGCGCCGCGAAGCTGCTGCCGCTCTGGCGGAGTGAGATGTTCTATCGCTTCGTTATGTTCCAGTACGCGACGGCGCTGCTCAGGCGGCATGTTGTTGAGCTGGGTAAGACGGTTCCGCATGGCCTGCTGGGTCTGCGGCGGAAGGTCGCGGAAGCCGGGCTCATTCTCGAGCGCACGTTGCTGATCTGCAAGGGGGAGGTTGCTATGGCGGTCCATCCATTGGGCCAAATGCTCTTGATTTTGCTTCGAGCCGACACCCTGCTTCGCCCCTGGCGCGGGCCGCGGTGCGTTCATCGCCGGATGCCCCGCCTGCCCTGCCCTGCGCATGAATGCAGGCTGGGCCGCAACCATCGCCGTTGCCGCCGACAGCAGCAGGGCAGCGAGAGCTGGTCGTAGGACGCGCCGCAGATGGAGTGAAGATGTCATGTGTTGGAACGAAAACCCGTACGTCTTTTGTAGCTTTACTACGGCAGCTTACTGCTTCCGGTTCTCCTTTGAGATAGTAGTTCGGTGATATTCCATATTTCAATGGAAATCGGCTTACTCAGCGGAGAGCAGTTTAATCATCGGCCGAGCCACCGTCCTGCAAGAGCTGGTCCATCGTTTGCAGCGCCTGATCGTTCTTGTCAAGGAGTTGCAGGTCCTGCACCGTGGCCGAGGCCTGCGGTGCAGGGTGAAACAGACCCGATACGCCGGCAAATGTTCCGCCCCCGATCACCAGCACTAGCGCCAGAGCGCCAGCCAGCGCGGGTCGGAACTGTCGCCCGGTATTGAACAGAACGCGGGACTTCAGCCGTTCGAACCATCCGGCCGGTGCCAGACTCTGTTCTTCGCGCAGACGCACCGTAAGTTTCTGGTCAAAGTAAGGGGAAGGCTCGGGCGCCTTCCAAGTGTCGAGCAGCGCAAATGTGGCTTCAAGCGACTTTAGCTCCTGCCTGCACGCGGCACAGGACTCGATATGGCTCCTCGCAGCGGCGTTCGAAGGCGCGCTCGGGTCCAGCAGCAGATCGAGAAAAACGGATTGGCAGTTTTTGCAGTTCATCGTGACCCTTTCCAGCTTCAATGCTTCAACGCGCCTCGCAAAAAAAGTTCGCGCGTGCCTTCCAGTCGGCCTAAATAAAAGCCTTCAGCTTTTCGCGCAGTGTCTGGTAGGCGCGAAACAGCAGAGATTTTGTTGCGGACTCGCTCAGTTTCAGCACATCGCCGATCTGTTTATAGTCCATGCCTTCGTACTTATGCATCAATACCGCCATACGCTGGCGCTCCGGGAGCCCCATTACATGTTCACGAATTGCGCTCAGGCGTTCCTGCCGGAGCAGCTTCGTCTCGGCGTCCGGGGTTGTATCTGCTACATCCGGCGTGGTGCCTGTCTCGGAGTCCGCCTCGTCCAGATAGACCGTCGAGGCCATGCGCTCGTGCCGGTTATCGCGGGCATAGTTTACCCCCAGATTGGTGGCGATCCGGTAAAGCCACGTACTGAACCGTGCTTCAGCGCGATAGGTCTCACGCGACCGGTAGACACGGAGAAACACCTCTTGAGCCAGCTCTTCCGCGACCGCCTGATTATGCACCATCCGGTACATGAAGTGGATGATCGGCTTCCGGTACTTCTGAATCAGGAAGTCGAATCCGGCCATATTGCCGGCGCGCAACTCCAGCATGATGGTGGCGTCGTCCATCTGCCCGAACTGGCCGGAGGTATGATGAGTCTCGGCCACCTGCAGGTTTTCGAGGAGCAGCGGGTTGATCGCCAGCGTCGCCATATCCTCCATAACCCCATCTTCGCCATCGGGTTGCGTTTTTCCGTCGATTTCCGGTGGAATCTCACCTTCTCCGGAGGAAGTAGGGTCTTGGAGGCCGGATTCCATGCCAGGACGAGCGGATTTTGGAGGAGGTGCGGACATCCTATTAGCCTGATTGTAATGATAACGAACCAAGGCACCAAGGGTATCAGCAACTTGAACTCCAGTTCTGCTGCTTACTTGCGCGTTTGATGGCGGCCGCTGGGAGATGCTATTCTTGACCTGTAGCCAAGAGAGTCGGAAGCCTTTCCGACCCGCCGCAAGTAACTCCGGGCGCATAACTCAGCGGTAGAGTGCCACCTTCACACGGTGGAAGTCGTAGGTTCGAATCCTGCTGTGCCCACCATCATTTTCAGCTACTTACAGACGTTGATAGCAACAAAGCCAACCTACAACTGAGCCCACAGCTACTGCACCAT
>Ga0116129_1000098_pt1 | contig 65433 bp, 61 predicted proteins | sample June2015DPH_17_2_FD_89732 | JGI IMG/M metagenome (GOLD analysis project Ga0116129, IMG submission 89732) | Peatland microbial communities from SPRUCE experiment site at the Marcell Experimental Forest, Minnesota, USA - June2015DPH_17_10 | ecosystem: Environmental > Terrestrial > Soil > Wetlands... | reverse complement strand
CGTCGGCTTCAACTACGCGTTGGACATCCCGCCGGTTGTTGCGAAATACTGGTCTGCCCGTACACTCGAAGCGAAAGCCCCGGCCAGTCCGGGGCTTTTTTGCAGGCGAAGAGCCGATCTTTTGCTTCAGGTCTATCGCGTCGCTCTCAAAATGGCGCGCCCGGAACGATTCGAACGTCCGACCCTCAGATTCGTAGTCTGATGCTCTATCCAGCTGAGCTACGGGCGCTTATTTCGCTGTCATCTCGGGCCAAAAGCCCGCGAGCATTTCCGAGAAGCTATCCGGAAACGGTCGCGAAAGAGCGCTTTAGCTACCCGCTCCGGCCTCAATTGGCAAGGTCCGACAAAGCCGGAGAGCCCCTCATGAGACCGGCCCTTACGCCCGGGCGCGCTCGTTGCGGATGCTCAGGAGTTCGACCGGCCGATCCGGGACGGTGATCCGGAAAGTCGCACCAATGGTTCCTTCGACCAGGTGAATTTCCCCGCCATGTGCGCCCACGAGCTCGGCGGCGATGGCCAACCCAAGCCCGCTGCCGCCGGGCCTGCCGGAGGTCTGGAACGCCTTGAACAGATTCTCCCGGCTTGCGCGCGGAATGCCGGGCCCGGTATCGGACACCTCGATGATGGCGACTGAGCCTTCACGGCGGCCGGTGATACGGATCTGCGTGGCGGGCTGGCCTTCAAGCGCCTGCTCGGCATTACGCACCAGGTTGAGCAGCACCCGGAACAACTGGTCGGGGTCGGCATCGATCGAGAGGCCCCGCTCGATCGCGCTGATCCAGGTGATCGAGGTATCAGTGGCCAGGCCCGCGGATTCACGCACCTCGGCCACAACCGGCTCGATCAGGATCATGCGGCGGTCGGGCGCCGCCTCCTGCGCGCGGCCGTAGGACAGCGTCGACTGGCAAAACGCGATCGCCCGCTCCAGCGAGCGCATCAGCTTCGGTGCGAAACGCTGGACGCGCGGATCGGGCACGCTCGCGAGCTGGTCCGACAGCAATTGCGACGAGGCCAGAAGGTTGCGCAAATCGTGGTTGATTTTCGAGACCGCAAGGCCGAGCGCGGCGAGGCGGCTCTTTTGATGCAGCATCGAGACGAGGTCGCGCTGCATGTCGGATAGTTCGCGCTCCGCCACGCCGATCTCGTCGCTGCGATTCGACGGCACGATGATCCGCGCCGAGCTTTCCGGATTCTCGTGAAAGCTCACGAGACTTTCGGTCAGGCGCCGCATCGGCCGCACGAACAGGAAATGCAGCGCGAGATAGACCAGCGCCGCGGTCAGTATCGCAATCGCCAGCGAGACCAGCAGCAGGTTGCGGGAAAACAGGTACATCGCATTGCGCAGCGGCGCCTCGTCGACCACCACCTCGATGAACTGCCCGCCGCCGGGCGGCGGTCCGATGATGCGGATCGTCTGGTTGCCGCTCTCAAACATCATTTCGAAGGAAGTGACGATTGAAGTCCAGGCCGTCAGTGACCGCATATCGACGTCGTGATCGATCGCCTGCGGCAGGCCGGTACTGGCCAGGAGCCGCCGCTGCTGCCCCAGCTTGATCGCGACCGCCCGCGCACCGATGCTATCGAGGATTTGCCGCGCCAGCGTTTCCGGCACCATTCCGGAGGGCGCCGCATCCAGAACCAGCGCCGCGGTATTGGCAGAAGCCAGGCGGGCGTTAAGCCGGTTCATCCAGAAGTTGGCCATCGAAGGCACGTAGATCAGAACTTCGGCGATCATCACCAGCGGAATGGTCAAGAGCAGCAACTTGCCGGACAGGCCGAGCCTGCGCGGGAGCCTTGCCCGCGGAGGGGCTTTATTCGGCTGCTCGTCGGTTGCTGACGCCATAACGCCCTTCGAAAACTCGCTTTTTTACTATGTGGGCCCGGCTCGCCGGGCGGTCAAATCAAGGTTTAATAACAAGGGTTCCCGAAACAGTCGGCGGAGCTGATATCGGTTCGAGCCGGAAAACCATCAAGTCCAGCCGCACTCCGCTTTCCGCCGACGGCACTGCTTGAGGCGAACGACGTGTTCTTTCCGTAATACACCGCAAATGCTGAATTATTCGCGCCAAATGTGCCGTTTCAAAGAACCTCGGTTCAACCGCCTCACCGCATTGACGAAAAGGGGTCCCTCCCTTATAAGCCGCGCCAACTGTCCGCGATGAACCGGCCAAGGCCGGTCGGCCCTTTTTTGGGCCGGAAATGGCCTTCTTGGGGCCTGCCAGCATCGGCGGACAACCCTCATTTATCAGGCAAATTGTCTTTCCTCACAGGCAAGTTGTCAGCGGAGAACGACCCGTGAAGCGGACTTATCAACCCAGCAAACTGGTGCGCAAGCGCCGCCATGGCTTCCGCGCGCGCCTCGCCACGACCGGCGGCCGCAAGGTCCTCGCCGCGCGCCGCGCGCGTGGCCGCAAGCGCCTGAGCGCCTGAGCCGGGCCCCCTCAAAGAGATCTCATCATGGATCGGCTAAGGCAGCGGGCGGACTTCCTCGCCGTTGCCAATGGTGCGCGGGCGGCGACTTCCGCGTTCGTCGTGCAGCGCCGCCGCCGCGACGACATTGGCCCGGTCCGGATCGGCTTCACCGTCACCAAGAAGAACGGAACCGCGACCGAGCGCAACCGGATCCGGCGCAGGCTTCGGGAATTGGTAAAACGGCTGCCCGCCATATCACTGCAGCCGCACAGTGATTATGTGCTAATCGGCCGGCGGGCCGCCCTGACCTGCGGCTTTCTAGACATGCTCGGGGACCTCCGTCAGGCGCTGCATCGCCTCGACCGGCAAAGCGCAAAACCGCGCGCGGTAACTGAAAAGAACGACGGGACCTGACCGATGACCGACAACCGCAACACCATTCTCGCCGTCGTTCTTTCGGGGCTCGTACTGCTCGGCTGGCAATATTTCTTCAACATCCCGCAGATGGAAAAGCAGCGCGCCGCGCAACTCGCCCAGCAGGCCCAGACGATCACGCCGGCACCGGATGCCGGCAACACAGCCGCCCCGCAGGGGACGACGCCTTCACCGTCCGCCAATGCGCCCGTGAATGGTCAGGCGGGCTCGGCCGCTCCGCTCAGCCGCGAAGCCGCGATTGCCGCCACACCCCGCGTCAAAATTGAAAGCCCGCGCATTTCCGGTAGTATTTCCTTGCAGGGCGCGCGCATCGATGACCTGTCGCTGGTGCAATTCCGTGAAACCGTCGATCCGGCCTCGCCGCCGATCGTGCTGTATTCGCCTTCGAATACAGAAGAGCCCTATTACGCGGAATTCGGCTGGGTCGCGGCAAGCGGTTCATCGGCAAAAATGCCCGACCGGACCACAATCTGGCAGCAGGACGGCACCGGCAGCCTGACGCCGAGCCATCCGGTGACCCTGAAATATGAAAATGGCGACGGGCTCACCTTCAGCCGCACCATTGCGATCGACGACCGCTACGTGTTCACCGTCAAGGACGACGTGACCAATATCGGCAATGCGCCGGTCACGCTTTATCCTTTCGCACTGATCTCGCGTCACGGCACGCCCAAGACCTCCGGCTATTACATCCTGCATGAAGGCCTGATCGGCTATCTCGGCGACCAGGGTCTTCAGGAATATACCTACAAGAAGATCGATGACGCGAAGTCGGTCAGCTTCAAGGTCACCAATGGCTGGCTCGGCATTACCGATAAATATTGGGCGTCCGCCCTGCTGCCGGATACCCACGCGCAATTGCAAGCGCGCTACTCCTCAAATCTCGTCGGCAACGTCCATACCTATCAGACCGATTACCTTGAGGACCCGCAGACCATCGCCATCGGCGGCACCGGCAGCGCCTCGACGCGGCTTTTCGCGGGCGCCAAGGAAGCCAACGTCGTCGGCATCAATTTCCCGATCCTCGGGCCCGCCGGTTACAACAAGCAGCTCGACCTCAACCATTTCGATCTTCTGATCGATTGGGGCATGTTCTACTTCATCACCAAGCCGATGTTCCTGGCGCTCGACTTCTTCTACAATTTCTTCGGCAATTTCGGCATCTCGATCCTGCTGGTGACGGTGCTGGTCAAGCTGATCTTCTTCCCGCTTGCCAACAAGTCCTATGCCTCGATGGCGAAGATGAAGTCGGTGCAACCGCAGCTGGCCGCGCTGAAAGAGCGCTATCCGGACGACAAGGTAAAGCAGCAGCAGGAGATGATGGAGATCTACAAGAAGGAGAAGATCAACCCGATCGCCGGTTGTCTTCCCGTGGCCTTGCAGATCCCGGTGTTCTTCTCGCTTTACAAGGTGCTGTTCGTCACCATCGAAATGCGGCACGCACCGTTCTACGGCTGGATCAAGGATCTGTCGGCGCCCGACCCGACCAACCTTTTCACCCTGTTCGGCCTTCTGCATTACGACCCGACGCAATTGCCCCTGATCGGTCACTACCTCGCGCTCGGAATTTGGCCGATCATCATGGGCATCACGATGTGGTTCCAGTTCAAGCTGAACCCGACGCCGCCCGACCCGACCCAGCAGATGATCTTCGGCTGGATGCCGCTGATCTTCACCTTCATGCTATCGGGCTTCCCGGCAGGCCTGGTGATCTACTGGGCGTGGAACAACACACTTTCGGTCTTGCAGCAAAGCCTGATTATGCGCCGCAATGGCGTAAAGGTGGAACTGTTCGACAATGTAAGAGCGACGTTCCTCCCCAAGAAGGCCGAGTCGAAGACCTGACGTCGGCGGATTGCATGAGCAATCCACCGACGTCATTCCGGGGCGATGCGAAACATCGAACCCGGAATCTCGAGATTCCGGGTCTGGTGCTAACGCACCATCCCGGAATGACCGCGTAGATCAAACGGACCCCTTCGCATGACGGCCGAACCAGATGCGAAGCTGATCGAACAGGGCCGGAAATTATTCGCCGGCGATTTCAGGTTTATCTGGGCGTCGCCCTCGATCGAAACGCTGCCGCCGATGGCAGGCGTGGAGATCGCCTTTGCAGGCCGCTCGAACGTCGGCAAATCGAGTCTGATCAATTCGCTCACCGGCCGCAACGCGCTGGCGCGGACCTCGAGCACGCCGGGCCGTACCCAAGAACTGATCTTCTTCGATGGCCCCGATCATTCCGGCCTGCGGCTGGTCGACATGCCCGGCTATGGCTACGCCGCGGCCCCGAAAGCCAAGGTCGCGTCATGGACCGCACTGATCCACAAATATCTCCAGGGCCGCAGCAACCTGGCGCGGGTCTACGTGCTGATCGACGCCCGGCATGGCCTCAAGGAGGTCGATCTCGACGTGTTCAAGACGCTTGACCGGTCGGCGGTCAGTTATCAGCTCGTCCTGACCAAGACCGATCAGGTCAAACCGGCCGAACTGGAAAGCCGCATCGGCGATATCAAGACTTCGCTCGCGACCCATCCCGCCGCTTTTCCGGATGTGCTCGCGACCTCTTCGGAAACGACCGCCGGAATCCCGGAACTACGGGCGGCGATGGTGCGCCTGCTCGGAGAACGCTAATGCGCACTTTTCGCATTCTCACCATCCTGGCCGGCATCATGGGCGCCGACGGCGTGATCCTGGCGGCGGTTACCGCTCATCAAGGCGACGCTTCGCGACTGGGGCCTGCCTCCTCGATGCTGCTGTTTCACGCCACCGCCGTGCTCGCTGCCGTGGCACTGACCGAGCGCGGCGTTATTGCCCGAAAAGGCGGGCTTGCCGCCGCCTTCGGCTTTGTGGTCGCAGCCGCGCTGTTCGCCGGCGATCTTTGTCTGCGGCACTTCGCCGATCACGCCCTGTTTCCATTTGCGGCGCCGATCGGCGGCACGCTCCTGATCGTCAGCTGGCTGGTGCTGGCCGTTGCCGCCGCATGGCCCCGGCGAACATAACCCACCACTCCCCGCTTGCTGGCAGAGGTGACTCACGCTTTGCGTGGTCGGCGCCAATCAGATAGAAACGCGCCAGCCCGCAAGCTCCGCGAGACCGCTTCATGACCGACGCTTCCCATATCACCCCGCTCGATCAGGCCCGCATCCTGTCGGAAGCGCTGCCGCATATGCAGGAATATGACGAAGAGACGATCGTCATCAAATATGGCGGCCACGCTATGGGCGCGGAGGATGTCGCCAAGGCCTTTGCCCGCGACATCGTGCTGTTGGAGCAGACCGCGATCAATCCGGTGGTGGTGCATGGCGGCGGCCCGCAGATCGCGACCATGCTCAAGCGCCTCGGCATTCAATCGGAATTCGCCGCCGGTCTTCGCATCACCGACGCTGCGACCATCGAGATCGTCGAGATGGTGCTGGCGGGCTCGATCAACAAGCAACTGGTCGGCTATATCAACGAAGCCGGCGGCAAGGCCGTCGGCCTGTGCGGCAAGGACGGCAATATGGTGACGGCGTCGAAGGCGACGCGCACCATGGTGGATCCGGATTCGCATATCGAGAAAGTGGTCGACCTCGGCTTCGTCGGCGAACCGGAAAAGGTCGACCTGACGCTGTTGAACCAGCTCATCGGCTATGAACTGATCCCCGTGCTGGCGCCGCTCGCGATTTCGAAGACCGGGCAGACCTTCAACGTCAATGCCGACACGTTTGCGGGCGCAGTCGCCGGCGCGCTCAAGGCCAAGCGGCTGTTGCTGCTGACCGACGTGCCCGGCGTGCTCGACAAGTCGAAGAAGCTAATCGCAGATCTTTCGATCAAGGATGCGCGCAAGCTGATTGCCGACGGCACGATTTCCGGCGGCATGATTCCGAAGGTCGAGACCTGCATCTACGCACTCGAGCAGGGCGTTCAGGGCGTCGTCATTATCGACGGCAAGCAGCCGCACGCGGTCTTGCTCGAACTGTTCACCAACCAGGGCACGGGCACGCTGATCCACAAATAATGATAGGCGCGGTCACGCAAGGAAGGCGCATCATCGCCGGATTTATTCCGGCTATCGCCCTATTTACCGGCATCGCGCCGGCGCACGCAGACCTGAAACTCTGCAACCGCATGAGCTATGTGATCGAGGCGGCGATCGGCATTGACGACAAGGCCGCGACCGCCACCCGCGGATGGTTTCGCATCGATCCGGCGGCCTGCCGCGTGGTTCTGCAGGGAACGCTGACCGCCGACCGCATCCTGCTCAATGCCCGCTCGCTCAGCGTTTACGGGACGTCGCCGCTTCCGCAAAACGGCAACGATACCCTTTGCGTCGCTTCCGACAATTTCGTTATCGCCGCCGCCCGCCAGTGCCGGCCCGGCCAGATGCCGGCGCCCTTCACCCAGATCAATCCGACCCGCGCCGACGACGGCAACCTCGTCGCCTACCTTGCCGAATACAGCGAGTACGACGACGACCAGGCGCGTCTGGCGGCCATTCAACGGCTATTGGTGATAGCAGGATTCGACGCTTCGCCGATCGACGGCGTCGACGGCCCGAAGACGCAAGCCGCACTGGCGGCGTTCCTGAAGAGCCGTGGGCTCGCGCCGGACTTCGTCCAGTCGCCGAATTTCTTCACGACCATGGTCGAGGCCGTGCAAGCCCCCTCTTCCACTGGCCTTACCTGGTGCAACGACACGCCGCACAAGGTGATGGCCGCGGTCGCGACCGACGACGGCAAGACGGTGGTCAGCCGCGGCTGGTATCGCATCGAGCCCGGCAAGTGCCTGCATCCCGATGTGACCGGCCAACCGAAGCGCATCCTCAGCTTTGCAGAGGCGGTCGACGCCGAGAATCGTACCGTCCGATTCAAGGACAAGCCGTTGAACTGGGGTGGCGACACGCCGCTTTGCACGCGCGAGAGCAAGTTCGAAATCAGCGAACAGGGCGAATGCGGCACCCGTGGTCTCGCTACGTCAGGATTTGCCGCCGTCGACCTTTCGGGCGGCGGCAAGACGCTGCGCTTTGCGATGCCATGATGACGTCGAAGCGTTCCTTCAATCATATCGACACCTGGGTGTTCGATCTCGACAACACGCTTTACCCGCACCACGTCAATCTGTGGCAGCAGGTGGACCAGCGGATCGGCGAATTCATCGCCGTCTATCTGAAAATTTCCGAAGAAGAAGCCCGCGTCATCCAGAAGGATTACTACCGCCGCTACGGCACCAGCATGCGCGGCATGATGACCGAGCACGGCGTGCGCGCCGACGACTATCTCGCTTACGTCCACCAGATCGACCACTCGCCGCTGGAGCCTAATCCGGCGATGGGCGCGGCGATCGCCAGGCTGCCGGGCCGCAAGCTGATTCTGACCAATGGCTCGACCGATCACGCCGAGGCGGTGCTGACGCGGCTTGGCCTGGTTAAGCATTTCGAAGCGGTGTTCGACATCATTGCCGCCGAACTGGAGCCGAAGCCCGCGCCGCAGACCTATCGCAAATTCCTCGGACGTCATGACGTCGATCCCACCAAAGCGGCGATGTTCGAGGATCTGGCGCGGAATCTGGTCGTACCGCACCAACTCGGCATGACCACGATTCTGGTCGTACCCGACGGCACGCAGGAAGTCGTGCGCGAAGACTGGGAGCTCGAAGGCCGAGATGCCCCCTATGTCGATCATGTCACCGACGACCTGACGGGATTTTTGCAGGGGCTGGTGGGCGAAGGCTAACACGGGCTCAGTAGATCGTCATGCCCCGCGAAGGCGGGGCATCCAGTACGCCGCGGCCTTTCAGTTGAGATACACCCTCTCTGGAATACTGGATCACCCGCTTTCGCGGGTGATGACAAAGAGGTCGCCTTGACTCTCCTGCGCCAAATTCCGAAAAAGCCTCTCCAATATCCAAAATGACCTCAAGGAATTTGCGATGTCCGCTGCCGCTCTCGAATCCACCATCAACACCGCATTCGACGCCCGCGACGGCATCTCCAGCGCGACCAAAGGCGAGGTCCGCGACGCGGTCGATCACGCGCTCGACCTCCTGGACAAGGGCGAAGCGCGGGTGGCCGAGCGCGAGGCAAACGGCAAATGGAAAGTGCATCAGTGGCTGAAGAAGGCCGTGCTGCTGTCGTTCCGGTTGAACGACATGGCCGCGATTGCCGGCGGTCCAGGCAAGGCGTCCTGGTGGGACAAGGTGCCGTCGAAATTCGATGGCTGGGGCGAAAATCGTTTTCGCGATGCAGGCTTTCGCGCCGTGCCCGGCGCCATCGTCCGCCGTTCGGCCTTCATCGCGCGGAACGTGGTTCTGATGCCTTCCTTCGTCAATCTCGGCGCCTATGTCGATGAAGCGACCATGATCGACACCTGGTCGACCGTCGGCTCCTGTGCCCAGATCGGCAAGCGCGTCCATATTTCCGGCGGCGTCGGCATCGGCGGCGTGCTAGAGCCGTTGCAGGCCGAGCCGGTGATTGTCGAGGACGATTGCTTCATCGGCGCGCGTTCGGAAGTTGCCGAAGGCGTGATCGTCCGCAAAGGCGCCGTGCTGTCGATGGGCGTGTTTCTTGGCGCCTCCACCAAGATCGTCGACCGCGAAACCGGCGAGATTTTCATCGGCGAAGTCCCGGAATATGCCGTCGTGGTGCCCGGTACCCTGCCGCCGAAGCCGCTCAGGAACGGCCAGCCGGGCCCCGCGACCGCCTGCGCCGTCATCGTCAAGCGGGTCGATGAGCGCACCCGCGCCAAGACCAGCATCAACGAATTGCTGCGGGATTAGCTCGAACCCCGGGCGCTTTCGCCGCGACTAACCTCCGAGCCGCGGAGGGCAGCGATGGATTGGGTCTGGTTTCTGTTCGGATTTGACGGCCGCATCAACCGCGCCAAGGTGTGGCTGGCCATGCTTGTCATCGTCTGCTGGATGATTTTCATCGCCATGCTGATGCTGGGCATCGACGGACTGTTCGGCAACCCTGCCAAATCCGTGCATTTCAACCTCAACGACATCTTCGCCTTTGTCGACCCCGCCATGCTGCGCGCCGCGATCCTGCGCCTGCGCGAGGGCAAGGAGGCCTCTCCGGCCCACCTCGTTCTGAGTTTTTTCCACGGCGTCGGCACGCTACTTTTCGTCTGGGTTTATCTCGCGACATCCATCAAACGCCTGCACGACCGCGACAAGAGCAGCTGGTGGATGATCCCTTATTTCGCGATTCCAGGTCTCTATGCGCAGTTCCAGGACCGGTTGCCTGATTCCCGGTTGGTGTTCCCGTTCGCGCTGGCCGCGTTTCTTCTCATGATCGCCGGCTTTGTCGATATCTATTGCTTGCGAGGGACGCGATGGACCAATCGCTTCGGGCCCAATCCGTTGCCGAAGGTCCAGAACAGGCCCCGCAGCACCTCAGCATCGCGTTGGGACCAGACCAGCGCCTACGAATTTGTGCCGCATAGCGCTAGCTCTTCAGCCCGCACGCATGTTAATCGAGGCGCATGACTGATGCCCTCTCGATCGCCCGCGATCTCGTCCGCTGCCCGTCGATAACTCCAGCCGATGCCGGCGCGCTCGGCGTTCTGGAAACCCTGCTGAAGGCTGCCGGTTTCGAAACCCACCGGATCACCTTCAGCGAACCCGGCACGGCGGATATCGACAATCTCTATGCACGCATCGGCAGCCAAGCGCCGCACATCAGCTTTGCAGGCCACACCGACGTGGTGCCGCCCGGGGACGAGGCGGCCTGGACGGTTGGCGCCTTTTCCGGCGAGGTGAAAGACGGTTTTCTCTACGGCCGCGGCACTGTCGACATGAAAGGCGGCATCGCGTGCAGCGTGGCCGCGGTGCTGCAATATCTCGGCGATCACGGCGGGATGCCGCGAGAGGACGGCAAAGGCTCGATCTCGTTTCTGATCACCGGCGACGAGGAAGACATTTCCGTCAACGGCACAGTCAAGCTGCTGCAATGGGCCGCCGCGCGCGGCGAAAAATTCGACCATTGCGTGCTGGGCGAACCCTCCAACGTCGAGACGTTAGGCGATTGCATCAAGATCGGCCGCCGCGGCTCGCTGTCGGGCACGCTTTATGTCGAAGGCATTCAGGGCCACGTCGCCTATCCGCACCGCGCGCTAAACCCCGTGCCAGATATTTCACGCCTGATCGTGGCGCTGAGCGACGAACCGCTCGATCAAGGCAGCGCGCAGTTCCAGGCCTCAAATCTCGAATTCACCTCCGTCGATGTCGGCAATCCCACCAGCAACGTGATCCCCGGACAGGCACGGGCCAAGTTCAACATCCGCTTCAACGACCTGCACACCCAGGTGACGTTGCGTGAACTGGTTGAGGCGCGGCTCGCCAAAGCGGCCGGCAACCGGATCAAGGCGCACATCGTCTGGGAGCCGTCGAACTCCAATGTGTTCGTGACCAAGCCCGGCGCCTTCACCGACCTTGCGGTTGCGGCCATCGAGGAGATTACCGGCCGCCAACCGGAATTGAGTACGAGCGGCGGCACCTCGGACGCCCGCTTCATCTCACACTACTGCCCGGTGATCGAGTTCGGCCTGGTCGGCCAGACCATGCATCAGATCGACGAGCGGACGCCGGTGGCGGATCTTGAAAAGCTGACGAAGATTTACTGCGGGATTTTGGACCGGTATTTCGCTTAGCCTCGCTGTCATCGTCCGCGAAGGCGGACGATCCAGTACCCCGTGAAGGTTCTATTCATTCCCCGCCCGCTATTCCTCGGTACAAATCGTCCCAGTTAGGATTATTCTCTTCGATCAAACGAATTTTCCAAGCGCGATTCCACTTTTTGAGCCGTTTCTCACGCCTGATCGCGTTTTCGGGATCATCGAAGTGTTCAAAATACACCAGCCGGGCGACATCATACTTTTCCGTAAAGCCCTCGACCATCTTGAGGCGGTGCTCGGCGACACGTCGAACGAGATCGTTCGTGACGCCAACATAAAGCGTTCCACCAATTTTGCTGGCGAGAATGTAAACCGTAGAAGTTTCGTGAATTCATCGCGATCGAAGGAGTTTTAGTCCACCTTGAAGACACGGAATACTGGATACCCCGCCTTCGCGGGGTATGACATCCGAGCTTTAATAATCCACCCGTACCAGATAAAGCCCATCCGGAGGCGCAACCGGGCCGCAAGCCGAGCGGCTGCGGGCATCGAGCGCAGCCGCTAGATCGTTGGCCGACCATCGGCCCTCGCCGACCCACACCAGCGATCCCACCATCGACCGTACCTGGCTATGCAGGAACGAGCGTGCCGAAGTCAGGATATCGACGTCGCGGCCATCCCTGACCACATCGAGTTGATCCAACGTTCGTACCGGCGATTTCGCCTGGCACTCAGTGTCGCGAAAGGTCGTGAAATCATACTTGCCAACCAGCCGCTGCGCCGCCGCGTGCATCGCGTCCGTGTCGAGCGGTCGCGGCAGCCGCCAGGCATGGCCGACGTCGATCGCGAGATTGGCGCGGGTGTTCTTGATCCGGTAGCGGTAATGGCGCTTCTTGGCGGAGAACCGCGCCTCGAAATCATCGGGAACGATGTCCGCCGACAGCACGCCGATCGGATGCGGACGCAGATGTGCGTTCAGTCCGTCGCGAAACCGGCCCGGCACGAAATGCCTGGCAATATCGCAATGTGCGACCTGACCCAGCGCATGCACGCCGGCATCCGTGCGTCCGGCGCCGTGGACGCGGACCTCTTCGCCGCAGATCGCCTTGACCGCGGTTTCCAGCGCGCCCTGCACCGAGGGGCCGTTGTCCTGAATCTGCCAGCCCGAGAACGGCGCACCGTCATATTCGATAATGAGCTTGTAGCGGGGCATCAGGTGAGCCGCGCCGGCGGCTTGACCGGCGTGCCACGCAGGAACTCTTCCGCCTTCATCGGCTGCTTGCCCGCGCGTTGCAGTTCGAGAATCCGCAACGCGCCTCGTTCGCAGGCAATCGTCAGGCGGTCGTCAAGCACAGCGCCGGGTTCGCCCGATCCGGAAGCCATTTCACAAAGCAGAATCTTCGTGCGTTGGGGCGCGCCATCCAGCGGCATCTCGCACCAGGCTCCGGGGAACGGCGACAGTCCGTGAATATGGCGCAGCACCTCGTGGACTGGTCTGTTCCAGTCAATGCGCGCTTCGGCCTTGGTAATCTTGGCGGCATAGGTGACGCCTTCGCTCGGCTGCGGCGTGTATTGCAGCGTACCGCGTTCCAGGGCACGCATCGCTTGCCGCATGAGTCGTGCCCCGGCACCCCCCAGATAGCTACGCAAACTTACTTCAGTCGTCTCGTCTGTGATTTCGACAGACTCACCCAGGGCAATGTCGCCGGTGTCGAGGCTGGCATCCATCTTCATCACCATCACGCCGCTCTCGGCATCACCTGCCATGATGGCGCGGTTGATCGGCGCGGCGCCCCGCCAGCGCGGCAACAGCGAGGCATGAAGGTTGAAGCAGCCGAGCTTCGGCGCATCAAGGATCGCCTGCGGCAGGATCATGCCATAGGCGACGACGACCGCGGCGTCTGCGTTGTGAGCGCGAAATTCGTCGAGCGCCTCCGGCGTCTTCAATGTGCTGGGTGTCAGTACCGGGATGCCAAGGTGATGCGCTTCCAGCCCAACGTCGGTTGGCTGCAATTCCATGCCTCGACGGCCGCCAGGTTTCGGCGCGCGGGTGTAGACGGCTACGATTTCATGCTCGTCATGGAGTACGCGCAGCGTCGGCACCGCGAACATCGGCGTACCCATGAAAATCAGGCGAAGGGGCATCGGCCCTACTCCTCGGCGCGTTTCGCGGCCTTGGTGAACTTCTTCAGCACGCGGTCGCGCTTGAGCTTTGACAGATAATCCACGAACAGCACGCCGTTGAGATGGTCGATCTCATGCTGGATACAGGTGGCGTAGAGGCCTTCGGCGTCTTCCTCATGCACCTTGCCGTCGAGATCGGTGAAACGCACGCGCACCTTCGCCGGCCGCTCGACCTCCTCGTAATATTCGGGGATCGACAGGCAGCCTTCCTCGTAGACGGACACCTCGTCCGAGGAAGATAAAATCTCCGGATTGATGAAGACACGTGGCTGCGGGTTGGTCTCGCCTTCTTCGTTCTTCTTGGCGAGGTCCATGGTGATCAGCCGCAACGGCTGCGCGACCTGGATCGCGGCCAAGCCGATACCGGGCGCGTCATACATGGTCTCGAACATGTCGTCGGCCAATTGGCGGATTTCCGCCGTGACTTTTGCAATCGGCTTGGAGACAAGCCGCAACTGCTTGTCCGGCAGGATGATGATTTCTCGGATAGCCATGATGTCTCTAAAGCGCTGGCGCGCGATTTAAGCTGCCAACCCGCCACGGTCAATGCGAACTGGGCACTCGTTTACCGACGGTTAACCATGATTGTTAGGCCGGCGTTAACCAAGAAAATTTACCCGGTATTAACCATAAATGTTCCCCCTTCGTTCGCATTCAAGGCCGAATCGGCTACAAGGGCGTCATGAACGAAATTCTCTTCACGATCGGGACCATCCCGGTCCGCACCGGCGAGGCGCTGATCGGGTTCGGCGCGCTCGCCCTCGTCCTTTTGCTTGTCATCGCCATCGTGGTCGCACGGTCCGGCCGGCGCGGGACGGAGCTGGCCATGATGCAGGCGATGCGCGCCGACGAGCTTGAGGACCGCCTGAGCGAAATGCTGCGGGCCCAAAGCGAAGCCACCGGCCGCGTCGACGCCATGGGGCAGGCTTTGGCCGGGCGGCAGGCCGAAATGGCCCGCGCCGTCAGTGAGCGGCTCGACTCGGTGACCCACCGCGTCGGTCAATCCATGGAGCAGACGACGCGCAACACCATGGATTCGCTGCGCGTGCTGCACGAGCGGCTTGGCATCATCGACAACGCGCACAAGAACCTCACCGACCTGACGTCGCAGGTGACGACGCTGCGCGACGTGCTTGCCAACAAGCAATCGCGCGGCGCGTTCGGCCAGGCACGGATGGAAGCGATCGTCCAGGACGGCATGCCGAAAGGCGCTTACGAATTCCAGCACACGCTTTCGAGCGGCAAACGCCCGGATTGCGTGGTGTTCCTGCCCGACCAGCGACCGCTCTGCATCGATGCGAAGTTTCCGCTGGAAGCGATCACCGCACTGCACGACGCGCGAAGCGATGAGGAGAAAAAGACCGCGACGCAAAGGCTGCGCGCCGACGTGATGAAGCATGTCAGCGACATCGCCGAGAAATACCTGATCGCCGGCGAGACCCAGGACACCGCGCTGATGTTCGTGCCGTCGGAATCGGTCTACGCCGAAATTCATGACGGCTTTGACGACGTGATCCAGAAGGCCTACCGCGCCCGCGTCGTGCTGGTGTCGCCGTCGCTTTTGATGCTGGCGATCCAGGTGATGCAGCAAATCCTGAAAGACGCACGGATGCGCGATGCCGCCGACCAGATCAGGACCGAGGTGCTCAATCTCGGCGACGACCTCGGGCGGCTGCGCGAGCGCGTGCTCAAGCTGCAAAAGCACTTTTCCGATGCCAACGAGGACGTCCGCCAAATCCTGATTTCGGCCGACAAGATCGAAAAGCGCGCAGGGCGAATCGAGGAACTCGATTTCAGCAAGGAGCCGCCGGCCGAGCCGCCGCGGCTTGTCAAAGCGGGAGCGGGCGAGCTGTTCCCGCTGCCGCGCAAGCTTCAGGCGGGTGAGTAGCCCACAAACGCTATTGTCATCGCCCGGCTTGACCGGGCGATCCAGCATTCCAGAGACGGCCAGTGGGGGCACGCAGCTATTACGTTTACGTTCTCGCCAGCCGTATAGGCGGCACGCTCTATGTAGGCATAACCAACGACCTCATCCGGCGTGTCTACGAACACAAGTCCAAGTCAGCGGAAGGATTCACCGAGAAATACGACGTCGTACGGCTGGTCTATTTCGAGCAGGCGATCAAACGCGAGAAGCGACTGAAGAAGTGGTCACGGTCCTGGAAGATATCATTGATCGAGAAAAATAATCCGGATTGGCATGATCTTTATCCGTAAATAGCCGCCGGAGGCGGATAGGCCTCTGGAATACTGGGTCGCCCGGTCAAGCCGGGCGACGACAGCCTTTCCTAGAATCTGCTAGCAAGGTCTCATGACCGCTCCCGAAGCCGCATCAAAAGCAACCTCGTCATCGGCCGTCGCGCCAAAGGCATCATGGCGCGAGGTGATTCTCGTTTACATGCAGCGCCGCGTTCTTGTCGTATTGTTGCTGGGATTCTCGGCCGGCCTGCCGCTTTCACTGACCCTCTCCACGCTGCAAGCCTGGATGACGGAAAGCGGCGTCGACATCAAGACCATTGGCCTGTTCGCCTTTGTCGGCACGCCTTATTGGACCAAGGTATTCTGGTCGCCGGCCGTCGATGCGCTCGATATCCCCGTTCTCACGCGATGGCTCGGCCGGCGGCGGGCATGGTTGCTCGTCACCCAGATCATGCTGCTTGGCGCGATCGTATTGCTCGCCACCTTTGATCCACGGCAAGCCCCGCTGGGCTTTGCGATGGCTGCACTGCTCGTCACGACCGCCTCGGCCACCCAGGACATCGTCATCGATGCTTTCCGTATCGAGAGCCTGAAGGAAAGCGAACAGGCTGCTGGCATGGCGTCCTATGTGGCCGCCTACCGAATTGCCGCGCTGGTCTCCGGTGCCGGTGCGCTGTTGCTGGTCAGCGCTTTCGCAAGTTACGGCCTCACGCAGCAAACGTCCTATAGCGCGACCTATATTGTGATGGGCCTCCTGATCGCCGTGGGCATGCTGGCGACATGGCTTGCCACAGAGCCGGAGTCTTCCAACCGCGCGACCGCTGAGCATGCAAGCCCAGGCCACGAGGCGGCAGGGCGACGCATGACCGAGGTCGCGGTGGCGAGTCTTAAGGATTTTCTCTCGCGCGACGCCGCCATCGCGGTGATTTTGTTCGTCGTGCTGTTCAAGCTCGCGGACGCATTGGCGCAGGCCATGAATACCACTTTTGCGCTGAAGATGGGCTTTTCACGTGTCGAACTGGCTGCCCTTCTGAAAGGGGTCGGCTTCGCCGCTTCGCTGCTCGGCGGATTTGCCGGTGGTTTCGTCGCCAGGTCTTTCTCAATAAGCCAAAGTCTGTGGATCGGCGGACTTCTTCAAACGGTTGCGATATTGCCGTTTTCCTGGCAGGCCGTCGTCGGCCACGACCCGGCGTGGCTTACCTTTGCGATAACCGCCGAGCAATTCACGACAGGGCTGGGAACGGTCACATTCGTCGCCTATCTCTCTGCGCTGTGCGGCAACCCGCTGCATACAGCGACACAATACGCCTTGCTGACGGCGCTAACGGCTCTTGGACGTACGATGTTTGCGGCCGGCAGCGGATACATGGCGGAGGCGACGGGCTGGTTCGGTTACTTCGTGTTATGTGCTGCCTCGGCAATCCCAAGCTTTGCACTACTAATCTATCTGCAGCGGCGCGGGCATTTCGCTGCGCTGGGACCTGTGAAGGTTTAGCGCGTTTTCGAATTGAGATCGTCGCGAACGCGTTCGTTGAGCTTCCCGAATTCGGCGACAACGGCATCGCAATCAGGCTTGGGCGCTTCGCATAAGACGTTCATCTTGACAAAAATATTGCTGCCTTGTTGCACGACCTTGCGTTGGATGGCGGTCGGATAGGCACGGTGACCGACGGGCGGAAACGACCAGGCGCTAAGGGTTGAACGATCTTCGATCACGGTCCAGCCCGATTGCACGGAAATCTTGACACCGGGCTTCGCGCGCAATCCCTGCAGCGCCTGTGCCGCCGTGGCATATTCCGGCCTTTCGGTGCCACCTGCGCCTTGCGCCGCAGCAAGATCGAAGCTGGCGACGATCAGCAAAACAAGGGGAAACAAGGCCTTCATCATCTCGCACGGCCTGCGACAGCTTTCATTTGGCGGGCCTCTAATGCCTGGTCACCACGCTCCATTTCGAGACGATGGCCTCGCTCATCTGCCCGGCATCTTCAGCGCAGGCGACTTCGTCAACCCGCAGTGAGATTTCCTTGCCGACAAAGCCTTTCAGCTGCGCGGCCTGGGCGTCGCTGTTGGTGACAATCTGAAACGTTTGGGGGCCGGTTTCGAGCCCGCAAAGGCCGCCGGGTGGCGGCAGCCGGTGCGGCTGGCTCGTGAGCTCGTAGGTTGCCGTGCGCTTGCCCTTCTTGCCCGCACGGCCCCGCAACGAATTAAGCTCTCCCGTCAGGACATCGCCGGCCTTGATCAAGGTGCCCGGCTTGTTATCGATCGTGGGCGCGGGCTCGTCCTGCTGCGCCCACGCAGCCGGCATCGCCATTATCCCTGCAATGACTGCGCACAAAGCGAGCTGCCTGCCGAATCCTCGTTTCGTCATTTCAATCGTTTTCCGTGTGTTTAGCTAAAATAGAGTCCGCTGCCGCATCGCAGCCGACAACGTGCCCTCGTCGAGATAGTCGAGTTCGCCGCCAACCGGCACACCGTGGGCCAGCCGCGTAACCCTGACATTGGCCTCTTGCAGAAGGTCGGTGATGTAGTGCGCGGTGGTCTGGCCATCGACGGTGGCATTCAGCGCCAGGATGATTTCGGTCACCTGAGACTCGTGGGCACGTTTGACCAGCGCATCGATCGTCAGATCCTGCGGGCCGACGCCATCGAGCGGCGACAATGTCGCGCCAAGAACGTGATAGAGGCCGTTACTGGCATTTGCACGCTCCAGCGCCCAGAGATCGGCGACGTCGGCCACGACCACAATGATCGACTGATCGCGCCTGGGATCGGTGCACACCGTGCAGGGATTTTGGGTGTCGATATTGCCGCAGGTCTTGCAGACCTGGATCTTGTCGATGGCGACCTGAAGCGCTGATGACAGTGGCGTCATCAGCGCTTCGCGCTTCTTGATCAGATGCAGCGCCGCGCGACGCGCCGAGCGCGGCCCCAACCCGGGCAGCCGCGCCAGAAGCTGGATCAGTCGTTCGATTTCAGGTCCGGCAACCGCAGTGGCCATTTGCTAGTGGTCCGATTCTAACATTCGCTTCCTGTTGCGGCGAGTACCTTTGCGAATGTTAGAATCAAAGGACCACTGGAAGAAATAGAATATCTTGTGAAGTCAGGGTTTGACATTCGCTTTACGAATTCGCGGCTGGGCCGAGCGCGAATGTCAAACCCACTTCACCAGTCAACATCCACTACCCAAGGCCCAATCCCGGCGGCAAACCTAAACCGCCGGTCAGCGCCTGCATCTTTTCCTGCATCGCAATTTCAGCCTTGCGCCGCGCGTCGCCATGGGCGGTCACCAGCAGGTCCTCGAGGATTTCGCGCTCATCCGCCTTCATCAGGGACGGATCGATCTTAACGGCCTTGACCTCCATCTTCGCGGTCATACGCACGCTGACCAGACCGCCACCGGAAATGCCCTCGACTTCCACATTGCCGAGTTCCTCCTGCATCGCCTGCATCTTGGATTGCAGCTGCGCCGCCTGCTTCATCATGCCGAGAAAATCCGCCATCGACGTTCCCTTCGAAATCGTTACGCGTCGTCGCCATCGCCGTTATCGGCGAGGTCGTCACTATCAGCATGGGATTCCGGCGGCTCGGCGGCAAGCCTGCGCACCTCGACCACTTTCGCGCCGGGGAATCGCGCCAGCACTTCCCTTACCCTTGGATCGGATTCGGCGGCACGCTCGCGCTGATTCTTCGCCAGCTCATTCTGCGCCCGCAGCGTCGGCTGCCCCGCTTCGTTGGACACGATCACGGTCCAGCGCCGGGCCGTCCATTGCTCAAGTTTGCGCGAGAGATCGTTGATCAGCGTTCGCGCGGCGCTACGCTCCAGCGCGACCTCGAGCCGTCCGTCCTCGATGCGAACCAGCCGCACATCGGCTTCCAGCGCAGCCTTGGTCAGCAGATCGCGTTTTTCGCCGGCCAGCGCCACCAGTTCGGGAAAGCTCGCGATCCGCCGCGCAGGCGCACTTTGGACCTCGGGCGATGGCGCCGTCATCTGCGGCCGCACCGACGGCTCGGCGCTCGCGCGCGGGGCCGAGGTGGATCGCGCCGGCTGGGACGGCATCGTCGAGACTGGCGCGGCGGGCATCGGGGCCGAACGCGGTGCGGCATTGCCCGTGACGACCGGCGATGACCCACCGTTCTGCTCGATCATCCGGATCGCCTCATCCGGCGTCGGCATATCGGCGACATAGGCGATGCGCACCAGCACCATTTCCGCCGCGGCCGCAGGGCGCGTCGCGCTTTGTACCTCGGCGGTACCCTTGAGCAGCATCTGCCACATCCGCGACAGCACCCGCATCGAAATCTTCGTGGCAAAATCCCGCGCGCGCAGCCGCTCGGTTTCGCCAAAAGCGACATTGTCGGCGGTCGCCGGCACGTACTTGACGCGGGTGACGAAGTTGACGAATTCGGCGAGGTCCGACAGCACCACAACCGGATCGGCGCCGGTGTCGTATTGCTCGCGAAATTCCTTGAACGCGCTCGCGATGTCACCGCGAACAAGATTTTCAAACAGATCGATCACACGCGTCCGGTCGGCAAGCCCCAGCATCTGCCGCACGGCGTCGGCGCGCACGGGGCCCGCGGCGTGCGCGATCGCCTGATCGAACAGCGAGAGCGAATCGCGCACCGAGCCTTCGGCTGCGCGCGCGATGATGCCGAGCGCCTCGGACTCGGCTTCGACGCCCTCTTTTGCGGCGATATTGGAAAGATGCGCCATCAGCACATCGGCCTCGACCCGGCGCAGGTCGAACCGCTGGCAGCGCGACAGCACCGTGACCGGAACTTTGCGGATTTCGGTGGTGGCAAAAACGAATTTGGCGTGCTCCGGGGGCTCTTCCAGCGTTTTCAGAAACGCGTTGAACGCCGCCGTCGAGAGCATGTGGACTTCGTCGATGATGTAGACCTTGTAGCGCGCGCTCGCCGGCGCGTAGCGCACGCTGTCGTTGATCTGACGCACATCGTCGACGCCGGTGTGGGACGCCGCGTCCATTTCCAGCACATCCATGTGCCGGCTTTCCATGATCGCCTGACAATGCACGCCGAGATCAGGCATATGGATCGTCGGCCCCTTCACCGATCCATCTGGCAGCTCATAATTCAGCGCCCGCGCCAAAATCCGGGCCGTGGTGGTTTTACCGACACCGCGGACCCCGGTCAGGATCCAGGCTTGCGGGATGCGCCCGGTTTCGAACGCGTTCGAGACGGTGCGTACCACCGCCTCCTGGCCGATCAAATCCTCGAAACTGGCGGGGCGGTATTTCCGGGCCAGGACGCGATAAGGCTTGGCGGCCTCCGCCGCGCCGCCAAGATCCAAACCGCTTTGGCTCGTGCTGTGGGAATCGGAAGGGGTCAAGGGATCGCCCGCGTCATTCATCGGTTGGTCCGCAATTGATGGTCTCTCAAAAGCTGGCTTTGCGGAACAGATACCGGGGCGAAGCCGGTGGCGCGCATGGCGCCATTCGCCTGTAAAAACAGGTAGGAGACTGACGAGCGACCCGATCCGGACCTCGTTAGGGCTGCTTCCTTCCGGACCTGACCCGGTTGGCGAGTGGCTCGTCCACCGCCAATCTCCCGGACCATATTTGGAGCCAAACGGGGCGGAAAGCAAGCGGGGGATCGGCTGTCATACCCCGCGAAAGCGGGGTATCCAGTAAACGCTGGACCGTCGATAATTGATGGGCCACAGGGTACTGGATCATCCGCTTCCGCGGATGATGACACCTTGATATGAAACCTCGTCAGTGCCTGTGAAGGGCATTTGGGGACCCGTATGTCCGAATCCGCCTGGTCGCTGCATACGCGGCTCAAGGAAGACACCATCGACATCGGCGACCTGCCGCTCTGCCGGGTGCTTGTCATCAAGGATGCGCATTATCCCTGGCTGTTGCTGGTGCCACGCAGGCCCGGGACGGTGGAGATCATCGACCTCGACGAGGTCGAGCAGGCGCAATTGATGACGGAGATTTCCCGTGTCGCGCGCGCATTGAAAGAGATCACCAAATGCGAGAAGTTGAATATCGCAGCTCTTGGTAATCTGGTTCCGCAATTACACGTCCACGTCATCGCACGACGTTCCAGCGACGCCGCCTGGCCGCGGCCGGTCTGGGGGGTCGTGCCGCCGCTGGCCCATGACGCGGAGGAAGTACAGCTGTTTATCAGCGCGCTTCGCCGCAAAATCTGGCTTGGTTGAACACATGACCGCATTCGATTCGTTTCCATTGGGACAGCCGGGCTTCGTCTCACATATTCTCGATCGCGCCGCCCACCTGCGCGGCGACGAGGCGAAACTGCTGGCGATGGAAAGCCACCCCGATGCCCGCGCCTATGTCGTCTACCGAGACTCGCTGGTGGTCAAGCGCGAGGCGGCCGGACCGCGCGCGCTCCTGAGCCTTGATGAAGCTTTGAAACTCGGCGCCAATCCGGGCACTATTTTCCTGGGTCTGCGCGATGGTGCCCCGATGTTCGGCATGGGCATCTCGCCGGCAGCGGTCGAGCAGCTATTGACCCGCGATGACGCCGCCATGAGCGAATTGCGCGGCATGGCGATGCAAGGCGCGGTTCTCCCCAACCAGCTTTCGGCGATCGCCATGGCGAAGTCGATGGTGAACTGGCATCAGCGCCATGGCTATTGCGCCAATTGCGGCACCCGCACCGCGATGAAAGAGGGCGGCTGGAAGCGCGACTGCCCGAATTGCAAGGCCGAACATTTTCCCCGCACCGATCCCGTCGTGATCATGCTGGTAGCCTCGGGCGACAAGGTGCTGCTCGGCCGCCAGAAGCATTTCCTGCCGGGGATGTATTCCTGCCTTGCCGGCTTCGTCGAAGCTGCCGAGACGATCGAGGACGCCGTTCGGCGCGAGATCTTCGAGGAGTCCGGCATTCGCTGCACCGATGTTCAGTATTACATGACGCAGCCCTGGCCCTACCCTTCGTCGCTGATGATCGGATGCACGGCGCGCGCCTTGAACGAGGATATCGTCGTTGACCGCGCCGAACTGGAAGATGCACGCTGGTTCGATCGCACGGAGGCGACCTTGATGATCAAGCGGGAACACCCCAACGGGTTAGCCGGCCCGCATCCGTTTGCGATCGCGCACCATCTGCTCGGGCGGTGGATTCGGGATGGGGCGGAATAGCACGTTTAACGGAACCCATCGATAACCGCCTTCGTTACAAGGCGTCCAGTCGCCATCAATACGGAACCAGCATGACCGACGCCGCCTCAACCCGAACCAAGACGGGGAAGCCCCCCCGGATTCTCTGCATCGGCATGCCGGTGCGCGATCTGACATTCCGTGTGCATGGATTGCCGGCGCGTGGCTCCAAGGAAAACGCCACGCATTTTGATGAAATTTGCGGCGGCAACGCGCTCAACGGCGCGATCGGGATCGCGCGGCTGGGCGGCCGCGCCTCGATCTGCGGGCCGATGGGTGACGAACGGGAAACAACGTCACGATACATTTTTGAGAAGATGGCGGAGGAAGGTATCGAAACCAACCATCTCGTGCACATACCAGGGCTGGTGACGCCGATCTCCAATATCATGATCGACCCAAGCGGCGAGCGCACCATCGTCACGTTCCGCGATCCGGAATTGTGGAACGTTCGCTTGCCCGACCACGATACGCTTCTGGAAGACTGCGATGCCATCCTGACCGAGAGCCGCTGCGCGACCTTTTGCACCGATCTCTGTGCCGAAGCGACGCGGCGCGGCATTCCCGTGATCGTCGACGTCGATCGCGCGATGTCGCTACGGGAGGGCCTGCTGACGGCATCGTCGCATCTGATTTTCTCCAGCGAGCCGTTGCAGGAGACGGCCGGCGTCACCGATGACGGTGAAGCGCTCAAGAAGATCGCGAAACTGACCCCCTCGTTCCTCGCGGGCACGCGCGGCGCACAGGGTACGATCTGGCTCGACGAGCAGCAGAATTTGCAACAAACCCCGGCTTTCCCCGTGCACACCGTGGATACGCTGGGCGCGGGTGACGTGTTCCACGGTGCATTTGCGCTGGCGATCACCGAAAATCAGGATTTGCGGGCAGCGCTCCGGTTCGCCTCCGCGGCTGCCGCCCTGAAATGCACCCGGTTCGGCGGGGCCTTCGCCGCCCCGCAACGCACTGAAGTTGAGGCGCTTTTAAGCCAGAGGCGGTCACCGGCCGAATAGGCTTGCCGCAAAGCTAGGCTTGTCTTAGAAGAATTTTCTCTATATGAGGACATAAATCCTCTTTATTGGAAGAAAGTTCTTTCAGACATGACCGACCTTGCCGTTCACGCCCCCGATGTCAACCGCCGGCTCGACGCCATCGACCGCAAAATCCTCACCGTGCTGCAACAGGACGCCTCGCTCTCGGTCGCCGAGATCGGCGACCGCGTCGGTCTTTCGTCGACGCCTTGCTGGAAGCGAATCCAGCGGCTGGAAGCCGACGGCGTCATTCTGCGCCGGGTGGCGCTCGTCGACCAGAACAAGATCGGACTCGGCATCACCGTGTTCGTTTCGGTCGAAAGCGCCGATCATTCTGAAGCCTGGTTGCAAAAATTCGCGGAAGCCGTCTCCGCGATGCCCGAGGTCATGGAATTTTACCGAATGGCAGGCGATGTCGATTACATGCTGCGCGTGGTGGCGACGGACATGCAAAGCTATGACGTCTTCTACAAGAAGCTGATCGGGGCGGTTCCGCTGAAGAATGTGACGTCGCGCTTTGCGATGGAAAAAATCAAGTCGGTGACTGCGCTTCCGGTGCCGGCGAACTAACGCTTCCAGCTAATAACGGCCGCGACGGGCAACGCGAACGCCAAGGCTTGTCAGGCCAGCCAATGGCAGCGAAGAATTCCCCGGATTTGGGATATCGCTCAAATCGTTTCGACTCATTTCTTCTTTAGAGCGAAAACTTTATCAAAACAACTTGATGTTTACCAGCGATTAGCATCGTCACGGTATTTGCTTCGCGATGGAGCGTGGGAAAACCATTCCAACGACCCGATGGCCTGGCTGGCTGAACGCTGCTGCGTTGTTGATCGCAAGCTGGATTGGGATTGCAGCGCTATCGTTGCAGGTCAGACCAGATGCTGAAGTCGTCGCTGCGGCTTTCCCGCCGTGGTGGAGCACCCAGCAAGTGTTTCTTGCTGCCGCGTCCGCCAACGCCGCCATTATCAGGGAGACCGCTCTTGCGGGCCTTCTGGTCGTGCGGCCGAACGACAAGGACGGGCTGACGCAACTGCGCAAAGCCGGCGCCTGGCTAATCATGGACCCACAGGCGGTCGCCGCCTGCATTACGAAGTAGACACCCGTTTTACGACGTCCACTTGGGGATCGGGAATGACCATCGAAAACGATGATCTTGCAGACTTGCGCGAAACCACTAGCAAGATATTGCTCGCCGTGCTCTGCCTGCATATTCTGATCGCCGTGAGCATTGGCTTGATACGGGGCGCTCCTTGGCTTGTGCCGGCCGCCTTCATGCTCACGATGGCCGTGGCCGCGATGGTATCGTGGCGGGCGTCCGGGAATGGACTCTCGACCCGACTGGTCTTTGCCGTGGCCCTGATGGGTGACGTGTCAATGCTTGTCTTTCAGCTCGCGGGACATGCCTGGCAGATCGATATGCACATGTATTTCTTCGCGGCACTGGCCTGCCTTGTCGCCTATTGCGACTATCGGCCAATCGTCGCCGGCACGATCGCGGTCGCATTGCATCATCTGACGCTGAATTTCATCATCCCGGCAGCGGTCTATCCCGACGGCGCCGATCTCGGCCGTGTCGTTTTCCACGCCCTCGTTCTGCTCGTCGAGGCCAGCGTATTGATCTGGCTCGCGCACACGCTCTCCCATCTGTTCCATACCGCGGTACAGAAAACGGCAGAGGCGGAAGCCGCAGGCGCGGCCGAAGCTCGTGCCAACCAGTATCGCGCCGAAGCCGAACAGGCCAAGCGAGACCACGATGCCGCAAGGCGCGAACTCGCGGCCGGCTTCGAGCGCAAGATCGGCGGTATCGTTCAGGCCGTTGCGATGGCAGCCGGTGAGATGCAGAGCCTGTCGTCGTCGATGAGCAGCAACAACGCTGAGACTTCGCGGCAGACCGCCACCGTCGCTGCCGCATCGACGCAGGCCTCGGCCAATGTCGAAACAGTCGCGTCAGCCACCGAAGAGCTCACAGCGTCGATCGGCGAAATCGCCAAGCGGGTAACCCGCTCCGCCGAAATCGCCGCCAAGGCGGCCGACGAAGCCCGCCGCACCAATTCCGTGGTCGAAGGGTTGGCCAGCGGCACGCAGAAGATCGGTGAAGTCGTGACGCTCATTCAAAACATCGCCAGCCAGACCAACTTGCTGGCCTTGAACGCCACTATTGAGGCGGCGCGCGCTGGCGAGCATGGCAGGGGATTCGCGGTCGTCGCGAGCGAGGTCAAGGCATTGGCCAATCAAACGGCAAAGGCGACGGAAGAGATTTCCGCGCAGGTCCAAAGCATCCAGACCGCCACCGGCGAGGCCGTCGGCGCCATCCAGGTCATCGGCGGCACCATCGCCGAGATCGACAATATTTCCAGCGAAATCGCAGCCGCCGTTGATCAGCAGGGCGCGGCGACCCGGGAAATTGCCGGCAACGTGCAGCTGGCATCGAACAGCACGCAGGATGTCAACAAGAGCATCCTGCGCGTCAGCCGGGCTTCTGATGAAGCCGATAAGGCGACTTCGCGGTTGCTCGATGCCGCGAACGGCCTGTCGTCGCAGTCGGAACGGCTGAAAGCCGAGGTCGACCACTTCCTCGGATCGATGAAAGTCGCGTAATAACAGGTCGCGTCGAAACGTTCGCTGTTTGCTGTCATCCCCCGCGCAAGCGGGTGATCCAGTATTCCAGAGTCCTCAGGGCGAAATCGAGAAGTCTCGGCGTACTGGATACCCCGCATGCGCGGGGTATAACGGTGGTGATTGCGCGGCGTCGAAGCCGGGCTTCAAATCTTCTGATTATACTCGCCGACTTCGCCGTGGGTGCGTAGCACTGAGTCCATTGCCTCGAACATATCGCGCATGCGTTGTTCCGAGACCGGGCTTTCGACCACCACCACAAGCTCGGGCTTGTTGGAGGAAGCGCGCACCAGCCCCCAGCTGCCGTCCTCGACCGTGACCCGCACGCCATTGACGGTGACGAGATCGCGGATCGCCTGACCGGCGACTTTCTCGCCGCGCTTTTGCAGCCCCTCGAAATGCTTCACTACCTGATCGACGACGCCGTACTTGGTCTCGTCGGCGCAATGCGGCGACATGGTCGGCGATGACCAGGTCTTCGGCAGGTCGTTCTTCAGATCGGCCATCGACTTTCCCGGCGCGCGATCGAGCATTTCACAGACTGCGATTGCCGACAGCAACCCATCGTCGTAGCCACGGCCGAACGGTTTGTTGAAAAAGAAATGGCCAGACTTTTCGAAGCCTGCAAGCGCACCGAGTTCATGGGTCCGGCGCTTCATATAGGAATGGCCGGTTTTCCAATAGACGGTCTTCGCGCCCTGCTTTTGCAGCACGGGATCGGTGACAAAAAGTCCGGTCGATTTCACGTCGACGACGAACTGCGCGTCCTTGTGAATCGCCGACATATCGCGCGCCAGCATGACACCGACCTTGTCGGCAAAAATCTCTTCCCCGGTATTGTCGACGACGCCGCAACGATCGCCATCGCCATCGAAGCCGAGGCCGACATCGGCCTTGTGCTCGATCACCGCATCGCGGATCGCGTGCAGCATTTCCATATCTTCGGGATTCGGATTGTATTTGGGAAACGTATAGTCGAGTTCGGTATCGAGCGGCACCACCTCGCAACCGATGGCTTCCATCACCTGCGGTGCGAACGCGCCCGCCGTGCCGTTGCCGCAGGCCACCACGACCTTGAGTTTGCGTTTGAGTTTGGAGCGCTTGGTCAGATCGGCGATGTAGCGCGCCGGAAAATTCTCGTGAAACTCATACGATCCGCTGGCCTTGTTCTTGAAGTCGGCATTGAGCACGATATCCTTCAGGCGGCTCATCTCGTCGGGGCCGAAAGTGAGCGGCCGGTTGGCGCCCATCTTGACGCCGGTCCAGCCATTGTCGTTATGCGAGGCCGTCACCATCGCCACACAGGGCACGTCGAGTTCGAACTGCGCGAAATAGGCCATCGGCGTCATCGCAAGCCCGATGTCGTGCACCCGGCAGCCCGCGGCTTGCAGGCCCGAGATCAGCGCGTATTTGATCGAGGCCGAATAGCCGCGAAAATCGTGCCCCGTCACGACCTCCTGCTTGACGCCGAGTTCGGCGATCAGCGCACCCAGCCCCATGCCGAGTGCCTGGATGCCCATCAGGTTGATTTCCTTGCCGAACAGCCAGCGCGCGTCATATTCGCGAAAGCCGGTCGCCTTCACCATCGGCTCTGACTCGAACGCGTAGGTATTGGGAACCAGCAGGGGTTTTGGTTTGGGAAACATTCAATGGCCTTTGTTGACGGTCAACAATCAGGCCGAAGCCATACCGAAAGCGCGGGCCCAACGGAAGGCTGAAAGGGCCGTTCCCGCCCGGTTAATTGCGACAAATTCGGGAGAAGCTTAAGACGCAGCCGCGGTAATGATTACTGCTCCAGCACCATCTTGCCGTTGGCGTATTCGAAGCGCCTCAACTTCGTCAGAAACGACTGGCCAAGCAGATTTTCCGACAACGCCTCGTCCGGCAACACCATCGCGTCGACATCGCGCACAATCAGTCCGCCGAGTTCGACCATGGCTAATCTTGTCGCCGCCGCCTTCACCGTGCCGTTCGCGGTCGTCACCGTTGCCCGATAGTCGTTGCGCGCCGGGCGCAAACCAAACCGCGCCGCCGAGCTTTCGTTCAAGGCGATGACCGAAGCGCCGGTATCGACCATGAAGGCAATGCGCTGGCCCTCGATCCTTCCCTCGGCCACGAAATGGCCGCGGGCATCGTGGGGGATGCTGAGGCTGCGAACACCGGTGTCAGCCGTCGTGTCGGGCGTCACGGCCAATTTTGCAGACGGGGCCGCGGAAGCAGGCCGCGGCGTCATCTTGTCCGCCATCTGCGCCATGAAGGTGCCGAGCCCGATCATGATCGCCGCGAAGATCATAATGTTACGCATTACGCCACTCTCGATCGCATGGTCACCGCGCGGACCCACTCCATCACGGTCACAACGAAACTTCGACCGGCGGTACGCCACACGGACGGCAATTTTGGCGAAAAGGATGAGCGAAGGGTTAACAAATGCATCACAAGCGGCATGCAATGGCGTAGCGCGTCACGACCTCTTCGTTCACGTCCCCTTTAAGTTCCCTTTTAAGTTCCTTTGGGTTTGACGCGGCGGGTCGGCATCGCGCTCGCCGGATCTTCTGGCCAGGGGTGGCGGGGGTAACGTCCGCGCAAATCGGAGCGTACGCCCGCATAGCTGCCGCGCCAGAAGCCGGGCAGGTCGCGCGTCACCTGGACCGGGCGATGCGCCGGCGACAGCAACTCCAGCACCAGCGGGATCGCGCCCCTGGCAATCGAGGGATGGGTGGTCAACCCGAATAACTCCTGCAGGCGTACGGCGATGGTCGGTCCCTGCTCGGCTTCGTAGTCGATCGCCAACTGCGTCCCCGTCGGCGCTTCAAAATGCGTCGGCGCTTCCCGATCGAGCCGCGAACGCAAGGCCCATGGCAAACTGGCCTGCAACGCGTCCGACAAATCGCCGGCGGAGAAAGCCTTCAACGACGTCTTGTCCAGCAGGGCTGGCACCAGCCATGTTCCGCGCTCGGCTGCGAGCGCATCGTCCGACAAATCCGGCCATGGATTTTCGGAAAGATTACCTTCAGCGGCGCGCAAAAACATCACGCGATCGCGCCACTGCTTGATCGGCTTCGACCACGGCAATTGATCGAGGCCCACCGCAATCAGACCATCGGCGAAGACCCGCGCGGTCTGTTCCGACGTTTCGATTGCCAGTGGCGTCTCCGACAACGTAATCGCGTGCAGGGTCTTCTTGCGCCGCGCCCGCAACGCCATCGCACCACGGTCGAAGGAGATCTCATCCGCGGTTTCAATCTCGTCGGCGAACTGCGCTTCGATCTCGGCTTGCGTGATTGGCGCGGCCAGCAAGATGCGGCCCTGCATGGCCGTCCCGGTGAGCTCGGCGACCGCGATATACGGCACCCGCGACAGCGCGGCGGTTTGCTCGAGCGCGGCGCCGCGCCCATTCGCCAGCACAAAACTGCCATTGCCACGGTTCTTCGCGACGCGGTCGGGAAACGCGAGCGCCAGCATGATGCCGGTCGAAGGCGACTCGTCGCCACGTGTCACGACAGCTTTATTATCTGCCGCCACCTGGGCCGCCCAGCGCTGCGCTTGCCCGCGTGCAGCCTCGGCGCGTTGCGAGCGATCCCTGCGAAAGCCGTCCAACCGGACATCGAGATCGACGTGATCGCCGCCAAGCCCGCGCTCGGTCAGAACAGCCGCGATATCGGCAGCAGCGCGGCCTGCGCCCAGACGATGCGAGTCGACGATCATCCGCGCCAACCGCGGCGGCAACGCCAGCGCCCGCAGGCTTCGGCCTTCATCGGTGATCCGCCCGTCTGTGTCGAGCGCGCCGAGTTCGCGCAACAACTCGCGCGCTTCTTTCAACGCCGGCGCGGGAGGGGGATCGAGGAAAGCAAGACTCGAGGGATCGTTGACGCCCCATTGCGCGAGGTCCAGCACCAAAGACGACAGGTCCGCGCTCAGGATTTCCGGCTGCGTATAGGCTGCAAGCGAAGCGGTCTGCGGTTCGTCCCACAGCCGGTAACACACCCCTGGCTCCGTGCGCCCGGCGCGGCCGCGGCGCTGATCGACCGCCGCGCGCGAGGCCCGCACGGTCTCAAGCCGCGTCAATCCGATATCCGGCTCGTAGCGCGGCACCCGCGCAAGCCCGCAATCGACCACGATCCGTACACCCTCGATGGTCAGCGAGGTCTCGGCGATCGAAGTCGCGAGCACGACCTTGCGATGGCCTTTTGGCGTCGGCGCAATGGCGCGGTCCTGCACGGCGGCATCGAGCGCGCCGAACAGCGGCACGATTTCGATCGAAGCATCGTGGATGCGCTCGGCAAGAAGATTTTGCGTGCGACGGATTTCCGCCGCGCCCGGCAGAAAGGCCAAAACCGAACCGGGATCGGCGCGCAGCGCCATGGCGATGGCATCCGCCATCTGCCGCTCGACCGGCGCGTCGGCCTTTCGGCCGAGATAGCGCGTCTCGACGGGAAAGGCGCGGCCTTCGCTGGCGACGACCGGGGCCTCGCCGAGCAGTTTGGCGACCCGCGCCCCGTCGAGCGTGGCTGACATCACGAGGATACGCAGATCTTCGCGCAAGCCGGTTTGCGCATCGCGCGCCAGCGCTAGCCCAAGATCTGCGTCGAGCGAGCGTTCGTGAAATTCGTCGAACAATACCGCGGCCACGCCGTTTAATTCCGGATCGTCGAGAATCTGACGGGAAAAAATCCCCTCGGTGACGACTTCGATTCGGGTAGCCCGCGAGACCTTTGAGCCGAAGCGGACGCGGTAGCCGACGGTTTCGCCAACCCTCTCACCAAGCGTATGCGCCATGCGCTCGGCACTGGCCCGCGCCGCGATCCGCCGCGGCTCCAGCACGACGATCTTCTTACCCCTCACCCAGGACGCATCAAGCAGCGCCAGCGGCACCCGCGTCGTTTTGCCGGCGCCGGGCGGCGCGACCAGCACCGCGGCGTTGTTGCCGTCCAGCGTGCGCGCCAGATCGTCCAGCACGGCATCGATGGGAAGCGGTGTGTCGAAACTGCGGGGCAAATTTCACCAACTCGTCATGCCCGGCGTCATGCCGGGCATCCACGTCTTTACTCGCCGAAAGAAAACAAGACGTGGATGGCCGGGCATAGGCGAGCGCAAGCGACGCTGTTCTTCGAACAGCTATGCCCGGCCATGACGAAATTATCAACGGTAGCGGTTACACCCGCTCAGGCGGCCGGCCGACGCTTTCGTAGATAAAGCCGTGCGTCGCCATGTCCTCAGGCCGATAGACGTTGCGCAGGTCAACCACGACCGGATGGGCCAACTCGCTCTTGAGGCGTTCGAGATCGAGCGCGCGGTATTGCGCCCACTCGGTCACGACCACCATCGCGTCCGCGCCGCGCGCACAGAGATAGGGGTCGTCGCAATATTCGATGTCTGGCAGTTCGCGCCGCGCCGCTTCCATGCCGACCGGATCGTGCGCACGGACTTTTGCGCCCATGTCGAGCAACCCCGTCACCAGCGGAATCGAGGGTGCTTCGCGCATGTCGTCGGTGTCCGGCTTGAAGGTGAGGCCGAGCACGGCAATCGTCTTGCCGCGGAGGCTGCCACCAACGGCGCTGGATACCTTGCGCGCCATCGCACGCTTGCGGTTATCGTTGACCGCCAGCACGGCTTCCACGATACGCAAATTCACGTCGTGATCGAGCGCGATTTTCACCAACGCCCTGGTGTCCTTCGGAAAGCACGAACCACCGAAGCCGGGCCCTGCGTGCAGGAACTTGGATCCGATGCGGTTGTCGAGGCCGATGCCGCGCGCAACCTCCTGCACGTTGGCACCGACCTTTTCGGAGAGATCAGCCATCTCGTTGATGAAGGTGATCTTGGTGGCGAGAAAGGCGTTGGCAGCGTATTTGATCAGCTCCGCCGTGCGCCGGGCCGTGAACATCAGCGGCCCCTGGTTGAGCGACAACGGGCGGTAGATATCGCCGAGCACCTTGCGGGCGCGCTCGTCCGACGTGCCGATCACGATCCGGTCCGGAAACTTGAAATCGCGGATCGCGGCGCCCTCGCGCAGGAATTCCGGATTGGAAGCGACCGCGACGTCTGCTGAAGGATTGGTTTCGTGAATAATGCGCTCAACGTCGTCGCCGGTACCGACCGGAACGGTCGACTTGGTGACCACGACGGTGAACCCCTTCAGCGCGAGCGCGATCTCACGCGCGGCCGCATGAACGTAGCTCAGGTCGGCGTGACCGTCGCCGCGCCGCGACGGGGTGCCGACCGCGATGAACACCGCGTCGGCTTCGGCCACGGGGCCCGTGAGGTCGGTCGTGAAGTTCAGCCGGCCGGCCTTTGCATTGCTGGCGACGAGTTCATCGAGCCCCGGCTCGAAGATGGGAATTTTCGCCACGATGAAGGGCGGCGATCTTGCTTTCATCCTTGTCCACGCAGGTGACTTGATGTCCGAAATCGGCAAAGCAGGCGCCTGACACCAGCCCCACATAGCCCGTGCCGATCATGGCGATATGCATTTGGAAACCTGTCGAGAATGGTTAACGGGACGATTCGTGGGCACGTCTTAGAGCATTTTGACACAAACAGAAAACTGAAGGCCATTATAACAATGGCATGTCATTTGCGTGAATAAAGGAGAATGAAACGGATACGCCCGATGATGCAACAAAGCCGCACCGGAAAGGGACTGCGATGACATCAGACGGCACATCCGCCGTTGCCGGCTCGGGCCGGGTCGACTGGGTGGACACCGCCAAGGGCATCTGCATCATCATGGTGGTGATGATGCATTCCGTGCTGGGTGTGGAATTGGCCGCCGGCGAGAGCGGCTTCATGCACCCGCTGGTCATCTTCGCCAAACCGTTCCGGATGCCGGATTTCTTCCTGATCTCCGGCCTGTTCCTGGCCCTCGTCATCGATCGCGACTGGCGCACCTACCTCGACCGCAAGGTGGTGCATTTCGCCTATTTCTACGTGCTCTGGGTGACCATTCAGTTCGGCTTCAAGGCGCCCGGCTTTGCCGCCGAATCGAGTTGGGCCCATGCCGGATATCTTTATCTGGAATCCTTCATCGAGCCGTTCGGCACGCTGTGGTTCATCTATCTGCTGCCGATCTTCTTCGTCATCACAAAGGCGACGCGACGCCTGCCGCCGCCTCTGATCTGGGGCCTCGCGGCGATCCTCGAGATGACCCACTTCTCGACCGGCTGGACCGCGATCGACGAATTCGGCGCGCGCTTTGTGTATTTCTATACCGGCTATCTGTTGGCCGACCGGGTGTTCGCGCTGTCTGACCGCGCGCGGAGGGAACCGGGCCTTGCGCTTGCGGCGCTGGCGATCTGGGCGATTGTCAACGCGGCCCTCGTGAAAGTCGGTGTCAGCGAATGGCCCGTGATTTCGCTGATGCTGGGATTGGCCGGCGCCTGCGCCGTCGTCACCGTCGCCACCCTGCTGGCGCGCGCGAAATGGCTCGACTTCATCCGCTTCTGCGGCGAGCATTCGATTGTCATCTACCTCGCTTTCTTCCTGCCAATGGCGGCGACGCGGACGCTTCTTCTGCACACCGGCATCATCCACGACGTCGGCCTGATGTCGCTGGCCGTCACGCTGGCGGCGCTGTTCGGCGCATTGGCGATCTGGCAATTGGCGCTGAAGGTCGGGGCCAACTTCCTGTTCAAGCGCCCCGATGCGTTCTGGATCGCGCCGAAGAAAGCCGGCGCAACCCTTCAGGCAGCGGAATAGCCTGCACCAAGGCGGTCGCGATAATATGGCTTGGCTCCATCACGCCAATCCCGAGCGTTCGGATGCGGTTACTACGAGGCCCCCTCGATCTTCACGCCATCCTTCATCCGCGCAAGCTTCTCGCGAAAGCCTTCCGCATCGCCGAAATCCGCAAAGCCCTGGTAGTGGGGATGTGGGCCAAGCACCCGGCGGGCGTGCTTGATCGGGCACCAGTAGATTTCGGTCCGCGAAGCTACCTCGCGCATGAACGCGATCGCGCCATTGGCATAGGAGCAATAGGCGCAGTTGATCTTCTCGATGATGTTGAGGTAGGCCAGATGATGACGGTCGAACACAAGGTAGTCGCGGCGGCGCACTTTCGGAATCTTGTAGACCGGAAAGCAGATCGCCTGATACGTCATGATCCAGATGTCGAGTAGCGCGATCGGGATGATCAGCGAATAGATCACCGGCGAAACCAGTATTATCAACGGATTGGCGTCGATCAGATACCTGGCGGCCCGCGTCTTTAGCTCGCGATGGATTCGCAGCAGTTCCTTCTCGAAAACGATCCTGCGACTTTCGATACTGAAACGCAGTTCTTCCCGTCGTTTTGCGAGTTCGGCCTCAATCTCGGCCTCGACCGATCGCAGCTTTTCCGTCAACGCGTCGAGGGCTGCGGTCATGTCACGTCCTTTCGGCTTAACCTGTCGCCCGAAGGGGCCACGGAACGGCCGCCGGCGCAACCTATTCCGGCACCTTTTGGCCGGTACCCTTGGGCCCGGCAAAAATCCCGGCACAACATGCGCCCGAGGGTGTCAATCGCCGGAAAAATCCTTAAGTTTCGGCCATGCCCAAAACCTCCGAAAAGACCTCTGAAAAGAACTCCCCGAATACGGCCCCCAAGCCCGTTGCCGCCAAGGCCCTCAAGAAGGGCGACCATGTGTTCCTGGTCGACGGTTCCTCCTACATTTTCCGCGCCTATCACGCGCTGCCGCCGCTCAATCGCAAATCCGACGGCTTGCAGGTCAACGCCGTACTCGGCTTCTGCAACATGCTCTGGAAGCTGTTGCGCGACATGCCGCCGGACAACCGGCCGACCCATCTCGCGATCATCTTCGACAAATCCGAAGTTACCTTCCGCAACAAGCTTTATCCCGACTACAAGGCGCACCGGCCGCCGGCGCCGGACGATCTCATTCCGCAATTTTCCTTGATCCGCGATGCCGTGCGCGCCTTCGATCTGCCCTGTCTCGAACAGATCGGCTTCGAGGCCGACGACCTGATCGCGACCTATGCGCGGGAGGCCGGCGAACGCGGTGCCACCACCATCATCGTCTCCTCGGACAAGGATTTGATGCAACTCGTCACCGACAAGGTGACGATGTTCGACACCATGAAGGACCGCCGCATCGGGATTCCCGAGGTGATCGAGAAGTTCGGTGTGCCGCCGGAAAAAGTGGTCGAGGTTCAGGCGCTCGCGGGAGACTCTACGGACAACGTGCCCGGGGTGCCCGGCATCGGCATCAAGACCGCAGCACAACTGATCGTCGAATACGGCGATCTCGAAACGCTGTTGAAACGCGCCCGCGAGATCAAGCAGCCGAAGCGGCGCGAGGCCTTGATCGAGAATGCCGAGAAGGCGCGCATCTCGCGGCAACTGGTGCTGCTCGACGACAAGGTCAAACTTGACGTACCGCTCGATGACCTGGCGGTGCAGGAGCCCGACGCGCGCAAGCTGATCGCTTTTTTGAAAGCGATGGAATTCTCCACCCTCACCCGACGCGTCGCCGAATATTCGCACATGGATGCTGCGGATATTGCAGCAAATGCCGGCGTATTCTCACTGCTTCCGTTGGCCGAGAAAGTCGACGAATCCGGCAACGTACCCTCACGCCATCAAGGCGGCGATCTGTTTGCCGACCAGACGCCCTCGCCAAAGGGCCGGGCGGGTGGTGCAAGCAAGCCGGGCGCGCGCGACGACAAGGCGTCGAGCCTCAAGGGCACGCCGCAGGCGCTGGCGGCAGCGTGTGCCGAGGAAGCCCGCAACACGCCGGTCGATCGCAAGAAATATCGAACCATTCGCAACGTTGCCGAGTTGGAGACCTGGATCGCGAAGGCGCGCGACGCGGGCCAATTCGCATTTGAGGCCAAGGCAAGCTCGGAAGACCCGATGCAGGCCGAGGTCTGCGGCATTGCGCTTGCGCTCAAGCCCAACGATGCCTGCTACGTTCCGCTCGGCCACAAACAAGCCGGTGACGGCAGCGGACTTTTCGCCGCCGGTCTTGCGCCCGACCAGATCAAGGCGACGGACGCGCTCGCAGCGTTGCGGCCGCTCTTGGAATCCGCGGGCATTCTCAAGATCGGATTCAACATCAAATTCGGCGCCGTGATGCTGGCACAGGCCGGCATCACGCTTCGCAACACCGACGACGCCCAGCTCATGAGTTATGCGCTCGACGCCGGCCGCAATTCGCATGGGCTCGATTCGCTTTCGGAAACCTGGCTCGGCCACGCCACCATCACCCACGGCGAACTGATCGGCAGCGGCAAAGGCAAGCTCAGCTTCGATCAGGTCGCGATCGACAGAGCGAGCGAATATTCGGCCGAAGATGCCGATGTGATCCTGAGGCTGTGGCGGCTGCTCAAGCCGCGCCTGGTCGCCGAACGTATGACGACGGTCTACGAGATGCTGGAGCGCCCGCTGGTGGCCGTGCTGGCGCGGATGGAACGGCGGGGCATCTCGATTGATAGGCAAGTTCTATCGCGCTTGTCAGGCGAATTCGCCCAGACCGCCGCGCGGGTCGAGGCCGAGATCCAGGAGATCGCCGGCGAGCCGGTCAATGTCGGCAGCCCGAAACAGATCGGCGACATTCTGTTTGGCAAGATGGGAATTACCGGCGGCACCAAAACCAAGACCGGCGCGTGGTCGACCTCGGCGCAAATCCTCGACGAACTGGCCGAACAGGGCCACGAATTCCCGAGGAAGATTCTGGAATGGCGGCAGGTCTCGAAACTGAAATCGACCTACACCGACGCGCTGCCGACCTATGTGCACCCGCAGACTCACCGCGTGCACACGACGTACGCGCTGGCTGCCACCACCACCGGGCGGTTGTCATCGAACGAACCGAACCTGCAGAATATTCCGGTGCGCACCGAGGAAGGCCGCAAAATCCGCCGCGCCTTTATCGCTTCCCCCGGCCACAAACTGGTGTCGGCTGACTATTCGCAGATCGAATTGCGGCTACTGGCCGAGATCGCCGACATTCCCGTGCTCAAGCAGGCGTTCCGCGACGGGCTCGACATTCACGCCATGACGGCGTCGGAAATGTTCGGCGTTCCCGTCAAGGACATGCCGGGCGAAGTCCGCCGCCGCGCCAAAGCGATCAACTTCGGCATCATCTACGGCATTTCGGCGTTTGGCTTGGCCAACCAGCTCGGCATCGCCCGCGAGGAAGCTTCGGCCTATATCAAGAAATATTTCGAGCGCTTTCCGGGCATCCGCGCCTACATGGACGCAACGCGCGATTTCTGCCGCGGTCATGGTTACGTCGAGACGCTGTTTGGACGGAAATGCCACTACCCCGATATCAAGGCGTCCAACGCCTCGGTCCGCGCTTTCAACGAGCGCGCGGCGATCAATGCGCGGCTCCAGGGCACAGCGGCCGACATCATCCGCCGCGCCATGATCCGCATGGAAGAGGCGCTGACCGAGAAGAAGCTGTCGGCGCAAATGCTGCTGCAGGTTCACGACGAACTGATTTTTGAGGTGCCTGACGAACAAGTGGCGGCGACACTGCCGGTGGTGCAGCACGTCATGCAGGACGCCCCGTTCCCGGCGGTCGTGCTCTCGGTACCGCTGCATGTCGACGCGCGCGCCGCGAACAATTGGGACGAGGCGCATTAAAGACTATTCCAAAGAAAAGAAGCGCGGTGGCCACCCACCGCGCTTCTAAACTTGTGTTATCTGCGTCGCCTTTTATTCCGCCGCGAGCTTGACCTCAGGCGCGGCGGCGCGAACGTCGGCATCGACCTTGGCTTCGAATTTGGCAAAATTCTTCTGGAACATGCCAACCAATGCCCGCGCGGTCTTGTCGAACTCGGCCTTGTCCTTCCAGGTGTTCACGGGATCGAGGATTTCGCTCGGAACACCCGGTAGCGCGGTCGGCACTTCAAACCCGAAATACTTGTCGGTGCGGAACTCGACATTGCGCAAGGAGCCATCGAGCGCCGCAGTGAGCAGCGCACGCGTCACCTTGATCGGCATCCGCGAGCCGGTGCCGAATTTGCCGCCGGTCCACCCCGTGTTGACCAGCCAGCAATCGACGTTGTGTTTGGCGATCAGCTCACGCAGCATGTTGCCGTAAACCGACGGATCGAGCGGCAGGAACGGCGAACCGAAGCAGGTCGAAAACTCCGGCTGCGGCTCGTTGCCGAGACCACGCTCCGTGCCCGCGACCTTGGCGGTATAGCCGGACAGGAAGTGATACATCGCCTGCGCGGGCGAGAGTTTCGCGATCGGCGGCAGCACGCCGAAGGCATCGGCCGCCAGCATCACCACGTTCTTCGGGTGACCGGCGCGGCCGGTGCGCGAAGCATTGGGGATGAAATCCAGGGGATAAGCAGATCGCGTATTTTCGGTCTTCGAGCCGTCGTCGAAATCCGGCACCCGCGTAAATTCATCAAGCACGACGTTTTCAAGCACCGCACCGAAGCGCTTGCTGGCGGCATAAATCTCGGGCTCGGCCTCTTCCGACAGCTTGATGCATTTGGCGTAGCAGCCACCTTCGAAATTGAAGATGCCGTCGGTGCCCCAGCCGTGCTCATCGTCACCGATCAGCGTGCGCTTGGGATCGGCCGAGAGCGTGGTTTTTCCCGTGCCTGAGAGGCCGAAGAAAATTGCGCTGTCGCCTGCGGGGCCGACATTGGCCGAGCAATGCATCGGCATCACGCCGCGTGCGGGCAAATAGTAATTAAGCGTCGTGAAAACGCTCTTTTTCATCTCGCCGGCATAATAAGACCCGCCGATCAGGACGATCTTGCGGGCAAAATCGATTGCAACGACGTTCTCGGATTTGCAGCCGTGACGTTTCGGATCGGCGCGGAAGCTCGGCAGGTCGATGATGGTGAGTTCAGGCGCGAAGGCTGCGAGTTCCGATTGCTCGGGGCGGATCAGCAGCGTGCGGATAAACAGCGAATGCCAGGCGAGTTCGGTGAAGACGCGGGTCTTGATCCGGAAGGTGGGATCGGCGCCGCCGTAGAGGTCCTGCGCAAACAGCGTCATGCCTTCGGCGTGTTTCAGAAAGTCTGCATAGAGCGTCTCGAACTGCTCGGCCGTGATCGACTGGTTGCCGGCCCACCACATGTTCTTGTCGGTGGTGGCATCGCGAACCGTGAACTTGTCCTTCGGGCTGCGGCCGGTGAAATCACCGGTGTCCGCGCACAACGCACCATCGGCCGAAAGTACCGCTTCGCCTGCCGACAGCGAATGCTGGTAAAGCTGCGAAGCACCCAGGTTCCAGTGCACGCCTTTCAGATTTTTCAAGCCGAATTTGTCGGCACCGAAGGCGCCGTTGCGCTTACCCGTCTCTTGCACGAAAAAACTCCTCCTCGAATCCGCGTATCTCGATCGCGCGAACCGCGCACGGCGCGTCCTTCACGGTTAAGACCGTCAAATATAACCGCCCGGCCGGGCCCCGGCGATTTATTATTGATGAACGCCGGGCTTGCCAAGCCGATCCCATCAATTTGGTTTATGCGAAAAGGGTTGCATGCTGCAGCGCGAAGCGGCTTACGGTTGGGCCCTCGCCTGTTCCGCCAGGCGAACCAGCGCCTTGCGTAACTCGCCGGGCCCCGTAACCCGTTCCGGAAAGTCGAGCCGCAGGGCCTTGTTTCCGGCTTGCAGGTCGATCCCATCCGGATCAATCCCGCTGCACCGCCAGTCGCCCGCCGCCGCCCCCAAAAGACGGGTGGCATAGAGCCCGAGCGCTTCCTGATGGTCGGTGTTCATGTGCTCAATGGCACTTTGTTCAGCTTCCAGAAGCGCGCCGGCATCTGAGACTTCCGTCAAGAATTGCGCCGGCTTGAGGTCTACAATCCGTCCGAATCCCGCCACCAGATGGGTTCCCGTGAGGTGAATCCGGAAAAAGGAAAAGTCCTTGAAGTCGACAAAAACTTCCGCGCTCGGATGGGCGTTGAGATAACGGCGGCGCGCGATTTCCCGTTCCGAGCCGATTTCTTCGGCATGGCCCGAGAGCATGATTCGCGATTCCTCCAGCGGATCGCCTTCGACCCGCTCGTCCAGCATCAGCGAAACCCTGGCATCCGCCAGCAGGTTTTTGGTATGAACGGCAAGGCGGGAAATCAGCAGGATCGGTGAGCCGTCAGAAGCGCTTGCGACATTCACCAACGAGCAATAGGGATCGGCGCTCCCCACCATCAACGTCGCCAGCGCCCCCTGGCGGCTGCGGCGCAGAAGCGATCTGACAGCCTTGGCGGGTTCGAAATCCGGGGTCAATTGCATCGATTATTTCCTTGCATCCTATTGCAATTCAGACCTTTTTTCGGGTAAACGGACGTCCATATGGGTCGGGCGCCTAAAGTTTGGGGGACGCCCTCGTGGAACTCGGTCACACTTCAGCCCAGCTTGCATTGCTCGTAGACCGCGTTCGAAGCCCAGTTATGCGGCGCACCACCGATTAGCCGCCGTTTCAGCAACGTTAGTGCGAAAGCAGGCTCATGCCCACAATTGCCTTGGTCGATGACGACCGTAACATTCTCACATCCGTCTCGATTGCGCTCGAAGCTGAGGGCTACCGCATCATGACCTATACGGACGGTGCGTCGGCGCTTGACGGCTTTCGGACCAGCCCGCCGGACCTTGCCATCCTCGACATCAAGATGCCGCGCATGGACGGTATGGAGACGCTGAGACGGCTGCGGCAAAAATCCGATCTGCCAGTGATCTTCCTGACCTCCAAGGACGAGGAAATCGACGAATTATTCGGCCTCAAAATGGGCGCCGACGATTTCATCCGCAAGCCGTTCTCGCAGCGGCTTCTGGTCGAACGCGTCAAGGCCGTGTTGCGCCGGTCGGCCCCGAAAGATCCGACCGCCGTGCCGAAGGAAACCGACGCCAAGGCGCTCGATCGCGGCCTCCTGCGCATGGATCCGGAGCGCCACACCTGCACCTGGAAAAACGAGCCGGTCACCCTGACCGTGACGGAATTTCTGATTCTTCAGGCGCTCGCCACCCGGCCCGGCGTCGTCAAGAGCCGTAATGCGCTGATGGATGCCGCCTATGACGACCAGGTCTATGTCGACGATCGCACCATCGACAGCCACATCAAGCGGCTACGCAAGAAATTCAAGGTCGTGGACGACGAATTCGAGATGATCGAAACCCTGTACGGGGTCGGATACCGCTTCAAGGAAGCCTGAGCGACGGACGCGTCATACGCGGTTTGCCGACTGACGCCGCCCATGACCTAGGTTAGTATGGCTTGAGGTAGTATGCGAACGCGATAGGCATCGCGGACAGCTTTTTGAAACAACCGCCGGTTTTGGCCATTGCTTGATCGAACGCAGCCTGATGCCAGTCTGACCGCCGACGACACTGTCGTCATGGATACCCTTGCCGCGGAAAGCCCGGCCCTGCGGTCATGGCGACCGCTCGACTGGCTACAGCGGGCCGGGCAGTTCGTCTTTGCCTTAAGCTTCTCCAGCCTCACGCGGCGCATCGTTTCGCTCAACATCGCCGGTCTGCTCGCGCTGGTGGCGAGCATTCTCTATCTCTCGCAGTTTCGCGCCGGCCTGATCGACGCCCGCGCGCAAAGCTTGCTGGTGCAGGCCGAGATCATCGCGGGCGCGATCGCCGCGTCAGCCACCGGCGAGACCAATATCACCACGATTGACCCGGAGCACTTGCAGGATTTGAAGACGGGCGAAACCGCGCAGGATGAATTTTCAGGCCTGAACTTTTCGATCAATCCGGAGCAAGTGGCGCCGGCGCTGCGCCGGTTGATTTCGCCCACTAAAACTCGCGCCCGCATCTACGAACGCGATGGCTCGCTCATTCTGGACAGCCGCAGCCTGTATGGCCGGGGCGACGTGCTGCGCTTCGAGTTGCAGCCGCCTTCCCTGGAAAAGCCCGGGGTTGCGGAACGCACGATGATCGCGATCCGGACCTGGCTCAATCGCGGCGATCTGCCGCTTTATACCGAACTCGGCTCTGAAAACGGCAACGGTTATCAGGAGGTCGCGCAATCGCTGAACGGCCAGAAGAGCAGCATGGTACGCGTCAACGACCGCGGCGAGGTCATCGTTTCGGTCGCCGTTCCCGTGCAGCGTTTCCGCGCGATTCACGGCTCGTTGATGCTTTCGACCCAGGGCGACGATATCGACCAGATGGTCACCGCCGAACGGCTCGCGATCCTGAAGGTCGGCGGCGTCGCCTCCATCGTCATGATCGTGTTGTCGCTCGCGCTGGCCAGCACGATCGCGGGACCCGTGCGCCGGCTGGCCGACAGCGCCGAACGGGTCCGCCGCCGTATCCGCACCCGCGTCGAGATTCCTGACTTCACCGGCCGCCGCGACGAAATCGGCCATCTCTCCGGCGCGCTGCGCGACATGACCGGCGCACTTTATAACCGCATCGAGGCGATTGAGATGTTCGCCGCCGACGTCGCCCACGAATTGAAAAACCCGCTGACTTCGCTGCGTTCGGCGGTCGAGACCCTGCCGCTCGCCCGCAACGAAAACAGCCGTGCCCGGCTACTCGCCGTGATCGAGCATGACGTCAAACGCCTCGACCGGCTGATCTCGGACATTTCCGACGCGAGCCGGCTTGATGCCGAGTTGCAGCGCCAGGACATGGCGCCGGTCGATCTCCGCCGCCTTCTCACGGCATTGGCTTCCGTCGCCAACGAGACCCGGCGCGGCAACAATATCGGCGTCGAGCTGCGCTTCGAGGGCCGGGGTCCGCTCGACACCTTCTCGATGCCGGGCCACGATTCAAGGCTCGGACAGGTCGTTTCCAACTTGCTGTCGAACGCCCAGTCGTTCTCCGAGGCCGGCGGCAAGGTACGGATCACCTGCCGGCGGATGCGTTCGAACATCGAAATCACCGTCGATGACGACGGTCCGGGCATTCGCGAGGATGCGCTCTCCCGGATCTTCGAGCGCTTCTACACCGATCGGCCGCATCAGGGCTTTGGGCAGAATTCGGGCCTTGGCCTGTCGATCTCCAAACAGATCGTGGAAGCCCATGGCGGAACGATCTGGGCCGAGAATCGCGCCGGCCCCGCTGGCGCCAACGGCGACGCAACGGTGGCCGGGGCCCGCTTTGTGGTCCGGCTCCCCGCTTTATGACCGGTGAGGCCAGCATCCACGCCTCCGCCGTGCGGGTGGGGGATCGCGCCGTTCTTATTCGCGGACCGTCCGGTTCCGGCAAGTCGCGGCTGGTATTTGACCTCATTCTGGCTGGCCGCGCCGGTGTGATTGCTCCCGCTATCCTGGTGGGCGATGACCGCGTCCACGTCTGGCCGCATGGCGGTGATCTGATGGTGCGTCCGGCGCCCGCCCTGGCCGGCCTGATCGAAATTCGCGGTCTTGGAATCCGCCGCTGCGATTATGCCCCCGAGGCTTCGGTGGGACTACTCGTGGACCTCGACGCGCCCGACGCCGAACGGTTGCCGCCCCTGGATTCCCTGCAAGCGCGGATAGAAGGTATTTTAATACCAAGAATCCCCGTCAAGCAGGGGTTTTCCGGGCTCCCGCTGGTCATCGCCGCCCTTACAATGACCGCGAATTCATCTTCAGCGGATTGCTCGAAGGAATTTGGTAACCATATCAGTCCCACTATCGCGACCGAATAGACCGGCGCTCGCTCCCCCTTCTCCTTCACTCATTTTCGGGAGAAATGCGGCGATCCCCTCTTGCATAGGGGCTCTGGATGGTCAAAGTGGCGCGTTCGTGCGGTGCACCAATGGCACCCGCGAGGAGTTTTCGATGATTGGTCTAGTGCTTGTGACCCATGGGCGCCTTGCCGACGAATTCAAGGCGGCGCTTGAACATGTCATGGGTCCGCAAAAACAAATTGAAGCCGTCACGATCGGAGCCGAGGATGATTCCGATCTGTGTCGCAGCGACATTATCGAGGCGGTGAATCGCGTCGACAGCGGCGATGGGGTAGCGATCCTCACCGACATGTTCGGCGGCACGCCTTCAAATCTCGCGATTTCCTGCATGAGCCGTCCGAAGGTGGAAGTGCTCGCGGGCATCAATCTTCCGATGCTGGTCAAGCTTGCCAAGGTCCGTGAGGAGCGAACCCTTCCCGACGCCATTGCCATGGCCCAGGAAGCCGGCCGCAAATATGTGACCATCGCGAGCCGGGTACTCGCCGGCAAATGAGCGACGACGACGCGTCGCCCGAAACTTCCGCCGGACCGGGCATTCCGGAAGGCGCCGTTTCCCGTGAACTGCCGATCATCAACAAACGCGGCCTTCACGCGCGGGCTTCCGCCAAATTCGTACAGATGGTCGAGCGCTTCAACGCCGATATCTGGGTGACGAAGGGCGGAGAGACAGTCGGCGGCACGTCGATCATGGGCCTGATGATGCTGTCCGCGGGCCCGGGTACGTCAATTACTGTCTCCGCAGCCGGACCCGAGGCGCAGGCCGCGCTGGATGCGATCAGCGAACTCGTCGCCGCCAAATTCAACGAAGAAAATATGTAGCGTGTCCGAGGCGCGGTGCATCGTCCGAGGAACGAACTGGTATCGTCGTCGCTTGCGAGAGGCTATTTCGCCGGCGGCACGATATAGATCATCCAGGTCGTCGCTGGCCCCGGATGGCCTTTGAAGAAACGCTGCGTGGTGACGGCGACCTTCTCGGAATCCTTGCCGTTTTTCACCATCCAGGCCTCACACTCGGAAAGCCGGTTGTCGGTGGTGTCGCAGACACCGATGAATCCGAGGCGTTTTGCTTCGTCGAGCGACGTCAGGCCCGACGACCACACTTCGCCCGGCGTCAAAGGCGCCGGATGATCGGGGCTATAGAACGTCATGGGTTCGCCGACCTCCGTCGTCCCGGCGACCACAGACCACGGCGTGAAAAAGCGGTTGTGCCAAACCTGCGTCAGTTCGCGGGCCAACTGCGAACGCGCGCCATAGCTGAAGGCGGAATTGGGATTGTCCGTGATCCCGTGGAGCGCGATCGTGGGCGAGGCGGCGAGCGTCACCAAGGTGAGTACCAGCCAGGTGGCCGCAATCCGGAATAACGCAATCTTCGGCAGGCGCAGTTGCGGAATGGCGACCAGCGCCAAGGGCGTCAGAAAGAACAGCGAGATGCCCCAATCGGTCTTCATATAGACCGAGAAGATCAATCCGCCGAGCGGCGGCCCGACCGCGACCACGATCTGGATGATCCAGACGTTGAGCGCCTGTGGCAGGTTCACGCCCGAATTGACGCCGGGCGACCAGATGCGCGCCAAGGCGGCTGACGGCCGCAGACTTATTCCAACGAGCGCGAGGGCGGCGATCAGCACCGGCAAAGCCAGAAGCCCCAGATTGTGCCCGACGTAACCAAGAACCAGCATCGCGGTCTGGGCGCGTGTGAAATGCCCGTAGACGTCACCGGCATAGGTCAGCGGGACGAAGTCCACCTCCGCCAGCCACATCAAATGCGGGATCATCGCAACGACGGCGACCACAATCGCGACCCAGGGCGCGGGCGAGCGCAGCAGTTTCATCCGATCGGGATGAATCAGCGCGGCAAGCCCGACCGCGCCGACCATGGTCAGCACCCAGTATTTCGTCATCAACGCTAGTGCTGCGGCCAAGCCAAGCCAGAAGCCCGAGAGGACGTTGCGTTTTTCAAACGCTTGCAGATAGGCCAGCACCAAAAGCGGCAGCGTGACGAGTTGCAGGAGGTCCGGGTTGTATTTGAAGCCCTTGAAATTGAAGACCGGATAGATCGCCAGCATCACCACGACAAAAAATGCGCGGCGATAATCCACCACCCGAAGCGCGATCAGCCATGTGATCACGAGGCCGATAGAGACCGTCGTCATCGCCAGCAAATAGGTCGACCAGTCGGTGACCGGAAAAGCCTTGAACCAAAGACCGGCGACCCAGCCCGCCAGCGGCGGATGCTTGCCATAGCCGAGCTGGAACTTCTGGCCCCAGGCAAATGCCTCGGCGACATCCATATGGACGTCCTGCGCTGCCTTGAGATTGATCAGGATCACCGTCCAGAGCAGCGCGTGGATCATGGCAAAGGCAAAGACGAACGCGGAAGCGCCATCGCGGTTGGTCGCGGAGGCCGCTACCCAGGCCGCGAGTCGCCGTAAGCTGAGCCGCTGGAGGGCTCCACGGCGTGGCAAGGTCGCAGACGAAAGCAGTGTCGGGGACATACGCTTCAGTACCGAATGTTAGAATTGGACCACCAGTGGGTAGCGCGTTTTCCGCCACCGTTAAATCAGCTTGACGTGAAGAAGCCCCGTTAAAATACCGCAATATGGTTGCCGCACCGGGATGCGAATGCTATCCCGCGCCCCATGACCTCAGTCCCGATTTCGAACATCCGCAACTTCTCGATTGTTGCGCATATCGACCATGGCAAATCGACGCTCGCCGACCGCCTGATCCAGACCACCGGCGGGTTGCAGGCCCGCGAGATGAAGGAACAGGTGCTCGATTCCATGGACATCGAGCGCGAGCGCGGGATTACGATCAAGGCGCAAACCGTGCGGCTGGCCTACAAGGCCAAGGACGGCCAATCCTACATCCTGAATCTGATCGACACGCCCGGCCACGTCGATTTCGCCTACGAAGTCTCGCGCTCGCTGGCAGCCTGCGAAGGCTCGCTTCTGGTCGTGGATGCGAGCCAGGGCGTCGAGGCCCAGACACTCGCCAATGTCTATCACGCGCTCGACGCCGGCCACGAAATCGTGCCGGTGCTGAACAAGATCGACCTGCCGGCCGCCGAACCCGAACAGGTCAAGCAGCAGATCGAGGACGTCATCGGCATCGACGCGTCCGACGCGGTGATGATCTCAGCCAAGACAGGACTTGGCATCGACGAGGTACTGGAAGCGATCGTACACCGGCTGCCCCCGCCCAAGGGCGACCGCGAGGCGTCGCTGAAGGCGCTTCTGGTCGATAGTTGGTATGACGTCTATCTCGGTGTCGTCGTGCTGGTGCGGATCGTCGATGGCGTCATGAAGAAAGGCCAGCGCGTCCGGATGATGGGGACCGGCGCCGCCTACGACGTCGAGCGGGTCGGCTTCTTCACCCCGAAGATGCAGCAGATCGAGGAACTCGGCCCCGGCGAGATCGGCTTCATCACCGCCGCCATCAAGGAAGTCGCCGATACCCGCGTCGGCGACACCATCACCGACGATCGCAAGCCGGTCACCGAGATGTTGCCGGGTTTCAAACCGGCGATCCCGGTGGTGTTCTGCGGCCTGTTTCCGGTCGACGCCGACGATTTCGAAACCCTGCGCGCGGCGATGGGAAAACTGCGGCTCAACGACGCGAGCTTTTCGTTCGAGATGGAAACCTCCGCCGCGCTCGGCTTCGGCTTCCGCTGCGGTTTCCTCGGGCTGTTGCATCTGGAAATCATCCAGGAGCGGCTGCAACGCGAATTCGATCTGAACCTGATCGCGACCGCGCCGAGCGTGATCTACCGGATGCATTTGACCGACGGGCAGTCGATCGAAATCCATAACCCGATCGACATGCCGGACGTGGTGAAGATCGCCGAGATCCAGGAACCGTGGATCGAGGCAACCATCCTCACGCCCGATGAGTATCTCGGCAGCGTGCTGAAGCTCTGCCAGGACCGCCGCGGTTCACAGAAAGAGCTCACCTACGTCGGCAACCGCGCCATGGTGAAATACGAGTTGCCGCTCAACGAAGTCGTGTTCGATTTCTACGACCGCCTGAAGTCGGTCTCGAAAGGCTATGCCTCGTTCGACTATCACCTCACCGACTACAAGCCGGCCGATCTCGTCAAGATGCAAATCCTGGTCAACAACGAGCCGGTGGACGCGCTCTCGATGCTGGTGCATCGCACCCGCGCCGAGGGCCGCGGCCGCGCCATGGTCGAGAAGATGAAGGAACTGATTCCGCCGCACATGTTCCAGATTCCGATCCAGGCTGCGCTCGGGGGCAAGGTGATCGCGCGCGAAACCGTGCGGGCGCTGCGCAAGGACGTCACCGCCAAATGCTATGGCGGCGACATCACCCGAAAACGCAAGCTCCTGGAGAAGCAGAAGGAAGGCAAGAAGAAGATGCGGCAGTTCGGCAAGGTCGACATTCCGCAGGAAGCCTTCATTGCCGCGCTGAAGGTCGATAGCTGAACCTTAAGCTCTGCGGCCTAAGCTCTTCTCACCCGACAATTCTGCATCGACTTATCTCGCGCGCACCTTGATCCCGGCCGCCAGATAGACCAACATGGCCCTAATTGATCACTCGATAAAGTACAAGGAAACGCCATGAACAAGCCCGAAGTCACGGGCGCCGCCCCTCCCCTCGTCGAACGCGCCAGGGCGCTGGCGCCCCTGATCGCGCAGGAGGCTGATGAAATCGAGCGGACGCGGCGGCTGACGCCGAAAGTGGTTTCGGCGCTGGTCGAAAACGGGCTCTACCGTTCGCTGCTGCCGAAAAGCATCGGCGGGTTCGAAGCGCCGCCTTTGGTTTTTATGGAAATGCTGGAGGAGATCGCCAAGGCAGACGCCTCCACCGCCTGGTGCGTCGGCCAATGCTCGGTCGTCGCCATGACGGCCGCCTATCTCGATGCGGACGTGGCGCATCGGATTTTCGATAAGCCCGACGACATCATGGCCTGGGGCGCGATTGCCCACGACATTCAAGTCGTTCCCGGCGGCTATACGATCAGCGCGCGCTGGGATTTTGCCAGTGGCTCGCGTCAGGCCAACTGGCTCGGGGCCCATGTTCAGGTCCTTGAGGCCGATGGCACGCGGCGAATGAGGTCGAACGGCACCCCCGAAATCCGCACCATCGTATTTCCGGCATCGAGTGCGACGATGCACGACGTCTGGAACGTGGTTGGGTTATGCGGCACCGGCACCGATTCCTATTCGGTCGAGAACCTGTTTATCCCGGAGAACTTTGCCGCATTACGCGACGATTTCTCGGCGCTGCGCGAAAAAGGTCCGCTTTACGGCATCACGACCTACAGCATGTTCGGGCTGGGCTTCGGCGCGGTCGCCCTTGGCGTCGCCCGCGCGACGCTGGATGCGGCGATTGACCTCGCCCGCAAAAAGCATTCCGTCGGCATTGCCGCGATGAAGGATAACAGCGCCGTTCAGGGCCTGATCGGCCGCACCGAGGCCAAGCTGCGTGCCGCGCGGGCCTATCACTACTCTACTGCGACCGCGGCTTGGCAGGAATTGCTCAGCACCGGGAAACTGTCCGAGCAGGGCCGCGCGGCCATTCGTCTTTCCGCGACATGGACCATCCATCAGGCAGCCGAGATCGTCGATACCGCCTATCACATGGCCGGCGCGACCGCCGTGTTCAAGTCCAATCCGTTCGAACGCCGGTTCCGCGACATGCACACCATCGCGCAACAAATCCAGGCCCGCGACAACCACTACGAGGACGTCGGCAAAATGATCCTGACCAACAGCGTGATCCCGCGCGGGCCGACCGTCTAAAACATGATCCGGACCCGAAGGGCCGCGTTAGCGCAAAGCGTGATGCGGCTTTTCGTGGCGGCAAACGCCAGGGGCGTTTGCGCCGAGATCATGCTCAAATAATAAGCTAAAGCGCGATGATGATTCGTCCAAAACCATCGCGCTTTCGGCCGGCAGATTCCGGTTCCAAGCCGCATTTGCGCAGCGCACGTCGCAATTGTGCAATCCAGCGCTTGAAGCCGGCAGGAAAGATGCGCCGAACCTTAAAAGCAATCAGTTATTAAGCACTTTCTGGGAACTTCGGGTTAACCATTGCAAGGCCCCGGCATCCCATGTTCCAGCTCCGATCGATCGCGGCCCGTCTTATTCTCGCGATCTCACTGACTGTTGCGGCGGCCTGCGGAATCCTCGGAACGTTCTCGGTGGTCCAGGAGCGAGCGCTGATGCGGCTCGCACTCGATCAGCAGCTCAAGCTGCAATATAATAGCGTCATTGCCACCATCGACTATGAGGGGCGTGCGGGACTGGCAGTCAGTGCCCTCCTGGCCAATCTGCCTCCGGTGGTGGAGGCGATCGCCAGGGGTGACCGCGCGGCCCTCGAGCCGTTGTTGAAAGCGCCGTCTGAGGCGCTCAAGGCGCAAGGAATCCCGCTGATCAGCTTCCACACGCCGCCGGCGACGGCCTTCTACCGCGCGCACGATCCAAAAAAATTCGGTGAGGATATCTCGGCGCGGCGCAATACCGTGGTCGAATCGAACACGACGGGAAAAGCCATCGTCGGCGTCGAGCCCGGTCGGGACTCGCTGAGCATCTTTGCCATGACACCGGTCATGCGCGACGGAAAGAGCCTTGCCGTCGCCGACATCGGCGTCTCCTTCAACAAGCAGTTCGTCGACAGCGTCAAGCAGCGTTTCGGCGTCGACCTCGCGGTGCATCGCGTCGACGGCAACGCCTTTGCCAATATCGGATCGACCTTCACCGAAAAATCGCTGGCCAGCCAGGAAGAACTGAAGAGCGTCTTTGACGGCACCCCGCTCCGCCGCGACGCCACGCTCGACGGTCATCCGGTCGCGCTCTATCTCGGGCAGATCAAGAACTATGCCGGCCAGCCGGTGGCCGTGATCGAACTGGTCAAGGACACCACCGAGTATGAGGCAGCCTCTGCAAGCTCGCAGCGAACACTGATTTTCGGCACCATCGCGATTCTGATCGTCGCCGCTTTGCTGGCCTTCCTGATTGGCCGCGGCATGTCGCGCCCGTTGACGGCGATTACTGCCGTCATGAACCGTCTTTCCAGCGGCGATACCGAGGTGACGATTCCCGGCGGCGACCGCAAGGACGAACTCGGCACCATGGCCGGCACCGTCGATGTGTTCCGCCGCAACATGATCGAAGCGCGGTTGTTGCGCGAGGAGCAGGAAGCGGCCAAGAAGCAGAGCGAACTTGAAAAGAGCGCGTTGCAGCGGCGCATGGCCGATCGTTTTGAGGCCGACGTCAGGAGCGTGGTCGGAGCGGTAGCGCGCGCGACGGACGAAATGCAGCGCGTCGCCACGGAAATCACCACAAGCGTGAGTGGAACCTCGACGCAGGCGGCGGCAGCGGCAGCCGCTTCCGAAGAAGCCTCGTCCAGCATCAACACGGTCGCGGCCGCGACCGAACAACTCGCCTCCTCTGTCGCGGAGATCGGCCGGCAGGTGACGCATTCCAGCGACGTCGCCGATGCCGCGGTCAGCAAGGCTGCGAAGACCAACGAGATGGTCGAAGCATTGGCCGCCGCTGGAGAAAAAATCGGCAATGTGCTTCGCCTGATCAGCGCCATTGCCAGCCAGACCAATCTCCTGGCGCTGAATGCCACCATCGAGGCGGCGCGCGCCGGAGAAGCAGGAAAAGGCTTCGCGGTCGTGGCCTCCGAGGTCAAGGAGCTCGCCAACCAGACCGCCAAGGCGACCGAAGACATCGCCGGACAAGTCGCCGCGATCCAAGCCTCTACCGAGGAGTGCGTGAGCGCCATCGGAAGCATCAGCGATACCATCCGTGAAATCAGCGCGGTTGCCACCACAATCGCCTCGGCCGTCGAGCAGCAGGGAACTGCGACACGCGAGATCGCGCAAAGCGTCCAGCGGGTCGCCGCCGGCACCAGCGAGGTCGCCGTCAACGTGGCTGGCGCCAGCCACGCCGCCGATCAGTCGCGCTCGCTCGCCAACACAGTCCTCTCGGCGTCCGGCGAACTCGGCCAGCACGCCTCCGCATTGTCAAAGAGCGTCGATACCTTCCTGGCCGGCCTGCGCGAAGCCGCCTAGAGCCCACCCGCCAGAAAACCGTTGTAGCTGGCGCGCGATCCGCGGTACGCTGAATTCGAGCTGCGATTTAAGTGGATTGCGATGCCTGGCTCCTCAAGAACTGGCCGCTCAAGAAAGAGCGCGACAAAAGCCCGCTTGAACCATCGCCCGGCTCTCTCCAACCCCAAAGTGGCAGCAGCTTTCAGCAGCTATCCGAAACGGCTGCAAACGAAACTTCTCGCCCTTCGCCGGCTGATTCTCGATACCGCAAGAACGACGGACGGCGTGGGCGCGCTGGAAGAGACGCTCAAATGGGGACAGGTGAGCTACGTCACCAGCGAAAGCAAAAGCGGCAGCACCATCCGGATCGATCGGCTGAAATCCGAGCCCGACACGTACGCGCTCTACTTTCACTGCCAGACCAATCTGGTCGAGACTTTCCGGGAGCTTTATCCGGACCTCGTCTATGGCGGCAATCGGTCTATCCTGCTGGACACGACTGAAGCATTGCCGAAAGACGCGCTACGCCATTGCGTGGCACTGGCGCTGACCTACCATCTCGGCAAAAACAGGGGCAAGCGAGACCGGTCGTGAAGCGGATAGTCCCTTCAGGCAACGCGTACCTTGATAGGTGAGGCGTCTTCCGGAGCCACGGTCTTGGCAAGGTGCCGCGGAGCTTTCAGCAATCCGGCGACCTCGGCATTGGGCCGCGCCCCGCTGAACAGAAAACCCTGACCCTCGTGGCAGCCTTGCTCGCGCAAATAACCGAGTTCGGCTTCGGTCTCGACGCCCTCGGCAGTGATGGTCACGCCGAGGCCGGCGCCGAGGCTGATGATCGCGCGTACAATGGCCTGCCCCTCGCGATTGCCGGCAAGGTCGCGCACAAATGACTGGTCGATCTTGATCTTGTCGAACGGAAAGCTTCTCAGGTAACTCAGGCTGGAATAGCCGGTGCCGAAGTCGTCCATCGAGATACGCACACCGAGCGCACGCAGCGCGTGCAGCGTGGCCAGTACTTCGCCGCTCTTTTCCAAAAGCAGAGTCTCGGTGATTTCGAGCTCGAGACGCCTCGCCGGCAGACCGGACTTGTTCAAGGCATCCATCACCACCGAAAGCAGATTACCGACGCGGAATTGCAAGGGCGAGAGGTTGACCGCCACCCGAATGTCGTCCGGCCAATGTGCGGCGTCAGCGCAGGCGCGACGCAGCATCAAACCGCCGAGGCCGGCGATCAGACCGGTCTCTTCCGCTACCGGAATGAACTCGGCTGGCGAAATCATGCCGCGATCCGGGTGCGGCCAGCGCACCAGCGCCTCGAATCCGGTGATGCGTCCGCTCGCGAGATCGATGAGCGGCTGGTAATGCGGGCGCAGTACCTCATCCTGTATCGCCGCGCGCAGGTCGAGCTCGATCTTACGGCGCTTCTGGGCACGGGCATCCATCTCGGATTCGAAGAACGCGAAGGTGCCGCGCGCTTCGCTCTTTGCCCGGGACAATGCCATCGTCGCGTGCTTCAGAAGCCGGTCGGATTCTTCGCCATCCCCGGGCGCCATCGCAATGCCGACCGTGGCGGCCGTCACGATGCAGTGGCCGTCGAGCAGAAACGGATCGGCGATCGCCTCCAGCAGGCGCCGCGCCAGCAGCCCCGCATCTTCCGGCCGCGTCATGCCGTTCTGGACAATGGCGAACTCATCCGAATTCAAGCGAGCAATCACGTCTTCATCGCGCAGGATCGATCGCAGGCGCTTGGCGACCGCGCGCAGCAGCTTGTCGCCGGCGCCATGGCCGAGCGTGTCATTGACAGCCTTGAAATTGTCGAGGCCAAGGATCAGAACCGCGACCTTGTCCGTGCTGCGCCGCGCATGCGGCAGCATCTCGTCCATGCGTTGACGAAGCAGGCTGCGGTTCGGCAACCCTGTGAGGCTGTCGTGCTGAGCCATGAAGACCATCCTGGCTTCGGCCAGGGTGCGCTCGGTGATATCTATCAACGCCAGTAGAACGGCGGACTGACCGGCGTAAACAAGGCGGCGTGCGTAGATGGCCACATCGATCAGCGAGCCGTCCGCCCTGACATGTTTCCAGGTACGGGACGTCAGTTCGTCGCTGCTGAGGGTGCCGGCCCACGGCGGATCGGTTTCGAAGGCCTGCACGTTACGAATGGTGAGCTTTTCGAACGCGGCGCGGTCGAACCCATAATGTTTGACCGCGGCATCATTGACCCCAATGATGCGCTCGCCCTCGAGCGCACATATGATCATGGGGACGGGATTGCTGTCGAACAGCAGGCGAAACGAGGCCTCGCGCTCCTTCAATTCGGTGATGTCCACCCGTAGGCCGATAATGCCGCCGTCCCCCGTCAGGCGCTCCTCGATCAGAACGCAGCGGCCGTCAGCTAGGACTTGTTCATGACGTTCGCCCGGCCGGTACATCTTGGCGATCCGATCGGAAATCCATTCTTCTTCCCGGCCGATCGCCTCGGGATAGTCGCCACGTTCAACACCGATGCGAATCGTATCCTGCAACCGCGCGCCTGGCTGGAAGAGGTCCGCGCTTCGGCTGTAGATTTCCGAATATTTCTTGTTCCAGAGAATGTATCGACCTTCCGGGTCGAGAAAAACGATGCCCTGGGGCAGGATGTCGATGGCTTCCCGCAACCGCTCGTGCGATTTGCGCGCCTCCACGATGGCTGCCTCGGCCTCAGCGCGCATGCGCGCGACATCATCGGCACCTTTACGCTTTGTTAGCTTTTGTTTTGGCTTCGACCGGATTCTCGGCATTGATACGCCCGTTCGCATTCTGCGTTTTTGATGGCCTGCGATACGACGAAGTGTCTGAAAAAATGGTATTAGCGTGCCACGCAAACCACATCCGGGATCGGCGATGGGTCGCGAAGATTTTAGCGGAGCTGCCCGCTTATGAGGCGAATACGAGTGTCCGTGTGAATTATGGTGTGCATAATCTCGGCAGCAGCAAACAGCTAAGGCAGATTCTCGGTCATTGTGCGCCGAAGATACAAAGCTGAGCCCGATGGAGGCGTCAGACCACGATACGCTCGCGAGTTTCAGCAAAATTCGGCATGGTTATCGAAGGATTAATACGAGGCGCGCTTCGTGTTGCTGTCCGGCCGGCAATCCACATTCCGGCGCGCCTACAGGGTAAATCCGATGAAACTTTCGATCGCTTTCCTCCTGCTCCTCGCTCTTCCATCGGCTGCGCTGGCCCAGGATAAAGGCAGCGTCGATCCAAAACCCTTGGCGCCGCTCACCAATCCGAACGACCCCAAGCTCGCTGCCAAGGAGCTGTTCGGACGCAAGCACTTGCCCGCCGCGATGCCGACACAGGTGATCGGCTTCTATTCCAAGGGATGCATCGCCGGTGCGCAGCCTTTGCCGATCAATGGGCCGACCTGGCAGGTGATGCGGCTGTCGCGTAACCGCAATTGGGCGCATCCGGAGATCGTTGCGTTGCTGGAGCGCCTGTCGGCGAAGGTGCACAAGGACGCCGGCTGGCCGGGCATTCTGGTCGGTGACATGTCGCAGCCACGCGGCGGCCCAATGTTCACCGGCCACGCCAGCCATCAGATCGGCCTCGATGCCGATGTCTGGCTGACGCCGATGCCGGACCGCACCCTGTCGCGCAACGAACGCGAAGAGATGTCTGCCGTGATGATGGTGCGATCCGACCGGCTCGACATCGATCCGAACACATGGACGCCACAGCATCTGACTGTCATCCGCGACGCCGCGCAGGAGCCGAACGTCCAGCGCATCTTCGTCAATGCAGCCATCAAGAAGGCGCTATGCCGCGAAGCCAGGGGCGATCGAAGCTGGCTCGCCAAGATCCGGCCGATGTACGGCCACGACTATCATTTTCACATTCGCATCAAATGCCCGGCAGGCAGCACCACATGCGAGACCCAACCCGAACCCACGGAGGGCGAAGCCTGCAGCGCAGCCGATCTCGCTTACTGGTTCAAGGATGAGGTGATCCATCCCAAGCCGTCGCCGGAACCGGACAAGCCAAAGCCGGGGCTGACGCTGGCGCAACTGCCTTCCGATTGCCGGAAGGTTCTGGCCGCACCGGACGCCAAGCAGTAACATTTGCGTCCTGAACCTATCGCCCGCGGCTTGAATGCGCTAAGGTTTTTCAGCCGCCGATGCCGTAAGCATAGCGGCTTAACCGGGACGACAATCCCATCCTCTGTTTCATCAGAAGACCGTCATGCCCGCGGCGGATCGAGCGCGGCCCGACAGTGTGGAGACCATCATGCGCATCAGTGCACGCAACCAGATCAAAGGCACCGTTCTTGAAGTCAAAAAAGGTGCGACCACCTCTCATGTCCGGGTCGATATCGGCAGCGGACAGGTTATCACCTCGTCGATCACCAATGAGGCGGTCGATGAACTTGGCATCAAGGCCAAGGGTCATGTGACCGTGGTGGTGAAGGCTTCCGACGTCATGATTGCGGTGGATTGATGCGTAAATCCCTCTTCGTTGCCCTCACCTTGCTTGCGGCCGCCCCCGCGATGGCCGCCGAAGAGCCGAGCGGTTGCGACAAGTTCAAATGGAATATCGATCATGCGCGCGCTCTTCTGACCGCGCCGGATCGCACGAAACTCAATTCCGGCAGCGAACTGGCCGCGTTGCCGGCAACCGCGGTGACGATTGCCCTGGTCGCGCCGGCCGACGCCAAACTGCCGACGCCTCCGGAGCGCGCGCCGAAAGACGGCACCTTTGCCGGCTTCGCGAAATTCTCAGGTGTGCCCAAGGCCGGCAGTTACACGATCAGCTTGTCGGCTGGCGCATGGATCGATTTGGTGCAGGACGGTCATTTTCTGAAGCCGACGGCGTTTAGCGGCGCCACGGATTGCGAAGGCATTCGCAAAACCGTGAAGCTCGACCTTTCGACAACTTCTTTCGTGCTTCAGATCAGCGGCGCCAGGGAGAATTCGCTCTCGATCGCGATCCAGCCGTCGGAATGAACGGCCTGCCCGTCAACCGGCGGCATTTGGACACTTTACCCGAACCATCAGCCTGTTATGGTTTTTCCAAGCGATGCTCTCGCCGGCCGTAAGCCGGCGGGGTCAGCGGAACGGCGCTTTCGCATTGTCGCATCTCACGACTAACCAAGGCTCGATTTTGCGCGCCGCCTGGCGGCGTCGCGTTCGGGCCCGGAGCGCTGCCATGAATCGGCTTCTCAAGATTCTTTTCGCCCTCGCGATCGCTGGCGGTCTTTCCTCACCGCCTGTGTCGGCTGAGGAAAAGGGCCTGACTGTATTTGCCGCGGCTTCGATGAAGAACGCGCTCGATGATATCGACGCCGCCTATACCGCCAAGACCGGCGTCAAGGTCGTTGCGAGCTATGCGGCCAGCTCCGTGCTGGCCAAACAAATCGACCAGGGCGCGCCGGCCGATATTTTCCTGTCCGCCGATACCGACTGGATGGACTACGCCATAAAACAAAAAACCATCAACACCGAAACGCGGACGAACCTGCTCGGCAACAGCATCGTCCTGATCGCGCCGAAGGACTCGTCTATCGACAAGGTGACGATCGCGCCCGGCTTCGATCTGGCGAAACTCGCCGGCCAGGGGCGGATCGCTACCGGCGACGTGAATTCGGTCCCGGTCGGAAAATACGCCAAGGCCGCGCTGGAGAAGCTCGGCGCGTGGGAAGCGGCCGCGCCGAAGTTCGCCATGGCCGAAAGCGTGCGCGCGGCGCTGACGCTGGTGGCGCGTGGTGAGGCCGTGCTCGGCATTGTCTATGCCACCGATGCCAAGGTCGAACCTGAAGTGAAAATCGTAGGCACTTTCCCCGCCGACTCCCATCCCCCGATCATCTATCCGGTCGCGGCGACCACTTCCGCTGGTGCAAGCGCGGCCGCTTATCTCGCCTTTTTGCATTCTTCAGCAGCCAAGACCATTTTTGAAAAATACGGGTTCACCTTCCTGATCCGCCGTTCCTCCTGATCGCATTTTATCCGCGTGCTCGACATCTCACCCACGGAATGGACCGCGATCCTGCTTTCGCTGCGGGTCGCAATCGTGGCGACGCTGGTGGCAACGCCGCTCGCCGTCGCGGTGGCGTGGCTGTTGGCGCGCCGTGAATTCTGGGGCAAGTCGCTGCTCGACGCGGCCATCCACCTGCCTCTGGTGCTACCGCCTGTCGTCACCGGCTATCTCCTGCTTCTCACCTTCGGTCGCCGCGGCGTGGTGGGCGCGTGGCTTGCCGATCATCTTGGTCTCGTCTTCGCGTTTCGCTGGACTGGAGCAGCGCTCGCCTGTGGAATCATGTCGTTCCCGTTGCTGGTGCGGCCGATCCGCCTCTCGATCGAGGCCGTGGACCGGCGGCTGGAACAGGCGGCCGCGACGCTCGGCGCGTCCCACTGGCAGGTATTTCTGACGGTGACCCTGCCGCTGGCGCTATCCGGCGTGCTCGCCGGAATGGTGCTGGGATTTGCCAAGGCGCTCGGTGAATTCGGCGCGACTATCACGTTTGTGTCGAATATTCCCGGCGAGACCCAGACCATTGCGTCGGCTATCTATGCGCTGATTCAAACCCCGGACGGCGATGCGGCGGCACTGCGGCTGGTCGTGATATCGGTCGTGATCTCGATGGCGGCGCTCATCGCTTCCGAATGGTTTTCCCGGCGCGCGTTGCTGCGCCTGCATGGGAGTTGACCGTGCTGCGGGTCGATGTCTCAAAGCAACTGGGTGAATTTGCCGTCGAAGCCGCCTTCACGAGCGAGGGCCGCGTCACCGGTCTGTTTGGCGCATCGGGCGCGGGGAAGACGTCGCTGGTCAATATGATCGCAGGCCTGCTGCGGCCCGACCGCGGCGTGATCTCAATTGACGGCGAGACGCTGGATGATACGTCCACGCGGACACACGTCCCCGTTCATCGCCGCCGGATCGGCTATGTCTTTCAGGATGCCCGGCTGTTTCCGCATCTCGATGTACGCAAAAACCTCGACTACGGGCGGCGCATGAACCGCCTTACTGAGGACGCCGTCCTCTGGCGGCGCGTCACCGAACTGCTCGATATCGGCCAATTGCTGGATCGCCGCCCCGGAAGATTATCCGGCGGCGAGGGCCAGCGCGTAGCGCTCGGGCGGGCACTGCTGACACAACCGCGATTGCTGCTCATGGACGAACCGCTAGGGTCGCTCGACGAGGAACGCAAGGAAGAAATCCTGCCTTATCTCGTTCGCCTGCGCGACGAAGCCGGCATTCCGATGGTCTATGTCAGCCACGACGCTTCCGAGATGCGGAAGCTGGCCACGCAAATCGCGATCATCAAGCGCGGACGCGTAACCGCGTTTGGAGGCAGCGAAGTATTGCCGGCAGCACACATGCCCGCTTGACGCCATTCCAGTCGCCTACACTTCGCCGGACGCGCCGCATCTTCCGTTAATGATCTCCGTAAAGGTAAACGCTCGACTATCGTTGACGGACGGCGCGGCGAGCCTATTGAGTTGAGGACATCGCAACCCAAAGGCACAGATCAAAATGTCTCGCGTTTATGCCGCATTGATTGCTTCAGCCCTTTCCCTCACCGCCCTTCCGACCGCAGCTTCCGCCCAGTGCTACGGCTGCTACGCGCCGCCGCAGCCCTGCGGCACCTGCTACCAGCCGCAGGTCGTTCCGCCGCAATACCGCACCGTGCAGGAGACGGTGATGGTTGAGCCCGGTCGCGTGATCGCCCATCGCACCCCCGCGCAGTATCGCACCGTGATGGTGCCGCAGACGGTGATGGTGGCGCCCGAAGGTGTTCAGTATGAGCGCGTCGCGCCGCAATACGCTGTCCGCGAGCGCGTCGAGATGGTTGCCCCTGCCCGCACCTATTATGCGCCGGCCGCACCGCGCTGCGGCTCCTGCGGCTACTGATACCAGTAGACTCGAACTAATCGATGGCGTGGGCCGGATGCGGCCCGCGCCATTTTGTTTTCAGACACCGGCCACCGACGACCAAAGGCTGGCAAGTTTCTGTTTGAGGGAATCAAGCCGCGTCATGACCGGCGCCTCCTCTGGGTCTTCCGGCAGACGAAGACCAATCACGTTCACCCTTCCGCCGCTGATGCTGCGCGCCACCAGAACGATGGTGTCGAGATCGAGCGTCGCGCCTTCCTTCGGCGCATGGTCGAGATGGATGTCGAAATAGTCCGCAAGCGTCAGGGTGGCCTGATCGGCATCGATCTTGACACCATAGACCTCGGCCAGTTCGCCGAGCGTGTGCTCGCCCGACACGGTGAAATCACCCAGCAGGTGTGGATCGGGCGCCGTGCTCGGCGGCATATCGACAAAGAAACGATCGAGCGCCTCGGCCTTCTCGGGCGGCGCGAGCAGGTAGACGTAATCGCCCGGACGAACCGGATCGGCCTCCGCCGGCGAGAGAATATGCTGGTCGCGGATCACCAGCGTCGGCTTCGACCACGAAGGCGTAAGGCCGCGGCGGAAGAACAGGCTTTTTGACCGCACGGGATAGCCGACCAGTTCCTGCTCGAGCTGGCCTGGAAGATCGAGTTCGACCCGGCGAGGGCCGCGATCGGCACGCGGCAACGCGACGTGCAGCCACCGCGCCGCCGCCGCCAGCGTCCACCCCTGCAGCAACAGTGAAATGACGACGATGACGAAGGCTACATCGAAATAAAGATAGGCCTTCGAGATCCCGACCATCATCGGAATCGATGCCAGGAAGATCGCGACCGCGCCGCGCAAACCGGTCCAGGCGATGAAAACCTTCTCGCGCCAGTTGAAGCGAAACGGCGCCAGACAAATAAACACCGCGAGTGGGCGCGCCACCAGCATCAAGACCAGCGCGACGACTACAGCCGGTCCAATACTCACGACGAGACGCTGCGGCGAGGCCAGAAGCCCGAGCAGCACAAACATCACGATCTGCGCCAGCCACGTCGCGGCATCGAGGAACGTCACCAACGCATTATGCGCCCGGGTCGGCCGGTTGCCGATGATGATGCCGGCGAGATAGACGGCCAAAAACCCCGAGGCGTGCGCGATCTGCGTAGCGCCGAATATCACCAGCGCGGCCGTCAGCACGAACGGCGCGTGCAGGCCCTGCGGCAGGGCCACGCGATTGAGCGCCAAGACCACGAGCCGGCCACCGGCTATTCCGGCGACTGCGCCCAGTATTGCTTCGCGTCCGAGTTCCATCGCCACGTGAGCGAACGAGCTTCCGCCGACCGAAATCAGCTCAACCAGCATCAATGTAAGAAACACGGCGAACGGATCGTTGGTGCCGGATTCCGCTTCCAGCGTCGCACCGACGCGCGGACGGAGGCGCAATCCTTGTGCGTGCACCAGCAAAAACACCGCCGCCGCATCGGTCGAAGCGACCACGGCGCCGACCAGCAACGCTTCGGTCCAGTTCAGATCGAGGATATATTTGGCGACCGGTGCGGTGATCAGCGCCGTCAGCAACACGCCGATGGTCGCAAGCACCATCGACGGCGCGAGCACCGCGCGGATATTCTGGAAACGCGTTCGCAAGCCGCCGTCGAACAGGATCAGCGCCAGCGCCACCGACCCCACGAGATAGGTGGTGCGCAGATCGTCGAATTGCAGCTGGCCGGGACCGGAATCACCGGCCATGACGCCGATCAGGAGGAACACCAGCAGCAACGGCGCACCAAAGCGCAGCGCCAGCAGGCTCGACAAAATGCCGGCCATAACAAGCACCGCGCCGAGCAGAATGGCTATGCTGACCGAGTCGAGAGAGGCCATGGGCTCGTTACGTAAATCCCTGCTCCAGCATCCTTATCTTCGTCACACTTCCACGCCAACCCATTTCTGCCGCTGCCCGGTTTGCTGGCACGATCCCGCGCCCAGAAGCACCACAACGATGGCGTTAAAGACAGGGTTATGTGAGAATCCGGCCTGCATTCGAATCGGAATTGCCCTAGGCCATCCGCCGCGAGACGAGACTTTGACGATGGATTTGGACGACATCATCGAATACCTGCGAACGGTGGCGCGCTCCGTCGGCGCTGAAATCTCCTCGCCGTTTTTCTATCTGCAATTCGGCCTGATCCTGGCCGCGGCCGGAATTGCATTCGCCGCCAATAAATCGCTGCAGGCGCGTGTCGATAACGACAAGCTCGCCAAACGATGGCCGCTGCCGCTGCGGCATCTGGCCCATGTGCTGGTGGAAAGCTTCTCGACCGTGGTTTTTGCGGTTCTGGTCATTGCGGCGCGCATCGCGATGTTCCATTCGACCTGGCCGAGCCGCAGTTACATGCTGGTGGTCGCGGCCAAGCTCGCGCTCGCGTGGCTGATCATCCGGCTTGTGACCTCGGTCATCCGCAACGGGTTTCTGGTCAAGTTGATCTCGCTGTCGGCGTGGCTGATCGCGGCGCTGAGCATCATCAATCAGCTCGATCCGGCGGTCGATGCCCTCGATTCAGTTTCGATCGTTCTGGGCGGATTGCGGCTGACGCCGTTGGTTGTGATCAAGCTCGGCCTGCTTCTGATCGCGGCGCTCTGGCTCACCAATGTCGCCAGCAATTTTGCCGAAAGCCGGATCAATCAGTCCTCCGACCTGACGCCGTCGATCCAGGTTCTGCTGGCGAAGATGATCCGGATGGGGTTGCTGATCGTCGCGATCGCAGTCGCGCTCGGCGCCGTCGGCATCAACCTGTCGGCGCTGGCGGTGTTCTCGGGCGCCGCCGGCGTTGGCATCGGTATCGGCCTGCAAAAGATCGTTGCCAACTTCATCAGCGGCATCATCCTTTTGGCGGACAAGTCGGTCAAACCCGGCGACCTCGTCACCATCGGCGACAGCTCGGGGCGCATCAGCGCGATGAAGACACGCTACATTTCGGTGGCCGCCGGCGACGGCCGCGAATTCCTGATCCCGAACGAGGATATGGTGACGCAAAAGGTCACCAACTGGACCTATACCGACAAGAACACACTGGTGAAGGTGAATTTCGGCACCAACTACGACTCCGACCCGCGGCAGGTGTGCAAACTCGCCGCCGAAATCGCGGCCACGGCTCCCCGCGCCATCAAGTCCAGAACGCCCGGCTGCATCCTCACCGAGTTCGCCGAGACCGGCATGAAGTTTTCCCTGACCTTCTGGATTGCCGACCCCGACGGCATGGATAACGTGAAGAGCGACGTCATGCTGGTGCTGTGGGAGACGTTCAAGCGCGAGGGCATCAAGGTGCCTTATCCCGTGCGCGAAATCCGCGTTCTCGGCGGGGCGCTACCGGTCGAGACCACAGTCGATATCCCAAATTGACCGCGGTTCCGGGCCTCGCATGCCCCCGGATCGCTTGCGCTGCGAGCGCCAATCATTAAATTAGGCCGTTCGACCAGCCCTTTAACCAGCCCTCCCCATCGAGACACGACCCACCCATGAGCTATGTTGAAGCCTCCGATACATCCCTGCGCAAGACCGGGCAGATCAAGCTGCATGGCGCGAGTTCCTTTGCCGGCATGCGCAAGGCAGGCGCGCTGGTGGCAAAGTGCCTCGACGAACTGACCGACATCGTCAAGGCCGGCATGCCGACCTCGCAAATCGACGATTTCGTGCGGGAGTTTGCCTTCAGCCATGGCGCCTTTCCGGCGACGCTGATGTATCGCGGATATCGTTACTCGACCTGCACCTCGATCAACCATGTGGTTTGCCATGGCATGCCCGGAGACCGGGCGCTGAAGGAAGGCGATGTCGTCAACATCGACGTCACTTTCATCGTCGACGGCTGGTATGGCGATTCCAGCCGGATGTATGCGATTGCGCCGATCGCACGGAAGGCCGAGCGGCTGATCGAGGTGACCTATGAGGCCATGATGCGCGGCATCGCCGCCGTGAAACCCGGCGCCACCACCGGCGATATCGGCCACGCGATCCAGAGCTTCGTTGAGCCGCAGGGCATGAGCGTGGTGCGCGATTTCTGCGGACACGGACTGGGCCGGCTGTTCCACGACGAGCCGAATATCATTCATGTCGGCCGTCCGGGCGAAGGCGTGCCGCTCAAACCGGGCATGTTCTTCACCATCGAGCCGATGATCAATCTCGGCAAGCCGCATGTGAAGATCCTGTCCGACGGCTGGACTGCGGTGACGCGGGACCGCTCGCTGTCGGCCCAGTTCGAGCACTCGGTCGGCGTAACGGCGACCGGTTTCGAAATTTTCACGCTGTCGGACCGCCATCAAGAGAAGCCGCCGGCGCAAGACTGAGGCTTTGCGCGTCGCGTCAGAGGCGATTAATCCTGCCTCATTCCGTCGCGAGATAGACCAGCGCGAGCATCGGCAACAGGCCGCCGATGCACGCCGCGAAAGTCCAACCGCCATAAGCAAAGGCCCAGGCGCCGACGGCTGAACCCGCCGCACCGGCGAGGAAGAACGTCGTCATATAGAGGCCGTTCAACCGGCTGCGGTGTTCGCCGCCGAGCATGAACAGCGCGCGATAACCTAGCGTGACATTGCCTTGCGTACCGGCATCGACGGCGATCGCCGCGACAACGAACGAGGCCAGCGAGAGGGTCGAGCCCGGTGCGGTCAGCAGCGTCAGCGCAAAGCCGCCCGTCGCCAGCAGCATGGCAAGCGCCGTCGCGGGCTTGGTCCAGCCGTGATCGGCCAAACGGCCAGCAATGGGGGATACGATGGCGCCCCCGACACCGGCGAGCGCAAACAGGGCGATGCCGGTCTGCGATAGATGAAAGGCGGGGCCGGCCAATACCAGCGGCACCGTGGTCCAGAACAGGTTGAACGCCGCGAACAGGCCAGCCTGATAAAGCGCGCGGCGCCGCAACACCGGCGTGGTGCGCGCCAGGTGCACCATTGATGCGAGCAAGGCACCATAGCCGAGACGCGCTAGCGGCTGGCGCACCGGCAATGCAAAGGACAACACCAGCGCCAGCACGACCGTGACGGCGGCGGACAGCGCATAAACCGTGTGCCAGGACGACACCGAAGCGATGAAGCTCGAAATCGGCCGCGCCAGCATGATGCCAAGCATCAAGCCCGTCATGATGTTGCCGATGACCCGTCCCCGGATCTGCTCGGGCGCGAGATGCCCGGCATAGGGCACGAGGACCTGCACGGTGACTGACCCAGCCTGTGTGAAAACTGCCTTCAATGATATGATTCTCCTGCGATTTGGCTGGAGGATTCGATGACGCGCTTTGTCGTTGGCGACGACCGCAGTCAGAGCACGTTGTTTCCCGAGCG
>Ga0116129_1000097_pt1 | contig 65475 bp, 44 predicted proteins | sample June2015DPH_17_2_FD_89732 | JGI IMG/M metagenome (GOLD analysis project Ga0116129, IMG submission 89732) | Peatland microbial communities from SPRUCE experiment site at the Marcell Experimental Forest, Minnesota, USA - June2015DPH_17_10 | ecosystem: Environmental > Terrestrial > Soil > Wetlands... | reverse complement strand
GCGTCGTAATGCTGATTCAGACGGCGAGACGCCGAAGCCCGGCGGAAGTCGACATTTTCGATTTTGAAAACCGCACAGGCCGCCGCGAGCTTGACTATGTGGCCCGAGGAACAACCGCCGAGTTGCTGAGGCGTTTTCGCTCCGTCGAACATGTGTCCGCGGTTGCCATGCACTCGGCTCGTCCGCGTTCGCTTCCCGCGACTAAGGGAAGTCTCGTGCTGAGCGGAACGGTAAAAGGGGAAGGTGCCGGCCCGTTCGTCGTGAATCTCCGCCTCGAAGACGCCGCATCCGGAAAAACCGTATGGGCGTGTAACTTCGGTGAAAAGCAGTTCAAGGGGCTGCTCGAATTGCAGGACGAGATTTCAAAACAAGCGGTCGCGCAGTTGCGCGGCTACCTGAAGTCTCAAAACCCCGTTATGGCGGCGCTACAATTCTTGGAGCCCGCGGCGGGTAAGGCGGCCGAAGGTCCCACGCATTCCGCAGCGGCATTCGATCTGTATTTGCGCGGGAGCAGTCTGCTTCAGGAATCGACCCCGGAAAGTCTGACAGCCGCGAACGGTTTTTTTGAGCGCGCCATCGGCGAGGATCCGCACTTTGCGCTCGCCATGGCGGGTATCACCGAAGCGAATCTCGCGCTTCTCAACTTCGGTCGCGATGTGAATTCGCAGTATTCGAACAAGGCACGGGAATACGCCCTGAAGGCGATAAGTGAAGATCCGTCGCTGCCGGAGGCACATGCGGCCATGGCGGCCGTGCATCAGATCGACTGGAACTGGGCAGCTTCGGAGGCGGAATACGATCGCGCACTTCAACTCAAACCGAAGTTCCCGCGGGCCATCCGGTGGCGTGCGGGTCTGGTACTGCAATTCGAGCGTTTCGACGAAGCAATTGCCGGTTTCGAGGAGGCTTATCGGCAAGACCCGTACGACCGGGCTGCGATCGGCGGCTACAGCATGGGTCTCATTTTTGCGGGAAGACTGCAGGACGCGATCGATTTTCTAACCAGAGAAATCGGAACCCGGGACATGGCGGTTGCACGGGAAAACCTGGTCGTGGCCCTGGGACTGTTGGCGAAAAGAAGCCGCGGACCGCTATCGGATGAGTTGTTTCGCCGCGCTTTTCAAGAGGCCGGCGCGATCGCCGCAATTGAGCGCCGCTCGCCTTCGGGATTGTCACTCTTCTCCAATAACATCAAGTCCTGGCTTTATTCGGCTCAGGGCGATGTGACGAGCGCGGCGCCGTATGTGGAGGAACTAGAACGCGAGGTGGCGGCCGGGCAGACATCACCGGCATTACTTGCGCAAACCTATGTCGCACAGGGACGTTACGATCAGGCCCTTGACGCGTTGACTCAGGCCGTTCTGCAAAGGGACAGCTCTGTGGCGACGATGCGGGCTAATATTCTTTACAGCGAACTTCGGCGGCGGCCTCGATTTGAAGATTTGCTCAGGACCGTGCATTTGAAGTAACGGCAGACGAAACCCACAACAAAGAAAAGGAGAAAAGAAGCATGGAAAGAAAATACGTTCCCCTCACTAAAGACGGTGGACAACAACTGGACGAGGAATGGAAAGAGGCCATTGCGATGAATATCGACGGCTACACCGGCCACCAACAGCAACGGGGCGCGCTTACGATCAAACTGGAGGGCGGACAGAAGGTCAAACTGGGAATCAGGAAAGCCAAGAACGGCGACCTGCTTCTCGATTTCGTCCCTCCTCAGGAGTAACAACGTTGGGACTGCGCGGAGGGAACATCTGTCAATCACTCTGAGAACGCCGGCTGAAAAACTGGCCGAAGCGCAACGGGAACTCGCGGACGGCAATGCGGCCGCCGCCCGCGTTCTGTCCGCTGAATATCTGAAGCGCGCGCCGGAGGACGCCGAAGGACTTCAGATTTCCGGACTGGCAGCTATGCAGCTTGGCGAGTTCGAGGATGCGGCTGCCTTGTTTCAACAATGTGTCAGCGCCGAACCGGATCGCCTTTCGTGGAAGAATCACCTCGCCATGGCTTGGGCAGGGATGGGGAAATGGCGCGATTCGTCGGGTCTATTTTTTGAAGTCATCGAGAGCGACCCCACCAACAACACAGGCATCTACGGATATGCCCGTTCCCTCATCGAATTGGGAGATGCGCATGCTGCCCTGCCCTATGCGCGCAAAGCGCTGCAGCTCTATCCTGACGATCCTACTGTCATGATCACTCTCGGCAGGGCGCTGACAGCCACTGGCGATTATCGCGATGCCGCGGAACTGCTGACGAGAGCATCTGAAATCGATCCCGACAGCGACGAGTCATGGCGGTTTCTCGGACGCCTTTGCGTGACCTGCGGAAAGTATGAGATGGCGAGGACCTGCTGGGAAAACCTGCTGATCTGCGCCCTGGGGGACTCAGAGGCGCTGGCGGGATTGGTTCGAAGTTTTTGGAATTTAGGAGATGTCATCGGGACGTTGGTTCGCGCCAAAGAGGTCATCGATAGCGGGCAGGCAAGTTACGGTTTACATTGCTTCTGGCTGTACATACGCCTTTATGATCCTGCCTTAACAGCTGCGGACCTGAAGCAGGCCTGTGTGACCTTCGCGCGCAAATATGCGACGGCAACCCCGCGACGGACTCACGCCAGAGTGCAGAGTCCCCAGAGGAAACTTCGCATTGGTTACGTGAGCAGCGAATTCAGCCGCGGAGCCGCTTACTACTTTCTCCACCCGCTCATCACAAATCACGACCGGGACGCATTCGATATTTACCTCTACGACTCGCGGGGAACACCTGATGCGTATGCCGAAAGAATTCGCGCGACGGGCCACTGGCGGGACGCTTCGGAGCTTTTTGACGATGCTTTCGTTCGGTGCGTCCGTGACGACGAGATCGATATTCTTGTCGATACTACGGGACTGCTGCCTTACAACCGGTTGCGCGAGTTTGCGAGGCGTCCAGCGCCCGTTTCGGTCACGTACCCAAACTGTCCAATGACGACGGGCGTGGATGCGATCGACTACATTTTCACCGACCGCTGGACATGTTTACCGGGTCAGCAAACGCAATATACGGAACAGGCCGTGTTTCTGCCGTCCGGCTATCTCACCTACACTCTTCCGGATGAAACGCCTGAAATTACTCCTCTGCCCGCGATGGGAAACAAGCACGTCACTTTCGGCATATTTCAGCGTTTTTCCAAAATGAATCCGAAGGTTTGGGATCTTGTTGCCGAAGTTCTGCGCCGCTGCCGTAACTCGCGCTTACTAATCCAGAACAATCACCCGACGATCGACGAACCAGATTCAAGGTCACGAATGTCCGTGACGGAAGAGCTTGTCAGTCGCGATATCGATCCGAAGCGCTTGACGCTGATCGGAGCGCGCCGCCAAAGGGATCGGCTGAAGTTCACAGCGCAGACGGACATCGCGCTCGATACATTTCCTTATCAGGGTCAGACCACGACTTGCGAATCGCTTTGGATGGGCGTTCCGGTAATCGCACGATCGGGATGCCATCATGTGGCGCGCGTCGGCACGGCGGTTCTGGAACGCGTCGGCCTGGGCCGGCTTGCGGCTGATTCCGACGAAGAGTACGTCCGGCGCGCCGTTTCACTCGCCGAGGATCTGCCGGCACTGGAGCGCCTCAGAAGGGGAATGCGCGACAGGCTGCGAGGTTCAACGGTGCTCGACGGCCGCAATCTGGCTCGGGAAGCCGAGGACGGATATCGGCGTATGTGGCAGGCGATGCTTGAGGGCCGCCGCCTGGAACCAGATTTCGGAGGCATTCCGTGAACCAGGGAGGAGGAGCGAGGAAGATTTTCGGAATCGGTCTAAGCAGAACGGCCACCAAAAGCCTGAATTCTGCGCTTGCGAAACTCGGCTATCGCAGTCTGCACTGGCCGCACGATCCCATTACTCAGGACGAACTGATGCGATATTTCGCTGGCAAGAAGCCTTTTGCGCTGACGGTTGCGGAAGAATACGACGCCATAACCGATACGCCCGCCGCGTTGTTATTTCGGGAACTATCGGCCGTTTATCCCGAAAGCCGGTTCATCCTCACGCTGCGCAATCGGTGCGATTGGCTGGACTCGTGCGAATCCTTTTTCTCGGGTCCCAGAACGGGCGATGCTGCCTATGAGGCGTACTGTGACGCAATTCGAATGCGGCTGTACGGCAGAACTTGTTTTAATCGTGGGGACTTTGGACGTTCGTACGATACCCATGTCGAGAGCGTGAGAGGCTGGTTTCGCGCCGTCCCGGCCAAATTGCTGGAGATCGACATTTCCGCGGGAGACGCCTGGGGACGGCTTTGCGAATTCCTGGCTTGTCCGGTACCAGACGCACCGTTCCCCCATGAAAACCGATTCTATTTTCCTCACGGCCGGGAATTCCTGTGAGCAACGCCTTGTTGTTCCTGACGCACATGTGGGCTCCGGAACTTGAAAGGGAATTTAGCGTTCTGTCCTCTATCCCCGGCATCGAGCCGTGGATTTTGACCGACCGCCGAAACCCCGATCTGTCACCGCTCGTTTCGCGCTATCCGCGATGTCATGTCTTTGGCTCGGAATTGCTGGACGACCTTCCCTACTCCACCATCGGGACCGGGAACTTCCGCGGACATGCTCATTTCCCTCTGCTGGATTTCTTCATCGGGCATCGGGGCTTCGAATATTACTGGCTTGTCGAATACGACGTCCGGTACACCGGGCGCTGGGAACAGTTCTTCGCACGATTCGAGGACTGTTCCGCGGACCTGATCACCGAGCACATCAGACGCCACGCGGAAGAACCCGGATGGCTCGCCTGGGAGCCCTTCGGGCATCCCCAACACAAGGTGCCGCTATGCGAGCGGCTGCGGTCTTTCAATGTGATCTATCGAATCTCGAGGCGAGCCCTAACTTTCCTGGACCGCGAGTTGAGGACGGGCTGGTACGGACATCATGAAGTACTGCTGGTGTCGGTGCTTTATCGCAACGGGTTCGCACTTCTTGATCCCGGGGGCGACGGCGAGTTTGTTCCGGAGGGCCGGCGAAATGAGGTCTATTCTTCCGACTCATCGCCTAACGGGTCTTTGATAGGGCCGGGTACAGTGCGCTACCGGCCCTGGAATTGCCGCCCCGGACACTTGCCGAATAAGCTTTACCATCCAGTAAAACCAGCGAGCAATATCGATGGTTTCAGCGAACTTAATGAAACTTTCCTTCGCCCTGAGGAGTGACGATGCCGAATTCGCGTGACGACGACAAGAACCAGTTAACTGCGGTTCGAGAGCTTTTCCTCCAGTCACTACAGAAGCCTCCCGCCTCAGGCCAGACGGCCACCAGGCCTGTGTTTAACAGGACCCACGGTATCGCACACGGCTGGTTCGAGCCGCTACCGGACGCGGATCTGGCGGATCTGAGCGTCGGGGTCTTTGGGCTTGGGCGCCTTTCGGCCTGGGTGCGCTTCTCATCGGACGCGTTCGTGGGGCCTTCGGATCTTCTGAAAAACCCGCTGGGCCTGGCGATCAAGGTATTCGGCGTGCCCGGGCCGAAACTTCTCGGGGATGGCGATACACAGGACTTTATCTTCGGAAACAGCAATGTGTTTTTCGCTAATGACGCGAAAGAAATGTGCGAATTCGCGGTCGCGGAACTGAGCCCGGACCCGGCGGTCGTGCCGGCCTTCAATAAGGCGCATCCGAGACTCGCGCAACTCGTAAAGGCGATGCAGAAGACTGAGTCGGGCGTGCTTTCCACAACCTACTGGAGCGTCCTGCCCTACGCTTTCGGAACCGGCCGATATGTGAAATATAAGCTCGAACCGGAGTTGACGGATCGTCCGACGCCGCCTGACGATCCGAACTACTTGGCAAAGGACCTGGCCTCGAGAATGCGCGCCGGGGATGCGCGTTTCCGGTTTCTGGTTCAATTTCGGACCGACCCCGAGCGGATGCCTCTGGATCAGGCCAGCGTGCCCTGGGACGAATTGGTGAGCCTGCCGGTTCTGATCGGGCATCTTGTGTTGCCCCGTCAGGATGTAGGCGCGCCAGGCCAGCCACAATATGGCGAGAATCTCTCTTTCAATGCCTGGCACTGCCTTAAGGAACACGAGCCACAAGGGAGTATCGCGCAAATCAGGAAAGTAGTCTACGCCGAGAGCGCGAAGTTGCGACGGGACTTCAACGGGGCGCCGGACAATGAGCCGGGTTTGCGGCGCTCCGAAGCACCAACACCGATTGAGGACCATTGCATTGTGTCGGCGGCAATTTTCCCTCCCATCGGCATTGCGAGAGTCGGGAATTCGACCGAGTATTTCCTCGGCCCGGAAGTGCCAAACCCGGCGGCCCGGCCGCCCGGTTACTACCGCGACAACGATGGCGCTCTGAAGCGTCAGGCGGCGAGATTCCGTATCTATGGCGTGAACGCCCTCAATCAGCCGGTGGCCGAACTGAACTCCTCCAACGCGCACATAAGCTGGACAGTCCACCTTGCCAACACGAAGGCCGCATGGTACCAGTTCCAGATGCCGATGGATATTCCCGAGGCGGCATCTGCGCCGCCTTTCCTTTTGCGGAATCCGACAGTCGCGAATCGCGCCGATCTGTGCATCGATCCTGGCTCGCGGACAATCTGCGGCAAAAGTCAGGGAGGCCTGCCGGATTTTGTCTTCGGTTCCGGTAAGTTTATGGGCACGCCGGTTTATCTGGGTGAGCTCAGGACGGATAAGAACGGCAACCTTGCGGTGTTGGGGGGATTCGGCAAATCGGCATCGAGCGATGGGTCCGCTCCCTTCGCTTTTGCCAATAACGAGCGCTGGCATGACGACGTTTCCGATGGCCCCGTGACCGCCCGCGTCACCTGGAATGGAAAGACGCTGTTTGTCGCCGGCGCCTGGGTCGTGGTCGCGCCCCCGGATTACGCGCCGCGGCTGAAGAGCGTCTGCACGATGTGGGACGTCATGCGGGACACGGCAATCGCGGCTGGAATGCTAACGGGGCCCAGGCGGCCCAGTTTTGAGCGAGACATTCGGCCGATTTTCGATAGATTGTCCGGCCTGCAATGGGTGAACGCCGGTTTTGCAGCCGCGTTCGGCTGGCGCGGCCCCCTCAATCTCTCGAGCCCCGAAATGCTGGAGCGCCTCTCCGCCAAGGTCCCGAACGATCGGGAACTACGCAGAATTATTGCCAACAATTTCCGCAATTTCGGGCGAGATGCCGCGGCCCCGCAGCTCTGGCCATGGCTTTACGGCGACACGCCCATGACTTCGTCTCCCCGGAGTTATGCAAGCCTGAGCGGAACTCAGCTCAGGATGCTGGCACAGTGGGCCGATGGCGATTTCGAGGCCGACTACGATCCTCAGGCGCCTCCGGTGCATTGTTTGGCAGGCCTGCCTCCTTCGAGGCAAACCGAGATGCTTACCCGCGCGGCAATGGAGTTCTGCACTGCCGACGCGTTTCATCCGGGCTGTGAAATGAGTTGGCCGATGCGCGCAAAGTCCCTCTATGATTCTCCGTTCAGAATCAAACAGGCCAATTCAACCCAAACCGAGGCGAATTACGGAGCTAACCTTATACCAGGCGCTATCCCCGCGCCATGGCTGCAGGGCCAATATCCGGGCGGATTGACGCGCTGGATGGCGGTACCCTGGCAAACGGATACCGCGAGTTGTGGCGCCGGTCTTCAGGCCAACTACGATCCGTATTTGCCGACATTCTGGCCTTCTCACGTTCCGAATAATGTGCTGACCTATGAAAACTACAAAATCGTTGTCAACAAAAGCCTGCCGATCGCGGAACGACTGGCCGCATTTGCCAGCCGCGCTTCATGGATGCGTGCCGTAGCCAAGGTTGGGACGCTCACAACCATGAAAAACATGATTGCGCATTACGGCGATATGGGAGTCGTCGAGGAGCGGCGCGGTCCGGGAGATCCTGAGTTTCCGGCTGTGATCGGAGTGGAATCGATTCCGACAAAGAAGCACACGGAACTGGAGGCCGATGTTGCCGCGTCTTCTTCGTCGCCTTTTGAAGATGAGTAGACAAGGGCCGTTGTGCAGCGGACTTTGAGAACTGAGGCACTGGTGATTGGGGCGGGACCGGCGGGTTCGGTAGCCGCGCTGAACCTTGCACCGTTTCGCGACGTCACCATCGTGGAACAGGGCGCACTCCCGATCCTGCGGCCTGGCGAATCGTTAGTGCCCGCTTTCCGTCGTCTCATAACGGATATGGGCCTGTTCGAATCCTTTCAGGCTCTGGCATTTCCCGCGTACCACGGCAACGACTCGGTTTGGGGAAACGAGGCAATATGGCATACCAGCTTCGTGGAGGATCCTGACGGTCACGGTTGGCACATCGACCGGCAACGTTTTGAGACCTGGCTGCGGGATATCGTGCAGACGCGCGGTGCGCGCCTGATCTCCTCGGCGAGAGCCTGTGCTGCCGAGCGAAAGAATAGCGCGTTTACGGTTCAGCTAAGAACGAAACGCGAAGAGATTTCAATTACCGCTGACGTCGTCATCGATGCCAGCGGAAGACAGAGCGCCTTTGCCCGAAGTCAGGGAGCATCGAGAAAACGCGATTTTCCATTGGTCTGCCGGGCAGTTTATGGACGATCAGCCCATCGAAGTTACGGAGCCGGGATCAGCTTCATCGAGGCAGTAGAGCACGGCTGGTGGTATACCGCGCCGCTTTTCGGGGAAGGCAGGATTCTTGCATTTCACACGGATGCTGATCTTGCGGCGGCCAGACAAGTGCGAACGGCTTCGCAGTTGCTGGACGAAGCGCAGTCCACCATCCATCTGAAGGAGATACTTGCCGCTGAACGTTTTGTTCCCCAAGGGGCGTGTTCGGGGCACGCTGCGGAGGGTTCAACGCTCGATACATTCAGCGGGCCGGGTTGGCTGGCCGCAGGAGACGCGGCGCTGACCTTAGAGCCGCTTGCGTCTCGAGGAATATTGAACGCTGTATTCATGGGACTCGCGTCGGCTGAAGCCGCGCATTCCTGGCTTGGCGGCGATCGATCTGCCTGCATAAACTACGCTGATCTCATATCCGGAATTCGGAGCGCCTACTGTCACCAGTTGTATGAGGCATATAGCGCGGAAAGACGCTGGCTCAATTCAGTATTTTGGCAGCGGCGCCAGGAGAAATTGGTTTACCCGTGATTCGGCCGCATGGCTGACAATATGAACCCGTCAGTAGGTGCAACCGCCGATACGTAAGGAGTTAGTTTAGCAGCAGGCAAACAGGAAGTCCAAGCTCAAACAGGACGATCCGACAGCCTTTGCACGCGCAAAAAGAGGTTGTCGCCGACCCCTCCAGTTCCCGAGCGTCACCAATATCAAGAGAACGTCCTCCTGCTCGCCTGATGCTTACCAACGGGTCTTGCGCCGGTTGCGTACTACCGTCGATATCATAGCCGTAGCCGTAGACGGGATGTTCAGTCGCGGTATTCAACGCGGCGACGCGAGTCCACCATGGGCCTGAGTACCGGCCGGAAAAGATCACGCGCTATCGATGATGCGGTCCAACACCTCTGCGATGAGTCCGGCGGTATGGTCCCAGTAGTGAGTATGCGCTCCGGGTCCGATACTGAATTCGATCCGCTGGCCCGCCTTGTCAGCCGAAATTCTGTCAGGCTTACCGGCCGGGGGATCCCATTCCTGGTCATGACCGGTGGTAATCGGATCCCAGCGATAGGCAACTTCGCCGCCGCGCCAGAGATAGCGGCCGATATAATCGCCAGTGCGATAAGCATTCACCCATCGTTCGACACCGAGGTGGTTCGGGCGTGGGGCTTCGTCGGTACCAATATCGGGCACAAGACCCGGGGACACCGGACCCCGGGGAATCTCATTCCTCGCCCATCCATATAAGTATGGAAAGCGCACACCATAGAGCTGATACAGCGGACAGCCCATGGAGAAGAGGTAGGTGCGCATGTCCCCGAAGTGTTCCAGCTCCGGATCGTAATTCTGCATCGAGTGTGCCTGTGTCTTCTCGGCGTGGAGGAACCGGAGGAAATCCGCGGTGATCACTGTTCCCTGGCTGTGAGCGATGATCACCATGGCGTCGTATTGGCTCCCATCCGGATCGGAATCGCGCCACGCGGAAATATGGCGCAGAAGAGAAACATAGCGGCCGCATATACGCGCCGTGGGGTTGGATGATCGGGGGTGCTCACGCAGCCAATTGTCGATATCAAGCATGACGCGCAACATCGGGCGCAGTCCGCCGGCCAGATGCTTGAGCCGTCCGGAAAAGCCGAGAATGCCGACCGCCGTTCCGGCCACAATGCTTCCCACGACCGCAATGAGTGTGTCACTTTCGCCAGCGTTGCTGAACATCCCCACCACGAACTTAAAGTTGAAGACAGCGAAGAGCAGAGGCGGGAGCCACATCGTCCAATACAGAACTTCGCCGGCACCCCGTATGAACTTAAAGCCGCAGTCCAGCCAGGACCCCATGGAACTCGATTGCCAGCGGAGTTTGCCCGGCGCTTCCGGACCGGGCGGATTGATTTCAGCCCAGATAGAAGGAAAGAATGCCCACAGAGTGATCGCCAATGCTGCCAGGAGCGCGATGAGATACAGGGGCAGGAAACCGATTCCAGCGGAATTGAGCATGCGATCAGCCCATCCGGAAACGAGAAGCGGACAAGCGGCGTACCGCTTTGCATGAGATTCGATCTCCTTTGTATCGTCCAGATAAAGGCGGATGTACCCTTTCTTCCAGAGGGAGTGGTAGAGCGCGGCGGTTATCGAGCGATAGCGGGCGGGAGAGCATGTATTTCCCTGGCACACATCGTCAGATGTGTCGGGTACCGGTGGCAGATCGTGCCGGTAGACGTAGGCGCAGATATCCTTACTGGGCACATTCTGTTCACCAGGCAGGGCTTTGACGGCCACTTTGAGAATTCCTGCCCAAAGCGAAATGGTCAGGGTGACGAATATTAAGGAAGACAATGCGAGCACCAACTGCGCCGTCCATCGGGTGCTGCGCGCTTTGAAACAATCGGGATTGTCCGCCTCCGTGGGAACGGCTCTGACGGCGAACCAGCCAGCGACGTGCGCCCAGAAATAACCCGCGTAAAAGGCGGCCCAGGACGCGCCCAGGAGCAGGCATGCAAGTTCCAGATAATTGAGGCAGGTTTCGATGGCCGGGTAGCCGTTCGAGCCGCCGAACGGAAGACCTCCGGAGCGCCGAATCAATTCGAGGCCGACCGCAAGAGCTGCTGCGACCAACAAGGCCGCGACTTTGGAGCCTGGCCTTCGTTCATCATACGCTTTCACAATCAGCCAAACGACACCGAGAGCCAGCGCGAACAAGACAGCGCCGGCAATCTCCTCCGTCGTGTCCCTGTCCCACGGGGTTTTCGGTCCCCCGAACCAAATACCCAAAGCAACCAAGAGCGGGAGCGGCAAAACGTAAAGCGCCATCCCGACTTTGGCGAATAGCCTGAGAAGAAGTCCGGAACCGACAATACAAACCAGGGTTGCGAGAGCATCCAGGGCGAGAAATTCGCCCCGCGCCGATAGATGCGACCGCATAGCCGAGAGGACGAGAATGACGGGTACGACCGCGGCTATGAAGAGATTCAACAAGGGGACTGGCCAAGCCAGCGTCGCGGCCGCAAACCACTGTGCCTGGGCGAATCGCCGCCATTTTGTGCCCACATATTTTGTGGAATTGAAATGGATGGCGGCAGCCAGAACGTTGTTCACACTGACACTGCCGAGGTGAAACAGCAGTTGGTATAGTTCGCCGAGAATACGTGTAGCGGCCCCGCCGATCTGAGACAGGTCGGACCAATACATCTCGTAGACATGGACGATTTTTCCCTCGCCGCCAGGCGAGCCTGGTTCTGCCGGAAGCTGCGGCGAACCAGCCGATGTGGGGTCTTGCGCTGGCGGGGAAGGGAGTTGGACGCCGCTTTCACGAAGCTCCGACGCCATCTCGCCTGCACGGTCCGCAGCGGGCGGGTGTGGCGGCCCTCCGCCCTTTGGCGGAGCGGGAACGATACGCCGGCCCTCCAGCCGCAGACAGTCGTAAGTGTCCTCCGGTTTCTCACCCTTGTACTTCATGAGTTGCCCTTTCATGAAGAGGTGATCCAAGCTTTCGGGCTCGTTGTCCGCGTCATGTGCGGCTTTTACGTCGGCCTTACCCTGATAGACGGCTCGCGCAAGCGCGTCCATGGGCCCCCAGGTGTTATCTTCGAGCGCGTGATCGGTCCAATTAAAACCGGCTCTCGCATCGCCAATCTTCACGGGGCGCACGTTGAGGCGCTTTACGACTTCGGTGAACGGCGCATACCGCGGAGAATTGTCCGGCTTATATTCCAGGTTCGAAAGCAGATCGCCGATTTCCCTGGCTGTGGCGAATGGCGCGTGATCCCCCACTCCGTGAACAGCAACCACGGCGATTCTCTTGACCTTTGTCGAAACGGACGACGGCGGGTCTATCGAGCTATTTGTCTCTTCGGACATAAGCATCCCGCTCCTATCTCTCCGGCGGCAGCGCCGAGAATTTGATGGCGCTGCATTGCCCTTCTCTGTCTTTCGCCGCCAGGCATTTCACCATCGCTTTATGGAACGCATAAATCGGGTCGCTATCCGGAAACTGTCGCGGCGAGGCGAGCGCGCGTAAGGAAAAAGTCAAGTGGGAATATGGTTTGTTCTCAGGAAACACCGCCCGATCGGCCCTGAATTGCAGGCCGTAGGCGAGGTCCGCGGCCGTCGGTACAATCAGCGCGCTGACGATGGCGCTTGAAGAATGATAGACCTTGGCGGCGGGCAATGGCACGCTCAGAATGCTCCCCAATAGCGGAATTTCGATAAACGGGGGCACGATGGGAAGCTTGGAGCGTGGGCGTTGCACCATCGCGGTGAACGTAGATACATCGAATAACTTCACCGACTCAACGCGCACACGGGTGGAGACGTTGTGCCGCGCTACGCGCGATTGGAAATCAGTGGAACTCGACCCGCTTTCCGGGTAAAGCGTCGGCGCGGAATCTTCCTGCGCCCACAAGCGCACATCGAGTTCGGCCGACGATGCGCCCGGAAGCGTGTGCGGAATGACGTCGAGTGTCAACTGACGGCCGATCATGGAATGCGTCGCAACGGGTGTGATGGCGGAGAGCGCAGTAGCGATGGCGGTGGCGGTAGTAGCTCCCTTGAAGAGGTTGCCAATGCCCGACAGCGGACTCGGCGAAGCGGCCGCGCCGGACCCTCCCGAAGACGAACTTGAGCCGTCGGGATTAATGGTGATCGTATTGGTGTTGGTGTTGCTGCTACTAGTTGACGCGGCCGCCGCGCCCGTACCGGTGATCGAACTGAGGATAGCGCCCAACGTCTGTGCCTGAGTGCCGTCGAACGAGCTTTGGGTATCGGTATCGACCAGACTCTCGACCCCGCTGATTCCGCGTACCGTCATTAGTCCGTCCGCAATATAGGATTTGTTGTGGCGCCACAATTGGAAGAAATGATTCTGGTTCGGAAGATCGTTCTGGATCTCGTCGAGCAGGGTGCGACTGAGAGCGGCAACGTCCTGGTTGAACGCCACTACCAGAGGATTAAACTGGGCGTTGAGTTCCTGCGCGCTGTGCGGAAGCGAGTAGGGGCCGAGTTCGTTCGGGTACTCCTCGGCAATCTTGTAATTGAAAAGAAAGTCTGCCACTGAGCTGCGGAGTAGACCCACGCTGGTGGCGCTGTACTTATTAGCTTCGGGCGCCATACTGGCTACCATATTGGCCAGATTGTCTTCGGCGAGCGAGTTCAGTTGCTGAAGGGAGAAAGTGGAAAAGGAGTTATCTGGCAAGAAACTCTTGGCCGCCTGAATGGTAAAACAGCTCAAGGGCAGTGTGACGGGCAGCCCGCAGGCTCTTTGCGCGGCCACCGCCGCGCGGTCGAGGACATCGCAACTGGCGACAGTTTTCTTTTGTGCTGCCGTCATCGGTACCACATCGTCGCCGACTACGGCGCCCGCGCCGGTTGGCTTGCTGAGAAACTTAGCCCGCTCTGTTTTGAGGCACGCGTTTGCCTGGCCAGGCGATAGGCCGGCCGGCATGGCGTTTGTGGCCACTAGGCCCTCGCGATTGGGAAGACAATCGCGCCCGTAGACTTCGAACTTCCCCTCCATACATCCGATCGTCTTGAGAACGACTGTGTCGGTATCCTTGGCGGCCATCATGCCTAGCAGAATGCCGGTCAGTGTGGGCTGCAATGGCTGAAAAGCAGCATCGTAGCCGAGACAGTATTGTCCAGGGTCGCATAACCCCCAGTCGTTTCTTTGTTGGGCAGTGATGAGACAGCCGGCGGCACTGTGGTCGGCTTCGCAATCTTCGGTATCGGCAACGAAGGTTCCCGTCAGGTAGTTATGAAAATCCTTATCGAAGAAGGTAGGATCCTTCATTTGCCGGCTCAGGTACGCCCACCCATAATCGATGGCGTGCTGCAGGGCGTCATTATTGGCTTCGACCAGATCGCGGGCCCTTTGCAGGCTCTTGGCCATTTCTTTGCCGTCGGGCGAACTCGCCTGAAAGCTCCACAGATTCATGAGAACCTCGGGGCGAGGCAAATCCAGCAGGGTGAGCAGACGGATGCGCTGTTTCGTGGCTGTGGGATCGGAGTTGTCAGTGAAGACCACGTTATCGTCGACTGAAGTCATGCCCTGTCCAACCGTTCCGGTGGGCCCGGGTCCGGGAGTGGGTGTGGCGGCAGGGGGGGCCGGGGCTGGGGCTGGATTATTGGTGATCGAAATGGTGGTTCCGGGCGTTGCCGTAGCGCTAGAGGCCGGCGCAGAAGAGCTCGCGGCGGGTGTGTTTCCGGTGACCGGCGCGGTGGCGGCGTCCTCGCCCAATGCGGGCGGCGTGGCGGGAGAGGGTGTGCTGAGCAGCGAACCCACTACATCCGCCGCTGATCGGTAGAACATACGTTGCAGCGGCTGAACTTCGCTCGGGCCGAAGCCTGCCTGACGAACGCGTTCCAGCGCAGCCGCGAGATCGTTATCGGGTATAGGGGTGTCGCTGCCGATCCGCACCAGCGTGTCGGTGAGTGCGGTGGCCGTCAGGGGCGCCAAATTCAGCACGGAGGCGGCGACTTTCGCCGTACCTCTGGGAACCGGAACGTCATGCACGAGCAGGGGAACGGGCCTTGCCGCCGAAGCGATGGCAGTTTCCACAATCTGGAGCGCGTCGCCGGAACATTTCGTGTCGCAGGCGATTACAATGTGGGCTCCGTCTTTGGATACAGTCAGCTTTGAAGCAGATTTGCCGAGAGCTGAGTTGACGGCCTGAACGACGTTATCGAAATTGGTAGCCTGTACGCGCCGGAGAGGCGGTTTGCAGGTGTTCTGATCGGTAGGTTGCGGCTCCGTCTGCAGATCGTCGGCTTGGCAGAAAAACGGTAACGCAATGGATAGAACTTGAGAATCGGGAACCGGACCTTGCAGATCAGTCTTCGCGTCTTGATCCTGCTGTGTGCCCGGTGCGGCGCCCAACGCCGCTTGATCTTTGGCGAGCCGGGTTTCAAAATCGGCTATCTCGGCGGCCGAGAGGGGCTTGGACGATTCCACGCGAAGTGTTGTGGGATCGACGCGTTCCACGCTGAGCTTGGCATTGATGACAGGCACTGCCTTAGCGAGAGCTTTCGCTGTCTTCTCGTCGGCGAATGGGTAGTCTTTGAAATAAGCAAATTTCGGCCGCGCGAGAGTGTCGATCCGTTTCTCCAAACCCTTCAAAGCGAGGGCGGAACAGATGCGCTCCCGGCAGAAAATGATGTCTGACCGCTTGTCGGCAGTGGCGTTTAGAGCAAACTGGGTGGTTGGAACGGTTGCCACCCCGGTCGCTGTTGCGGTAGCCGTACCCGTGACGGCTGCAGCGGCGGTGACTATCGCGCCTCCCGAACTAGCTGGCGAGAACTGCGGTTGCAACTGAGTGGCGACATCGTCGGCATTGCCGGCGGGTACCACGATATGGCGCGGCCCTGTCGCGCTGGTCGCGGCGCCGGTCTTGGACGGCTTGTTAGAAGGAGGAGTGCACGTCGCATAAGGAACGTATACGCCAGTGGGCAGCGCGATGGAGGGCCCGCTCTCTCCGAGGCCCTCTGGAACGCAAAAGAATGGAAGCCCATGAACGTCTTCCACTTTCACGGGGATCGGCGGATCAGGTTTCTTATCGTCAGCCGCGTAACAGTGGAGCGCTAGCACGGCGGCGAGAATGGACCGGATAGCAGAGCGAAACTGACGCCGGCGTTTTGCCGGTCTAGATTTCCGAAAGGACATAGTAATCTCCAGGGCGTTCGCAGATTGTACTGTATTACCGTCCAAGGGCGTTCTTAACGGCTGCAAAGAGATGGTCGGGATTGGAGAAGCAAAGCCGGTATACCTGGGCATCGTCAATCCACTTCTTTGAGGGCGTTCCGTTAGGAACCGCAAGAAGATCCGATAGTGCCAGGAAACGATTCTTGGCAGAATCGTCGGCGGCGTCCGACAGGGCTTTCGGGCTCAGCGCAAAATGGGCAGCCAGCAATGGGGGAAGAGCGGCGTTGCAGTCAGGCAGAGCAGCCGCCGGCGCAACCACCCCGGCCGCTCCGGCAGTAGCGACAAGATTCCAGAAGCCATCATTGGGCATTTTTTGAGCAATTTTGTAATGTTCCTTGGCGGCGTCGGGCGCAACGGAGAGAATTACCTCCATGGCTTTATCGTCTTTCCCCAAGCCGTGGTAGCGCAGCGCCGATACGCACGACTGATAACCAGGACTCGCAGCACACTGTTTCGTCAAATCCTTGGTAAGCGCCGGCGTAAGTTGGTCCTGAGGAAGCGCCATCTGTTGGAGAAGAATGCCGATTCCGATCATCGGGACAAGTTTGTGATGCTGCATTGTGTGACCTCCTTTGTGACAGGCATCCTGTATCCTTTCAAAATGCCTCCTGTGACTATAAGCGTAACTGTCTTGGAATTGCGGACACCGCCCGAAATCCGACGAAACCAGGAAACCGTCCGATCTCATTAGGGAGCTTTCGTGGCTGGTATGGCGCTTAGGATTTTCTCATAGTGACTTTGGCCTTGTTGTTCATGCCTTTGACAACACCGCTGGAAAGCAGCTTTGATCGCGGAAAAGTTGAGGATCAGTTCGCGGTGTTCACGCAGTGAACGGGCGATCTTCCTCATGGGCTCGATGCGGGAGGCGCGTGACGCCAAGGTCGATCTGATAGACCAGCGTCAGATATTTGTGCCCTTTGGCGTACTGGATTTCGTCCACCCCGATGGCGTCGATCTGGCCGAGGACGCGATGTTCCAGCCCGAAGGTGACGACGTGTTCGACGGCGTCAAAAACCTTGTCCCATGAAGTGCGGAATACCGCGGCTGTTTCCTTCCACGAAAGCCGGCGCGCCCAGCGGGCTAGAAATATCATGTACGGCTCGGGTCAGCTTACGCTTGCCGTCGCCCCACGGAACTTCCTCGACGACGACCGCTCCACAGCGGCGGCAATTGACGCGCCGCATGAGTACAGCAGAAAAACCAGAAAACCCCAGAAAGGAATGAACTCGAACCGGCGTTCGCAGAGCTGATCGTATCCGGTGGCTGGCTGATGGCAGCGTGAACAAACCGCCGCTGAGCCCTTGCGCGGACGCACGACGATCTCAATACTTTTGCGATCGGAACTGAAACGGGCTTGCTGGTAAACGAATCCCGGAAAGCGGCGGCAGCAGTTTAGAATCGTGATGAGTTGTAGCATGAAGTGGAAAATGGCGACGCCGAGAACTGCCAAAAACAAACCGCGCCGCCACTTCGCCACATCACGACCTGGAACATTACTGCCGGGATCTGAACGGCTGGCCGCGCTCGTGGATGGGGCTGGAAAAGATCTGCCGCCGGGCGGGCAGTTGATAGCTTTGTTCCGTCCCTTTCTCGAGTATCTGTCCGCGTCGGATCTGTCGCCGAAAACCATCCAAAAACACGTCGACAACATGTGGATGCTGGGAGGGGAGTTCATCCGCGACCTCGACGACGATCCGCCGCAGCGAAAACGGCCAGTGGAACAACACCTCTGCAAAAGGATTGAATACGCCGGTCCACTCCTCCATCACGGCAGCGAAGATCAGCAGAGATCCTTTGATTCCACCTGCCGAAAGTTCCGCCGGTCCTCACCGAGAAGGCTGGCTGAAGCAGGTCAAATCGTCAAATCACCCACAGATTCCCCCGAGGAAGCACTCGAAAGGACTGGTAGGCAAGTCGAACAACCGGGGCCAATCGTTTCGTTGCTGCAGACTCGCAGCTTCGATCTCGTTTACCCTCTGTCGACGCCGAACACTGAGCGGAATACGGTGGCGACTGCCGCTGCCCTGAAAGGACGGGTTGTGCTCAGGGAAGTTGCGCTTCTCTTCAGGATCCTACCGACTACGGAGCCATATTGAAGAGATTGAGGTCGATCACCGCAAGCGTCGTGGAGAACTTCCCAGGTGCTGAGTATTTCATTTCAGTAGCCTCGGGAACTCCACAGATGCATGCCTGCTGGGTCTTGCTGACATCGTCCGGCGAATTCCCTGCTGGCATCCTTCATATTCGGCCTCCACGCTTCGTCACGGCTGATGTTCAGCCGGTTTCTGAGATTGATCTCACAAGCCCCGATTCTCCGGTCATCCGGGCCAGGACAACGTCAGGTCTAATTTGGAAAATGCTGATTCGGCGAGGCGTTGCGGATTCAGGAATTCGCAACAGAAACGCGCAAGCGATTTAGATCCAACATACGTCTGGATTCCCAAGCTGGACGTCGGCGGTTGGCTGCTGGGAAATGTCGACATGGTTCGGAAATTCCGAGAATCTTTGCCTCCACTTCAAGAAGGATGATCGCCCCACCAGCACCGTCGTCGGAGATTCCAAGAATGTTGACCGCCCGGCTGCTGTTGAAAGGTTCTTGGGGGAATGCCGGTCTCAGCGGAGAATTCCCTTGGCCACCTGTCGAAGAGAGGACCGTGTAGCGGAGTTTGCCACGGTGCTTGCGCCGACGAGAGCGAAGGAGTCGGAGAGAAGATTTGGATGGCTGGTCTCCGCGCGCCGCCAGAACGGTGGGCAGGTGGGCAGGCCGGAATCCGAGAATATCTGCCTCCCCCCAATGAAGTCCCGATGGCCGAATTCGGAGAACCTCTTGCGGAGGACCCGGCAGCGAGTGAGACTCCGACTTCAGGCAACCCTTTTAACCCCTCGAAATTCCGAGAATCATTGCCCCGTCCCATCGGAGCAGAACTTCCAGGACAAGTGAAGCCCTCGTACCGCTAGCCATCGCGGCATCGGAAATTCCGAGATTATTGGCCCCCATGTCATGGGCTCGGCCGCCACAGGTCACGCAGAATTCCGCCATCGCGCCGGGCGTATCGGTGATGATCTCGCCCTAGCGGAACTCCGGCTGCCGCGAGCGCCACGGGCCTCATAGAGCGACTGCGCTTCGATCTCAACGGCGTGGTTTACTTCGTCCAGATCTGTGTTGGAGACCCGGCAAGGGGAAATCGGCACCGATCAAAGTATAACGCGAGCTTCGCCTTATATTCGCCTGGGCAGATTATGAGCTCAGGAAAGGCCGGTGAGTAATGGTGGGTAATGTTGCAGGACAGCCACGGCGATCATGGCATTCCTGGCGTTTTATTATCTGTAAGTTACATATGGAATTAAGGCTGTACGAGTTCGAATCTCACCCTCACCGCCATTTATAATCAATAACTTGCAGCGATTTTAACCTTGCTGGTGAGCAACGATAGCGAATTTCCACAATATTTCCACTACTTCGCTATACGCATTTTCAATAATATACGATCCAATGGGTGCTCCAAGAACCCTCACCGCCGTATCGCTGCGGCTCGAATTACCTTGAGCCGTCTTTCTGCGCCTAGCCTTCGGCAAATTGTTTGTCGCGGTGTCGGCGTATTCGCCTATCCGCCGCCCGGTTGGCTAGGTGGTTATGTTGGCATAGACTAAGAACATTGGGTGCTCATCAAGCCAGCCTGACCTTCGAACCAGCTATTTGGGCTCGGCTGATCCAAATACCGAAAGAGCGGATTTCACAGGATACGGCGCACTATCTGCTATCCATCCGATTCGGGCAGGTTGATCGCGCTCGCATGGAGAAACTGGCCGACCGGTCGGAAGCAGGCACGCTGACTGCTGACGAAGAAGCCGAATTTGATAGCTATCTCCATGTTGCTAATCTTTTGACGGTCATGCATTCTGAGGCTCGCCTCGCTCTCGGGGTAGGTCCCGCGGACGCGTTTTCGGCAGTGTGGAACAGCTTGTAGCGCTTGTGAACAATCTGAAACTTTTCTTTGCCGGCGTGCAAGAGCTTGTGAACAAAGTGCAACAGTTTGCAACAACCACAGCAACAAAGACCCCTCCCAGACAGCCAAAACCCGGTAGTAGAACATAAGGTTGGGATGCGTTGTTGTTTTTTTTGGGTTAGTATCGTTGCCACAGTTGCTCTTCCGGCGGGATGCATTTCGATCAGCCTGCATCCGTCTGGGATGCGCCTTCGATTTGCGATTTGCGCCGTCCCAAACCGCCAAGGCAGCAACGCGGAGGCGCGGCTTCTCCTCACCCACGGCATTCAGCCTCACTAGCGAGAAGCCGCTGCCAAAGAACGACTCGTGGCCGGCATCGAGCGGGTCAGCCAGGAATTCTTCGGACTCGGACGAGATCGGCAAGCTCGGCAAGCCGCTGTTCGCGTACTGCAAGCCGGGCTGTGGTATTCTTTTTGGCGCAATGGCCGTTTTCGTTCCATATCAGGTCATGGGACTGCTCGTTGTTTCGGTTGGGTTCGCAGCCGGCCCGGGTGCGGACGAGCAAACCCGTTTGCTCGATCAAGCAAATGCCGCTTATGCGGGCCGGCGGCCTCTCGAAGCCGTGCAGTTATATCGTGCGTATCTGGCTCACTACCCGGACCGCGCCGATGTGCGGGTATTCCTGGGAGCTGCCCTTTTCAACCTCGAGAAGCCGGAAGAGGCGTTGGAAGAAACCCAGCGCGCATTAGCGTTGGACAAAAGCTATGGCCTTGCCTATAGCTTGGCAGGGCGCATTTACGCCGGTGGGCGCCACTGGGAAATGGCGCAACAGGCCTTCGCCGAGGCCCTACGCTTGAATCCGCGCGACCGTGAAGCCTGCTATTTTTCGGGCCGCGCGTACTATGACGAAAATCGCTTTGACAAGGCACTCGAAGCATTTCAGCGAGTTCTGGCATTGGGCGACGGGCAGAGCCGGGTGTACGAAAACCTGGGCCTTGCTTCCGAGGCGCTTGGCCGTTTCGCTGAGGCCGAACAGGCATACCAACACGCTATCCAATTGAGCACCGGGGAATATCGGCCATATCTGGCTTATGGCGCATTCCTCGACAAACAGGGCCGGTCGTCTCAAAGCATCGATATGCTTCAGAAGGCGCTTGCGCTTGGACCGCAGATCGTGGACACGCGGTTTGAATTGGGCAAGGCGCTATATCAATCGGGTCAACTCGCCGCAGCTGCTCGGGTTTTAGAACCTGCCTTGGCAATCGCGAATCAATGCCGGGTTCATTATCTGCTGGTAAGCGTCTACTCGCAACAGGGGAGAAGTAATGACGCAGACCGGCAGGCGAAAGCGCTGGAGAACTGCCGGAATGATCCCTAGCCGCCTGTTTCGCTCATGTCTTCACCTCCCTGCCATCTGGTTCACCCCGGCCGCCCTCGCGGTGGGGGCCCTGGTTTTCGCCCAGCACCGAGGCGTGGAAGCCCCGGAGCGCACCGCGGTCGTCCCGATCGCATTCCAAAACGTCGCCAAGTCCGCCGGTATCGATTTCGTGTTGAAGAACTCCACCAGTGCAAACAAATACCAGATCGAGACAATGCCGGCAGGCGTAGCGGTTTTCGATTATAACAACGACGGTTTCGAGGACATCTACTTTGTCAATGGCGCCAACATTCCCGGACTAACGAAGACAGATGCCTCCTATTGGAATCGCCTATACCGCAACAACGGCGATGGAACGTTCACCGATGTAACCGCCAAGGCTGGCGTAGCCGGGGATGGCTACGGTATGGCAGTGGCGGTGGGCGATTTTGATAATGACGGGTGGGACGATCTCTTCGTCGCTGGCGTCAACCGGAACATCCTGTATCGCAACAATAGAGATGGAACTTTTTCCGACGTCACTCAAAAGGCCGGGCTGGCGTCAGGCCCGTCCAAGCCATGGTCTATTTCGGCCGGCTGGTTCGACTACGATAACGACGGCTGGCTGGATTTATTCGTAGTGAACTATTGCAAATGGGCGCCGGGGCAGGATCCCTATTGCGGCGATAACAAGCCCGGCCATCGTACTTACTGCGATCCAAGACTCTATCAGGGGCTACCGAACGCCTTATACCGAAATAACCGGGATGGCACTTTTACGGATGTTTCGGCTGCGTCGGGGATCGGCGCCCACGTTGGCAAAGGGATGGCGGTGGCCTTCGCGGACTACGATGGCGACGGGCGCATAGACGCATTCGTCACCAACGATACCGAGCGCAATTTTCTGTTTCACAACGACGGAAACGGCCGATTCTCCGAAGTAGGCATCCAGGCCGGAGTTGCCTATAACATCGACGGCAAGGCGGTTTCCAATATGGGCGTGGACTTCAGGGACATCGATGGCGATGGCCGGCCGGACCTTGTCAGCACGGCTCTTTCGAATGAGTCTTCTTCACTGTTCCATAACATTGGAAAAGGTCTCTTCATGGATGCCAGTTACCCCAGCCGGGTGGCCGCGTTGAGCTTACCCTGGGCCGGATGGGGAGTCGGTATCTTCGATCTGAACAATGACGGCGCGAAGGATATCTTCACCGCGAACGGGCACGTGAGGGACAACGAGGAATTGTACGGCAGCGGAATTTACCAGCAGCCCAATTCGGTTTTTGCCAACGCCGGGGGTGGACGTTTTGTGGAGGCTCGTGCGGCGGTTGGATCCGAGGCTGCCCAGCCAGCGGCGCACCGGGGATGCGCGTTCGGTGATTTCGACAATGACGGCCGGGTGGACGTAGTGGTTTCCTGCCTCAACCAGCAGGCCGAGCTGCTGAGAAACATATCGGACCCGCGGCAACATTGGTTCGAAGTGCTGTTAACAGGCCGCCGGAGCAATCGCGATGCGATCGGCGCAGTGGTCCGTGTCACCTCCGCATCCGGCGCGGTGCAATACAACCATGTCACCACCGCGGTGGGCTACGCATCGTCGAGCAGCCGGCGCGTGCATTTCGGTCTAGGCGCCGAGGCCGGCATCCAGAGCGTCGAGATCCGCTGGCCGTCCGGTGCCATTCAAAGACTGGAACGGCCAAAAGCCGATCAATGCCTTCGGATCACCGAGCCTGAATAGCCGTCCCGCAGGTGCATTGCCGAGGCTGATTGATCACGGCGCTTTCACTACCTTGAAATCCATAAATCGCGCACTGGTCCTATGGGCGAACACGCCGGCATCTAGAAGACCTTCCGCCCTACTCACGTCCGCTTCGCCAATCTTGATCCAATTGCCTCCATCCTTGCTGGAATACCCGGTGAATCGCGATCCCTGCCGCTGCAACTTGAGCCAGCACGGCCAATCGGTATAGCCGTCAAGGACGGTCCGCTTATCGATGCGGCCATCACCGTCGGAATCCCACTCCAGCGCATAGCCGTTGGCAGGTGAAGCGCCTAGCACCAGATAGCCGGGCGATTGTCCGGGCTTCGAAATGTCCTTGCGCACCATGATCCCCGCGCGGCCAACCCAATTGGTGCGGAAGTCCGCATTCTCCAGTTTCACAATCGCCGAATCGGTCGCCCCCAGCGCATGCGGCAGGTACGCCGAACCGTATTGGTCGCCGTGGTCCAGCACAGCGTAATCGCCGGCTTCGCGAATGTAGAATCCGCCGTCGAGCTGCTGCACTTGACCCTCCAGGTTTTGAAAGGCAAGAAAGGGCGCGCTCACTGGGCGGCCGGCCGGTTTGGGCTTCACGGTCGCGTTTATCGCCGCGTCTCCGAGCCGCAGCGGTACTTCGCCGCTCTCCTTAGTCCGCAAATTGGCGAAGGCAACCCGCGCCGTTTCGTTCGCGCCCAACCATGCAGTACGTTTGACCGTCTCATTCCCAAGCCGCAACTCGACGTCGCCGAGGCCTTCGTGTCCGGCGTTTTGGACGGTCGCTCGCACGAAGAACGGCTCGCCGGAAACCAACTCGCCAAGCAGCGGATCGAGCGCCTTGAGCAATGCTTTGGCGGACGTTACTTCCGTGCCGTTCATCAGCAGCTTACCGATGCCATCGAACACCAGCGAGGGTGCGCCATCCGGCTCCCGTTCCGCAACGAAACGGTCTAGATCGAGCGTGCCAACATTCTCTCCGAAAATAGCCGGCCGCCGATCCTTATTGAGATAGTCCACGCGGACATCGTGGAGTTCCAGGTTCTCGACGTTACGGCCGTACACTGCATACGCCTGGAGCATCGAATAGGGGCTGAAACCCTGCCCGTTCGAATCCTCTTCGTCGGCTCCGCCGGCAAACGTCATCCGCGCATTCCGCACAATGATCGATTTCGCAGGCTTTTCACGCGGTCCGGCCACATAAAACGGCGTTCTGCCGCAATTGATCGCAGTCAGGTTTTCGATCACGATCCGCCCCACACCCAAATTGTTGCCACTGTAAGGAGCATCCGCTCCGAAAGCCACATATACCGGCGACCGGACATTGATCATTGTGATGTTCGATAGGATCATATTGTCGACGGGACCGGGCGTGACCAGCCTGCCCGAACTCGCACCCCCGCGGCCGGCGCTCTGGGGCAGAATCTGAAAACCCGATTCGGTATTCCTGCGAAATCCGAGCCGGTGGGCGTACTCTCCGGGACCGTAGATCAGACAGTTGTCGATCAGCACGTTGCGGCCGCCGACGCGAATCGCGTTACAGGAGCTGTTCAGAATGCAGTTGGTTACTGTCACGTTCTCCCAATAGGCCCCGGCCAGGCTATCGTCGCCGGTGTAGAGCTTGGAATTGGAGATAGTCGCCTGCCTAACGTCGTGCATGTTGATGCCATCGTAACCGTTGAACGCTGTAAAGTTGTCGATATTCACCCGCTCGCAGGAGCGCAGAATGAGTGAGTAATTGCCTGAGTCTCGAATGGTGATGTCGCGCACCACAATGTCCTTACTGTTATTGAAAAGGACGGCGTGGGGACCGCGGATATGCTCCTCTCCCCTCGGATTGTTCAGGTTCTGTCCACTGATGGTTCCCCGGCCCATAAGTGCCACATTGTGGACGCCATCGGCCAGAATAATCGAGCCATCCCACTCACGCCCCCCTTCGGGCCAATGATAGTCGGCCAGGTTCTTAGTGCCTAGGATCGTGGCGCCCGCGTCGAGCCAGAGAGTCACGTTGTCCTGAAGCCGGATGGTTCCGGCCATGTAAGTGCCCGCCGGAACAAGAACTGTTCCGCCCCCGGCGTCACGGGCCGCCAGGATGGTTTTGTTGATGGCGCCGGTATCCGGCTGTTTGCCGTCACCGGCGGCGCCAAAGTTCTTGACGTTGAATTGGGTGGCGGGCTGCGCCTGGCCGGCGCCTGCAACACACAGCAACAGCCCGAACACGATATACGCAACGCCGCTTGGTGGGGTATGCTTTAGCTTGCCCAACTTTTTAACACTCGTCATGAAGCGCATAGTCGTTCTTACTCCCCTTAGGGAGTCTTTGCCGCTACCCGTTTCGCTACCACATAGTCAAACGCCCCCAGCTGACAACTGAACTTGCCGGGAGACAGCGAAGCCGGCAGCACTCGGTTTTTCAGCAAATCCCGGGCTTGGGCGTAGTCCGATGCCGGCACGTCCACCGTGACCTTTGTGATGCGGTTTGTAAGATTGATCAACACCAGAATCTCTTCATTGCCCTTCTTTCGGATGAAGCTGACTACACCGTCCAAGTTACTGTTATTCACCCATGACAGCTCGCCCGAAGTAAGCGCCGCCTCGTCCCTGCGCATCTGAATAATCTGCTTATAGACGCGGAATTTGGCGGTTTGCTGTACGGCAATACTGGCGCGGCGCTGGCCTTCCGGCTTCCAAATATCGAACCGGATGGCCACGTGGGACTGCTGTTGAGGCGCCGTGGTGTCGCCAATCTCCTCGCCGTTGTATAGGAAGGGTATGCCGTCCAGGGTGAAATCCAGGACACTGGTGGCGAGCGCCGCTTTTTCGCCGAATACCACGTCAGCCCGATTCCTGTCGTGGTTGTCATTCAAGTGCAGAAAGCGCGCCCCTTGTGGAAAGGTAGCCTTCGCCTTTTCCCATTGCTGCCGGATGTGTTCCGCCGACTCGCCATTGACCACCACCGACGTCAGCGCCGCATAGTAGGGGAAGTTATAGCTGATGTCGAAAGCCTTGAGCTGCTCTTCCGGCTGGTCAGCCTCGGCCAACATGACTATGTTGGGATTGACCTTGTCCATCGCGTCCCGCGCCTCATTCCAAAACTCCACCGGGACGCCGCCCGCCACGTCGGCGCGGAATCCGTCCATACCCACGTCCCTCACCCAGTGCAGCATGTTGTTGCGGAAGTACTCGCGGACCTGGGGATTGGTGTAATCCGGCATCGGCGTATGCCAGCGCGACATCTTGAGCGCGCCGTCGGGCGTGCGCTGATAGAAGCCCGGCTTATTCAGTAGGACATTGTCATTGGCACTGTGCGCGAAGACAATATCCATCATTACCTTCAGTCCTACTCTATGCGCCTCCGATACCAGCGCTTTCAGGTCGGTCTCTGAGCCATATTCAGGGTCGATCTTGTCGTAATCTTTGATTTCATACGGAGTGGAAGGGCCGAACACTGAGGGATACCCGTGCACGTTGGGCGGACTGATATATATGATGGTGGCGCCAAGATCGGCAACATAAGGCAGATGAGCCGTAGTCGCATAGAGAGTCCCTTCGGGGGTAAATGAACGAAGCCAGATTTGATAGATGACCGAGCGGGCCAGGAAGTCAGGCGCGGTGCGCGCATGCTGCGCAGTCACCGGCCCGTTTTGGCCCAGCGATACAAGACTCAAAGTCAGCATCAGGAAACAAGATAGATTTATTTTGCGCATGATGGTTAGCTTCTCCCAAAGTAACTAGAGCCGATTTTTGTGGGACAGGTTGCCAACCTGCGGCCGATTGGCAATCGGCCTGCCCCTTGCGCGGGAAACGACGCCCGCGCCTCCAGCAGCGGTTTTTGACCCTGGCTGCCGGTAGTGAGCCCACCCGTCAGAATTTCACAGCCAGGGAAAGCTGGATTTTCCTCGGGTCCGCCGCAGAAGTCACTGCTCCGTAGTTCGCGCTCGTGATACTAGTGTTCGGGTCGCCCCAACGCACGGCGTTGAACGGATTGTTAACATCCATCCGGAACTGCGCGTGGAACCTGTCTTTGATCGGGAACGACTTACCCAACGAAACCGATTCAGCTTTCTGCCAGAATCCGCGCACCCAGTCCAGAACGGGAGCTACATTGCCGAACTGGTAAGCGGGCGGAACCACAAAGGCGCCCGCCGGAGCGAAATACCGGTCGACAGCCGGGTTGAAGTCGCGCGGATCGGTAGTGCCGAATATGGGCACGCCAGGTACGTAATCGTCGAATTTAGCGCCATATCCCAGCACCGATAGATTGTTCGATGTGGTGAAGCTCAAGGCGTCACCGGAACTGTAGCGCACGTAGCCGGCGATGTTCCAGCCGCCAGCCAGCCACTTTACGACCGCGTTGTTCGACTGGAGAAACTTCTTCTTCGGCCCGAATGGCAGCTCGTAGCTCCAGTTGAACACAAAGGTGAATGGCGGCGAATCGCCACTGTATACAATTGGCCGGACGGGCGTGTATTGGTTGCTTTCGAGGGTGCTCATGTCCTTCATCCAGGTAACGAAGGCGAGCAGCGTAAGTCCGTTGGAGTATCGCTTGGTCGCCTTGACCTGCAGGGAGTTGAAACGCGCACTGCCGACCGGGTCGTTCTCCGATCCCGTGCCGACAGAGGTGTACTGCGGATAAGGCATAAGCGCCTGGGCCACGGTATGCACATTCAGGGTTGAGAACGATGGGAACGGCACGGGGACATTGGCTGCGGCGGCCGCGGCCGATCCCGCGGGTTGCAATAGCAGACTCCCCAGCGACAGGTAGCTGTCATTCACATAGTCGAAATTGCTGCCCGCTGCTAAGTGTGTCGAATGACTCCCGATGTAAGACACATCCAGCGCCAGGTTCTTCAGCAATTCGCGTTGGATTGCGACAGTCCAAGTCAGGATCTGAGGCAGTCGGGTTCCTTCCGAAAGCAGCCATGTTATGCTTTGCCCATTCTGGAAACTCGGCGATATTTGCGGGGGCAGGCTATAGTTCTGGGGGAAGCTGGCGGTTCCCCAGTTATAGACCGGCGTGTAGTTATCCGGCGAACTGAAGCTGGGTGACGACGTGAAGCCCGCGGTGTACCCGCCGGTGTCCGGCGCGTCCGAATAATAAAGGCCCCCCGAAGCCCGGATAATGGTCTTGGGTGACAGTGCGTAAGCCAACCCCAGGCGCGGACCAAAACCCTTCATCCACGTCTTTTCGAATTGGTTCCCGGTCCGGCCAGCCCCACTTCCGCCAAAGACAAGCGCACCGGGGACGCCGACCGGGTTCTCGACCGAGGGACTGAAGGAGCTCACTTGGCCGTTGACCTCGTAAGGCGCCGTACCGACATCCCAACGAAGCCCGTAAGACAAAGTGAGCTTGGTGTTCAATCGGAAGTCGTCCTGCGCGAACAGAGAATAGTGGCCGAACCGGTAGCCCGTCGTGCTCGGCAGCGTGGTATTGGCGTTTTGCAAATCTCCCAGCAGGAAACTCGCGAAGGAACTTCCCCAGCTCGTCAGGTTTGGGGAGTCCGGCTGGCTGGTCATCTCGTTACTGAATGTAAATGCTCCGGCGGTTGAGGATTCGTTTCGGCTGTTGTTGTCGAACCGCCAGAATGAGCCGCCAAATTTGAACGTGTGGTGCCCGCGAATCCACGTCAGACTCTCGCTGATTGAATAGCGCGTCTCCGCTCCCAAACCATTGCTGGTCAGGCCCATGCTGATCGGCGAGCCGGTGCCGCCAGTAAAACTGATCTGCGGAAACGCACCCAGGTCGTTCGGCATTCCGGTGATGCCGAGCGCCTTGTCCCAGCCCTGCCCGACACTGGTGTTTTCATATGGATTGACGTACCGGTCAACACCGAAGGTGATGTGGTTGAGCACGGTCGGGCTGACAATGTAGTCATGGTTAAGGCGCCAGGTTTGGCTGGTAACCGTCTGCAGTTGAAAGCCTTCCAGTACGTCCGGCTCGTTTGGCAGGCCAGCCACCGTGTTCGCACTGAATCCCCAGCCGCTATTGTTGATGAGCCTGGGACGCCACTCATTCTGATAGGTGAGGGCGATCTTCTGTTTCGAGGAGAAACTGTGATCGAGTTTCGCCAGCGAAGTGAAGGAGTTGAAGTAGGGATAGGCACCGGTCCTGTTGTACCAATTGTTGGATTCGCTCGGAAGGTCCGGGTTGGGGAGCAACGCCACGATCTTAGCTGAAACCGGGCTGATCTCCGAGGCTGGAATAATGTTGCCGGGAAACGGGTTTCGGACAAAGCTGCCATTGCCGTCCGGCCGCGTGCTGGCGGGGTCGAAGATCGGAATCTGCGCACCCGCGGCATTCACAAGATTGCTGAAATTGCCGGTTTTGAAAGCTGCTGTTGGAATGGTCTCAAGGCCGCCAGTGCCGCCCTGACGGGAATAGAAGAGGCCTTGGCTAAAGAACAGAAAAGTCTTATTGCGTCCATCGTAGATCTTTGGGATGAATATCGGACCGCCCAGTTGGAAGCCGCCTTCGTTAAGCCGCAGCTTCGGTTGTACCGGACCCTGGAAGAAGTTGCGGGCGTTCAGGTCGTCATTGCCAAAGTAGTCGTTGACCATGCCGTGGACGGTATTCGTGCCGGATTTCATGGTGACGGTGGTGAACCAGCTCCCGAAACCGCCGTACTCCGCGTTGAATGCGTTGGCTACAACCGTGTATTCGGACACGGCCTCGACTGTCGGGCCATTTTCCAGGATGGCGCCGCGCCGGGCGCCAAACTCGCTGGACGGCGCGCCGTCGACAAAGACCTCCGTGGCGCCCTGCACCGCTGAATTCACCCGGCCCGACCACGATTCGGCCGGCTCGCCGCTGCTCAAGGCTCCATTACTCGAAGTATTGCCGGGCAGGAATCTCAGGTTGTCCGTGATGTTGCCCTTTTCGGCGAAGTTGAGCAGCGGCAGATCGTCGATGAACTGCGCTGTGAGATTGTTGGGAGCGCTGGTGGCCGAGACATCCAGCAGTGGCGCCTCCGCGTTAATTGTGACGGTTTCGGAAGCGGAGCCAACCTGAACCGTGAAGTCCGCGCGCAAGCTGCCCTGTGAGCTTACGATGATGGGTTCTCGAACAAGGGTACGGAAGCCTCCCTTCTGGACAATCACGCGGTAAGATCCGACCGGCAAATTGGCTGCCAGGTAGTACCCGAGTTCATTGGTCGAATACTCGAGTTTGCTGTTCGTCTCGATATTGATCACCTGGACTTGGGCGCTGGGAACCCTGCCGCCGCTCGGGTCAGTCACCGTCCCTTCAATGCTGCCGCGGTCGGCTTGCGCAAATAGGATACCCGTTGCCGCAATCAAGGATACTACGAGGAGGAGGCGCCTGAGGCTACCACTCCGCGTCACTCGTTGAAGCGTTCCAATGCTCATCTTGTTCTCCTTCGTCGAAGTAGTTATTACTAAGGGATCGATGCCCAACCGTGGTTGTGGGCCCAAAATGCCGTCGTGAACCGCCGCGATATAGCCGCGTCGAATACCCGAAAGGTAGCGACCGTTGTCCGATCTCCAGCGCACCTCAATGGTCGGAATCCGGCTTGAGTCACCGATGGCGTCGTGTAGGAAGAAACCGTGAGCGGTGGCTCCACAAGGCAGAGACGGCGCATCAAGTTTTTCATAGAACCGACAAGGTTCTCCAAATACTTCACGAAGTGCTCCTGAAGGCAATCCGCAATCCATCCAAAACACTCAGTCAGCGAGACCGATCGCGAGAAGCGGCTGTCGTAAGCATACTCGTTCCCGCGGGATTCACAAGGGACGGCAAATCGTTTGTTGTTCAAATCTTGTTCACCAGTCAAGGTGCTCAAAATTCAACTGTTATCTGGCCACGACAACCGTGCGGGGAAGAATCCGAGGGGGGAATCTCGAAAAAAATGAATGTTGTAAACGGAGTTAACGTCTTGGAGGAAGACCTCTTCGCCAACTCGATTGAAGCTCAATTTGTCTTGGGGCACAGCACCACCGGACAGCAAATTCCGCGGTGGCCGCCAGGCATCGGCTAGAACATCGGGTGGCCGCCGATCCCGACATGTCGCCGCCCGGCGCCGCGCCATGCAGTCAATGCAGGGGCGATCAGGGCTCTTTGTTGTGATACGCTGTTGACGTTCCATGATTGAACAGATCCCGACCCACTTGGGCAAAATCCGGTTTGGCCCTTTCGAAGTGGACCTTCGATCCGGTGAGTTACGGAAGTGCGGGATCCGCATTAAGCTGCAAAGCCAGCCATTCAAGCTGTTCGCCATCCTGCTAACCCATGCGGGAGAAATCGTTACCAGGGAGGAGCTTCAACAGCAGATCTGGGGCTCCGAAACAGTAGTCAACTTCGATCACAGTCTGGGTACCGCGGTCAATAAGGTTCGCGAGGCCCTGGGCGACTCAGCCGAGAACCCTCGCTACATCGAAACGCTGGCGAAACGAGGATACCGGTTCATCGCGACCCTGGAGTCTCTCGATTCCCCGGAAACGACCGCAAGCTCGAAGCCTGTGCCCTCTCCGGAGGCCGTCTCGCCCCCGCGCACTGAGGCGCAGGCCGCAAAGCAAACGCCCACCTCGGTGGCTGCTATCCCCCGGCGAATAGTAGGTCCGGCCGTCGTGGTAGTCGCTGTCATCGCCGTCGTCTCCGCACTTCGGCTTTGGTGGCCCTCCGAACCGGAGAGGCCGATGCTCTTGCCTTACACTCAAGTCACCTCGTCGGATTCCATCTTTCCGGGCGACGTTGGCGTGGAACGATTTCCAGTCCTTCTCACGGACGGCTCACGCCTTTACTTCTCAGAGATCGAGACCGGCCGTGTTGCTCTGGCGTACTCGGCAATCTCGGGCGGTGGCGAGGCCCATCCCCTGATCACGCCACCCGAAATTGGCACGCCGCGGTTAGCGGACATCTCGCCGGACGGCTCGAAATTGCTTGTTTTTGGTGAGACGCTTACGGAGTTGGAGGGGACTATGTGGATCGTCCCCTCGGCAGGCGGCGCGGCCCGCAAAATCGTGAGCGGTCTTGGTCATGATGGCACTTGGCTGCCGGACGGAAACACGATTCTCTACGCTTCCGGACGCAACATTCTGATCAGTCGTAACGACGGCCGGGATGTGCGCGTTTTGACCTCTGTGCCCGGGCGCGCATTCTGGCTTCGCAGTGCGCCGGACGGCTCCCGTCTGCGATTCACCGTGGTGGATTCCGCAACGCGTGCGCCTTCGTTATGGGAATTTACATTCGCGGGAAATAAGCTTCGGCCTTTGCTGCCGGGATGGACTAATCCCTCCGCCGAGTGTTGTGGCAATTGGACGCCGGACGGGAAGGACTTCGTGTTCCAGTCTAATCGGCGGGAAGGCAGCAATATCTGGATTCTATCGGAGAAGGGCTGGATAACCGGGGCTTCGGCATTGCCGACTCAACTGACCGCGGGCCCGCTGAACTTTCTCGGCCCACTGCCGGCCCGCCACGGGAATAAGATCTTCTTCACGGGAGCGCATAAGCGGAGTCAACTCCGCCGCTACGATGCCGCCACGCATCGGTTCCTTCCGTATCTGCGTGAGATTGGTATGGCCGGACGGACGGAATTTTCGGGAGACGGGACTCGGGTTGCCTGGATCAGCACCAGCGACGGAACTTTGTGGCAAAGCAGATTGGATGGATCGCAGCGTTTGCAGTTGACCTCGAGTTCGATGCATATGTTCATGATGCGCTGGTCTCCGGATGCGCAATCCATCGCTTTCATGGGCAAGGAACCGGGCAAGACCTGGAAAATCTATACCATCTCTTCCGAAGGAGGCTCACCTCAAATTGTTTCGGACGAGGCTCGCAGCCAGGCTGACCCGGACTGGTCCCCGGATGGTAAGACGATCGTATTCGGACGATCCTCGGAATACATGGCTGAGGATTCCACTCCAAAATCCATTCAGATGGTGGACCTGGCGACCAAGGCGATATCGGTCCTGCCGGCTTCGGAAGGGCTTTTTAGTCCGCGGTGGTCACCCGACGGCCGTTATCTCATCGCGATGCCCCTCGACCAACGCAAACTGATGCTCTTCGATATCGCGTCGAAGACGTGGACCGAACTGGCCCGCGGGACCTTCAACAACCCCGTCTGGTCCAAGGACGGGAAGTATGTTTACTACCAGTCATACGATGAAGGTAGCCCGATTTGCCGCATGCAGGTTGCGAGCGGCCGCATCGAGACAATAGCCGACTTTCGAGATCTTGAGCCGGGGACCACCGTGGGGTACTGGGGCATTGCATCCGCGGACGCGCCCATCGTATCGTTCAACACCCTTACCGCGGACATCTACTCCGTGGATTGGACGCATCATTAGGATTAGGTAGGGTATGCTTTAGCTTGCCCTCGCGGTCGCGCCGCGAAGCGGCACGCGGCACGCTAAAGCATACCCTACCCAAATCAATGCAGAGCCAGTGTCACCGTGTGCTGTTTCGCGTCGCTCGGAATCCGAACCTCCGTCACAGGGCCAAACTTGTCAGTAGCTAAGAACCAGCCAGCCTCACTTGACGAACGGAACGCGCTCTCCGAAGTGAATCTCTTCAGCTTCGCGCCATCGCCTGTTACGCTGCCGCTCGCCTGATGCACTTGCAATATGTAGCTGGGAAAATGCGCTTTATAAGTGCCCGTGGCGGAATCCAAAGCAATTTCCGTGGAACTCCCCGACCCTTTGGCGGCAATCTCTTGCCTGAAGTACTCCCCTTTTTCATACCCGTACGTGTGGCCGTCATCGTCGTATGCCAGGAATCTTGCGACTCTGGCAGACGATGGGAAAACATCCAGCACCAGAGGAGTCGCCGGAGTCAAGTCATTGCCAACGGCGGCAGGCTGTGTTGCGACAATCGATCCTTCGCGCACGTAGATCGGAATGTCCTGCCATGTCTTCGAATCAGGCGTAATTGCGATCTCAGTTCCGCCGTGAACCGGCTTGCCGCTGGAATAGTCGAACCACTTCCCTTGCGGCAGGTAAAAGCTATGCGTCGGCAGACCGTGCTCCACAATGGGCGAGACCAGCAGCGCATCGCCAAACATCCAGGCGCTAGTCTCCTCCGAACACTTTTCGTCGTTGGGAAATTCCCAGAATAGCGGCCGTACAACACCGATTCCAGTCTCGTTAGCCACCCGAGCGTTGGAATATATGTAAGGCATCAGGTCGTAGCGCAAACGCATGGCTCGCTTGGCAGCGGCTTCCGCTACCGGTTCGTAAACCCATGGCTGCCGCTTTTCATTGTTGGTTCCGTGTACGCGGAAGACCGGCACAAACGCCGCAAACTCCATCCAACGGGCGTAGTTCTCCGGCGTGGGATGGCCGTTGAATCCTCCGGTATCCATGCTCCACTCCGCCTCGCCAAGATTCAAAGTAGCGATCATGCGCCGTCGCTGATAAGCCATGCTTTGGAACCCGGTATTGATGTCGCCCGACCATTCGGCATAGCTGTATCGAACGGCCCCAATATAATAGTTCCGATTGATGGACCAGGCTCGCTCGGTAGAAACGGAACGCTGGCCTTCGTAAAGCGTGCGGCCCATGTTCATGAACTGAAAGTTATTGAATAGGTTCTTGCCATCCTGGTCCGCCTCGTCGTTCCACCACCCGGCCATTCCGGCACGAAATGCGGGTTCCAGATGATCCCAATACCACTTTCTGGCCTCGGGATTACCGAAGTCGATGTTCGCCGCGGCGCGATGAGTGAAGTAATCATTGCCTCGGACCTCATTCGGGTACCACAAGTTGTGCTCCGTCGCATATGCAGCTGCCTTGGTTGGCTGTCCGTCCACCTTATTGACTAAAATTCGTGGTTTGAGAATGCCGGCCAAATGAATGCCGTGCTCAAGCATGTCAGCGGCGAACTTACCGGAGGCGCCGTCGGGAAACTTATTAGCGCTGGAACTTCCCTCCCCCGAGGTACTGTTCCATCGCCACTCTCCGTAGTCATCCTCGCCCCAGGCTTTCCAATCGAAGTCGAAGATCAGGCCGCTGACCGGAATGCCCTTCTCCTCGTAAGTTTGCGCCAACTGGCGCCACTCTTTCTCCGTAGACCCCCACTGTGAATTCAGAAAACCGAGAGTCCACTTAGGCGGCATTGGAGGCTTTCCCGTCAGGGTGGCTAATCCGGCCATGCTCTTCATCGGCGGTCCCACAATCACGAAGTACTCAGAGTCCGCACGAGAGCCTCTTTGAAAGCGAATCGTCTCATCTCGCGTCTGGAAAGCGCCTCCATCGGAATCCACCAGCACTGCATATCGCTTGGTTAAGAAGAAGGGGCCGCCTGCACCGCCTTGAACACCCGCCGCCACGGCGCCGCCGGTATTTCGCAGAATTCCCAAGCCGCTGTCCGCAATATCCAGGCCGTGGATCCCATAGATATCTTCGTTCTCGTCATGTATCATCACGACGCCGCCGCCCCGGTTCCGCTGTCCGCCGGATTCGTTCTTCAACGTCAGAAGAGTCTTTCCGCCTGCATCCTCTACTTCCACCGAAAATGGCGAGCCGTCGTTCACGATCACTTTCAAATCCGGCGAAGTGAGCGTCTGAACGGCACCGTTCTTATCGATCCGCACACTGTTCACACCTGCAGGTTTGAGCGACGGATCCATCACCAGCGTCCGCGGCGTGACGTTCCCACCCGGCACTAGATGGATACCTACGATATTGGGCGCGTAAGCTTGAATTTCCACAATGTCGGACCCATGAACAATCCGGATCTGCGGCGCTTGCGCGAACAGAGGAAGAGAAATGCACGAAGCACAAACGACAGTCGCAGATAATGCCGCGTTTACAAAGAAATGTCTAATTTTTGAGGGGATAGACAACATGATAATTACAGACCTCCTGGAAGGATCTACGCATTAAGAAGGGGCCAGCTACAGTGCCGGCCCCGTTGCCATATGCCTTCCAATCTCAGAATTGGAATCGTGCCACAACCAACCCGACACGCGGAGTACCTGCATTGCTCGCGCTGCCAAGGTTATAGTAACCAAAACCGCTGATAGCGCCGGTGGCGTTGTTAACAGTGGTTGTAGCCGTCGGATTGCTTGAGGTTGGAGTGCCCAGAGCCACCCGGTTGAATACGTTGAAGAATTCGGCGCGTATGTTCAGCGTCATTTTTTCGCGAAACTGGAACGTACGTCCGAAGTTCATATTTTCGCTGACCTGATGCGGTCCGCGATAATCGTTGTAGTAACCGGAGCCTTCACTAATGGTTCCAGGAGCTACATCCATCCATGCCGCGGGGTTGAGTATCCGCTGGTTGATGTTATTAGGATTGATGCAGCGGCAATCGATGTTTGTCAGGTAGAGCGGCACGCCGGGCACCCGTTCCATGGGCGTGCCGGACGCGAAAGTGTATGTGCTCCACTTGCTGTTCACAGACTGAGGCGCTGCGATTAGGGCTCCGCTCGCATACCGCAGGGTTGCGCCCCACGTCCAGTTGCCAGTTACAGCGCGGACGATTTTGCTTTCCGTAAGCTTAGGCGTCCGGTAGGTGAAGGCAGTGACCAGGATTTGCGGATAGTCGTTCGAATCGAGTCCCTTTTGGATACTCCGGTTAGTCGGATCCGCGTTGATATAGCCGCCTATGTTCTCCGTCTTAGAGAACGTATAGTTAGATGTCAGATCCAGACCATGCCCCAAACGCTTGATAAACTTCACCTGGAGTGAGTCATAGAAGCTATCTCCCTGATCCACGAATTGGGGCGCCAACGATACCGAGTATTGCGGAAATGGCCGCAAGCTTTGCGCCACGCTCGCCGTGCAAGGGAAAGTCGGATACGGTAGTTTGAACCCCGCCGCCACCGCTGCTGCCGAGCAAATCTGCGAAGTCATTAGCGTTCTCGTAGTCGCGTTGGTAAGATCCAGGCCATGGGCCTGCAGTATCGCCGGCGAAATCGCATTCGGGTTCTCCAAGCCGCCAATTTGTTCCCATACGCCCCGGTTGCCGACATAGGCCGCTTCCAGAGACATATTCTTCGCCAACATTCGCTGTAACGCGACGTTCCACTGATTGACGCGTGGCGGGCGCCCGCCGCTGGGGTCGTACGTGATGGCGCTGGCGCTAGGAGCACCCAAGGCTCCCACCGGACTATTAATACCCGCATTGAGGTTCACCACGTGCAGAGCAGAAGGCGCGTAGACAATTCCATTCTGCAGTTGGGAATACGCATTGCCGAACTGTGGGTTGTTGCCGGGGCTGATGGTCGTGTAACCTAGTCCGTTCGTGAGATAGTTATTACTTAAGTAATTCCATTGGTCGGGAGCGGCGTAACTGATTCCCCATCCGGCGCGAAGAACGGTCTTACTGTCGATTTGATATGCTACGGCGAGCCGCGGCCCGAACGCGAAATTATACGTCTTCATGAATTCGCAATTGCACCGGCCCGAACCGTAGCCGGCGAATACAGTGCCCCCCGGCAGGTTGTTCGCGTTCGGATCGGGTGTGCTAAAGCTGATCTCCGACTGTCTGTTCCACTCTTCATGGCCAATCGGCGTGCGATCGTAACGCAATCCATATTCGAAAGTCAGTTTCGAGGTGGCCTTATAACTGTCCATTACATATAACCCCATCTCAACCGACCGCTGCTGCGCGGCCACCGGCGGCGAGACCTGGTAGTTTTGCACCTGGCCCAGCAGAAAGCTGGCGTATCCGCTTCCAATCGTTCCCCCACCAATGGACGTGCTGTTCAGAAATGGAATAGCAGTCTCAGCGCCGTTGAAGCTATAGACTCCGGTGGTTCCGTTATTGCTTTGATCGCTGTAAACGCTATCCTTCAATTCAAAGCCCGTCTTAAAGGTATGCTTCCCACGCAGCCACGTCACACTTCCTGTGCTGGATGCAATATCGGTCTGCTGGAACACTGAATTTTGGAGCCCAATGGTCTGCGCCATACCGCCTTCGTTGTTATAAGACAGACCCGAAACCTGCGGGAAACCAAGACCGGTGGCGCTGCCAACCAGTCCCAGATTGGCCATTACATCGTAATTCAAGATATTCGGCGGCGAGCTATCCGGATTGAGGAAGCGCCAGATCCCTACGCCTAAGTGCGCGAGGAGTGTTGGAGAAAATGTGTGGTCCACGTTCAAGCGGAACTGATTGCCTCCCACCGTCCCGTCCACCGTCTTTCTGGTTCCCGTGATGGGGAAAGGCAATCCGTCCGGATAGGCCGGCGAATTGGTTGCCATCTTGTTCCAGAAGCCGCTTATCTTCGTATTCGCCCCAAAGTTCTGGTCCAGTTTGAGACTCAAAATCTGCTGTTTGGTTGGTGTAGTGATCGTCGGATCCCAGTTCTGCGTGGTCTGATTGTTCTGTGGCGTCGGGAGGAATGCCTGAATCTTCAGAGCGACCGGGTCCATGCGGTTCAACGGGATTACATTGTTGGGGAACGCCGTGCGAACCAGCCGCCCGTTCGAATCCGTATAGGTGCTGGCGGGGTCGAAAATCTGATTTTCCAGATATGAGTATCCGCTTGTCGGATCCTTGAGGCTCACGGTCGCTCCGGTGCAATTGGTGGATGTCGCATAAAGCGCGCAACCAAAATCACCTTGGCGGTACGCCGCGGTGGGAACCGATTCGGTCAAAATGCTGGTTGAACTGGTGGTATATCCCTCCAGATTCCAAAAGAAGAAGGTTTTGTTTCTGCCGTTATAGACTTTCGGGATTCGCACCGGCCCGCCAACGGAGAACCCGTAATCGCTTTGATCGTCCTTATTCAACACATGATCCCACGGCTGGGCGGCGTTGAACGCTGCGTTGGTTAATTCTTCATATACCGATCCGTGATATTGGTTGGTGCCCGACTTGGTGGTGAAGTTATACAAGCCCCCCAACACCTGACCGTATTCCGCCGAGAAGTTCGAAGATTGCACGGCGAATTCGGTAACCGCCTCCACGGACGCAGACTGCACAGTGCTGGTCCAGGCGACGGCCACGGGGCTGGTGGAATCCTGCCCTTCCAGGTAGACTTTGTAATTGCTGCCGGGCAATCCGTTTACTTCCGAGGTAGCGCTGGTTCCCGCCACCCCTGGCGCCAGGTAGGTGAAGGTAAGCCAATTTCGGATGCCCCCGCCCGCGCTGCCGGTGCCGCCAAAGTTGATCGGCAGCTCATTGAGCTTTTCCCCGGTGACCACCATGCTTTGTTCGGCATTGTCTGTTTTCAGCAGCTCTGCCGTGCCCGTTACGGTCACCGAATCGGTGGTTGCGCCCACCTGTAATTTGATGTCTAGGTTGATTGTTTTGTCGATCTCAACGCCCAGTTTGGACGCTACTTCTGTTTTGAATCCGGCCGCTTGAACCGTGAGATCGTAGGTTCCTACCGATAGCGAGCTGAGCGTAAAATTGCCTGTGGGCGTCGTTTGAGCTTCCATCAACGCGCCCGTATCAATGTTCCTAAGGACCAGTTTGGCACCCGGAATCACCGCGTTTGCGGGGTCTGTTACCGTTCCGGTTATGGTACCGCGATCACTTTGGGCCGTCGCCAATGCGGCGCCAAGCAGCACGAGCGCTGCCGAACGAACGAAGTTCTTTATATGCTTCATATTACACTCCTCACCCAGATTTCGAACCGGGAAATCACAAGCCACTTAGTTTGCGAGAGCTGGTAGGGATAAGGATACTCGCTCCGCGCGCGTTTTCAACCCACAGGCGATTGTTTATTAATCAAATCTTGTGCACGATTTAACCGATTGTTTTTAAAGGATATAACAGTCGCTTACACCCGGGTCGGGGATGCTTTATCTTGCCCAGCCGCCGGTACGTATGGCCCCCAGACCCTGTCTGATACCCCTAGGCCAGCCCCAAGGCAGGTTCCGTTGCTGTGTTACACTCGTCGAAGTTCTCCATGATCGAGCGCGCACCTATCCACCACGGCAAACTGAAGTTTGGCGTCTTCGAGGTGGATTTGACCTCCGGCGATCTCCGGAAGTCGGGAATTCGGATTAAGCTTCAGACCCAGCCATTCAAACTTCTCGCTATTCTCCTTAGCCAACCCGGCGAGGTTGTGACAAGGGACGAACTTCGCCAGCAAATTTGGGGCTCCGAAACGGCGGTCAATTTCGATCACAGTCTCGGCACTGCGGTGAACAAAGTGCGGGAGGCGCTCGGCGATTCCGCGGAGCATCCCCGTTATATCGAAACGCTCTCCAAACGAGGCTATCGATTCATCTTTCCCATCGAAGTGGTTAAGAACGTTGAAGTGGCTAAGAATTCGAGTGCGGGGGCGCCGTTCCAGATTGTCGAGGGCAGAAACGTTATCGAGACTCCGCCGGCCACGGCTCCCCAAGTCTTGTTTCGACCGGCGGATGACGCAAGATCGAATTCGATTCCTGAGTCCGGCCCCGAGACCTCATCGGGAGGCGCAACGTGGACGGTTAATCCTTTTTGGGCGGCCCCGGTTCTGGTTATTTTAGTTATCGTCGCAGGCGTTGTGCTTTGGCCTGGCGCATCCGACCAGCTCAACATTCTGCCATTCACGCAGATCACATCGTCCGATTCCGTTTTTCCCGGCGATATCGGCGTTGAGAAGTTCTCGACGCTGGTCACCGATGGCGCTCGCCTTTATTTCTCCAAGATTGAAAATGGCAAAGTCGTCCTAGCCTATTCAGCGATCTCCGGAGGCGAGGTTCACACGCTGGTAGCCCCATCCGAGATACCGGCGCCCGCCCTTGCAGATATCTCGCCTGACGGTTCGAAGCTATTAGTTGTGGATCAAGACCTGTCCCTGACGGAGCGGACTTTATGGATTGTTCCAACCTCGGGTGGGGCGGCTCGAAAGTTGGTTAGCGGCCCCGGCCACGCCGCCACCTGGCTACCCGACGGGGAAACTATTTTGTTTGCGGCCGGCCACACGATTTTCAGCACTCTGAACGACGGGCAGAAGCCGATGGCGCTGGCTTCTTTGCCTGGAATACCATTCTGGATGCGCCCTTCGCCCGACGGGACGCGGGTGCGATTTACCGTCATCGAATCGGCCACGCACACCACTTCCTTGTGGGAGCTTACCCTGAACGGGAATCGGCTGCAGCAATTGCTTCCGGGGTGGAGCGACCCGCACTCGGAGTGTTGCGGAAGTTGGACGCGCGACGGGAAATCCTACATCTTCCAATCCAATGGACCTGAAGGAAGTAACCTCTGGATCTTGCCTGAAAAGAAATCCTTCTCTCTGCGGGCGCCTCAACCATTCCAACTTACATCTGGTCCGCTGAGCTATCTGAGCCCGATACCAAGCCGTCAGGACAACAAATTATTCCTGATTGGCGCGCATATGCGAAGCCAACTCCACCGCCTTGATGCGGCGACCCGGCAGTTCGTCCCGTACTTATCTGAAATTGGGATGGCCGACAGAGCCGAATTTTCGAGAGGCGGCACGCATGTAGCGTGGATCGGCACCAATGACGGCGCGCTCTGGCAAAGCAGTCTCGATGGCTCCCAACGTCTACAACTGACGTCGCGTCCGATGGAAGTGTTCATGATGCGGTGGTCTCCGGACGGCGGGAAGATCGCTTTCATGGGCAGGGAGCCGGGCAAAACGTGGAAGATCTACACGATTCCTTCCAATGGCGGCGTTCCACAAGAGGTTTTGGAAGATCCGCGGAGCGAAGCAGACCCGGATTGGTCACCGGATGGAAAAGCCATCATTTATGGGCGGACCCCCGAGTATATGGCTGAGGATTCCACACCCAAGGCAATACAAATTGTCGACCTGAAAACTAAGACGCCTTCCGTTCTTCCGGGCTCGGAAGGTTTGTTCAGCCCCAGGTGGTCGCCCGACGGCCGCTATGTAATTGCCTTGCCGCTCGATCAGCGGAAACTGATGCTCTACGATATGACGTCGAAGCAATGGACTGAGATTGCCACCGGCAGATTCAACAATCCGGTGTGGTCCAAGGATGGCGCGTATATCTACTTTCAATCCTTGACGGATGAGGGACGGCCAATCTGCCGCACTCCAGTTCCATCTACGCACATTGAACAAGTGGCCGGCTTTCAGAATCTCCAGCCGGGAACCACCGTCCGATACTGGGGAGTCACGGCCAACGACATCCCCATAGTCTCCTTCCATTTTTTCAGGGCCGATGTCTACGCAGTCGATTGGAAGAAATGATCGGGGGCGATCTGGCTTGGGAGCGTCTCTTGCGACGGAAACAAGAGGTATTCGCGGTCGGGGCAAGCCGCCTAAAAGACGGCTGCAGCCAGGATTGGCCGCCCCACTTAGTACCTTACGGGACATGACTCATCTGTTCAAGCATTTGCCGGGTAGGCGCGAAGGCCGGATTCAGACTCACCGCCTTCTCAAGCATAGATCTCGCCCCAACTCTATCCCCTGTTCTCAACAGCGCCACGGCGAGGTTCATGCGCACAAGCGCCAGCCCCGAATTCTTCGAAAGCGCATCGGTCCAGAGCCGGATCGCATCCGCGTAATTGCCCCGTTCCATCATGATTCCGCCTAGTCCCACCGAACCGGTGACCTGCCCGGCATCCAGCGCAATGGCGCGCTGATAAAGCGGAAGAGCCAGGTCATTCTTGCCGTCGTTCCGGTATCTTTCGGCCAGAAACAGCAATACTTCGACGTCATTTGGCGCCGCGCTCGCAGCTTGTTCCAAAAGGCCGAGCGCCCGTGCGCGATCGGCTCCAGTCTGCCGCCCAATCGCTTTGATCGCGTAGGCCAACGCCAAATCGCGAGTTGACGCTGGCGCTCCGCCGAACCCAACCAACTCCGCATCTGCAGCCGCCGGCAGGATCTCTCGCCGAGGCCGGCGGGGAATTGAATGATCTGTGAATACGACGTGCTCAGCGTCGGCGGCCGGGCTCTTCGGCATATGGCAGGCGATGCAGTCGTCCTTCAGCTTCGATCGCGCCGCCAGGGCTTCCGAGCAATCTCGTGAGGCATGGCATGAGAGACACTTGGCCCGGAACCACGCGCCGGTTTGACTTGGCGCTGGAAACAAGTGGGGGTCATGGCAAGACCCGCACCACAGCTTATCGCCGGAGGCCCGCTTACATGCGCTCAACGCCAAGTCTTCCACGTGGCCGGTGACCTTGACGCCGGCTCGTTGTCCCGTGCGTACGAAGACCGTCTGTGTGTCGCTCAAACGGTTGCCGGGCTTAAAACTGCCCCAGTTACTTCCTGCGCGCATTACGGTCACTTCCCCCGTCAAATGGCACTGCGCGCAGATCGCATCGCGGCGGTCGGGCGCCAGCTTCGCCGGATTCACGATTTCAGGGTCGCTCGCAACCTTTCCCGACCTCATCTTGGCGACATGCGCCGCTCCGCTTCCGTGGCATCTCTCGCAGTCCACGCCCCCTTCGAGAAATGGCGGCGAGCCGTACCGGTTCAGCGTAAGCGGCACGGCCTGGATGAAACTGGCATGGCAAGACAAGCATCCCGGCACAATGGGACGCGTGAGGTATGGGTACTCATATTGATCGAACCCGGGAGCCATGCCCCAGGATTTTCCAGCGCTGTAATAGGCGACCGGAGCCTCATAGAGAAAGCCATCCTGCTCGAGCAGGTAACTGCGCGCCCTAACCCCTGAACCGATTGCGTACGCCAGGGTCTTCCGACCGCCTAAATCGCCGTTCGCCTTCTCAAACCGAAGAACATATCCGGAATTCGTGACGGACACACGATATTGAAATCCCGATGCGGCGTGATCGAATGAGGCGTGGTCAAATGTCTCCGGCACGGAGGTTGGATCGAGCTTTCGGGCGCTGGACGCCATAGGAGTTGTGCGGTAGCTCGCGTAAATCGCCGGGTGACACGAAGCGCACAGTTCGCTGCCAGACTTCGTCTGCGGCCACGCTGTCGAGGCCAGCCCGAGCAATACCAAACGAAGACGGGTCACCGCAAGCATTATAAGCTTTGCGGGGCAGCCAATCCTGGCTGCAGCCGGCTTTCAGCGGCTTTTTCGCCGGGCGAGGCTTGATTTTCGTTCGTACTGATGCCTTCTGACGGACGACCCCGGCCTATGCCCCAAAATGGCTCAGCACTCGCCGGAAGCTCAACAAGCTCCTGCAGCTTACGTGCCCATTGCACCAATGGTTTCAACCGGCATTGCGAGGCGCGCTCGGCACATCCATAAATAGTTGTCATATCTAGTCAAGATCCTTAATTACAGCGGCTTACATCGTGAACAAGATTTGAAGAACAAACGAAAGGCCATGGATTTAGATGACACCATGGAACCGATACACTCTAAGCACCCCTCACGCGTCAGCGCTATTCTAGAAGCCGGAGGGAGCCAACAAAATGCCGAGCGTCAGAAAGCAATCCGGGCGGGCATCGGCCCGCGTGATTTGGTTCGGTCTAATCCTCGTTTCGGCAACCTCCCCCGTCGCCAAAAGCTGGCAGCAGACTCCGGCGGCAAACGCCCACGGTGCGCTGATCCAGCGATATTGCCTGGGATGTCATAACGACAAGCTGAAAACGGCAAATATCTCATTCCAGGCGGCTAATCTGTCGAAGATCGCGGACAACCCGGGCTTATGGGAAAAAGCTCTGCATAAGCTCCAAACAAACCAGATGCCGCCAGCTGGCCTGCCGGGACCGTCCGTCGAATCCCGGCAGGCGATGGCCAGTTATCTGGAAACCGAATTGGACCACTCCGCAGCCATCCATCCCAATCCGGGCCGCCCAACGATTCACCGCCTGAATCGTGCGGAATATAGCAATGCGATCCGGGACTTGCTGGCTCTCGACATCAAACCGGGCGACAATCTGCCGCCGGACGATTCGGGCTACGGTTTTGACAATATCGGCGATGTGCTCTCCATGTCGCCCGTACTGGTGGAACGGTATTTGTCCGTGGCGCGGGAAGTAGCCCGATTGGCGATCGGCGATACCGATGTAAAGCCCGTAATTGACGTGTTCGACGCGTTGGGCGAGGTACGAACGGGCGCCAAAGGCCAGCGAATTGGCCGCAATGACCGCATTAGTGAAGATCTTCCCTTTGACTCGGTGGGTGGGCTATCGTTCCGTTACACGTTTCCTGTTGACGCCGAGTACGTATTTGCCATCAAAATGGCTCGACCCAATTCAGGATTTGGCGAAACAGCGCCACCGGTGGGTCAGATTTTCGAATTGCGGGTTCCCGTTAAAGCTGGCGTTCGGCGCGTAGGTTTGACGTTCATGCGCTCCGATGCGCTCGCCGAGGTCCTCCCAGGAGCAGGCCGCGGCGGCGGGGGCAGAGGCTCTGCCGATTCCGCTCCGGTTTCCCATCTCGATCTCCGGCTCGACGGAGCGCGCCTAAAACTTTACGACTTCCCCGAAGGTCAGCGCGGTCGCGAGATCAACGAAATGTCGGTCGCTGGGCCGTATAACATCACGGGCCACGGCGACTCGCCGAGCCGCCAACGGATTTTCGTATGCAAAGCCTCCTCGCCAACCGAGGAAGATCCGTGCGCGCGGAAGATTCTGTCCGCCCTGGGCCGCCGCGCCTTCCGCCGCCCCTTTACCAGCGCCGATCTAGCCCCGCTAATGGCGTTTTATCAGGATGGCCGTAAGGACGGAGGCTTCGAGCAAGGCATCGAAATGGCGCTGCGTGCAATGCTGGTATCCCCAGACTTCCTCTTTCGCATCGAGCACGACCCCGCCTCCGCCGCCGCTGGCAGCGTATATAAGGTGAATGACTTCGAATTGGCTTCGCGGCTCTCATTCTTCCTCTGGTCGAGCATGCCCGACGACGAGCTGCTCGCTGTAGCCGAGCACGGCAAGTTGCAAGATTCTAAAGTGTTCCAACAGCAGGTTGCCCGGATGATCGACGACCCCAAATCCAAGGCATTTGTCGGCAATTTCTGCGGGCAGTGGCTGTTGCTTCGAAATATCGATCAAATCAAACCGGACGTGGAGCAATATCCCGCTTTCGACGAGAGCCTGCGGCGCGCGTTTCGTCAGGAAACGGAATCGCTCTTCAATTACATCTTGCGCCAAAACCGTCCAGTCACTGAGATACTCGACGCGAATTACACCTTCGTGAATGACCGTCTTGCCGAGTTCTACGGAATCCCGGGAGTCTATGGTTCCCGGTTTCGGCGCGTAGAATTGAAAGATCCGAATCGCGGCGGTCTCCTGGGCCAGGGGAGCATCCTGACGGCGACATCGTATCCCACCCGCACCTCCGTGGTCTTACGCGGTAAGTGGGTTCTGGAAAACCTTCTCGGGTCGCCGCCTCCTCCGCCCCCGCCCGACGTGCCCGCGCTCGAACTGCACGCGAAGGGACGCCAGCTATCTGTGCGCGAGGCCATGGAGGCGCACCGCGCTAATCCTGTTTGCGCTTCCTGCCACGCCCGGATGGACCCGATCGGGTTCGCTCTCGAGAACTACGATGGCATCGGCGCCTGGCGCAATACCGAAAACGGCGCTGCGATCGACGCCTCGGGTAAGCTGCCGGACGGCGCCGAGTTTACCGGGCCGGCTGGACTTAAGAAGCTATTACTGACGCAACATCGCGATGAGTTTCTTTCTACGTTTACGGAAAAACTGATGACGTACGCTTTGGGTCGCGGTCTGGAAGCCACCGACCAGCCTGCTTTGCGCGCGGTGGTGCGCGAAGCGCAGAAGCAGAACGTGGGCGTTCCCGGATTAAACGTCACGATGCCCGCGTTAATCTTCGCGATAGTAGAGAGTCCCCAATTCCAAATGAGGAAAACCAAACAGCCATGATGATCAATACCAACAGAACTCTGAATCGCCGCACGCTGCTGCGCGGCTTGGGTACGGCGCTGGCCCTTCCGCTGTTGGATTCCATGGTCCCCGCCAGGGCGGCCACCGCGGCGAAGCCCATTATTCGCCTCGGCTTTGTTTATGTGCCGAACGGCATGATTCCCGCGGGCTGGCTGCCATCCACCGAAGGGGCCGGGTTCGAGATCACCCCCACCATGCGGCCGCTAGCCCCATTCCGCGACAACCTGCTGGTGGTCAGCAACCTACGACTGCACCAGGCCGATGCCCTGGGCGACGGCGGCGGCGATCATGCGCGTGCCGGAGCGGCCTGGCTGACCGGCGTTCACCCTAAGAAGACTGAGGGCGCGGAAATACGCGCGGGTATTTCAGCTGACCAGTTGGCCGCCCAGGAACTCGGAAAACAGACGCAGTTTGCGTCGTTGGAACTTGGCATCGAAGAGCCCTCCTTCGCCGGCGGATGCGATTCAGGGTATAGCTGCGCTTACACAAACACCATTTCCTGGCGCGGCCCCACCACTCCCAACCCCATCGAGATAAGCCCGCGCCGTGTTTTCGAGCGCCTCTTCGGCGATGGCGAAAGCACCGATCCGGCTGCCCGCCTGAAGCGCATGCGCGAATACCGCAGCATTCTCGATTATGTTCGTGGGGACGTGACGCATCTGGAACCCAGTCTTGGCGCCCGCGATAAGAGCAAACTGGATGAGTATCTGGAATCGATTCGCGATATCGAGCGCCGAATTCAGAAGGCTGAACAGCAGCCGGCGGTGAAGACTCCGGTTATGGAGCGTCCCGTCGGAATACCGGAACTGTTCGAGGACCATGCCCGATTGATGAGCGATCTCATGGTGGTGGCTTTCCAAACCGACATGACTCGCGTGATCACCTATATGTTTGCGCGCGAGGGTTCCAACCGCGCTTTCCCGGAACTCGGCGTCGCCGAAGGCTGTCACGTGGTGACGCATCACCAGAACAATGCAGAGAAGATCGCCAAAGCCCAAAAGGTGGAGGAGCACCGCGCGAAGTGCTTCGCTTATCTGGTTAAGCGCATGAGCGAAGCCGAGGGTGGCGACGGAACTCTGCTCGATCACACGCTTCTGCTCTATGGCGCCGGAATTCGCGACGGCAATACTCACGATCATATCGACCTTCCCCTGGTGTTAGTGGGCGGTAAGTCCGCGGGCATTAAGAGCGGTCGCCATATCCGCTCCGCATCTCCGGCGCCTATGACTAATTTGCTAGTAACTATGCTGGATCGCGCCGGCATTCCAGTAGAGACGCTCGGCGACAGTACAGGCAAGATCGACCAGCTTACCGGAGCCTGACAGTGACGCGTAGCTTGACAGTGAGACGGTACTCTATTTTCCTGGTAGCCTCGCTATGTTTGGGGGGTGAACTGAATCTGGCCGATGCCATTCGCGACGGCAATCTGTCTGCGGTGAAGACTCTGATCGCTGCCCATGCAGATGTTAACGCCGCACTCCCTGACGGTTCCACGCCTCTTGCCTGGGCCGCTTATGAGGACGACGCGGCGGCGGTTGACCTGCTGCTGAAGGCCAAGGCCAAAGCGGCTACAGCCGATCAGTACGGCGAGACTCCGTTAACTCTCGCCTGCGCCAACGGTAGCCCCGTAATCGTCGAAAAGCTGATAGATGCCGGCGCCGATGCCAATGCCGCTCGCTGGAACGGAGAGACGCCTCTCATGCTCGCCGCGCGAGCGGGCAATCCGCAGGTCCTGCGTCTGTTAATCGAACATGGGGCCAAAATCGATGCTGAGGAATCGAAGAAGGGGCAAGACGCATTGATGTGGGCCGCTGCGGAAGGGCATTCCGAAGCCGTCGAAGTTCTACTCAAAGCGGGAGCCAAACCGAACACTGTTTCAAAAGGCGGCTTCTCACCGCTGATCTTCGCAGCGCAAAACGGAGACGAAAAGACCGTCACGAATCTACTCGCTGGCGGCGCAGACTTGGAGTACGCCGCGCCTCCGGGTATGACCGCGTTACTAGTAGCCATGGGAGCGCGCAAGCTCAAAGTCGCCCAGTTATTGCTGGCGAAAGGCGGCGCCGACCTCACTGCCAAGGATCGCAACGGTAATACCTTGCTGCACAGCGCGGCTCAACTCGGCGATCCGGAGATGGCCAAGGCTTTGATCGCGAAAGGCGCCGACGTAAACGCCAAGACGACCCGTCCTCAAGGCGGACGCGGCGGAGGAGGCGGCGGACGCGGACCCGCGGGTGAGCAGACTCCCCTGATGCTCGCGGCGAGAAACAATCACGTTGATTTGATGCACATGTTGATCGAAGCTGGAGCGGATCCGAAACTCAAAGCGCAGGATGGAACTACGCTGCTTATGGCAGCGGCCAACAGTGGACACATCGAAGCCGTGAAGTATGCCTATGAGTTAGTGCCCGACATTAAAGCCGTTACAGCCACTAAGCAGACCGTCATGCATACAGCCTTAGTGGGCTCCCTTCAGAATTCGACGCCCGAAGATATCTGCGCAGTGATTCAGTTCCTGGCCGAAGAGGGTGCCGACCTAACCGCCGCCGATGCCACTGGCAAGACCCCGCTCACTCTCGCAGTCCCGATTGACGGCGCGGTCGATCTTATTACAAAGCTGAGTCAGACGGCCGTAACGAATCCAAAGGATCCGTCCAAGTTTTAGTCCATTGTGGCGCGCCGCACTTCCTGTACTTCGCGCGCCGCGAAGATCCTGCGTTGTGGGGCAGGTTGTTAACCTGCGGCCGATTGTTAATCGGCCAACTGTCGGGACTGCATCAGGACTGCGGCGGTAACCAACCGCCGCGCAGGCTACCAGCCTGCCCCACATCCGTAAGGCGACTTGCTCCAACAGCAGACATCCTGGTTTCAATATTCAATTCGACTCAGCAACCTTCCGAATCCAGATATTCCGAAAGCGCACGGGCTGAGAGTGATCCTGCAAACTCAGCGGCTGCTCCAGCGGATGCGCCGTATACACGCCATTCTTCCTCCACACCGTCGCGCCCAGAAAAGCCTTATGATTCTGCACCAGAACTCCGTTGAAGATCACCGTGGCATAGGCCGGCCTAACCACCTTGTCGCCATCGAAGCGCGGTGCCTCAAACGCAATGTCGTAAACGTTCCACTGGCCTTTTGGCCGGGCCGGATTCACCAGCGGAGGCCAAACGCCGTAAATGGCTCCCGCGCCGCCGTCCGCATAGGTCAGATTCTCATTCGATTCGAGCACCTGGATCTCATACCGAGTCATCAACTCGATGCCGCTGTTCCCCAAGCCCTGCCCTTTGCCAGTGTTGCTCTCAGGAATCATCCATTCCACGTGAAGTTGGCAATCGCCAAAACTCTGCTTGGTCACCAGTTTCCCGGTCCGGGGAACGATCTCTATGTGCCCTTGTTCCACCTTCCACTTAGGATCTTGAGCCGCGCCGCCGCGCCCCTGAGTCACCCATTGCGAGAGATCTTTACCGTCGAATAGAACGATGGCATCGGATGGCGGCTCACCGCTCAACGGAGCGCCCGGAGATACTTTAACCGGGCGTGGACGGTCCATGTCATGCACCTTCCATTTCTGGCCAATGATCAATGGAGTGTCGTTGTACCCACGAACGTCGTCACCGGCGGATGCCGGCGGCTCTTGCGCGCGTAGCAGCGTCATGGCTGCCAAGAGAATCAGGTATCTCATGATGATAAGTTGTCCTCAGTGTTCATGCTTCGCCGAATAGATCTGAACTTCGCCCGGCTGCTCGATGACGATCTTACCGTTGGAGACTGACGCCGCCGGCGCCCCAGTAGCAAGCGGAGTCAGCCGCAGGCCATCCTTCAACGGCAAATCGTCGACATCGATCTGAATTGGCTTTTCGTGCCCTGCGCGGTTCAAGACCACCAGCACATCCTCTTCTGCCGACGTTCGCAGATAGGCGTATTGGTCCTGATTCACGAGCAGTTGAATGAGCCCGCCCTGTCTGATGGCCGGATGCTCCTGGCGAAAGTGCAGAAGATCGCGGGTCCAGTTGTAAATCTTGGCGGCGTCACCAGTGCGCCCCTCGGCGGTGAAATCGTTGACCGGATCACCTGGCCAGCCGCCGGGAAAGTCACGGCGGTTGTCTGGGTCGCGGCCGCCCTGCATCGCAACCTCGTCCCCGTAGTACAAATGCACCACGCGGCGTGTGGTCAGCAGGAATGCATCCGCCATCATCAGTTTCGAGATATCGTCTTTGGCCAGCGTTAGGAATCGCGGCTGGTCGTGGTTGCCCGGAAAAACCACCAGCATTTCCGGGTGTTGGTAAAGGGAGTCCTGAGTCAGCAGATCCACCAATTTCGTCATTGGCTGTCCCTCCCCGAACACCTGGCGCACCGCCCCTTCCAGAGGGAAATCCAAAATCGAGCGCAACTTCGTGTCGACCCCTCTGCGTGTTGTCCCGCCCTCGAAGAACGATAGCGCGACGGGGTTTGGCGCGGTAATCTCTCCGGTCACAACAAACTGGGGATACTGCCGGTAGATCGCGGTATGGTATTTTTCCCAGAACGGCCGGTCCACATAGGGGAAGGTGTCTTGCCGGAAAGCGTCGACGCCCGACATGCCGATCCACCACAGCGCGTTCTGAATCAAATAGTCGGAGACCAATGGGTCTTCCTGATTCAGATCGGGCATCGCCGGACTGAACCAGCCATCCAACGGCAGCTCGCGCCGCTTGGGCCGGGAATAGGGATCCGACAGCCCGGCAATGTCGAAATTATTCCGCGGCCTCGACGTTTGATCCTCATAGTGGACCCAAGTCTTCGTGGGCCAATCCCCCACCCAGGGAATTCGATTCCCGCTATGGTTTACTACCTGGTCCAGGACGAACTTCAAGCCCGCGGCGTGGGTGGCATCCACCAGTTCCTTGAAGTCTTTCATGGTTCCGTAGCGCGGCTCCACAGCGTAGAAATCCGAAGCCGAATAGCCGTGATAAGCCCCGCCTGGATTCGTGCCCGCCGCGGAGTTCTTTGTGATCGGAGTTACCCAGACGCCAGTCACGCCGAGATCCTTCAGATAGCCCAGGTGGTCGCGAATGCCCTTAAGATCGCCTCCGTGATAGGCGCCTGTGGACTTCCGGTCGGCTGGCCGGCCAAATTCGGGCAGGTTATCGTTCACAAGATCGCCGTCGGCAAAACGATCCGGCATGATCAGGTAGATGACATCGTCCGAACTGAATCCCTGAAACCGTCCTTTCGCCTCGAGCGGACGAGCCAGAGTGAAGTTGAACTCAGTGGTTCCCGTTGCGGTCTTGACCTGAAACCGATGCGTGCCCGGCCGGGCATCCTTGCCAATGTCGAGATACGCGAACACGTAGTGGCCATTTTCGGAGATCCGCCGCACATCGATTTTGAATCCCTTCGATGTTGTGGTAACCACGGCCCCACTCAGATCGCTACCGTTGAGCAACAACTGAATGGGCTTCAGCGTATGGGGCGTCCACCAGTTTGGCGGCTCCACTTTATCGACTTTGGGCGCAGCTATGGCGCAAGCCAGCCCGAACAAAACTAGCACGGTGGGTTTCAATGGGTTCCTGTTTTGGGAGACCAGAACGGTTCGCCTGCGTGGATGAACTGGATCGGCACTTCGGGGATAAAGGTACGCAGCCAGTTGGCGCAGTCTTCCATGCCCGGCTCCTCCGAAATTTCATGGCCCATAATGATCTGGCTCTTATTCTGACCGAAGAAGGCGGCGTCCAGGCAATATTCAGTGGCATCCAGGGGATTGCCGCTTTCAGAAATCTCACCGCCAATCACCACATCGACATCGGAAGAGATTCGTGGCATGCCGTAGCCCATCCCCACCGCCGCGGTGCTCACTTTCGCATTGGGATCTCCCACCACCCGCAAAGCGCGGGAATTCAGATGCCGTTTTACATCCGCGGCCAAGGCGCCGAGCGTGGTGGGCGGAATCGCGAACCGGCGTTGATTACCCGGGCTGGCGAGGTCCGTCCATCCCAACACACGGGCCAGCCCAACCCAGATGTAGTCCGGCCGGTGCGCGTGTATGAGATCGTGGAATCGCCAAACCGCCATATTGTTCTTGGCGCAGAAGTCCACTTTGAACTTGTAAATGGGGTCGGCCTCAAGCTCCTTTGTGGCGTCGGTGTCGCTCCAAAAGGTCGGCTCGTGGGTGATCACCAGATTCATTCCCGCGGCGTTGGCGCGCTGCAACAGGTCGAGAGTTGCCATGAACGTGGTGGCGATGCCTTTCACGTCCGTCTGCGGGCTGCCCGCCTTAAAGGTGTCGCGAAACGTCTGCGCGTTCCAGGGGATGCCCAGATTACTCTTAATACGCTCCACTACGGCGCCGGCAGTCATCCTAAGCGGGCCTCCAATATGAGTCGCCGGCTGGCAGCCAACGGACCGGAACTTCAGGAACCATGCTCTTCAACCACTCGGCGCAAACATTCATGCCAGGATCTTCCGACAGTACTCGTCCGACCATGATGAGGCCTTTCTTTTGGCCTGAGGCAACCGTATCTTGGGCGTACTCTACCGACTCCCACTCGCGCGTCTCGCCGGCTAAAACTGCGTCGCATTCCGGTAGCGCTTTCATGGTGGCCGCGAGGGTGGAAACGCCCGGTAAGAATGTCAAACTTCGGACCTTGGTTTGCGGATCGCCGACAACGCGGATGCCGGAGCGAGCCTTCAGCCGCTTCGCCAAGTCATCGGCGAGCGACCCCAGCGTGGCATTGGGCAGGTCATACCGGAAGGGATCGTCCTTCACCTGGTACTTGCCCCAGGCCATCGTCTGCGCCAATCCTACGGCAAAAGGATCGGGCTTGCGGAGGCGCCAATGGTCGCTGAAACGCCAGATCACGAGTCTGTTCTTCTGAATAAACTCCTTCTTGGCGATATACACCGGATCGTCCAGACTGACGCCTGCCTGTCCCCGACCCGCGGCAGGCGCAGCAGGCATACCATCCAGACGGCCGAAGTAAGTTGGCTCCAGCGTAATGACAAGATTGGCTTTTTGCTTCAATGCACGGGAGAGCACATCCATTGTCGCCATGGCCGTGGTGGCGATGCCGGTGAGCCGCATTGCCGGGTCCCCAGCCTTGAAAGTGTCTAAGGTATCCGCATGCCACGGCACGCCAACGTTCTTTTGTATGTGATCGACTACCTGCTGGGCGGTAACTGTTTTGGGTTGACCCGCTACGGGGCGGCCCACCAGAATCGCGGTTCCCGTTAGTTCGGCAAATCGTCTTCTGCTGATACCCATCTTGAACCGTTCGCTGTCGTTAGTGGCCTTTGGCATCTTGTGTCTTGGCCGTTACAGCGGTGATATCCAGCTTTCGGTTTTCTGTGTTCAACACTTTGATGTCGCCACCCTGGATATTGCGGAACGGCAGGCTGAGAACGATTTCCCGAAACATCGTGCGCGCCCGATAGTCATCGTTCTTGATCTTTGTCACCAATCCCTGCACCGTGCAGCTATCCCCATCCTGGAGACTGCGCCCCAGCGCATAACCCATTACTTTTCCCACGACCTGCCCGATAAACGTGTCCTTCTGTTTCAGCAACGTCTCGCGGAGTTCGACCGGGCCATTAAACTTCTCGCCGGAAGGCATCTCTCCGCTGGCATCAATGGGTTTGCCATCTTCCTGTTCGCGCCAGCGGCCCATCCAGTCGAAATTCTCCAACCCGAAGCCGATGGGATCCATAAGTCTGTGGCAGGTTGCGCAAACCGCGTTTGCACGGTGGACCAAAACCCTCTCGCGAGTGCTGACCTTGGTGGTGACCGTATCTCCGGCGGGCAACGGCGGCACGCCGGGGGGTGGAGGCGGTACAGGCGTTCCAAGAATTGTCTCCAGCACCCAGGCGCCCCGCAAGACGGGACTGGTCTGCTGATAATGAGAGGTCATGCCAAGGATTCCGGCAAGTCCCAGCACACCCGCGCGCCGACTGTCCGGCAGTTGTACCAGGTGGAATGCATTGTCGTCGACTCCCTTCACCTGGCCGTCCATCTCATAAAACTTGACCAGACGCTGGGTCAAGAAAGCATAATCCGCTGTGAGCAGTTCGAGCAGGCTCCGGTTTTCTCCGACAATTCGGTCCATCAGCAGGACGGGTTGCATCCGCAGGTCCGCGGCTATATCGGCGTTATAATACGACGCGACCTCTTGTAGAAGGGGCATGAACCGCCCGCCGATTTCCTGTGTTCCAAGCCACTGGCCGATGAAACTGCTGGTGAATGCGCGCGACCGCGGATCGTCGAGCATCCTGTCCACCTGGGACGCGAGCACCTTCGAATCTTGCAGCTTTCCTTGTTCGGCCAACCGGAACAACTGCTCATCCGGCATAGTCGACCAGATAAAATAAGATAGCCTCGTTGCCAACTCGTACTGACCAAGAGGATAGATCCCCGGTTTGGGCCTTCTTTCTTCAATGCGGAAGAGGAAGTCGGATGACACCAATGCGGCCTTTAGCGCAAGCTTGATCCGTTCCTCGTAGGGATCGCCACGCTCAGAGGCCCGGTCATACATCGCCAGGAAGTGATCCACTTCCGCAGGCGCTACAGGCCGTCGGAAAGCTTTCGGCAGAAAAGCTTCCAGGGTTTGTTGGGCGATCTTGCGCGGTTGAAGAAGTTGATCCCCAGGCTCCATACCCAGCAGGCGGTAATGCAGAGCACGCTTCTCGGGAGACACCTCGACCGGCTTCTCGTTCACGCTGAGGCTGATGACTTGAACGGGATCCGCGTCAGCCAACAGCGTTAGAACGTGGGTGCCGCGCTCCAGATGTACATTGGTTCCAAGCACGGTGGCTCCGCCGCCACGGCCGCCTCGACCCCCGCCTTGCTTGGCGGCGCCACCGCCGCCGAAGCCTCTTCCGCGCTGCGCTGCCAGGGGATTGCCTTCAACATTATCGACTTTCAACAGAATCTTGCTGGAAGCGTCTGAGCCAAGCGAAACACGGACGTCATACTCGCCAGCGACATAGACGGGCAGCAAGGCCGTTAACTCCTGTTTTGGCGCCAGAGTTCGGGTTGCAGCGCCTCCCGCCACGGCGGGCTTCAACTCGGCCGAACTGAAGGTCCGGGAAAGCGCCGGAGTGATGATGACGCGATCGAGGATCTGCTGCGCCGCCTGAACGTAACGCTCCATGAGCAGAGGCTGGACGTAAAGCGTTTCCCCATTTGTGTCAAAGCCGGCCCCGCCAGTTCCATCGGCCGGAAAGATGGCGGCCGCGTCGAAATCGACGCCCAGCAGATCCCGAATGGTGTTGTGATATTCGCGGCGGTTCAGCCGTCTGAATGTGCCGGCGCCGGCGTAATCGCCCGCATTGCAGGCAGTCTCGCGCAATCGCGTTTCGATCCATTGAGAGACATGCAGGCGGTCCCCTTCGGTCAACTTGGAATCGATCGGCGGCATGGTGCGGTTCCGCAGTTGCACTGCCACGCTCCGCCACAACGAGCGATCGGTTTCCATGTCCTTGGCGGTGTTCGCTTTTAGAAAATTGGCGGGATTGGATCGATTGGCAGGGTTGTGGCAGCCGGAGCAGTTCTGAACCAAAACGGGCCGCACCGTTTGCGCGAATTCCTCAGCCGGGTCGGTGGCCGGATAGGCAACACGGCCGAAGGTCGCCGCAAGAAACAGGGTTAGTCGTATTCGCATGTGGCCGCCAAGCGATCAATTATTCTAGGCAAGACCTTGAAGCGGCCCCGTGCTGTCACCAAAGGACTTTTCCATCACGCCCATCCGCTGTAGCAGGGAGACGTAGAGGTTGCAGAGAGGCGTTTTCTCCGGAGCCCTGAGGCGCCGCCCGGGACGCAACGTACCCTTGCCGCAACCGGCCAGAAGCAGTGGGAGATTTTCGACCGTGTGCTGATTTCCATCTTTGATGGAGCCGCCGAACATGATCATGGAGTTATCCAGCAGGGAAGTTCCGCCCTCATCGAGTCCCTTAACCTTGTTAAGGAAATAGGCAAACTGCTCGACATTCCAATTGATAATCTTGCTGTACTGTTCTTTCCGCTCGGCATTCTCGGCGTGGTGAGAGATTGAATGCCACGCGCCGCGGACGCCGGGCAGGAACGAATAGTCCTGCTGGGTTTGCGCGTCACCGAACATAAACGTCCCGATTCGGGTCGTATCGCTCCAAAATGCCAACAGGAAAATATCCAACATCAGCCGGACATGCTCCTGGTGGCTCTCGGGTATTCCCGGCGCCGGCCGCTCCAGGGGGAATTTGCCTTGATTGATCCAGCGCTTTTGGGGGCGCATGGAGGCTTCCAACCGCTGTTCCACCGAACGCACCGATTCGAAATACTCATCGAGCCGGACTCGATCTGAAGAACTTCCCTTCTGGCGCACCGCTTTAGCGTCTTCGCTAACCAAGTCCAGGACGCTGGCATCGTCGCGCTGCAAGGCATCGAGGAGAGATGGATCGTGAGGGTCCACACTGGAAATAACCGGTAGCCGGTTGCCGCGGAACAGGCGGTCGAACGCCAATTGCGGGATGATTTCCTTAGGTACCGGCGTTCGCGGATCTCGCCAGGAAATGAAAGAGCCGTAAAGGCGCGCAAAGCCGCCGCCACCGACGTCGATTCCGGTGCGCGGCGTGTCGATGCCAAGTTCGAACGACGGGAGGTCTGTCTTGCTGCCAATTCGCTGCGCGGCCAGTTGGTCAACCGAAACCGCGCCTGTATCCAGATCGTCCCCGGACGTGCGTTGCACGTAGCCGCCCGAAAGCCATACCGGGACTTTAGGCCAATGACCGTTGCGGCCGATAGAGTTCTGGTTCCAGAGGTTTTCCAACAGCATGAAATCGCTCTTCAAATGCTCGAGCGGCTTCAGGTGGGGAGTAATTTCATAATCCTCCGCATCGCCGGCTGGAGTCCACCACTCAGGCCTGGTTCCATTAGGCATGAACAGAAACATCATGCGCAACGGCGGTTCGGAAAGAGAATCGCCGACGGGCGTCGCCTTCGCCATCGTCTCAAGCCACGGGATTGCCAGCGCCGCTCCGGCACCTCGTAATAAAGTTCTTCTCGAAATCGGTTGGAACATACTCTATGATCCTCCTTATGTCACCACCCAAAGGTCAGAACTGGCATTGATTCGGCGCGGCCGGGCCCGGATCCAGCGGATGCGTTCAAACTGCACGACGGACAGTCGTGGAATGTCCGCATAACTCCACGCTTCGGCCGACGGCAAGCAGTCAGTAATGCGCGTATAGCCCTCGCAGTTCACGCGAACACTCCTGATGAAAACACGCGCTCAAGGCGTACGCGTAGTCAAACGCGACGCCGATAACCTCCACGATGGGCTTAGCGGTTCCGTCGGCGTGCATTCTCGGTTGGCATCTCATGCAACAGCACTTGCTGCCTCGTTCTTTACTAGACTCTACAGGTAAAATCGCCATCAACCCATTCAACTTTAGATCTTCAGTTAATCATGGCATAAGGTATTGATATATAGATACTTAGTATACGGAATCACCGAAATATCAAGCTTCGCTAGTTCAGGATTCCGCGCAATGGGCCCGAGGCAAGGCAGTTCCGGGACTGTAAAAGCGAATTCCCAAGTTTTGGTTGGCGCGACCGAAGGGCTGCCACGTTTAACGATGAGTTTCGCCGCCTTTTAGAGCGATTGGGACAAGCAGGAGACTCCGCGGCTTCTATGTTGGTAGCGAGGCTGGCACGGTGCGGAAAATTCCGAGAATTGTTGCTCTCCACCACTTTTCAAAAGGAATGACCGCGAGCAAGTTCGCCTTTATGGCCAGAGGTTCTCGCTTGACGCGGCCGAAAGAAATTCCGAGAATTTTTGCCCTCTTGTATTGTTTCGTGAGATTCCCTTTGGTTCTGTGTCGTTGCAGCGTTCGGCTGCAGTCCACGAGATCGCCCCCACCCGTTCTGGAGCCCGTGTATTTGTGGAGTAGTTCTTTGCATCGACGTCGGCGGCATCAACCGCGTTCCATGGGTTGCCTCTCATTCATCATCATGGAAGCCAAGTCTCCCGCAGCGGAGTGGTTTCCAAAGTCTTGCCGCTGCCTCCCAGAAATTCCGAGAATCTTGGCCCCCGCGGGTTTTTTTCGTTAAATTTTCCGACTCTGTAGCGGGCACCGCGACGTTTCACGACGGAAGTTTCGCCGCCTTCCCGGGGTAGGAATAAGCAGGAGACTCCGCGGGCTTCCACGCCAATAGAGAGTCGGCATAGTTCGAAAATTCCGAGAATCTTTGCCTCCACTTCAGTAACGATGATCACCCCTCGAGAACTCTCGTCCGAGATTCCAAGAATGTTGACGACCCGGCTGCTGGTGAAGGTTCATGGGGGAATGCCGGTCTGGACGGAGAATGCCGTGGGCCATCCGGTCGAAGCGAGGACCGTGTGGCGGAGTTTGCCACGATGCTTGCGCCGACGAGAGCGAAGGAGTCGGAGAGAAGATTTGGATGGATTGTAATCCGCGCGCTGCCAGAACGGTGGGCAGGCCGGAATCCGAGAATACCTGCCTCCCCCAATGAAGTCCCGCTCGCCGAATTCGGAGAACCTCTTGCAAACGACCCGGCAGCGAGTGAGACTCCGACTTCAGGCAACCATTCTCGCCCTCGGAATTCCGAGAATCATTGCACCCCCTCCCATCGGAGCAGAAATTCCAGGGCAAGTGACGCCTCGTAGCGCTAGCCATCGCGCATCGGAAATTCCGAGATTGTTAGCCCCATGTGATGGGCTCGGCCGCCTCGTTGGCGCCGCGGACCGCTGGTGAGAATTGGAGGCCGGAGAAGAAAGTTCGGCTTGGGTCATTGCCGGTCGCGAATATTCCGGTGTCGCTCAGTAGGCCGACAGTTGGCTCCTTGCGTCTACCGTCGAATGCTGCAGAAGTTGCTACAGTTTGATCCGAGTATTGATTGCGGGCATTTCGTGCCGGTTAATCTCGCATGGCATCGCGAGCGGTATTGCGGCATATCAGCCGATATTGGAGCAAGCCTATTCTTGCCCTTTCGTAAATCGTGAATCGCAACTATCCTTTTCGCCGGTTTCCGTTGCCTCACCGTGTCTCTGTCACGCGACTGAGCCGGACTGCGGCCCTTCTGTTTAACCTGGATGACACTTTTACTACGCCGAACAGGAACGGCGTGCGGGTACCTTCCTTTCTGTAACGGATGCTGGCTCGTGCCCACGAGGATGGATGCTAACGAATGAGGTTCGCCGCCTTCGAGAATGATGGGGCAAGAGACTCGGCGGCCTTTCGCGTGTTGGCATGTTGCGGAAATTCCGAGAATTGTTGCCCCACTTTCAAGAAGAATGATTGCCACCGGCACCCCCTGCGCAACAGGGTCACGTAGAATTCCGCCATCGCGCTGGGTGTATCGGTGATGATCTCGCCCTGGCGGAACTCGGCTGCAGCAAGCGCCACGGGCTTCGATCGACTGCGCTTGGATCTCAACGGGTGGTTTACTTCGCCCAGATCTATGTGAGAGACCCGGCAAAGGGAAATCGGCATCGGCCAAAGTAAACTGCGAGTTTCGCCCTATATTCGCCTAACGGATTTTGAGCTAACGAAAGTCACCGTGGGCAATAGTGGGTAACATTGCAGAACAGCCAGGGCGATCATGGCATTCCTGGCGTTTTATTATCTGTAAGTTACACCCGGAATTGGGGCCATAAGAGTTCGAATCTCACCCTCACCGCCAGAATAGAATCGGGACTATACCTATTGAAAACAGCCTTATAGAAACGTGCAAAAACTGTTAAAATCTAACGGCATTGCCCACCGAATCGGCATTTTAATCGGTAAGTGCTTGAGGACACGGCGCGCTATCTGCGATCCATCCGATTTCAGGCAGGTTGATCGCGCTGGCATGGAACTGGCCGACCGGTCGGAAACAGGCACGCTGACTGCTGACGAAGAAGCCGAATTTGATAGCTATCTTCACGTTGCTAATCTTTTGACGGTCATGCATTCGGAGGCTCGCCTCGCTCTCCGGGTAGGTCCCGCGGACACGCGCATTCGTGAATGATGTCCTGACCCGTGTGACAGTACTCGCAGCGCTTCCATCATTCCTTAACAGATGGGTTCGAAAATCTCGGTTTGGTCAAGTTCCGGAATCGGGAGGACGATAGTGTAGCTGGGCGCAGCGTCGGCGGTTACATAGCTCCCCGAGCCTGCACGCCGGTCGATAATGCCCCTTTGTGCAGTCAAAATCTCGTCCTCTTGCAACATCAATCGCCTGGTCGAATTCCTTGGCATAGTGAAAAAGACGTTGCTTACGGAATTAAGTCGCGACGTTCCCGTCGGGTTGCAAACTGCTTGCTGACGCGCGCGCGGCTCGAAAGTCGCACACAGGAGGAAAGGCGGCTACCGAGCCGCACGCGTCAGCAAGCGGTTTCCGGGAATCTTGCACGTTCCTCTATCGTTCGGGCGGCTTAGAACCCGGCGCTGCAAACGAAATTCGCCGCGTCATTCGTGCTGCCGGCGCCTTTGTATTTTGCTACCAGCGGATATTGGCAGAGCGGCCTCGATTCCGTAGTCCCGGTCTGGTCGCGTCGGGAAGCCGTCAAAGTCTCCGGCGCTTTCCCATCCTCCACCCACGAACGCAGTGTGTCCAACTGACCGTAAGGAGCCGGTCCAGGGCCGCCGCCGCAATGGCCGACGCCAGGCGCTAAGAACAGCCGGACGAACAGCGAAGTCTTTTGTGCGCCTCCCATCTGCTGCTGGACCCGGTTATAGTAGTCGATGGTTCCTTCGGCCGTGATGAGTTGGTCCGCCCATCCGTGCCACACAATCGCTTTGCCGCCGTGGTCGCGGAAGGCCGACAGATCCGGATTGTCGGTTCCGATCACCGTGCCGAACTCCTCCACCGACTGGTCCCAGAGATTCTGAAAAGCAGCCGGTGTCATCGTGGTCCAATCGAACTGCGGGTTCTGCGTGAGAAAATACCGCAGCCAATCCACGGAAAAGATAAACGCCTGAGGCTTCAGAGGGTTGCCTCTGCTGGCGGACAGGGCGTTCAGATCCGCTCCACGAGACTGTCCGTACCAAAGGAAGCTTCCATCCGGGCGGCGTGGACCATCCCACAACTTGCGGATCAGATCCACATCGGTCTGGGTGAACGAGCCACAGTCGCCGGCGGAGGCGCCGATGAGAGCCTTGGGATCGTAACTGCATCGCTTGGGATCTTCGATGACGCCGTCCTTCACCCCGTCAATCGTGTCGCAGGCGGCGATCGCGGCCGCGGTGGCGGCCGCCAGTTTGCACGCAGGTATCGGATTCTCCGCCGCATTCATCAGTAAGCTGCCCCACAGCGACTGCATCTGGAGCTTCGGGAAGTTAATCGCCGGCGCGCCCGATACGACGCCATCGTAGTCCTCGGGATACCGTTGGGCTTCCATCAGCGCCTGCCGGCCGCCGGTCGAGCAGCCGTTGAAGTAGGAGTACCGTGGCCCGACTCCATACATGGCTTGGGTAAGCGCCTTGCCGGTTACCGTCATCTCGTGAATTCCCACATGGGCATTGTCGCGGATGGCTTGCCAGTTCAGCCATCCGTCGGCATCCAGGCCAAAGCTGCCGCTGCCGCCGGCGTGCCCCGTATCGGTGGCGCCGGATGCGTAACCCAGGGCCACCGGTTGATTGACGCCATTGGCGCTGCCGCCGGAGAATCCGCCGCCGCCGGTCCCAAGGAATCGGCCATTCCAGTTCGACGTCGGTATGCCAATCCAGATCGTGATCTTGTCCCCCGCGGGCGGATGGGTGGTGATTGCCGTGACGCGGCATATTGCGGGATTGGCCGGATCGGCCGCCGCCGACTCGATGGTCGTATTCGGAAGCGCAACACTCGCCAGACTCTCGCAGGACCGGACCGGCTTCGCTCCGGGGATCGCCGGCGCCGGGGTCTCGCCTATAGGCGGTGCGGCTGCTCCGCGCCCGGCTCCCGGCGGAGGCATAGGCGGCTGCCCACCTCGCCCTCCTGCCTGCCCTTGGCTATGCGCTGCCGCGGCAGCTATCAGCAATACAACCAGTGTCCGGCCGATCATCGGTTTCCAACCTTTCAATTTACTTGTATTCCTTCGGCCCCGGGGCCCTGGCAAGTTCCTCTTCCGCAATATGGAACCCCGAGTTCGCCGCCGGCACGCCGGCGTAGACCGCGAGTTGCAGCAGAACCTCCTTCAGGTCCGCCGGTTCAAGTTCCGCGGCGAACCCCGTCCGGACGTGAAGTCGAAACTCTTCCCATCGCCCGAGCGACGCCGTCGTGGCCAGCACGAGCAAGCGCCGGACGCGCGCATCGAGACCCGGCCGCGTCCAGATCGTGCCCCAGGCATAGCGAGTGATCAGATCTTGAAACTCACGGGTGAAGTCGTTCGTGGCGGCGATGGAGCGATCGACGTGCGCATCTCCGAGAACGGTACGGCGGATGGCAAAACCGCCTTGGAGCCGATCCGCCGGCTGATCCGGAAGAAGGAAATCGAGCAACGCGTTCGTGAAAGTGGACGGGCGTTCGAGGTTGGACAAGTGCGCTGCGGGGATCCTGGTTGCGCGCGCACCGGTAATCTGCGATGCGAGCACGTCGCCATGCCCCGCCCAAGGCGTGGACACGTCGGCATCTCCGCCAATGACTAGCGTCGGGACAGTGATGCCTGGCAAGAGCGGCCGATGGTCCATGTCGCGGATAGCGGCGCAGCAACCCGCGTAGCCGGCGGCGTCCGTCGCGAGCAGCGTGGCGCGGATCGAATCCGCGGCAACACCGCTCGATGACGAAAAGAATCTCCCCATTACCGCCGGCTCAATGGCGCCGAGGCCCTCCGCGAGGACGGTCTTCCGCCGCTCCTCGAAAAGGCTGGGATCGGCGACCCGCGGCGAAGTGTTCGCAAGCACCAGCCGTTCGAGCCGCTGCGCGTAATGCGCGCCGAGCCATTGCCCGATCATGCCGCCCAACGACAGGCCGCAATAAGAAAAACGCTCCCGGTGAACCGTCGCCAATACATCCTCGGCGAGTTGGGCCATCGTGTAATCGCCCGCGGGAGCGTCGGAGGCGCCGTGGCCCCGCAGATCGAGCCGCAGTACCTGGAAGTACCGCAGCAGGGACGGCATCTGCGGGTCCCACAGGCCGTGGTCCGTGCCCAGCGCATGCACCAGAACCAGCAGCGGCTTTTGTGCGGAGCCTTCCAGCCGGTAATAGATCCGGCAGCCCTGCCTGGTGACAAACGGCATCTCTATTCGTCTCCTTCGAGCAATCGCCGGCGGAATGCCTCGGCGCTGCCCAAATACTCCTCCGGTGTACGAAGGTCTGGAAGGTCGGGCGGCATGCCGGTAGTTTGAATCGCTTCTTCCACCTTGTGCCGCGCGGCTTCGCGGCCCACTTCAGCAGCGAGCATCATCACAGCCCGTTCGGCGAAGACTGCCCCGCGCGTGCTGTCAAGGTTGGCGCGCATACGCGCCACATCCACTGTGAGACCCTCGGTAACCTCGGCCATGCTCTCGAGCGCGACTCCGGTGGACTGCACGATGCCATAAACGAGAGGCCACTCCGCCTGCCACCCGCCAACCGCTCGCTCATGTTCCTGGACCATACCGGCCACGAAATCCGCGAGCAGTCCGGGCGCCCGTTTCGCCGACGCGAGCGTCAGCATGCACGCCGTTGGATTGCGCTTGTGAGGCATACTGGATGAACCGCCGCGTCCATCGCCTCCCGGTTCAGCGGCCTCGCCGACCTCGAATTGCATCAGCAGCGCAACATCGAGCGCGATCTTTCCCAGGCTCGCGGTATAGATGGAGAGCGCGGCCATCAAAGCTGCCAGACGATCCCGATATCCGTGCCACGGACCGTCCGGAAGCTTCAGGTCGAGCTCGGACGCCAGCGCCTCGCTCACCGCAAGGCCACGATTCTCCAATGCCGCGAGGGTGCCGCTGGCTCCGCCGAACTGGAGACAGAGCGCCTCGTCAAAACGGGACGACACCCGCTCCCAACCGCGGCGTACCGCGGCGCACCAGCCTGCCGCCTTCAAGCCAAAGGTCACGGGCGGAGCGGGTTGCAGCAGTGTACGAGCAAGCATCACGGTCGCGGCGTGTTGCCCGGAGAGACGGCGGAGCGCCGCTATGGTGCGCTCGTGATCGGTCTGGAGAATGCGGCGCGCCTGGCGCAGGAGGAGTACCAGGGCTGTATCCGCCACGTCCTGGCTGGTGGCGCCCCAATGGACGAACCCCGCGGCCTCCGGATCGATCGCACGCACCCGGGCGGTCAGCATTTTCACTACTGGAATGGCCGGCGTGCCGGCGCGCAGGGAGAGACGAGCGAGCTCGGCGGCGTCGAAGCCCTCGGAGCGGGAAGCGTGCGCAATCGGGGCTACGGCATTGGCCGGGATCGCACCGCAGCGCGCTTCGGCGCGGGCCAGAGCGGCCTCGAAATCGAGCATCGCCTGCAGCACGGATGCGTCGGAGAACACCTCCGACAGCCGTTCCGTCGCCGCGAGACTTTCCACCAATCGCGTGAACATGACTTCGATCTTACATGTCGAAGAAGACGGTCTC
>Ga0116129_1000096_pt1 | contig 66675 bp, 56 predicted proteins | sample June2015DPH_17_2_FD_89732 | JGI IMG/M metagenome (GOLD analysis project Ga0116129, IMG submission 89732) | Peatland microbial communities from SPRUCE experiment site at the Marcell Experimental Forest, Minnesota, USA - June2015DPH_17_10 | ecosystem: Environmental > Terrestrial > Soil > Wetlands... | reverse complement strand
GGCGGCCAATGCCTCTTTTCGATTTTTGGTCTCTGCCTTCCCGTGTGAATGATGCTCGCATCACAAAACAAAGCATTATGGAAATGTTTTATCGAAACGTTATCCTAGGTCCCAAATCTCCAACACTCCAATCGGAGAGATTGCCGGCTCGAAAGGTTGCACTCACTCCGATCGTAAGTGCGGGTACAGGTATTGTATTTGTAAGTGATAAGACAGGTATGATACAGGTATAATTGGACCAGTTTGGAAGACTCACTCACTAACTCCGCATCAGTTGGCTTAGTCCAACCGGAGACCTTAGCCAGGCGCTTGTCTCAGGGAGCGCTGCCGCTGGGTTATGCCTTGCGATGCGCCACCGATATCGCCGCCAGCCTTCGGGATTTGCATGAAGAAGGCCGCCTCCACGGCTCGGTAAATGCCCAGTCGGTCGTCGTCACCAATACCGGCGCCCGGTTGCTCCCGCCCCACGACCGTGCTCGCTATACAGCGGCCGGAGCCGAGGTCGCGGCTTTCGGCGCCTTGCTCTATGAGATGGTGGCCGGCGCAAAACCTTCGCCTCGCGCCACGCCGCCCTTCCCCGCAGTCGCCTCGCGCAACACGCCGAAAGGCCTCCGCCTCGCCGCCACGCGCCTGGCATCGAAATGCCTGCGCTCTACGTCTGATTCCTTTACCGAAATGCAGAAAGTGCTCACCGAGGTGCGCCTCCTCGGCTTGCAGTCCGAAATTCGGCAGAGCCCCGCAGCCTTCCAGCCGTTGAGGGCGTGGGGGGGATTGGAGCGCCGCGCTTTAGCGCCTGCCGGGCCCCGGCGGCCGGCTTCCGGCACCCAAAGGCGAGGCGCGCCGGCTCGGCTTTTCACGCCAATTGCCCCCGAAGGCTTCATGGCGGTCGGCTTCATGGCGGTCAAAGATGTCGATACTGTGGGGCCGCCCGTCAGTGAAATCAATTGTCCCGTCTGCGGCGTCCCGTATGTGCACCCATCGAGGGCAAGCACCTGGTTTGAGGCGCTGCTCGGCGCCTGGAGGATGCCAACCCTGCGCTGCCATCGCTGCCTGTATCGGTACGTCGTGATCTTCGGCCGCTTTAAGTTCTTCAAGGGATCCCCGGCCAATCGCAGTTCTTCCGTATAATGCCCCGCATTCTCTGCGGCTCTCTGCTCGCCAAAATCGACGAGCAAATCGAACGCGCCGCCCATCTTGCCGGCCTGCTTCCCGAGAATCTGTGGGAGAGCCCGTCAGACTCCCAGGGCGGCTGGACCGCCGGCGATCTGCTTGGTCATCTGCTCGATTGCATGGCCGGATTCTGCGCCGCGCTCCACGCCGCCGAGCCGGACGAGTTGGCGCATTTCCTGCAATTGCGCGAGCTGCCGGTGAATCTATCTATTGGTCCCGGCGAATTCCGCACGCGCCTCAAAGTCTATCGCGCCCACATCGCCGAAGGCTTCGCCCTGCTCGAAGACGCCGACCTGGCGCGCAGCATTCCCACCGTCTTCGTCCCGGCCGGAGTGACGCTGCTTACTTTGCTGCTAGGAAACCTGGAGCATCTGATCAATCACAAACGCCAGTTATTCGAACTCCTCAAGCGCACCGGCATCAAAGTGGGTACCGCCGACCTCTACCGGCTCCACGAATGACAACCGGGCAGCTCTGGAATCGGCGGCTACTCGTGAATCCGCCATCGTACTCCCGCGGCGCGTTCACGCCCGCCGCGTGCGCGCGTACGCATGCGGCCACTACCGCGCGCTTGCGTCCCCGAATCTCGCCGGATTTCTGGCGCCAGAGACTTTCCTTACACGACCCGGCGCGCATCCTGCCGGCCGTTATCTACTCCGGCGCCGCCGCGATCTTCTCCAGCGTCTCTAGCCGGCTGCGCATCTGACGCAACTCGTGTTCGCCCAGCTTTTCCGCGCAGCCAGCCACAATGCGCCGGCCGCGCTCGGCCATCCCGGCGCGGAATTCGGGCACAGGCGTGGACGAGCCGATATCCGCAAGGGCGCGCAGCAATCGCAGGCTCACGGCCATATCGGCTCTTGCGTAGAGCCGGATCTGCTCGAACGCGGAATCGACCAGGCCCTCGAAGCCGATCCAAGGCAGCGTGACGCGGAGTACGCCCGGAGGGTCGTAATAGTGCCCCTCGGGAGGCTCGTGCGCGGCCACGCGAATCAGAATGCGGCTCAACTGGTCGATGCAGTTGATGGCGGTGGTGGGGTCGTTGACCGCCGGCGAGATTGCTTTCAGCGCGATGTCGACAATCTGCAGAACGCCGAATTCGATGTCCTGCTGCAAGGTGCGCGACGGGCCGATGTCGAACCCCGCGCGAAGCTCGCCCGCAGCTTCGGGCGACAGGCGCTCGCCCTTATAGATTGTCAGCAGCGGAGCGCCGGCGGGGACAAACTGGCCCACGCGCCGCGCCGCATGCGCCTTGACGTGGCACGCTTTGGTAATGGCGATCAGCCGCCGGACATCGACGAAACGGACATATCCGGAGGTTTCGCTCAAGACTTCCGTATGCCAGGCGCCTGGAGCGAAAAGATCGGGAGGGGCCGCCAGATGGGCTTGCCGGCGCGGCTTCGGCATTACGTCGTCAATCACGGCCTCGGTCTCGGAAGCGATGCGGTCCACAATGTGGCTCACGCTGATGGCGTGCGAAATGTGGTGAATGAAAAAGAGCAGCCAGGCCACGCAAACCAGCGCCAGCGCCATGGCGCCCAGAACCGTGTGCCATGGCGCCACCGGGTGGGGCAGTGAGCGCGCCGCCGGAAGCGCCGCCATGCAGTAGCAGAAGGTGCCGAGAAATATGCCGAGCGTCCATTGCGTGACGCGGTCGCGGGAGAAACTGATGATGATCCGCGGCGAGAATTGCATGGATGCCAGCGTCAGCGACATCAGCAGGATGGCGAACACGATGGAGACCACGGTCATAATGGAGGCGGCGATGCCGGCGAGAATGATCTGGGCTACTTGCGGGTCGGCGTGCGAAGCGCCGAAGGCGGGCGTCGATTCTTCCAGCGACGAAAGCACGGCGCCGGCGCCGCCGAGCGTGAGCGCGATGGCGAGCGGACGAACCAGGAAGCCGCCGCGCAGGTTGTACATGGCCTGGCGGAGCCAGATGGGGAGACGCCGGTTCACCTGTTCAGTAGTAGCACAGCGATCGCCCGCCTGGCATCCGATTTTGCAGTCGAGGGTGATCCAGGGGATGGAGCCATACCTCTGTCTGAATCACATTCTGTTCAACGATTATTTGGACCACGTGAAGCGCGTAAGCCAGAAGGTGAAACAGGCGAGCGTCAAACCGTTTGAGAACCAGGGACTGCCCGTGCAGTTTGGGCGCGACCCCGGCGCTCGCTAAAGCTGAAGTGCATTCCTATTTCACGCTTGAGGTTGAGCCATCGAATCACGCGAGACAACAATGACAGGAATCAGGCGGTGTGCCCTGCAGTTTGCGGCAACTTTTCGAGATCGTACATTGCACTCTGCTCTTCGCGCCAACAAACTCGCCCGGCAGCGGCTCTTTGTTGCCTGGGAGAGTGGAAAGCGACCGGTATGGCTTATCAAAGCGTGAACCCATCGAACGGAGAGCTGCTACGCACCTTCGACGAACACACCGATCGACAGATGGAAGAGATGCTCGTAACCGCCGAGCGGACATTTCGCGAGGTTTGGTCCAGGAAACCCCTCCGCGAAAGGGCACAGGTGATCGGCAAGGCCGCTTCGCTGATGCTCGATCGGAAGGAGAAGTTCGCGCGACTCGCGACGCTCGAGATGGGGAAGCGGATCGCCGAGAGCCGGGGAGAGGTGGAACTCAGCGCCTCGATCCTCCAATATTACGCCGAACGTGCAGAGACCTTTCTGGCGCCTCGCCCGCTCAATTCGATCGCCGGCGATGCGTACATCGAATATTCCCCGCTCGGAGTGCTGGTCGGCGTGCAGCCCTGGAACTATCCCTATTACCAACTTGCGCGCTTCGCCGCCCCGCATCTCACCTCGGGAAATGTGATGCTGGTGAAGCATGCCCCTGGTGTGCCGCAGTGCGCAGTCGCGTTTGAACAGCTTCTGATCGAGGCGGGCGCGCCACGCGGCGCGTATACCAATGCATTTCTTTCCAACGATCAGGTCGCGAAGCTCATTGACGATCCACGTACCAGAGGAGTTGCGTTGACGGGATCTGAGCGGGCGGGCGAATCTCTCGCGTCGCGTGCCGGCAAGAATCTGAAGAAATCGACCATGGAACTGGGCGGAAGCGATCCGTTCATCGTCCTGGAAGACTATGACTTGCAGGACGCCGTGAAGCTGGCCGTCATAGGACGGATCGGCAATACCGGACAAACCTGCATCGGCGCGAAACGATTCATTTTCGTCGGACCCAGGCTTAAGGAGTTCCTTAAAATGTTTCGCGCCGCGCTGGAGTCGCTCAAAGTCGGCGACCCGTTCGATGAGACCGTGACGCTTGGACCCCTCTCGTCGGAAGCCGCCCTTACCCTCCTCTTAAAACAGGTGGATGAGGCAGTCGCTCACGGCGCGAAGATCTTGACCGGAGGTAAGCGAGTGAACCGCAAGGGCTCGTTCATGCAGGCGACCATTCTTACCGATATAACGTCCGACAACCCCGCGTATAGACAGGAGTTTTTTGGCCCGGTCGCCCTCATCTTACCCGCCAGGGATGAAGAGGAAGCGATCGCGATCGCTAACGATACTCCCTTCGGTTTGGGCGGCTCCATTTACACCAAGAACATCGAGCACGGCAAACGGGTCGCCAGCAGAATTGAGACCGGCATGGTCTTTATCAACTACCCGTCGGTAAGCACAGCGGATCTGCCCTTCGGCGGGATCAAGAGGTCGGGTTATGGAAAGGAGCTTTCCGATCTCGGAATTCAGGAATTCGTCAACAAGAAGCTGATCTGCGTTTCTAACGGGGTGTCTCTGGTCGCGTAATTTGATGGAAAGGCTGACGACATGAAACAATCCATCGGAAACTTCTTGCTCCGCCGGCTTCATGAGGCAGGCATCCGGCACATCTTCCGGGTTCCTGGCGATTACAACCTGGAATTCATGCAGCAACTGGAAGATCGTGGCGACCCTACCTGGATCGGCACTTGCAACGAGCTTAACGGCTCCTATGCCGCCGACGGTTATGCCCGAATTCACGGCTTGGCCGCGCTCGCGGTCACATATGGTGTAGGATCTCTGAGCGCGATGAATGGGATTGCCGGCGCCTACAGCGAGCACGTACCGGTAATTTGCATTTGCGGGTCGCTGCCGTTGCGATCCCGCGAACGCAGCGAGCTGATGCACGGAGCTTTCCCCGGAAAATGCTGTGCTGGAGGTCGACCGGCTGATTCTCACTTCATGGCGACGCAAGCTTCCGGTCTACCTCGAGCTGCCGTCCGACATCGCTTACCTCGAAATTGAAGTGCCTGAAGAGCCGCTACAACTGACGGACGCCGGCAGCGACCAGGAACGCCTTCAAACGGCTGCCAAGGCGATTCTCGCGCGGCTGGACGCGGCCAAAAGCCCAGCGTTTCTGCTCGATCTGGACGCCGACCGTTTCGGCGTCCTCGGCCAGATAGAGCGACTGGCGAAAAAGCTGGAAATGCCCGTGGCCGTATTGAACACCTGCAAGGCCGCCTTCGACGAGACATCGCCTCTGTTCGCCGGCGTATATTTAGGTGTTGCCAGTTCGCCTGCTACCCGAAACGCTGTTGAAAAGAGCGATTGTCTTCTCACCGTGGGGCTGCGCCGCCTTGATTCAACATCCGCGTTCTTCACCGACGCGATTCCCACGAGCGCAATTCATCTCAATGCCCGGTCAATCAATCTCGGCCTCGACAATTATCAAGCCGTTAATCTTCGGGAGCTACTCGAAAAACTGATCGACTGTTCGGCGCCCGCCTTAAGAAGAAGCATACGGAACACGGCACAGCCCGCGGCTGGCGCCGTGAAGCCCGCTCAGGAGTCACTAACACAGGCGCACTACTGGAAAGCTCTCGAAAACTTCCTTCGCCCAGGCGACGTCATCCTGGCCGAAGACGGAACGTCCAACTCTGGCGCGACGGAAATGAGACTTCCGGCGGGCTGCTCATTCATCACGCAAGCCGTATGGGGCAGCATCGGCTATACAGTGGGGGCTCTGCTCGGCGCCTTATGCGCCGCTCCCGAACGCCGGCACATCTTATTTATCGGTGACGGCTCCTTTCAGTTGACCGCGCAGGAGTTGTCCACCATTCTGCGCCATGATTTCAAGCCATTCATCTTTCTCATCAACAATGGCGGCTACACAATCGAGCGAGCAATTCTAGGCAAGAATGCACGATACAATGACGTCGCGAATTGGCGGTATGCCGAGCTGGCTTCCGTGTTCTGCCGCGAAAGCACGGCCGAATGTTTTACGGTCGCGACCATAGAGGAGCTTCAGCGCGCTCTGGATGCCCCTCACAAAGGGCTGGTATTCGTGGAGGCGCTGATGGACAGAGACGACTCGCCGGAGTCTCTGATTCTAGGCGGCCATGCTTTCGCGGATTCCGAATTCGGCCCCACCGGGGCCCAGTTTGTTCCGAACGCCAATATACCTTTACACAGATCCTAACACCGACAATTGTGACCGAAGAAAACCAACGTAGTCGCCATTTATCCAGATCACGATGTGGCGGAGCGGGCGGTTTCGAAGCTCCGAAGCGCCTCGCTCGATGTGACTAAGCTTTCGATCATCGGAAAGGACTACCACACGGACGAAAGGTCGCGGCTTGGCACTGGTGGCGGGCCTAGTCTAGCTATCGCGCTTTCTCGGCGCGTCACACCTGCATTTTGATGGCAGTGCCAAAGCCGCCCCCATCGCTCCGCCGAAGCAAGCGGCGTTCCCCGCCGCAAACAAGTGATCGAGCGTCATGGTGTCGGGCAATCGCACCGACAGGTTGGCGCTCACGGAGCGATCAGCGGTCTCCGAATGGCCTGGCGCCAGGACAATGGCGCCGATCGGCTAGCGGAGGAGGTTGACTCGCGCGAGATCGATGATTTCATCGCCCCGTCCATTGAGAACGGCCTTCAGCATGAACAGGCCAAAGCCCTTGGCTTGCTCATAGGTGATCGTTGGAGGCATCGAAAGCTCCTGACGCGATACCAGAACCTCGACTAATGCCGGACCGTCGTATTTGAGAGCCTGCGCGATCACAGGTTCTACCTGGTCCGGAGTTTCGGCCCTCAGACCCAGGAGGCCCGCTGCCTCGGCAATTTTTGTAAAATCGGGATTCTGAAGGTTAGTCGCAAAATCGAGAAAGCCGCCGGCCTTCATTTCAAGCTCCACAAAGGCGAGCGAATCATTTTTGAAAACGACTAGCTTTACCGGCAAATCGTGCTGCCGTAACGTAAGCAGTTCGCCCATGAGCATCGCCAAGCCGCCATCCCCGGACATTGAGATCACCTGGCGGCCGGGATGGCTGACCTGTGCGCCTATGGCCTGCGGTAATGCATTGGCCATCGACCCGTGAGTGAGTGAACCAACGAGTCGGCGCTTACCATTCATCCGGAGATAGCGCGCAGCCCAGACGACCGGCGTTCCGACGTCGAAGGTGAAGATCGCATCGTCGGATGCGAGTCGATCGATGATGCTCGCGACATATTGTGGATGAATGGCTCTCCTGCTGGAATCGCCGCTTGCCAGTTTATCCAGACCCTGGCGCGCCTCACGATAGTGTGCGATTGATTCCTTCAAATGCGCTTCATATTGGTTCTGTTCCAGCCTGGGCAACAGCGCTCGCAGCGTGGTCTTTGTGTCCCCGACAAAGCCAAAATCAACTTTGCTGCGACGCCCTAGCTGCTCGCCTCTAACATCGATCTGCACCACGGTCGCGTCCTTAGGGAAGAACTGCTGATAGGGAAAATCCGTGCCGATCATCAGCAGCGTATCGCAGCTCATCATTGCGTGATAACCCGATGAGAATCCGAGCAGGCCGGTCATGCCCACATCGAACGGGTTGTCGTACTCGATGAACTCCTTGCCGCGGAAAGCGTGCACGATGGGAGCCTGTAGCTTGCCCGCGACCTCAACTAGCTCGCCGTGAGCTCCGGCGCACCCGGCGCCCCCAAGGATCGTTGTCTTCTTTGAGCGATTGAGAACTGCTGCAAGTACGCTAAGTTCGTCATCGGACGGACACACCGCCGGTTTCGGCTCGGCAAAAAGCAGCCGGGGTGTTTGCTCAACCGCATCTCGCAAGGCCACATCCCCTGGAATCACAACGACTGCAACCCCACGCCTTGCAATCGCGGTCTGGATCGCAATCTCGAGCACGCGCGGCATCTGCTCGGGCTGCGAGATGAGCTCGCAATAATGGCTGCACCCCGCGAAGAGCTGTTCCGGATGAGTCTCCTGAAAATATCCACTCCCTATTTCAGCGCTCGGAACTTGCGCCGCGATGGCCAGAACGGGAACGCGGCTGCGCTGGCAATCGTAAAGGCCATTGATCAAATGCAGGTTTCCGGGCCCGCAGCTTCCGGCGCATACAGCCAATTTGCCAGTGAGGTGCGCCTCTGCGCCCGCCGCGAACGGGGCTGCCTCCTCATGGCGCACGCCAATCCATTCAATCTTCTCGCGGGTGCGAATCGAATCGGTGATGCCATTGAGCGAGTCGCCTGGGACACCGTAAATTCGCTGAACGTCCGCTTCCAACAAGACGTCTACCAGCAGGTCAGCCACTCTCTTTGCCATTGTCATTCCTTTCCCGGGTCGAATTCCGAACTCGCTTTCTTGGCGAAAGTGGGAGCGAGGCGTATGAAGATTGCACACCTGTCGCGCTGAAAAGAGAGGCAGAAAATACTTCACATCTGAGAACTAACTTTGGGTCTATGCCGTAGCGCGCGCCCGCTCATGCCGACGTCAGCTGCTCAACCGTTGAGCGCTTGAGCGTTTTGAGATCGTCCACTACGTATGCCATAGATGCACGAACGCCTTTACCGCATCGCCGAGGGGCAAAGTCGGACAACTCCTCGCCCTTGCAAACCGGAAGGGCAAGGTCCCCATCACCGGTCCATGCCTGCTCTATCTTGACGTCGTGTGGAACATTCTCGACAAGTTCGTGAATCGCGGGTTTATCGTGCAACCCAGCCGCCAAGCGCGGCCAATGCACAAGCCCCAGAACCGGTCGTGGGTGCAGAGCCGAGAGGTCCTTCACCGGCTCCCGCAGTGTCACGACGCCTTCCGCGAGCCTCTGGCCGCCCGCCGAAAGGGTTCCTGCAAACTTCGATCCGGCCGCCAGGGCTGGGCCGGCTTTGCCTGTAGCCGCGTAGTACCTCGTCTGGAAAATTGACCCGAGCCGTTTTGGATAACCCTGACTCCACCCGCGCGCGAGCGCCGCATCGTTGTCCACAAATATATAAGGACAATAGGAGACACGCCTTCCTTCAAAGAGCGTGTCGAGCAAAATGAAAAATTCACGATACTGATACCGGGCCGGATCCAGGAATTCTTCGTCGGAGCCCGAGAACTGCCAATCGTAGAACAATCCGCTTGCGTGGCCATCCGCGGCGGGATCGGGATCGAGACCCTCGGGCAGTATCGCTCGAACCGCGGCGGGATCCGCCCAGAATTCAATGCTCAGGAAGTCAGCGGAGTAATGCCAGGGCGGGAGCGGGTTGAGAGTCGACTTGCCTTTCGGGGTTAAGGGATAATGGAAGCCTTGCAGCATGTTTTTTTATCCTTCTTGACGGTCTGCACCAGAGGATCCGATTTCCAAAGGTTTTGTTGGGCGTCGAATTGAGAATTTAGCTCTCGAGAACCAAACGGGAGGTGGCCGTTTTGGACTTTAACCGGGCCTCAACCTCCTCGATCTTGCGTCGGAGCAAGGCAGGATTGAGGGCGCAGGCGTCAATGTCGAATAGCGTGCCGTAGTCGCAAAGGACCTTGTGGAGAAGAATGATGAACTTCACCGGGTTCGTATACGCCTGTTGCCAGAAGGGCTCCTTGCCGCTTCCGAACAATCTGCCTCCGAGTGGAGCTGGTTCGCTTAACACAACCGATCCCTATCGAGAATGCACGACAAAGCAGTCGGCGCTCGACTTATATCGAAACTTGTCAATCTGCAGGCTCTTGATCCTGCTTTCCAGTGTGGTTCTCGGTACCCCAAGCAGACCAGCCGCTCCGTATCCCCAAGAACAGCTTATTTAATCTGCAACGAAAGGAGAACCTCCGAAACTAGTATCTCGCGTTCCCACTTTAGTGGGAATTAGAGTTCGATAATTCCGCCTTTCAGCGCCATCGTGACCGCGGGGGAGGGAGCCAGTTTGGCGATCCAGCGGAGACCGCGCCGCTAAAGCTGAGTAGCGGTGAGTGGACACCAGCCGGACCCCTTCAGACTGCGCTCGTACATCCTGGCCAGCATTAGAACGTAGCTGTCCTCTACGATACTGCGCCGCGACCTCCGTCCAATAGGGCAATGATGCGGTCGGCGTCGAAGACCGCGCCTGCCCAGGTCCCGCCGCTGGCTTCCTGCAGCGCTGCCCACAGCCGCGTGTCGTCGGGAAGTTGCGGATCGGCGGCGAGGTCCGCCCTCGGAAGCCTCGCTTCCAGATCCACATCGATGATATTCACCGTGCCCACAAGCGCGTTGCGATCCACGACGATCTCAATGATGTCGTTCTCTTGAATCTTGCCGATAGGGCCGCCCGCAAGCGCTTCGGGCGTGATATGCCCGATGCATGCCCCCGTGGATACGCCGCTGAAACGGGCATCGGTGAGCAGCGCCACCTGCTTCCCGAAGGGCAAATATCGCAGCGCCGATGTCACCTGGTAGACTTCTTCCATACCGGAGCCCAGCGGACCGCGGCAGATCAACACGATGATGTCGCCCGCCTGGATCTTGCCGGATTTTAGCGCTTCGACGGCGTCGGTCTCCCTGATGAAGACGCGCGCCGGACCGCGCTTGCGGTAAACGCCATCGGCATCGATCACGCTGGGGTCGATGGAAGTGCTCTTGATGACGCTTCCCCCGGGCGCCAGGTTGCCGACCGGGAAACACACCGTGGACGTTATACCGCGAGTGCGCGCAGTGTCGGGACTCATGATCACCTCGCCGGGATCGATGCCGTCGCGCTCCAGAAGATTCTTTCGCACGGCGGCTCGCCGCTCACTCTGTTCCCACCAATCCAACAACTCACCCAACGGCGCGCCGGCGGCAGTAGTGACGCGCGTATCAAGCAGCCCCGCACGGCGCAAATGAAGCATCACTTCGGGCACTCCGCCGGCCTTGAACACCTGGACAGTTGGAAAGCCGCGAGGGCCGTTGGGCAAGGCGTCCACAAGGCGCGGCGTCTGCCGGTTGATGCGAGACCAGTCTTCCACCGAGGGCCTGCGGAGGCCGGCGTAAAATGCGACGGCGGGAAGGTGAATGACCAGGTTGGTGGAACCGCCGAACGCGGCGTGGGTAATCAGCGCGTTTTCCATTGCCGCCGATGTGAGGATATCGCGCATGCGTAAGTTCTTTTCGTCGAGAGCGCGCAACGCCCGCGCCGAGCGGCGAGCCATATCCAACCAGATCGGCGACCCGGAGGGCGCCAGCGCCGAATGCGGCAAGCTCAAGCCCAGCGCTTCGGCGGCCACCTGCGAACTGGCGGCAGTGCCGAGGAATTGACAACCGCCGCCCGGCGAGGCGCAGGCGTGACAGAGGGCCTCGGAGGCATAGGCAAGCGTTACCTGGCCGTGCGCAAAGCGCGAGTTGACGGATTGAACTTTACCGGCATCCTCGCCGTCTTCCGCCAGAAGCGAGACGCCGCCGGGCACAAGTATCGCCGGCAGATCGGGCGAACCGGCGAGAGCCATCATCATGGCCGGCAGCCCTTTATCGCACGTGGCGACGCCGAGTACGCCGCGGCGCGTCGGCAGGCAGCGGATGAGGCGGCGAAAAATAGTGGCGGCATCGTTGCGGTAAGGCAGGGAATCGAACATCCCCGTGGTGCCTTGAATGCGGCCGTCGCAGGGGTCGGAACAGTAGGCGGCAAATGGAATCGCGCCGGATGCGTCCAGTTCCCGCGCGGCCGCGTCCACCAGCAGACTCACCTCCCAGTGGCCGGTGTGATAACCGAGCGCGATGGGCGCGCCGTCGGCCGCGCGCAAGCCGCCGTGGGTACTCAGGATCAGGTACTCGGGCGATCCGAGCTTGCCGGGGTCAAGGCCCATGCCGGCATTCAGGGCCCAACCGAATAATTGACCGGAGGGCCAGTGACGGAGTTGGTCCGGAGTCAGTGGAAGCGGCGCTCTGATAACCGCCGCGCGACTTTGGAATTCGAAGAGTGACGGGTCGTTGGAATCGAGGATGGACGATAGTTCGAAAGGCATAATTGGCTAGTTAGAAAGCTACTCGGTTATTCTGACATTAAATGCGAACTTCCAGACTGGAGGTGACGTTTGTACACGTCAGTTGCTCCAGATCGGCGTCGTGAAGGCGCCGTCGCCGGCGATGTCCCATAGCGCCAGACGCGCCCACTTCCAGCCTGGGGCGTTGAGTTGCCATGTGAACTCGCGGTGATCGAATTCCCGGGTATCGGTCAGCGGAATCGTCTCGCGATGCGTTTCCCGGCCGTCGCCCCAGACTATCTCCGCCATGCGCATTGGGAATGTCCAACTGGCCGTTACGTGGGCCGCGATGCGATCGTTATTTCCCACAAGGCTTGCGTGCGGCAGCAAGACCTCGCCCGTGGTGGTGAAGTAATCGCCGTTCGCCAGGGCCGCCAGCGCATCCGACCAGCGGTCGAAAGCAGGTTGAGCCGGCAGGCGCAGGTAATTCACGTTCATGTGACCATACAGCTCGTGGGTGGTATCCACCTGGAAGACATCCACCTCGCCGATCAGGCGCTTGTGCAGGCCCCAGTTGTTCAGGTCGTCTATCGTGCGGAAGGCGCGGTCGCCCAGGCGCGGCGACGAGAGATCGGTATTCATCGCCTTCCATCCGGCGCCCAGGTGGAACCCGCTTTTTAGCTGCTCGCTGTCCTTGATCTGGTCGGGAAATCCGGTCGACCCCTTGGTTCGCGGATGGGTCTGATACATGTAGCCGTTCTCCGCGCGAAGCAGCGCGATGGCGTCCTCCGCGCTGCCCACATGGTAGACCGTTCCGTATTTCGGATCGGTGGCGCGGAACGGATCGCCCGGATTGCGTTTCATGAACCAATAGACCGGCTTGGGAAACACAATTGCCCAGTGCCCTCCCAGGTAGGTGCTCATCTCTTCGCTGGGAAGCAGCAGGAAGTTGGCGTCCGATTGCGCGCGGCACGCGTCGAAGTATGCTTTCAATTCGCGAAGACGAATCTCGCCGGTATCGGAAGGGTGCCCGTCGCCGTGGAAATCCATGAGCATGGCTATGTTCACGCCGATGGCTTTGAGCGCCGGCTTGAATGGCGGAGTCCAGTCATTGCCATGATCCATAGCTTGAACGGTATAGGCGAAATGCCAGTGCGGGGCGAAGGTCTTATACCCATCTAAAGCTACGAAGCGGTCGGCATGAGTGTAAGTCAGAACGGAATCGAGTACGGCGGGGGCAGGGCGGTCATCCACCAGCAGAAACAGGTCTAACTCCTGCTGAGTTCCCGGCGGAGCGCTCATCCACGGGTAATAGGGCGAGTCATCGTCGGGCAGTTGCCGGATTCCGAGTGACACAGCGCCGCGCCAGGATGTGTACCACAGATAGCCCATGTTACTGGTGTAATCGCGAGCCATGAAATACCTATGTGGCGGCGGGAACACAGCCACGCTGCCGGCCCCTGTGGCGACAGATAGCGCACGGTAACGGACGGCTACCGGATTCCACTCGGAGACATGCGGCGCACGCACGGTTTGCAACTTACCCGCGGTGTCGTAATAAGTGACGTTGGTCTCCATTGTGCCGCCGGAGCGCCGGTCCTCATCCACAGTCATGCGGATGCCGGCGTTGTAGAAAAATGCGGTGTCTGGCTCATCGGTGCTCACGATGGCGCGCTGCTGAATGAGCGTGCTGCCGGGGAAGACAAAGTAGTGAATAGCGCCGTGAAAAATTCCCAGCGAGAGTCCATCGAAAGAGATATCAAGGCGGTCGCTCTCGAATTTCGCGCTCCCCGCGGTCAGCTTGAAATCGCCGAGGAAGCTGCGCGTACCCTCGGGGTGACTGGGAGGGAAATCGAAGAACTGATCGAAGCCGCCCCTTCGCTTACCGGTGGAGGCCCGGTAGACCGGCTGCGCGCGGCTGATGACGGTCTTGCCGTTCACCGCGATGGCTGCGATCAGCGGTTTGGCCGGATCGAGCGAAAACTGCGCGCTGCAAGTGCGGCCGGCTTTATCCTTCCAGGTGACGAGAACCGAATCGGCGGTGGAGCTTATGCCGATGGAAGGCGGGACGGGTCCGGTGACGTGGAACGGAACCGCGGCGATGGCGATGCACGCCGATGAGAGGAAGACGACGATCGATTTCATAATGATTCGGCCGTGGGCGCCACTCCAGTTTAATGCTTCTCTTGGCGGCCGGCGCGGCGGCTGCGTAGATGGACAAGTGGCCGGCATGCTTGCCCTTGGGCGAGCGAAGGTCGCCGCGCGCCGCTTCGCGGCACTCACACGATGGCAAGCTAAAGCATACCCCACCAATATGCGCAACCACTTCGGACGCTGTGTTTAACAACGGATTGTCAACGCCGAAGCGGGGCTCGATAGCACCGCCATCGCAGCCATCCCGGGCTGTTGCCCTTGAGAATGCAAGGGCAGTCCGACGAATCGTTGAGTGTGTTATGCTCGCTTGAGCGTTGGGGACGCATCCGGTCCGCGGACAGGGTAGAAGCCCACCCCAGGCCGAGGATTTTTTCGTGAAACTTCTTTCAGCCCTATGTGCGGACGACGGGCGCTTCGATGAAAGGAGTTCGCAATGTCGAACAACTCCCAGGACGCGCCGCGTCCTTTGCCCGAGCGTCCCAATCTCCGGCATCTGAAGGATCAAGCCAAGGATCTGCTCAAGTCCGGCGGCGCCGAATCCATCACGGACGCCCAATTCCAGGTCGCCCGGCTCTATGGCTTCGCGAGTTGGCCGAGGCTCAAAGCCCACATCGATTCGCTCGAAGAGATCGGGCAACTCAAACAGGCAATCGACCGCAACGATATCGATCGGGTCAAGGCTCTCATGACACGCAACCCGGCTCTGCACGGGGCTCCACTCGGCTACGCAAAGAACGGTCCGCTCACCTGGGTTGCCGAGTGCCGTATACCTTGGGGCCCGCCCGCGCCGGCGAGACTTGCCATGGCCCGGTGGATGATCGAGAACGGGTCCGACATCCATCAAGGCGGCGACGGCCCATTGATGCGAGCCACGCTCAGGGGCGAGCGCATCCCCATGATGGAGCTTCTTGTTGCGCGCGGCGCCAATGTCAACGCGGAATGGAACGGCGATTTTCCGATCCTCTTCGCGCCCTGCGAATCGGTAGATCCCGTCGCTCTCGAGTGGCTCTTGGAGCACGGGGCCGATCCAAACGGTCCAAAGCCGAACCCGCGCGTCACGGCATTGGACTACCTGATCGGAACCTATGCACGTTCCGCGAAACTCGGGGCGTGCATAGACCTGTTGCTCAATGCCGGCGGCGTGTCCCGATACAACCTGCCCGGCGTGCTGGACACCATTCAGGGTCGTGTGTATCGACTCGCCGAGCGCCTTGATGCAAACCCCGCCCTGCTGCACCGACCGTTCCCGGAGCTCGACTGCGGCAGCACAGGCGCACGATGCCTGCTGTTACAAGGCGCGACGCTGCTGCATGTGGCGGCGGAGTACGGCAGTGTTGACGCAGCGAGGCTTCTCCTCGATCGCGGCGCCTCCGTGAACGCGCGTGCATTGGTGGATGAGGCCGGTGTAGGCGGGCAGACGCCGATCTTTCACGCAGTCACCCAATTCGACGATTGGGGCTTAGCAATGACGCACCTGCTGTTGGAACACGGAGCGGACCTGTCCCTGCGGGTGAAACTTCCCGGACACTACGAACGGCCGGATGAAGTCGTAGAGTGCACGCCGTTCGGATACGCTTTGCGATTTCCCGGCGCTGAGCTTCCAAACGCAAAGACATTGAGCCTGCTCCAAGAGCGAGGGGGGATAGAGTAATCCCTTGTGCGAGAGACCGCTGGGACGATTTCTCGTTCCAGTTGCCTTCATCCACTGGGATGCCGTTGCGCAGCCGCTCGGCTTCGGTGCGCCATTCCGGATTGCCCGCCACCAGCACTTCGCTGTAACCTTGCGCGGCAGGCGTCGACTTTATGATGCCCACCAGCTTCTCCATCCGCGCGGTAAATTCCTCGACCGGCAGGAAGCGCGCGATGTCGATCGCGAGAAAGATCTGGCTGGTGCGCGACCGGCGGCCGGCAACGCGGATGCCGTCCACTTCGTTCGCCATGGCGCTGCACGCCAGCACCCGAACAGAATCTCTGCCATCATGCCGAAACCGCTGCCTTTGTAACCTCCGAGCGGCATCAGTATGCCCTTCGCCGCGGCGGCGGAGCTGGTGGCGGGCGCGCCGTCGAGCGCCCATCCCGCCGCCAGCGATGCGCCCCAGCTTGCCTTGCCATGGCGGCAACAGCGGCGACGTGAAAAAGCCAGATTTTGCGCCCCGCAACATGTCTCCCGATGGCCCTGGCAAGGGTCCGACCGCTACTGAGACGCCGCGACAATGGCATCATGCTTGAATGCGCTTCTTATCATCGACACCTTGCTGGTGGAGATTCGTTGCGGGATGGGGCAGTAGGTGTCAGCCGGAATCGTTGATGAGACCGGCTAGATCTCGGGCAACATGCAGGTGAGGACTTTTAGCCGCAGGTACTCTTCGTCCCGCATGCCGTATGCTCGCCGTTGTAGGACCCGGATCTTGTTGTTCAGACCTTCCACGAAACCCAGCGGCACCTTGTTCTCTGCTTGCAGCAGGCGGCCGACCAGCATTTTTTCGACCCAGACGTACACCTCCGCGCGGCTTTGACCGCTGAACTCGATCCCCGCGCTGGCTTTCAAAAACTAGTTGATTTGTGAATTTGTCAGACTCTCGGCATTCCGCATTCTGATGTGCATTCCCCAGCGGCACGCCTACCCTGTTCCTCCCATTTTCAGGATCATCTTGCATTGGAATCAAGTTCTGTTTCAGGATCATCTTGTATTGGACAACTCTCGGCGAGCGCAAGCACCATTAAAGGTGCTATCTATAGAGGAGGGCTTCCATGATCGATATCACAAAAGACATTCATTCGGTGACCACGTTCCGCCGTAATCCAGGTCAGTTCATGAAGCAGCTCAAAAAGAACAAACGCCCCGTCCTGCTAAGTGTGAAGGGCAAGGCTGAGGCGGTCCTGCAGGATGCCGAATCGTATCAGCGGCTTCTCGATATCGTGGCCCGCGCCGACATGCATGAAGCCATCCGCCAGGGCCTTGAGGACGTGGCGCATGGACGCACCCGGCCCGCACGCGAAGTGTTCGAGGATCTCCGCAAGCAACATGCGATACCGCGTTAAACTGACGGATCGAGCCAGACGCGATCTGGGAGATCTTTACACGCGGATTAACGCAGCCGAGTCCCAAGCCGCCGCCCGGTAGTTCAACGGTCTGGAGGAGGCGGTTTACAGCCTTGAGACGCTCCCTCGGCGCTGCCCCATCGCGCCTGAAGGGAGACGGGCGAAGCGTCAGCTTCGGCATTTGCTTTACGGAAACAAGCCCCACGTCTACCGCGCCATTTACGAGATTGTTGAATCGGACACAGCCGTTTATGTTCTGACCATCCCCCACGGCGCAATGGATGAGGCACGTCCGGCGAACTGCCCTGACCGGGTGAGGTTATTCCGAGTCAGCGAAATCGAGCTGCGATGTGGCTGCGTGCTTCGATTTCTTCTTCTTCGTTTTCGGTTCCAGGGCTTCCGCCGCCGCGCGTTGTTCGTTGAGGATCACCAGCCGGGCGAGGATGTCGTCGCGGATCTCCTCCGGCCATCGGAGCCGAAACTCTTGCTTCGGCTTCTTGGCGTCGGAGAATTCGTCATCTTCTGTCTGTTCTTCGTCGAACTCGGGTTCGTGCGTGGCGACGGGCTGGATGTCTGTCCAACCGTAGGCGTCGAGAACGGTGCGGTCCATTGCGTGGTGGAGTGCTCGGAGCTCTTTGAAGTCCGGGGACTGTTCTTCAGGGTTGTGAAATAGATTATAGGTTTTGGTCAGCCCTTGCTTGTTCCGGATCATCAACGACGCACGGAATTCGTAGTATGCGCGGCCTGCCGCTTCCAGTACCGGGCTGTGCTCATAATTGACGGGAAACGGAAAGGTCTCGAAGCAGTCGGATGGTGTGTAGCGAAGATCATCCTTCATGGAGGAAGCCATCATGCGTGCCCAGATTTCATGCACGCTGCTCTGAAGACAGGCGAAGCTGGGCGCTCATTTTCCGTTTCGGCTTTTGGCGCTCGGGCCTCGGCGCTTCGTATGCCGCGGGGTGGGAAGCCAACAATCTGGATCCACTCCTACCGGTGTTGGCAGAGGCCGACGATGAAGGAGCCTTGGAGGAAGTCGACAATCTTCCCGTCGACATCCCATGTCGGATTCGATTCTGCCTCGGTAGATGCCGCACAGCAACTCTACAGTCGTTCCGTCGTCGTAGGCTAGATGAAGCCCGTTCAGGATAATTTCCTTGCTTGGGCCCGAAGAGGCGGCAGGGAAGCGCTACGACGGCCGGTCGCTCCTGGAGATGGGCCAGCGGGAAGCAGCCAGAAGGACTTCCAAGTTCGACAGTTGATGGGACCAGCATGGGAAATGCCTGCGCCTGTGCGCGGTGACGCTAATGTATTCTTGGAGAATATTCTGGGCGGTTTTCGGTGCTGACTGGAGCAGACCCAGCTTGTTGAGCACATCCGTCGGGCCCAGTGAGGTTCAAGGCTGCAACAGCTATGGAAGAAGAATTCGACGAATCAGTCCAACCCGAAGATTTCGGACTAATCAAACTACCGATCCCGGTGCCCCCGATCCTGGAAACGGCTCTGGGGTATCCAGGGGGCGAGCGTTATGCGGCGTTCCACGAGTATCACGTATCGGCCCCCGGCTTCGTGGTCGAAGACGCCGATCACAGGTGGCCGGGGATCGCAGCGGGCTGGCTGCTATTTTGTAAACATCCCATTGTGGCGAAAGAAAAGCTGACCCCGTAGGCCATCGGCACGGTCTGGTTCGGCCGCCAATGACTACAGTTGATTTGTCCGGGGTCGTTGCTGCCGGGGCCGCCGCGGCAGCCATAGAAGTTGACTTGGGCATCGATGGGCATGGGTTTGATGGACACCACATCGAAGGCCGGACGGGTTGGGCGTGAGCAGTTCCGGTGGCCAGGACTTGCCAGAGGGTCAGCAAGAGGGCGCCGGTGTACGATCCAGGATGTCTTTCGAGCGCCATTCCCTCTACGATACGGCAAATCTTCGCGGGCGCAAGCCTTCCCGATAGACGCGTTGCTGACTGATGCGGCCCGTTAATATTCAATATCGGTAGGCTATCGCCCAGCCGTTTTCTGTCGGAACACGTCCGTCGGCCGGGCGGGCAGCGGCGCGACGTGTGCGCCCGTTACGCTTGGCCCAGCGCGTCAGTATCCAGAGCATGATGCCGTCGGCGCGCCCGCGGTCTATGGCTAGTCGGGACGGCGCGTATCTTCGCCTCTCCGGCTACCTTCAGGAATTTAGGCTTCGGGTCAGTTTCCGGAAAGCCCGTTTTTTGTCGATTACCGGAAACCAAGCCCGTTCTTCCCAGCCTGTTTAGCGGCGATAAGATGAAGACGATGGCGCAAAAGCGATGAGGTGGAGGAGCATCGCACGGTTATTCCTCGCCACGACTGGTTTGGCGTTTCGCGAGTTCCGGCCAGCGAGCGGAAGTGCGTAGAGAGGTTTCCAGGAAGGCGTAAAGAACAACATCGCTACCATCTTGTGGCCCTGCTCCACAGCTTCTTCTGTCCACTCGGCGGCTTTTTCAACCGCAACCGGGCCGGCGGGGGCGATATACTGCGGGGAATATGACGCAGCTCCTGAAGGCAGTGATTCCGCTGGCAGTAGTAGCGGCTGCCCATACCCAAATGCTTCCGGCTCCCCTGGCGCGGTTGGAATCCAATATCCAGCGAGTCACGAAATCGGTCAATGCCGATTGGGGAATCTACATAAAATGTCTCGAAACCGGCGAGGAAGTGGCTCTTAATGCCGATCACCCGATGGAGACCATGTCGGTTATCAAGATTCCGTTGATGGCGGAAGCGTTCCGACAGATCGGGGAAGGCAAGTTCGCACTCACCGACCGCATCACCCTGAGCGACGCCGCCAAACGTGCCGGCACCGGTGTGATCCGCTCGCTCGATGCCGGTGCGCAACTCACAATCAAAGACCTTCTCACCCTGATGATCATCGTCAGCGACAACACCGCGACCGACCTGATCTATGACAAAGTTGGGGGGCCGGAGGCGGTGACGAAATTGATGGCGAGTTGGGGGCTCCCGTCGATCCGCACGGACACCAATGCCGACGCGTGGTTCCAGGCTCTGCGCGCGGCAGGTTCGTCCGAGAAATTCTACGTGTCCGGCGAGCATCCGTTCGGCCTTAGCTCGCCGCGCGACATGGGTAAGCTGCTGGAGAAGATCAAGAAGGGCGAAGCCGTGAGCAAACCCGCCAGCAACCAGATGCTGCAGATAATGCGCGGTCAGGTCTACACAACGCGACTGCCGCGATATGTTTCGGGCTTTGCCATTCCGCACAAGACGGGCGACTTCCTGCCATACGTCGGCAATGATGTTGGCATTCTGGAGAGCCTCCAACGCAACATCGTGATCTGCGTTTTCACGGGCAAACATTTCGGCGCGGGCGTTAATCTGGAGGACGCAATTGGCCGCGTCGCAGAGCTCACCGCGAACTACTTCGCCGTCCGCCAATAGCCCGCTGTTAATATAGCCTGTCAGGGCCAGCCAAAGAGCTGATATCTTTGGACGACGTCGCGTTCGCCCCTGGGGCTTGAGCTCGATTCTCGCTACTTACCGCATCAATGGTGGCCGGATTATTCTCGATAGTGGCCGGTCGTGGCCCACGGTCCACTTGGTTCCGCCCACCCCGCAATCCTCCGGCAGCCTCGCACACTTTGCCATTGCCGCTCGATGTCCGATCCACATCTCTGTAAGCTGGAGTCGGAGTTGTTGGCTTGTTGCCGAACTCCTTGATTTGGCCAGCTAGTCGGTTCCGAGCGAGTCACGCGCCACTCGTAGAGAGCGATTTGCTAAGCGCATTCTCCGACAAGCTCCCGAAATCCTCGATTCGCGAAGTGATTCCGTTCCCGAAAACCGCCAAGGGCACTCACTTGATGTGCGATGCCCCCAGCGAAGTCCAGGGGAAAAACCTTCGCGAGCTGGGAATATCGTTGCGAAAGAAATAATCACCCGCGCCGCGCGAAACGCGACTTAACTGGACGGGCTCACGAAAGCGAAAATTACGCCTTCACCGGCTTATCCGACACCTTCCAGCGCTTCTCGTCGAAATAGAGCACCTTGCCCTGGCGGTAGGATTCCACCGCCATCGTGATCAGCACTTGCGCGCAGGCTCCGGTCTCCACCGGAAGATGCGGTTTCTGGCGCGTATGCATGCAGCTCAGGAAATTTCGGATGTGCGTCGACATCGTGTCGGTTTTTTCCACCGGGATGGTGACCTCTTCGGTTCCGAACTTATAATCGTCGAACATCGGCTTTACTTCAGGCTCCGCGTCGCGGCTGGCGCGGCGGCGTGAAACTTCGGGCCGCAGCGTGATGTGGTCCGTCACGCTCTCGAACTGGCCGTTATCGACCATGATGATCGTGCCTTCGTGCCCGCGAATTAAACCCGGGATGTGTTGCGAATTCGCCATCGAAGAGCTCAGCACCAGCGAATGGCCTTCCGCATATTCAGCCATTAAATGGAACGTATCGGGTACCTCGCGTTTGTATTCGAACTTGGAACCTCCATAAATACCGCCCGACGCACTCACTTTATGCGGGAACTGAGGCTTATCCCAGCAGATGTTCAACGGCGCGACGACGTGATAGAACAAGTCGGTCGCGATGCCGCCTGAATAATCCCAATATTTGCGGAAGCGGAAGAAGCGGTCGGCATCGAAAGGATGCGCCGGAGCCTTGCCAAGCCACATCTTCCAATCGATATAGTCTTCGCCTTTGCCATCCGGTCCGGCTTTTTCGTCGATCGGATAATTCCATTCGCCCTCGATCGAGTTGCGATGATAGGAGCCCTGGCTCATGATCATCTTGCCGATCATGCCGTCTGCGATGGCCTTCTTGGCCTTCCACCATTGATCGGCCGACGTTGTTTGCGAGCCGACCTGGAGCACGCGGCCCGTTTCCTGAACGGTCGAGACCAGCTGGTGCGCTTCTTCGATCGTGTGGCACATCGGCTTTTCGAGGTACACGTCCTTGCCCTGATCCATCGCTTCGAGCGCGATGCGGGCGTGCCAGTGATCGGGCGTTGCAACGATCACCGCGTCGATGTCCTTGCGGTTGATGATCTCGCGATAGTCGAGGTAGCCGTCACACTTGTGGGCTTCTTTCGCGCGGTTCACGCGCTTTTGATAAGTATCCGCGACGGCGACGATCTGGCAGGAGTTGTCTTTTTCGCCCACGGCGGCGAAAGAGCGCGCATCGGAGCTTCCTCGCCCGCCGACCCCGATGATGCCGATCGTAATTCTCTCGTTGGCGCCGATCACGCGGCCGCTCGAACGCGCAGAAGAGCTTCTCGAGGATTTGCCTTCGCCGAGAGCAGCTCCGGCGCTTCCCAGGGCTGCGCTAATGGCACTCGCTTTGCGCAAAAAATCGCGGCGATCGAGAGAATTGTTTTCTGAAGACATGGGGGCTCCTTTTTGGTCGCTTGTGGCATTTAGTGTATCTTATTCCGCGCGCAAAGTAATCGCGGGGTCGATCCGCGTGGCGCGTCGCGCGGGGAAATAGCACGCAAGCGCCGGCCGCCGCAGTCGAGGCGGTGCAGCGCATCCAGCGGATTGAACTCGTCACCGACGCCCCCGCGATCATCGTGCGCCGCGCCATCGGCGAGGCCATCAATCGCGGCGATCTGAAATTCGGCCAGAAGCCTCCGGCAGCGGACATTGTCCTCGTCAAGCTGTGGGAGCCGATGAACCGCGACGGTGACAAACTCGGCCGCAACATCGCGCTTTTCGCGGCGCCCGAGAACTTGCCCGGCAATCCGCAGACTTTCAGCGGCAACGCCAAGGCGGTTGGCCCGCTCGATAATTGGCACGGTTTTAGCGGCTGGGCCTGCGACCGCAATGATGCCGGCACCTCCAGCTATGAGGAGGGGCTATTCCGCGGGTACAAGGACGGGTCAGCCTTCAAAAAATGGGGCGCCCCTGAACCGCCGCTGGTGAACGGCAAGGATCGCGATCTAAGAAACGTCAGCGATCCTGCGCAGAACATGCTGGCGCTCAACCGCGACAAGACCAGCCGGCTCTACGACACCTTTGTGAGCGTGCGCGCGGCCAAGCGGACCACGTGAGCCACGGTCGTCTGATTGCCCAAACTAACCGCGCGCGTCGGGCGGCGACGATCCTCCTTGCGCTTGGGCTAGCCGGGTTTGTGGCCGCATTAAAGCAAGCCGAAGCCAGCGGAAACTTCGCTCGGAGCCACAACAGTCCGGCGCGGTGCCGCGGTTGCGGTTTTCGCAAGACATGCACGGATTCTCTTGCTCAGGAGTAGACCAGATCCTCTTCGCCCGAATCTCGCCCACCCAGAGCCAGGCGTGCTCACATCCCACCCGCTTCAGCGCTCAATTCCGTCAATAGTTCGCTGCCCATTTCACCCTCCGTTCCCGGAATGTTGACGGGTGGATAGCCGCCGGCGATTGTGGAGATGGTGTAGGTCTGGCCTGATGCGGTGCTGGGTGAGAGTAAGGCTACCAAGGCAAGCATTAATAGGCGCATTACCTCGCCAGGCTAGCATAATGCCGCGACACTTAGGTTTTACTGATGACCGATCTTCGCCGGAATGGATATGCCCGCCCTAGCTAGAACCTGGGCCGGCCGCTTCGTCTGTTGCAGCTTGAGGCCAAGTTGCTTTTCGATGGCTTCGTACAACGAAATCGCGCCACTGGGTTCGGGCGCCTCAACTGCGCCGGCACCCATGCCGTCGCCGCCGCGGCCGCCTCGCCCGGCTCCGCCCACCATTCCGGCGCCACTGAAGCTTAAGGTAAAGTCGAACGCACCTTCTATCCCGGTTTCGTCGTAAACCGTTGCGCCCTGAATGTAGCCGCCAGCCATCATTGGCAGATTTTGGGCAAGCTGTTTCATCGTCATGTTCTCGCAAGTGACTAGCCGACCCACGGCGGGGTTTGCGATTCGCGGGTCCTTTCCATCCGGCCCGGGACCTTCGTGGTAGCCCGTGCGGTTCGCGGGATCGGCCTTCTTCATTTTCGGCTTCACCGTAGTAAGGATAAAGGCAGTGGATGGCCGCTCCTCGGTATGGTACTTGATCTTGAAGCGTTCGATCAGAAGATTGCGCAGCATTACATTGATCGAATCCTGATCGATTGTCTGAAAGCGCGCGCCTTCGCTCGGTCCGTCAGACGTGGCTTCGGGTTCCGGCCCGTAGGTGGGAGCCTCCGCGGTGATGTCATAACGATCGGAGTCGATGAATTTCGGCGCGTCGACAATCATGTCGCGGCTGTAAAGATTCCAGGCCTGCTGGATCAGACTCCTGAGCGGCATACCCTCGATGGTCACGCGCCGGCCGCGTTGCGGCCGGAAATTGCCGAAGCGGAAATCTGGCGGCGTAGGCTTGATTACCGCGACTTCAAACTCGGTGGGCAGCGCCGGCAAGTTCAGGGTCATGCCTGCGAGGTTAGGAGTGGGCGTTTGATTCACGCTGTCAATGACTACTACAGGCATCGGAACCTCGCGCTTTTCCAGCTTCAGGCCGAGTTGCTTCTCCAGCGCATCGCCAAATGAGATGTGCTCCGTAACGCCGTTCATCGCCATGTGTAAGCCTAGGTTAAAGGAGAATTTGAGCTCGAAATCCCATGCGCCTTTGAGCCCCGTTTCGTCAGAGACCGGGTTGGGGCCGACGTTCGCGCCCACCATTCCCTGCAGCCCGGCGGCGAACGCAGGCATGGTCATATTGCGGCAGATGTATTGGACGAGATTGCCGGGAAGAATGCTCAGCGTTGTAACCACTCCGTCCGGTCCGCTCATCATGATTCGGCCGCCGCCCTCGCCCGATGTGGAGCCTTGCCCCTTGCAACCGGTCTCGCCGCTGCCATCCGCCTCTTTGAGATGCAGTTTTTTGCCGGCTGCGGCCACCAGCGCAAAAGCGGGCATGGGTTTGGTGTCCCTGTGGACGTTGAGGTCGAAACGATCCGCGAGGAGTTGTTGGAGCATCAGCCGCAAGTCAGCCGTGCTGGCGTGCGCGGAGCTTTCGCGAGAATGTCGAAACGGTCAAGACCGGCCCAGTTGGGCCCGCCGTCGATCTTATCGGGCTGAACGGTCCAGCCCAGTCGAATCAGATCCAGTATGGTTGCCTTACGGATTTCGAAGCGGCCGCCGCCCGCGAAGGGCCCTTGCACGAAGTTGTCGCGGATGTTTGTGCTGGGTGCGCTGGCATGAACGTCCGCGCCTTCAAACCGGGGCGCGTCGGCTGCCTGCGCGAATGTCGCAACATAAAGGATGGCCGAATTTGGAATGTCTGGGACACCGTCACGAAATCCTTGATCGTGTCGCGCAGCCAGAAGTAGCGAAACAGATCCGGCGACCGGTAAAGAATCAGGCCGATGGACCAATCGTGCTCTTCCTCAATAGCGTTCGCGAATGTCCGTATGGGCTGGACGAGCGTGAACTCCTCTTCGGAGTTGACGCCTGCATCCTTGAGATGCCTTTCGATTCCGCGAATCAGATTTTGGATGCGTGCGTGGAGCTGGAGCGGATCCGGGATTGCGGTGCCAGCCGTTATGCAAAGGGCTCTCGCCTCTGCCAGCGATCTCAGATCGCCAAACGACACCACCTCCAGGCCTCCCGCGGCGTGATCGCGGGGGCGCCGTAACGGGCGGAAGCCCGTTATCCTCCGGGCGGCTCAACTCCAGCAATGTCTTGGTTCCATCCTGTGCCTCTACCAGCACAGCCCCTCCGTGAACAGTGGAGGCCAGGCGCACAGAAATGGCCGTGACATCGTAGACTCCGTGTGTGAGATGCTGGTCCGGCGTCGAACCAAAGATAATCCAAACCGCATCTTCGCCATCCTTGACATCGGGAACAATGCCGTCGCAAGGCCGATTTTCGGTCTGCACTTGATAGCCCACATCCGGTCCGAGCACCTCCAGTCGCGCATGTGCGCCGCGGTTCTTGCGAGTGAAATCGGCCAGAAACGGGATTCGCAGATCTGGCCCGACGGTGATGGTACCGGTCGCCCCAGCGGACGGGATGGTCGCGGGATTTCTCATTGTTTTACCTCGCCGCATCTCAGGCAGATTTCTTGCCATGCCTCTTCTAAACTCGCTGCAGAAGCTTAGGGCGAATGCGGGGAAGCCAGTCGTCTAGGCGTCGACGCGTAACTTCGAAGGTTCGGCGGGAGCAGGGGCACTTCTCATTGCTTTTGTGTGAGCTTGCAATTGGACTATCGGATGCATCTAGAAATCACGGAGCTACTATGAAACTCAACAAGACACTACTTGCAGTCGCGACACTTCTGGTTGCGCCAACATTTATGCCGGCGGCGCGTGTGGGTTTGGGCATCGCCGTTGGAACTCCGCCTCCACCTCCTCCAGCAGCATATGTAGCCGGTCCCGTCGGTGTCGCACCTGGGCCGGGCTACGTGTGGGTAGACGGATATTGGAACTGGCTCGGTGGACGCTGGGTTTGGGTGCCCGGAGCTTGGGTATTGCCGCCTCACGGGCGTAGAGTCTGGGTAGCGCCGGCCATTGACTTTCGATGGCATGGGGGCCACTGGCGCTAACGCAACTTATGGAGTGGCACGACATCCAGAATTCAGATGACAAGCTGCTCGATGACCTGGCGGCGCGCTATTCCCTCCATCCCCTGCATGTGGAGGACTGCCGCCAGGACGCCCAGCGTACCAAGGCGGAAACGAGTGACAGTTATCTGTTCATTTCACTAAAACAGTTGGCTTTCGATGATGCCGGCCGGCTTAGCAGGCGACGTGGTCTTGTTCGTTGGTCCCGACTTTCTACTGACGGTCCATCGCACCCCGGTGCCGCTGCTTGAACCATTGGGCGCCGCGAAGCAGGAATTGCGGCCGGACCAAGTGCTATATCGCCTGGTGGATACCTTTGTCGAATCCTACATCCCAATTGGAAAGGGGCATCGAACGATTGGAAGATGAGGCGCTCGGCGCCCCTCGGCCCGGCGTGCTTGAGAAAATTGGTGAGGCCCGTAGCACGTTACCGGAACTGCGGCGTGTCCTGAACTCGACGCGTCACGTAATCGTTCAGTTGCGGCACGTCCCCAGCCCGCTGATCAACCGGGAACTGTCCCCCATACCTGCGCGACGTGCACGATGATCTTACGATCATCTTGGAAACCATCGCCGCCGACCGCGACCGGTTGGCCGGCGCCCTGGATATCTATCTATCGAGCAGCGGAAACCGCAACGCTGAGGCCACCAAGACCCTGACTCTTCTTGGCACCGCCGCGTTGCCGGGGCTCGTCATCACCAGCATCTTCGGGATGAACATCGAATATCCGGCCTGGACTAAGTCGCATTCCATGTTCGCGATCGTCATGATTACTTCGCTGGCCGTTACCCTGTTTCTCCTGTGGTACCTCAGACGGAAAGACTACTTGCCCGGGGGCACAACCTCCGGATCGACGAACAACTGATGACTTCGACCGGCCAGATGTTTCGGCCGACGCAAGAAAGGAACATATGCGCAGACCTATCTTCTTTTTGCCGCTCCTCGTCGTCTTTGCAACGGCCAGAGTCAGCGACCAGCGCGCACCTCGAACGAACCACCGCCGCATGCGGCAGCGAATGGACAGATCCAGATACCGGATCGTCCATCGAACTCGTTGTTCATTGGCCAGCAGGGCAAACAACGAACGGAGATTCATTTCGATCCGGCCACGGGGTTACCGCGTGAAACCGCCGGACAAGCCTCTCCTCACTTTCGAAGAGAGAGCCGCCCGGGGCGCCGGAAGCGATAAAATCCTGGTTCTATCCCGGGGATACTTACGGCAACGAGTTTGTTTATCCAAAGGCAAGGGCAACGCAACTGGCCGCTCAAAGCAAACAGAATGTTCCGTCCATGCCCACGTCCGCGGCGTCGAATACTAATTCCGCGCCTTAGAACCAGAATTCGCAACAGGTCACCGAAATGAAGCAGGCGGACATCAAAGCTGAAAAGCCTTCGGGCGACGAGGTGGACGTCAGCGAGGTATTTCTCATAGTGGCTCCCACGACGCCTGAGCCTCCTCCTCCCGCCGAACGAACGTTAGTGGCCCTGGTGCGCGACGACCCGGCGCCAACCGTGCCATCGGAACTTCCCAGAACCGCGAGTCCGATTCCCTGCTGGCGTTGTGCTGATTGATTTTGCTATTTACGGCAGTGATGCTGAGAATGCGTAATGCAGCGGCCGAGGTAGTACTCCACACCAATTGGCAAGGAATTATGATGCTTCGTGCGGCAGCGGGAGGGAATGCGCGGTGTGCCGCAATGGCCTCCCTCCCGCTGGTGTGCGTCCCCGTCAGTAGGGGCCAGGACGATCGGATTTCAGTCGACGTCAACCTGGTCGTCCTGCACGCTACCGTCTGCGACCAGCGCGGACGATTCGTCTCCGATCTACGCGAGCAGGATTTCGAGGTTTACGAGAACGGAGTCCGGCAACAGATCAAGCTGTTCGCGCACGAGGATGTTCCCATTACAGCGGGCTTATTGGTGGATCACAGCAGAAGTATGAAGCCCAAGCTCGCCGAAGTAAGCGCCGCGACCAGGGCGTTTGTACAGGAGAGCAATCCCGACGACGAAATGTTCGTGGTCAACTTCAACGAACACGTTGAGTTGGGGCTGCCGCATTCGATTCGCTTCACCGGCGATCCCGTTAAGTTGGAAGAGGCGATCTCACGCGCTCCCGCGACCGGTATGACCGCGCTCTACGATGCGATCGCTGTCGCCCTGCGGCAATTGCAGTCGGGCAGCCGCGAGAAGAAAGGGCTCGTGGCGATCAGCGATGGCGGCGACAACGCTAGTGTTCACAAACTCCCCCAGATTCTGAAGTTCGGCGAGCAATCGGGCGCAATCATTTATACGGTCGGTATCTTCGACGAAGACGATGCGGATGTTACCGTTGACGGCTTCCACTACGCCCATGCGGACCGTGGTCCGGCAATAGTTGGCGATCCCGTCCAGGTGTTTCACCAGCGTATGGAGTTTCTCGAGGGGCTTCAACCGCTGCCACTCAGTTGATCCAACTGCAAGTAGTTGAGCATGGCTCCTGGATAGGTGTACTGCCACAAGCGCCAGGCGTCGCTGGTCCATCTACCAGTAGACATGGCCTTTCAACCAATCGATGCAGCCTGCCTATGCTGGTAAGCATATCTCATTGCGAAGCATCGATATCCGTAGCTCTATAGCATTGGCAGCCGAGCTGCTACAAGCTCAGCGGAGCACCAAACAGCCCGTGTTACGAAAGGGAGGATTCGCCGCATGCGAAGCAGAGTTTCCCGCAAGATATCGAATCGCGCAATGGGAGCCGCCGGAGCCGTGATCTTTTTGGCTGCCGCACTCACCGCTCCACAGGCCTTTGCGCAGAAGTCCGACAGGAACCACCGCGATGCCTTCATGCGCGGCGAACCGGACGAAGAGCAACTGGCGCAAAAGGTACGGCACGAGCTACTGATGCTGCCGTATTACGGCGTCTTTGACGATCTCGCCTTCAGGCTGGACGGCAATGTTGTTACTCTGCTGGGCGCCGTAACCAAGCCGACACTGAAGAGCGATGCCGAGGCCGTAATCAAACGAGTGCCGGGCGTGGAAAAGGTAATCAACCAGATCGAAGTGCTCCCGCTTTCGCCCATGGACGACCGCATTCGGATGGCCGAGTACAAAGCCATTTACGGAGACCCGGTCCTATCCACCAAGTACGGCTATCGTGCCCTGCCTTCCGTTCACATCATCGTGAAGAACGGCAACGTCACGCTGCGCGGCGTGGTGGCCAGCGAGGCCGACAAGAACCTGATCTACCTGCGCGCCAATGCGGTGAAGGGCGTGTTCTCGGTGAAGAATGAGCTGGAAGTCGAACAGGGAGCTTAGGAGGGACCATGACTACTCTCGCCTCGGCCACGATGAAGTCTGACGATGCGATCCGTCGGGACGTGATCCGTGAGTTGGAATGGGAACCGGCGCTGTCGTATTACGACATCGGCGTCGCAGTCAACGGTGGTGTCGTCACACTCACTGGTATGGCGCCAAGCCTATGGGCAAAGCTCGAGGCCGAACGGGCCGCCAAGCGCGTCTTCGGTGTGCGCGCCGTGGCTAACGATATCGGCCTCAACCTTGCGTCGAAGCGGACCGATCCCGAGATTGCACGTGATGTCGTTCAGAAACTCGAGAACCACATTCTGATTCCCAGCGACAAAATCAAGGTCACGGTCCGCGATGGTTGGGTGACGCTGGAAGGCGAAGTCCGCTGGCAGTTTCAAAGGAAGCTCGCCGAGTCGGCGGAGCGCGGTACAGATGGTGTGGCCGGCATCTCCAACACCATAACGATCAAGACCAATGTGTCGCCTGCCAAAGTCAAAGATCAGATCGAAGCCGCGCTCCGGCGGAGTGCGGAGTTGGAGGCGCGCTGCATCACGGTGGAGGTTGAGGGGAACAGAGTAATTCTGCGCGGCGCCGCCCGCTCATGGAGCGAGAAGGATGAGGCAGAGCGCGCAGCGTGGTCGGCCCCCGGTGTCATGGCGGTGGAGAGCCTGATCGAGGTCGTCTCCTAGGCTAGGCGACCGCCCGGTCATTTCGTTTTAGTAGGCCCAATTTATGCGAATGACGAAGCTCACCGTGTAGGAAGGTTCGGTCGCTCAAGTTTACTTCGTCATTCGCGCCAGTTCCGAGTGGAGGATTTCCTTTTATGACGATCTATTTCTGTTCGAACGGTCGGCGGTTTCATGCCGCGAAAATATTTGTGGCGCTCTCCGTGGCTGTGAGTGCGCACCTGGCACATGGGCAGCCTGCTCGCCTTGGCCCTTCGCAATTGGACCAAGTGGTGTCGCGAATCGCTCTCTACCCTGATCCCCTCCTGGCGCAGGTGCTGGCGGCATCCAGCTACTGGGACCAGATACCGGAGGCCGCTACCTGGGCGCAGCAGCACAGCTATCTGACTGGAGAAACGCTCGCTCAAGCGATTCGCCAGGACAATCTGAACTGGGATCCCAGCGTCATCGCCTTGCTACCGTTCCCGTCAGTGCTCCAAATGATGGCGCAGGACCCGGCGTGGACGCAGCAACTGGGACAGGCGGTACTCACGCAGCGCGCGGAGGTCATGGATGCCGTGCAGCGCATGCGAAAAAAGGCCAAGGAATTTGGGTATCTGCAATCCAACAACTACATGACCGTGAATGAAGATCAGGGTTACATCGAGATTCTGCCGGAGGCTCCAGGTGTTATCTACGTGCCTACGTACGATCCGTTGGTAGTGTTCGCCCACCCGGCGCACGGCCTGGTTATCGGCGGAGCCATTCAGTTCGGCGCCGGCATTACAATTGGGGGCTGGTTTGCTCCCTGGGGATGGGCCAGCCCCAGGCTGCTTTGGCCCAGCCACGCCATCGTAATCGATCGTCCATGGGTGAGGGGCTGGGTAGGCCGCGAAGCCTATGCACACCCATACTTCCATCCGTGGGTACGCGCCGTAGGGCCACGCGTGGAACGTCACGAGATTCACCGGCGCTAAGAGGAACAACGCCCGGGCGCTCCAATGACGGTGAGGTGATTGCCATGACTTCAACGACTCGTGCCGGGCTCTGCGCCTGGCTGCTCGTGACTGCTTCGGCATGGGGACAAATTCGCGTACCGAACCGCGCTTCCAAGCCGCTTTTCGAGGGCCGGGAGGGAAAAGAAAGAACTGAAATCCGCTTCGACCCGGCCACCAGCACGGTTACCCTCAAACTGCTGGTGCAGGATCCAAACGGGTATTTCATCCCCAACATACGGCGCGAAAACTTCATTGTGTATGGCGTTCGTCAAACCAATGCGTCCGTCGATGTCGAACATTCCCCGGTGGCGCTGGGGCTGCTGCTGGAACGTGGCGGACGGTTTCCCAGCTTGAATCGCGAGCTGGTGAACAATGTGTCGTCGGCCTCACGGGAACTGTTCCACGAGATCGGCGATCGCGACCAGATAGCTCTTTGGATGTACGCAGATCAGGTGCAGCCATTGGCGGGATTCGCCGAAGGCCGTACAACCTTGGAGCAGATCCTGGTGGGGCTGAAGCCGCCGGATGTCTCCGAGACCAATCTCTACGACGCGCTGGTCGCGATGCCGGGCCTTCTCCATCTCCCCGGCGGCCGTCCCGCAATCGTCGTGATCTCCTCCGCTATCGACACGTTCAGCAAGGCGACATATCAGGACGCAGTGGCAGCCGCTGGCCGCTCCCGAGCGCCAATCTACGCCATCAGTCTGGCGGGTCCGATGAAGATAGCCGCCGAATTCCAGGGTTCTTCCGTGGCCCAGCACCTGAACTGGGAGGATGCGGAGCATAAGCTGCAGGAAATTTGTAAAACATCCGGCGGCCGCCTCTACTCTCCCAAGACATCGCTGGATCTGACCGCGGCCTACGACGACATGATGGAAGACCTGAAGGTCCGCTATGTCATCACCTATCATTCGTCCAGCAATAAGAGCCCCAATGTTCCGCGCGCAATACGAGTTGAGCTGGTAGATCCGGCAACCGGCAAGCCCTTGCAGATCACCTCTGAGAATGGCACTCTCGTGCACGCCATCGTCACTTTGCAAGAGACCTACACGCCGGCCGCGGCATCCGGCCCGGAGGCTCGATAGAGGCCACAAGGTGACCAAGCCATCATAGCCCGACTCTCCAGGTAAGGTCCTGATCTTCGGCCGGATCGGAACTCCGCTCGGCTACATGATCCGCAATTTCCTGCATCGCTGCGACATCCCTTTCGAGTGGGTGGAACTGACCGGCGATGACGACGCGCGCGCAAGAGCCGGCGTGTGTGGTTTGCAAGACAGCCGGTTGCCAGTTTGTATCTTTCCCGACGGCGCACGTCTGGAGTGCCCCACCACCCGCCAGATCACAGAACGCCTGGGATGGTTTCGCGACCCTTCACGCGCGCAGTACGACCTCGCCATTTACGGCGCTGGGCCTGGCGGGCCTCAGCGCCGCCGTATACGGCGCATCGGAGGGACAGGCCGCGACCAGTGCCAGGATTGAAAACTACCTCGGCTTTCCCGACGGAATCACCGGCGCGGAGCTGGCGGAACGCGCGCGCGAGCAGGCCTGCAAATTCGGGGCGGAGATCCTGCTCGGGCGTGAAGGTGTGCGCGGCGAATTTGTCCCGGGAAAGGGAGTCGGTCATCTGGCTGACGGCGCCAGGATTGTCGCCCGGGCGACCATCTGCGCCACTGGTATCGAATACCGGCGGCTGAATCTTCCGAACGAGGATCGCTTGGTCGGAGCCGGTGTTTATTACGGAGGGGGCGCCAGCGAGGCCGCGCTGTGCCGCGCCACGGACGACGTGTTCATCGTCGGTGGAGGCAACTCGGCGGGGCAGGCAGCGATGCACTTCGCGCGTGTCGCCCACACTGTGAACATGGTGGTGCGCGGCGACTCGCTGCACGCATCGCTCTCGCGCTACCTGGTGGACCGCATCATGGGGGCGCCCAATGTGCAGGTCCTGACCAACAGCGAAGTGACGGCATTGCACGGCGCGGAGATCCTGGAATCGATCGCGGTAACGAACCGCCAAAGCGGCGGGTCGCAGACATTCGCCACACGCTGGCTGTTCGTCTGCATCGGAGGTGAGCCATACACTGCATGGGCCGACGAGGTTGGAATCATTCGCGATTCGGCCGGCTACCCGGTGACTGGCCCCGATCTGGGGCAAGACCCCCGGGTCGCTTCCAGTTGGCCGCTCGACCGCTCCCCATATTATCTGGAGACCAATATGCCGGGCGTTTTCGCGGCTGGCGATGTGCGGCACGGATCAGTGAAACGCTGTGCCTCAGGAGTCGGCGAAGGGGCTATGGCGGTGGCGTTCGTGCATCGCTATTTGGCCACCGGCTGAGACAGGATACACGATGATGATTGACGCTATATACGCTCCGCACCTCAGGCTGGACGCGCCGCCCGAAGTGCCGAAAATGATGCGCGCAGCCGCGATCGAGAGGTTCGGAGGCCCCGAAATGTTGGCGATCCACTCGGTGCCGGTGCCGGTTCCCGGTCCCCGCGAAGTGCTGATCGCGATCGATACAGCCGGAGTTGGCGGTTGGGACGCAGATATGCGGGAAGGCTGGTCTCCCGGCGGGCGCCCGAAGTTTCCCCTGATCCTGGGTACGGATGGGTCCGGCTGGATTACCGCCGTGGGGTCCCAGGTCCGGCGGCTTCGTCCAGGCGATGCCGTGTACGCATACAGCTTCGATAATCCCAAGGGCGGATTCTACGCGGAGTATGCCGCCGTAGCCGCGCACCAGGTGGCGCCTTTGCCGGAAGGGCTCGATATGCGGGCAGCGGGCGGGTTGGCCACCACGGGCCTGACCGCGCTCCAGGGCATCGACCAGGCGCTGCAGGTCAAACCCGCCGATACCGTTCTCATTCTCGGCGCCTCGGGCGGCGTGGGAACGCTGGCGGTCCAGTTCGCCAGGTTGCGCGGCGCGCGCGTCCTGGCTGTTGCATCAGGCGATGACGGCGTGGCGCTGGCCCGAAACCTGGGAGCGGACAAAGCGATCGACGGCCGGCGCCAGGACATTTGCGCCGCCGTACGACAGTTCGCGCCCGGAGGCGTGGACGCCGCTCTGGTCCTGGGTGGCAGCCAGGCGATGGATAAGTGCATCGACCTCATCCGGTCGTCCGGACGCCTCGCCTATCCCAACGGAGTGGAGCCGGAGCCGAAAAAGCGGCGGGGTGTCCACATCGTCCCCTACGATGCCGTCGCCGGTCTCAAAGAGTTTGCGTCCCTCAATCGCGCCGTGACCGCTGCAAGGTTGCGGGCGCCAATTGCGGCATCGTATCCGCTCGAGCAAGTTGCCGAAGCGCACCGGCGTCTCGCCGCGGGACGCGTGCTTGGAAAGATCGTGCTTCGCGTCCGGCGAATGAACAGCAACACATAACGGACACCGGTGTTGCGCTGCACCGTTTCCTGAGGCTCAAGTTGGCTCTATGGATAGACAGCCTCCTTCAGGAATTGGACGGGGTCTTCGCCGGGTGAGTGCGCTGATTGGCAATATTCAGCGCATTTGATTCGTCGGGCGCGCTTGGCATCGGACCTGCAAACTCAAGCTAGTAGGATGGCGTTTCGCCAAAAAACAAAGGAGACAAAATGTCAAAGCCAGAACAACAGGATCAACGTGCTCAAGGCCGCGAAGTGTCGCGGCAATACTCGCCTCTGACGAATCGTTCCGCCTATCCGGCGGCGTTGCTGATACCGCCGGGAGATTTCTTCCGCATGAGCCCGTTTTCGCTGATGCGCAGAATGAGCGAGGAGATGGACCGCGTGATGGCAGAGTTCGGTTTGAATAGGTCCGACGCGGCAGCCGCGGCGTGGGCGCCGACGATCGAAGTCTCTCAGACTGAGGGTAAGTACCAGGTGCATGCGGAACTCCATGGAGTCAACCCGGCCGATGTAAAGCTCGAAATTACCGACGAGGCCGTGATTCTGGAGGGTGAACGCAAGGTCGAAACCCAGGAAAACATGGGTGGCGTACAGGTGACCGAGCGGCAGTACGGACGGTTCTATCGCGCCATTCCGCTTCCCGAGGGCGCCAAAGTGGACGAGGCCAAGGCCAAATTCGAAAACGGTGTGCTCGAAGTGACCGTGCCGGTGCAGGCACAGAAGGAGAAACGGCGTCAGATTCAGATCGAAGCGTCGGCGCCGGCTCAAGCCGGGTCTCCCGGAAAGGCAGCGTAACCGATCGGACCGGGACGGAGAGTTTCTATGAGAATCGCACTTGCAACGAACTGGTGGGCTCTGGTGATTCGCGGCCTGGCCGGCATCGCTTTCGGCATTCTGACGTTCGCCTGGCCCGGCATCACGCTGGTCGCCCTGGTTTTCCTCTTTGCCGGATACTCCTTGGTGGACGGCGTGATGAATATCGTGGGCGCCGTCCGCGCCATCGAGAAACACGACCGCTGGGGAATTCTGGTGCTGGAGGGTATCGTGGGGATCGGCGCCGCTGCCATCACCGTATTGTGGCCGGGAATCACGGCACTTGCCTTGGTTTACGTGATCGCCGCCTGGGCCGTGGTCCTCGGCTGTCTCGAAATTGCCGCCGCCATCCGTCTGCGGCGGGTCATCAGCGGCGAATGGCTGCTCGTCCTGAGCGGCGCTCTTTCGCTGGTTTTCGGCATCCTGCTGGTCATTTCCCCAATCGCTGGGGCGCTGGTTATCTCACTGTGGGTGGGAGCTTACGCGCTCATCTTTGGCGTGATCATGGCGGCGCTCGGCCTTCGCTTGCGCTCATGGGGAAAGAGTGTCATGGCCGGCGGGCACATCCCGGCGACGGCGCATTAAACCTGTCCGGACCAGCCACCGTTGAAGGAGCGGTCCGGAACGAACCGTACTGAAGTAAGAAATTAAGAAAGGAACAATAACAATGGCAACTTTGGCTGCAACGCTACCGAAGAGCGACGCCTCGATTCGCGAGGATGTCGTCTACGAACTGAAGTACGACCCCAAAATCACGTCCAGCGACATCGCAATCGCGGCGAAAGATGGCGTGGTAACCCTGTCAGGATACGTGTCCAGCTATTGGGAGAAGGACTCCGCCGAGAAAGCCGTCAAACGGATTTATGGCGTGAAGGGCGTGGCGAACGATCTGCAGGTGCGCCTGTCCCTCACCCGCACAGATCCCGAAATCGCACGCGACAGCGTCCACGAACTGGAGAATCACATCAGCATCCCCGCCGATCGGATCAAAGTGACCGTGAAGAACGGCTGGGTCACTCTGGAAGGCTCCGTGGACTGGCAGTACCAGAAGACACTGGCCGAATCGGCGGTCAAGAAGTTGAGAGGCGTCTTCGGTGTGACCAATGACATCGAGGTAAAGCCTCGGGTCTCGCCGAGTGAAGTGAAAAGCAAGATCGAAGAGGCGCTCAAACGGAACGCGGAGCTCGATGCCCGCCGCATCACCGTCGAGGTGGAAGGCGGCATTGTGAAACTCCACGGCAACGTCCGGTCGTGGGCCGAGAAGGAGGAAGCTGCCCGCGCTGCGTGGTCCTCCCCCGGAACGGTAAGGGTTGATAACCATATCACCATCGCGCCGTAACCGCGTGGCCAGAGGTTGAGGCAGACGGCCGCTTGAGCGTGTCGTCTGCCTCTTCCCCTGATCATGACTGGCCGCGGACCCTTTTCGCGCGTACGATAAAGCGATTCGGAGCCGAACCTACGAAATAAAATGGATAACACGTTACCAGCGTCAGGATTTCTTCCGAGGTGGGATCGAGCACGTCGAGAGCCTTGGGTTTGACCACTTTAATGGAAACGACGCTGTATTGGAACTCGCCGCGCGGCGTAGTTAGCACGATGAGGTCTCCCGCGCGGATGTTTCGCAGTGCCCGGAAGAACGTGTCGCGGTGGCCGGCGAGTCCCACGTTACCCGGTTCGCCAGGCAGCGGGGTGCTCGCGATGTGGCCAACCGCGCGTCTTAGCGTGGTCTCATCGCTGCCTTCTGCAACTACCGCCGAAATGCCCACTCGCCGGATGGCGATATGTCCCACCAGGCCAGCAGGCACAGACTTCGCTGGCTGCTCGACCTCGCGCTCTCCCCACCGCTGGTAGATCCAGGCCTCCGCCCGAACGAGGCACGTATAGTTGAGAATTGCGACGCCGGCAGCCACAAACACGAGCGACGAAATCCGTAGCGCCTTTCTCATTGGAGTCCACCCGATTCGCCTCCGACGCGATACCCGGTGCGCGTGCGAACGATCAACTTTCCACGGTGCGGATCCCTGGCCGTCACACGAATGGTCCGGTATTCGCCCGGCCTGGCCGGCTTGGACGGAGAATACGCTATGGTGTATTGACTGCGAATATCGCGCGCGATGCGGGCGCAGACGGCCGATACCTGATCCAACTCCAAGGGAAAGAAGGCCAGACCGCCGGTCGAGCCGGCCAGCTTTCGAAGTACCCTTGGGTTGCGGTCATCATCGTCGGAGTCGAAAATGCCGACGGAATAAATGATGGCGCTGGACTGTTCGGCAAGCCTCAGGGCTTGCGCCAGGGTGTGAATACTGGCGTTGTCGCCGCCGTCGCTAATCACCAGGAGCACTTTCTTGTCGGGGCCGCCCTCTTTCAGCAACTCCAGCGCCTTAAAGATGGCATCGTAGAGTGCTGTCTTGCCGGTAGCGGGGGATTGGGAGATGGCTTTCTCGAGCTGGATCGGATCGCTCGAAAAATGCGTCGAGGGAGGCAGACCCAATTCCACGTGCTCGTTAAAATTGACCACGAAAATTTGATCGCCGGGATTGCCGGCTTGCACGAAAGTCCGTGCCGCGACGGTCACTTCGGCGAGCTTCCGTTTCATGCTGCCGCTGTGATCCACCGCCAGCCCGGCCGTAACGGGAACGTCCTCGTGTGAGAAAATTTTGATTTGCTGCGGAATTCCGTCCTCGTAAACCTGAAAATCCCGCTCGCTTAGATCCGGCGCCACATGACCCTTCTGGTCGGTGACGGCGGCGTGCAGCACCACCAGGTTGACGTCAACAGAGATGTTCGCCGCCGCGTTGCTTTCGGGCGCCGTCTGCTGCGTGGCGGTATGGGGAAAGGCTGCCGGCAGCGCCAGGAGGGCGGTCACCAACACGATCAGGAGCGTGACCGCCCTCCGATTGGTGGGGCGCAACATAAACTTAACGGGCGCGTCGGGTTCGTTTGCGGAGCAGCAGACCCGCAACAAGGGAGAGTGCGCCGATGCACTCCAGCAGCGGTAGCGGGCTTGCGGTCTTCGGCAGTTCTCCCGAGCTGCTGGATGCGGGAGGCGCGTCAACCAGTGCTACCAAAGTATGCACCGGCGTGGGCGGCGGTTCGGGCGGCGTAGCGGGAGCGACGACGAGAAACACTTCGGCAACTCCGACTTCGTCTCCCGATGGTTTCTCGGCCGAGATGGTTGTCTCTTTCATCTCGTTCACCTTTTGCGAATTCTGATCCTGGGTGGCAGTAGTGATGTTCGACGAAAGTGTGTTTGACATTGACGGTACGTTCTGCTGGCTCTGCTGGGCTAATTGTACGGCTCTGGTCTTCGGGTACACAAACTCGTTGCCGTAATTGTCTCCGGGGTAGAACCATGCCTTGATCGCTTCGGGCGCCCCGGCGGCGCGTTCTTCAAACGTGATGAGTGGTTTGTCGGGCGGCGTCATGCGGTAGTCCGGGACAGCAAGGAACGTCCCGATCAGGTGTCTTTCACCCTTGTCAAAGATCTGGACGATGTGGCGGTCGCTGGAGCTGTTCAGGAGCTTGAACACGTAGGTTCCGGGCGTCAGCACCCTTCCGGGCACCTCCACAGGCCCGCTGAAAGTGAAGATCGTCTTCTTGTCCCATTCGTCGGCCTTGATCGTGAACGGCATTACCGCGATGCAGAGGCACGTCAGAGCCGCGATTTTAAAGTTCGTCATTTGTCATCTCCTTTTGGGTGTTGATGTCCCCTCGTGAACCTATTTCGCACGGCGCTGGCCAATGGCGGCGTCCCAAAAGGATTCAGAGGTTTTGGAGCGCCGGCGGGTGAGACGAGCGTCGAAAATCGGACTCTTGCGTTCAACTGGACGATGGATCAGGGCGACGTTTCTGGTAGTCATGTGCTTGACTGGCGAATAGTTGCTTCAACTGAGTCGTGATCGACAGAGAGCCAGCCGGCGCCATCCGCTCTGGCTGTTCCGCCTAAGCGGGAAGCAAGTGCGAACAACGCGATGAAAACCATTGCCGGTGATCTTGATTCCGTAGGCGGGTTCGGCCAGTCCCGCGCCGTCTTTTTGACAGACTCCGTAACTCGTAACTCGCTGAAGAGTTTTAAATTCTCGACTTAAATAAAATTGCTCGCAACAATGGTTGCTCTGGTAGAGTGGAGGCACTGGAATCGCCTTCTCTGAGGGAGGCTGGCAGTGCGTCCCATCTGCCCATATTTAAACCTAGGCTACTGTCCATTGGACGCCGGGCCCTTCGGTCCTTGGGTCTGCGCCATTTCTTGCGGTACGCCATGAGCCGGCACGGACACGGATCCATACCCGCTGCACCGGACTTTCTGTCCGGCGGGGGAGAGATGGGTGCGCTCATCCGCTCCATCGATTGGTCGGCTACGCCAATCGGTGCCCCCGAATCCTGGACGCCGGCTCTGCGCATGATGGTGCGACTGCTGCTGGCGAATCGCTTCCCTCTGTTGCTGTGGTGGGGACCGCAATATTGCCAGATCTACAACGATGCTTACCGCCCGGTCCTCGGTGACAAGCATCCGAGGTCGATGGGACAACGGGCGAGTGAATGCTTCCCGGAGATCTGGCCCATCATCGGCCCGCTGATCGACACGCCTTTCCACGGCGGCCCCGCCACCTGGATGGAGGACCTTCAGCTCGAATACATCCGGTACGAGCTTCTGGAGGAGGCCCATTTCACCATCGCCTATAGCCCCGTGCCGGACGACACCGTACCCGGCAAGATCGGCGGGGTATTGGCAACGGTGCATGAGATCACCGAGAAGGTCGTCGGCGAGCGCCGGCTGCGGCTGCTCCGAGACTTGGGCGCGGAATCGGCCAAGGCAAAAACTGCCGCCGAAGCATGTTCTTTGATCGCCGACACTTTCTCCCAGGATCCGAAAGACATTCCGTTTGCCCTTGTCTACTTGATGGATGGCGAGCGGAGGCACGCACGCCTCTCGGCCGTCGCGGGCATCGCGGTGGAAAGCAGTGCGGCGCCCGTCGAAATCGATCTTGCATCTCCGACCACCCACGAGCAGCCCTGGCCCCTGGCCCAGGCGATGCGCGACGATGCCATGCAATTTGTGGGCGACCTGCAAACTCGATTGGTCAAGGTTCCGCCCGGGCCGTGGGGGAGCCCTCCGCGATCGGCTGCGGTGTTGCCCATTCGATCGAATATTGCCCACCAGCCCGAGGGATTCCTGGTGTTCGGAATCAGTTCGCGCCTGCGCTTCGACGACGCGTACCGCTGGTTCTGCGAATTGTTGACGAGCCAGGTAGCTACTGCCATCGCGAGTGCTAATAGACACGAGGAAGAGCGAAAAAAAACCGAGGCTCTGGCGGAAATCGATCGCGCCAAGACCACGTTCTTCAGTAACGTGAGCCACGAATTTCGCACACCGCTTACGCTCATCCTGGGTGCTGTGGAAGCGGCGGCGAGGCGCGCGGAGGGCTCCGTGACGGTAAGTGGCCAAGACCTCGACCTGATCCGTCGCAATACGCTGCGCCTGCTGAAACTTGTGAACATGTTGCTCGATTTCTCGCGGATTGAAGCGGACCGCATGGCAGCTTTCTACGAGCCTGTGGATTTGCCCGCTTTCACCGCTGAACTGGCCGGCGTTTTCCGCTCCGCCATCGAAAAGGGCGGCCTGCGGCTTTCGGTTGATTGTCCAGCATTGGGAGAGCCGGTATACGTAGACCGGGCGATGTGGGAGAAGATCGTACTCAATCTCCTGTCGAACGCATTCAAGTTTACCTTCGAAGGGGAGATTGCGGTCTCCCTCCGCCAGTCCGGCCAGTGTGCCGAACTCGCCATCAGCGATACCGGGACCGGCATCCCGGAACGCGAGCTTCCGCATCTGTTTGAGCGGTTTCATCGCGTGGAGGGGGCGCGAGGCCGGACGTATGAAGGGTCGGGCATCGGTCTGGCGCTGGTTCAGGAGCTTGCCAAGATTCATGGCGGCGCGGTGCATACCGAGAGCATGTTGGGCCAAGGCAGCCGATTCGTAGTCAGCATACCCCTTGGGCGCGCGCACCTTCCTCCCGATCACGTGAGCGAGGCCGAACGCTCTCATACCGTTGGAGCACGCGCGTATTTGGAGGAGGCGCTGCACTGGCTGCCGGGCGCCTCGAATGCGGTTACCGCCACGGAAGGTTCTCAGGCTTTTTCGGCAGGCGGCCAGGCGTTTTGCGCTCCATCCCACCGCCCACGGGTTCTGCTGGCCGACGACAACGCCGATATGCGCCAATATCTCGAGCGGCTGCTGACGGGGAACTATGAGGTTCACTCGGTTGGCGATGGCGAGACTGCTCTAGCCGAAGCACTCCGCAACCCGCCAGACCTGGTTCTGGCCGATGTGATGATGCCGCGAATGGACGGCTTCGCCTTGCTCCGCGCCTTGCGAAGCGATCCTCGCAGCAACAGCATCCCCGTGATCCTGGTGTCGGCGCGCGCGGGGGAGGAGTCTCGCGTGCAGGGGCTGGAGCAGGGCGCCGACGATTACATGGTCAAGCCATTCAGCGCGCGCGAACTACTGGCGCGGGTGAGCGCCCGCCTCGAAATCACGCAACTGAACCGCGAGACATTGCGTGAGCAGGATTTGCGCCAACGCGCCGAAGAAGTGGAAAGGCGCACGAAAATCATTCTCGAAAGCATCACGGATGGTTTTGTCGCTGTCGATAGCAACTGGCGTTACACCTATGTGAATGCCGCTGCCGAGCAGATCTTCGGCCGGGATCGTCACGAGATGCTTGGGCGCACGGTATGGGAAGTGTTTCCCGAGGCCGCAGACACCCGGTTTGCGTTGGAATTCCGGCGATCGATGACCGCCAGAGTTCCGGTTGTCATCGAGAGCTATTTCGAACCGATGGACCGTTGGTTTGCGGCAAACGGGTATCCATCGGCGGATGGCGGGCTCGCCATCTACTTTCGGGATGTCACCAGGGAGAAGCGCGCGGAGGAAGCCCTGGTCGACAAGGAGCGTTTCATTCACCAGATCGCCGATCTCACTCCGGCGGTGATCAGCGTCTTCGATCTGGCGGTCGGCCATGAGACCTATATCAGCCGTGGAGTCGAGACGCTGCTCGGTTACACACCCGACGAGATCGCACGAATGAAAGACCCGCTTTCCACACTATGTCACCCGGACGACGTTCTCCGCTGCCGGGATGACCTGACGCAATTAAAAAAAATTGCGGCTGGGATTTTCGAGATGGAGTACCGGATGCGGCGCCGGGATGGCCAATGGCGTTGGCTGGCAAGCCGGATCACGGCCTTTTCACGCAACGCAAACGGGGAAGTGGGCCAGTTAATCGCTGCCACGCTGGATGTAACCGCCCGCAAGGAAACAGAGGAAGCGCTGTGCGCGAGTGAAGAACGCTTTCGGCGCTACTTCGAGCTGGGATTGATCGGGATGGCTATCACTTCGCCGGACAAAGGCTGTCTCGAGGTTAACGACGAGATATGCCGAATTCTGGGCTACGAGCGCAGTGAGCTCCTGAACAAGACCTGGGCAGAGATGACACACCCGGATGACCTGGCCGCGGATTTCGCCCAGTTCGAGCGCGTGATGGCCGGGGAGATCGGCGGTTATACCCTAGACAAGCGGTGGATCCGCAAAGGCGGACAGGTGATTGATTCTACGGTGTCCGTCAAATGCCTGCGCCGCGGGGATGGCTCCGTCGCTTACTTTGTCGCCTTGCTGCAAGACATTACCGCGCGGAAGCAGACCGAGGCGGCATTGGAGAGGTCGCAAAGGGAGCTGGAGCTGCGTGTCGTTCGCCGGACCCGTCAATTGTCTGATCTCAATGAAGAGCTGCTTAAGGAGATTGTCGAGCGCAAGCGTGCGGAGATGGAATCGCTGGCCTTGAGGGAAGCGGGGGCGGCGGAGCTGGCGGCGATGACCCGACTCCACGAACTCAGCATCCGATTGCTGGCAAGCACCGAACTGAAGCCGCTCATGGAAGAGGTCCTCGACGCCACGATGGCGCTGCAGAGTTCACGCGGGAGAGAACCGCGGCGCGCACGCGAGGCTTGAAATCATCGGCTCCGACAGTGACGTCGGTCTCCAGGTAGAGACGGAAAATTGATGAGGGGGGATATGGCTACAACGGTCAGCAGTGCGACGTGTGTCTACAACGAAGGCAAAATAGTTGGCGAAAGCACAAAACTGCAACGAGTCATGCAACAGGCGGCAATCGTCGCCCCAACCGACTCGACGGTGCTGATTCTGGGGGAAACGGGAACGGGAAAGGGCCGCTTCGCGAAGGCCCTTCACGAGTTGAGTAATCGACGCCATCAGCCTTTCGTCAAGGTGAACTGCGCCGCGATTCCGCTGGGGCTACTCGAAAGCGAACTCTTCGGGCACGAACGCGGCGCATTTACCGGGGCGATTGCGCAACGCCTCGGCCGCTTTGAGGCGGCGAACCGAGGTACCTTGTTCCTCGACGAGATCGGCGATATTCCGGCCGAACTGCAGCCGAAACTGCTGCGCGTTGTACAGGAGCATGAGTTCGAGCGCCTGGGGAGCGGGCAGACCATCCATACCGACGTGCGGTTGATCGCGGCAACCCATCACAATCTGCGAAAGATGGTAGCGGAAGGTAAGTTCCGCGAAGATCTGTTTTATCGCCTGAACGTCTTCCCCATCACGGTGCCGCCGCTGCGTGAGCGGACTGAGGATCTGCCATTGCTGGTCCAGCATTTTGTGGATGTGTTCGCCCGCCGCATGAATAAGAACATCGAGGTCATCCCGGCCGGGGCCGTCGAAGCTAGGGCGCGTCATCCCTGGCTGGGAAATATTAGGGAATTAGAGAACTTCATCGAGCGCGCGGTGATCCTCTCGGCCGGCACGGCGCTGGACCCTCCGTTGCACGAACTCGCCGCATTGGAAGAGGGGGCGCCACCCGTCACCTTGAAGGATGCGGAGCGCACGCACATTCGCAAAATCCTTCGCGAGGTGGAAGGCGTGATCGCCACCGCCGCAACTCGACTCGGCGTGCCGCGCTCCACGCTGTTCTACAAGATGAGACGGTTGGGCATTAGCGCGCCGCGTGCGGCAACCGTCCAGCCTCGCGCTAAACACTCACCGCTCACGGCGCCCCCTCGATTGGAACGTAGTGTGCATCAGGATGGATGGGAAGATGCCTACCATTTTGCTCGTGGATGACGATCGGATGATTCTGGAACTCTGCGATCGCGTTCTGGCTGGCCTGAGCGGTCTTTGTGTTCTACAGGCTGACAGCGGAGCTGGGGCGCTCGACACTGCCGCCCGGCACCCGGGGACCATCGAGTTACTGATTGCGGACATTGTGATGCCCGGCGGAATCGATGGAGTCGAGTTGGCCGCCCGCGTGGCGGTGAGCCGGCCGTGCATCCGCGTATTATTAATGTCCGGTTACCGGCCCGAGGCCTTCGCCTTGAGAGGTTCGTGGCAGTTCCTCTCGAAACCATTTCGCGCGTGGGATCTGGTGTCAAAGGTGGAGGAAATACTGGCAACGCGTTGTTCTGCTCATGGATGAACTACGTCGTCCGGCAGAGGCTTTGGCGGGCCGCTGCCAGGCGACTTGGCAGTTTGCGTGACGGGAGGTGTGGGCACATGCAGAAACTTCTATATACCATGCAGGTGAGAGGACGCACTTCGCGTCCGTCCGATCCGTCGAAGCCGCTGCGGACTACGGGCAGCGCAGTGAGTTGCATCCTCAGCACCACGATTTCGGCCTCAGGTGTACGAACGGATTTGACCCACTCCGATGGCGAACTCGCCTTCTTCGAGTCGGAACTGTGGCTCACTGCCTCCGACGAGTTTCAGGAGGCCGGTGAGATCACATTCGGCGATGGTACCGGGCACACCCTCAAGTTTTCGTCGGCAGGCAACGGACACGTATCACCGGGCTTTGAACCGGGTATGATCGCAGGGGCGGTCAGTTGGCAGATAGAGGCGGGGGAAGGCCAATTCGCCGGCGCACGCGGCTTTATTACGTCGAACTTCACCATCACAGCTTCCGGCGATCGGTGCGATTTGCATTGCGGAGTGGTCTTTCTGCCCGAATGAAAAGCGGGGATCCCCCGGAATCCAACGCGCCTGCGCCGGTTCAGTAAGGAGGACCCCCGCCAGGAGGGGCGAGGTCTTCCGGTTACACTTTAGGCGGCGGCGGAAAGTGTTTGAACATTTCGGTCAACGTCTTCTCCAACTTCTTTTCGTTCTTCTCCGGCTTGTCCGAGAGGACGTCGCTGGCGGTTCCGCGCCAGATCAGCTTTTTCGAAGTGGAGTCGAAGATGTCGAGCACCAGTGTCCCCACGGGTGTCTTCTCGACGGTAGTGGTTGCGAAGCCATCGCCAAATTCACGCCAGCGCCAACCGCCACCGAAGCCGGTGTAGAAGGTTTCCATCCGCGGTTGGGTGTGAGTCGAACCGAAGGCCGCCAGGGAGGCCTGCCCGTCAGCGGGTTGTATGGTAAACCCCTTGCTGCTGAGTTCAGAATCCACGGCATGCCTGATGCGGTCTTCCCAGATGGAATCGGGCGCCTGAATTTTGAGCCAGGAATAAGTGTGATACCCGGCAAAATCCACCGAATGGTCGTAATCGGTGGATACCGCGACGGCCAGAACTACGCCGGCGCCGGCGGCGAGCATAATCGGAATCCAAAGTGAGCGTTTCGTCATAGAGATTCTCCTTTCGATAGAGCACAACGTACTCGGCATCGTAGGTGCAGCGCGAATACCAACTCTTGCGCGTTGGTATTAAAGGAGGTCGGTCTCGCCGCGCGCCGAAGGTTCGACTGCGCTCGTCTATGGATGGTCGAGGGTCAAGAGGCACAGTGTCGAAGAGCCTCAAATTCTCGCACGAAGGACGGTATTGCCGTCATCAGAATGGGCCGACGGATCGGGTTGTCTGTTGCCAATACGCCGTCGGGACTGTGCTTCGCTGCATACTCTTACTTGGGCGAGTCTCAACTCAATCGCGTGGCTATCATCGCGCCTGATTTCTGCGACCGGACGTCTCAAACGGTCAGATCCTGGGACACCCTAGCACGTGCCGTTGAGGACCTGGAATTGTGGCCCCAGAGGCAAGCTCCGGCTCGCGCCGATTTCCGCGAACAGCGACAAGGTGTTCGGGCTCTGCCGTTTCTGGCGCAGTGTCACACCCTATCGCCCAACACGCCATCCGAAACCGACCCTATCAATTCCCGACTTTATCGCCTCCGACCTCAAAGCCGAATGCGCCCGACGCTCACTTCCTATACCGCAAACGGTGGAGGTCATCGACTTCCAAAAGGGCCCTCGGGACTCTCTGTCCGCCCAACTGACCCTTATTTTCGAGGCACCCATCCGCGGCCCACTGCTCCTCGGGCGCGGCAGCCACTTTGGTGACGGCCTATTTACAGAAGTTTGAGACACTTACCGCGAGATAGAAATCTCGCCAAGGCCAGTTGGGACGTCGAGCAGAACCCGCTATAGCTTGGCCGTCTGTCGCTAACCCTACATGATAGGGCAGGGGTGTATACCCATCGGTGGCTTCGTGCGGATGGCGCAGTTTTTTGGTCAGGTACACGCTTCGCCAGGCACCCAAAATCCGTGATCGACCGGTTTCTGGCGGGCATGAAGATTAAGGGCGCGCCGGCGGGTGGCGGCATCGCTGCTCTCCGTCAGCAATATATAATAACAACAAAGTCAAGGGCATGACGGACGACGGGTGTACGTCACCAAGAGGGGGTATTCCAGGACGCCTTTGATTTTTATCTTTTCTGACGGCTGTTATAGCCGTAAGATAGGTCATGGCCACTCCCGCTCCTCCCAGCGTTCCTCCAAATGGCCCAAACGCGCCGCGCTGGTGATTTTATCAGACCCGCGTAGGTCTGCGATGAGTCAGCCGCAGGGAAATATATGCCCAGCCATTCTCTTTTGGTCAGGCAAAAGACGCAACTCGTCAGTGGCGGCGGAAGTTTCTGACGACACGCTCATCCGAGATCGATCCCAGCCTGGCCGATGCGCATTACTATCTGGGCAGCATGTTCGCTCTAAGAGGCGACAGCGCCGAAGCCGAGAGGCAGTTCCGACGGACCATCGAACTGAACCCCGATTATTATGAGGCGCACTTTGCCTTAGTAGGCCAGATCCCTGCGCGTGGGAACGTTCAGGAAGGCGCGGACACCGCCCGCAGCCCCGACCCGCAACTGCGCAGCGCCGCCTCCCGCTTGCGGTAAGCGGCTGGCTCTCATCCCCACAATTTGGACCTTTGACAATTACTTGACAATTAGTCCTTGCAACCCGCAGAGGCTCGTTATATACTTCCTTTAATCTGTACCAGAAGTTCCAGGACTTAGCGCCCTGTATGCGCCTATGGGTGAGGCGCTCGCAATGAGCCAGTAGCCTTTCCACATCTTTAAAAACCGGTGACTCATTTGCGTGCTCCCCGACCAATCGTCACAAGGTCGCGGAGCTAGGAGGCTGAGGTGTATCTACGTGTATATCGACGTGTGTACCAACGCATCGCAATTGTAGCCGCTCTGCTTCTGATTGCAGCGAACGGAGCCGCACAAACCACCAACGCATCGCTCTACGGGTCCGTTCTCGATTCATCCGGGGCGGCGGTTCCCAAAGCGGCGGTAACTGCGCGAAATGTGAAGACGGGAGTGTCGCTGTCCACTGTCAGCAATGACGCGGGCCTATACATCTTCCCCTCCCTACTGCCCGGCGACTACACAGTAAGCGCCGAAGTCTCCGGCTTCCGCAAGGCCCTCGAAGATCACGTTCAACTCGATGTCGGATCGAGAATCAGCGTGGACCTGAAACTCGAGGTGGGCACCGCGTCCGAGACGGTCACGGTCGAAGCCGTCAGCAGTCCGCTGGAGGCGGTGAACAGCTCGGTGAGCAACGTTGTTACGCTGCAACGCGTCCAGGATCTGCCGCTGCAAAATCTGGACGCCGGCTCGCTGATCGCCCTGCAGCCGGGCGTGGTCGGCGACAATTTTAACGGCGTGCGGTCGCAATCGCAGAACGTTACCCTCGATGGCATCAATATTCAGGAGGCCCGGTACAATGGCGGATGGAACAGCGGCAACACCACGGTCACCAGCAGCGTCGACCTGATCTCCGAGTTCCGCGTCAGCACCGCTCCTGTCGATGCGGAGTTCGGCCGCGGGATGTCGCAGGTCCAGATGATCTCGCGCTCGGGCACCAATGAAATACACGGCAGCGCTTTTGAGGAGAATCGCGTGACCGCGCTCAGCGCGAACACTTGGTTCAACAATCAACAAGGCACTCCGCGCAATTTTCTCATCCGCAACCAGTTCGGCGCCCGAGTCGGCGCTCCCATCATTAAGAACCGGACCTTTATATTCTTCCTCTACGAAGGCCAGCGGCAAACCACCAACACTTCTGAGAATGAAACTGTCTGGACCGCGGACGCGCGGCAGGGCATTTTCCGGTACTTTCCGGGCGTACTAAACGGAAACGCGGCAGCCGCTGTGCCGACCGTGAACATTCAGGGCAACCCGGTCCAACCCTCCGCCGCTACCGGTCCGCTGCAGACCGTGAGCCTCTTCGGCCGCGATCCCAATCGACCGGGCCCCGATCCGACGGGCAATGTCGCCATCGCTATGAAGGATGTCCCGCTGCCCAATAACTACCTGATAGGCGACGGTCTGAATACGGGCGGATATTATTGGCAAGAACCGGGCACCAGTAATTTCAATTTGTATAACACGCGCGTGGATCACATCCTGACGCAGAACACGCGTCTCGCATTTTCCTCGCAGATCCGCGATGTTACTTCGTTCAACGGCTACAGGGGCCAGGTTTTCCCGGATCAGCCGACGGACTCTGCCCGAAGCAAGAACTACCTTTACACTTTCTCCGCCACCACCACCATTCGCCCGAATCTGTTGAACGAGCTCCGGCTGGGCCTAAACTACTTCGAGGCCGGCTACACGGGGCCGTTTTATTCCAATGAGGATTCTGTTCTGCCGCACATCGGCTCGCAGCCGTTTTTCTTCACTTTCTCGAGCATCAGTAATGAATATACGTCGAACAATGCGCCGCAGGGCCGCACCTCGCCGGTCTACCAATACGGCGACACCGCCACCTGGCTGAGAGGGCGCCACGCCCTCAAAGGCGGCGTTCAGATGATTCGCGACAGCTCCAACGGCTATAACTCGTTTTACCTGATTCCCGGCGCGAATACCGGCGCGGGCAGCGTTCCGTTTGCGAACATCAGCACCATCCCCGGTATCGGCTCGAATTTGACGCTGGCGCAGAACATTCTCGGCGATCTTTCCGGATCGCTGAGCGGTTGGGAGCAAGAGTTCAATTCGGCCGGCGGCAAGAATCCGGGTTACATCCCCGGCGAGGACGACCGGCGCGACTGGCGGCAGCATGAGTACAACGGGTTTTTCAAGGACGACTGGAAGGTCAGCCGGAACCTCACGCTGAATCTCGGAATTCGATATGAATACTACAGCCCGCCCTTCGAGCCCAACGGAAAGGCGGTCATTCCCGTAGGCGGATCGGCGGGCGCGTTCGGCATCAGCGGCACTTCCTATGCCCAGGCCTTTCAGCCGGGAGCATCCGCAGGGTCCATTACCGAGCTCGAATTGGTGGGGCCGGGTTCGCAAAACCCAAACACACCCATATACAGGCCGCAGTACGACACGTTCCTACCGGGCGCGGGGCTAAGCTGGGCGCCTTTCAAAGATAACAAAACGGTCTTCCGTCTCGGCTACGCCATGTCTTCGGATCGCAACTCGCTGCGCAACGCCGATACGGAAGTCGGCAGCAATCCAGGGCTGAACGCGACCCAAACGTTTTCATCCGGCGGTCTCTTGAATCTGACCAACGTAGGCGTGCCATACAATCCCGGCGCAGTGCTTTCGCTCGCCGGGCCTGGGGCAAACTATTTGACCCCCGTGCCGCTGACGGATCGTACGCAGACACTGAACGTTTTCGATACCGGACTCCGCAATCAGTATTATCAGAACTGGAACGTATCGGTGCAGCGGCAGATCACCAGGGATTCGTTCCTCAGCGTGCGTTACGTAGGCACCAAGGGGACGAAGCTGTTGCAAGGCGAGAATCTCAATTCGGACGTGATCGGCAGCAACGGTTTTCTCAGTGCTTTCCAAACTACGGCGGCGGGTGGGGAAGCGCCGCTTTTCGACCAGCTCTTCAACGGCCTTACAGTGCCCGGTCAAGGCGTGGTCAACGGCACTACAGTGCGGGGCTCCGATTATGCCCGGTCCAATTCAACCATGGAATCGTACCTGGCGAATAACAATGTCGGGGCGTTCGCCAACTACATCAACACCACGGCGCTGGGGACCAATGTCAATGGCGGTCTGCTCGCCAAGGCGGGTCTTCCCCAGAATTTTTTCGTCACCAACCCGCAGTTCGCCAACGTTTGGCTGGTCGGGAACTACGGCAATTCGACTTACAACGCGTTGCAGGTGGATTATGAGAAGCGCTTCGGGCACGGCTGGGTTTACCAGGGCAGCTATGTCTGGAGCAAAGCGCTGGGCGAGTATGAGCTTGGCAGCACGCAGGTTTACCAGAATAATTACCGCGATCCCGAAGACCGCAGCTTGGACCATCGGATCATGACGTTCAACCGCACCAGCGTCTTCAAGAGCAACGGGATTTACGAGCTGCCCTTCGGCCACGGCAGGACGCTGATGAAAAACGCCAATCGCCTGGTGGACGGAATCCTGGGCGGCTGGAAGGTCAGCGCCATTCTGACGTACACTTCGGGTGTGCCGTTCACAGTCACGGCGCCGGTATCGACGTTCGACCAGTTCACCACCGGCCAAACGCCCAACGTGACCGGACCGCTGCCAAAGAGCACCGGACAACTTCAGTTTAATGGCGCCGGGGCCTGCTATTTCTGTAATTGGACGCAGATGCGCGATCCAAGTATCAGCCTGCTCACGCCATCTCTGGCCGCCCAGAGCACCTTACTTGCTCAAAAGGGGCCGGGTGGCGTGATCCTGGAAAATCCGTTGCCCGGGACGCTTGGCAATTTGGCGCAGACTTTCTTCACCACTCCAAACTTTTTCGATCTGGACGTCAGTTTGACCAAGCAGTTCCGGATCACGGAACGATTCAATTTCGAGATTCGGACCGACTGGCTCAACTCCACCAACCATCCCGATTTTTCCAACGCCACAATCGACACCAGCATCGATGATGCTACGTTCGGGCGTTACACCGGCGCGGGCAGTGCGAACAACAATCGCATCATCGTGATCGCCGGGCGCCTGAACTGGTAGAATCTCCTCGGCCCCCAAAGCCAAGGAAGTCAGAGAGGTATTGTCATGCGAACGTTTCGAGTCTTTCACCCGTGCCTGATACTGGCAGTGGCAGTTTGCGCCCTTGCGCAAACTGGCCCCAAACGCCCTCTCAACCATCGCGATTACGATGGTTGGCGCACCCTCCAGAACCAGGTGTTGTCGCGCGACGGCAAGTTTCTTGCCTATTCGCTATTCCCTGAAGAGGGCGACGGTGAGTTGGTGGTCCGCAATCTCACCACGGGCAAAGAACTGCGGGAACCCTGCGGCACTGCGCCGCCGGCCGCTGAAAACAGCGGCGAAGAGCCGACGGAAGGGCCGCTCGCGGTGCGCGGCATCCGCATTGTGTTCACGCATGACAGTGCCTTCGCGGTGGCTAGCTCCTTCCCGCCCAAAGCCGAAACCGACAAGGCTAAGAAAGAGCGCAAGCGGCCGGATGAGATGCCGCGGAACGGCATGATCGTCGTCAATCTCGCCACGCTCAATGCCACGCGCGTCGCCGATGTCGCCAGCTTTCAAACGGCGGAACTGGGCGACAGCTTCGTCGCGTATCTGCGCGGCCCGAAGCCGGCGGCAGGAGGCGCTTCCACGGAAAATGATGGAGACCAGGATTTTCAGGGCCGTGGCGGCGCCGCGGCAGGCCGGGTAAGGCGTAGTAAATTTGGATCGGATCTGGTGCTGCGCGATCTGCGCTCGGCTCAGGAGCGCACGTTCGCCGACGTAGTCGAGTTTTCGATGGCCAAGGATTCGAAGACCCTGCTGTATGCGGTCGCATCCAGGACGGAGCAGACCAATGGCGTCTATGCGGTGATACCCGGATCGTACCAGGGACCCGATGCAGCGCCTGCCGCGCTTCTATCCGGTAAAGGCCAGTACACCAAGCTCACCTGGGATTTGGCGGAGCATCATTTGGCCTTCCTGAGCGACCGCGACGACCAAGCTTCGAAGCCCGCGAAATACAAGGCCTATCTTTGGGACCGCAGCGGCGCCCCGGTGGAAATTGTCTCGACGGCCACCGCGGGATTCCGCACCGGCTATGGAATTCTGGATCGCGGCGCGATGGATTTTTCGCGCGACGGCTCCCGTTTGTTTCTGAGCTGTGCGCCCATCGAGGCGATTGCCGCGCTGGAAAAAGAACCGTCCCCTCCTGTCCCCGTGCCTTCGGATGACAAGGTCCAAGCCGATCTGTGGAGCTGGAAGGACGACCTTGTACAGCCGATGCAGAAGGTACGCGCGGCCCAGGAACGCTCACGCTCTTATCGCGCGGTCTACAGCCTGACGGACAGGAAATTCGTGCAGATCTCCGATCCCACTATGGCCGGCGTATTTCCGAGTGACGACGGCCGTTTGGCGCTCGGCACGGACGATCGCGCGTATCGGCACATGGTCGATTATGACGGCAACTATAACGATGTCTATGTGGTCGATACGGCTACCGGCGCACGCCATCTCGCGCTCAAGCAGTATCGCGGCGCGGTCGGTGGCGGACGCGGAGGCGGCGGCCGTGGCGGAAACGGCGGCGCGCAGTTATCGCCGGATGGGTCCCACCTGCTCGCCTTCAGAGACAAACAGTGGTGGTCGTTTAACGTGGCGGATGGCAAGACCACGAGCCTTACATCGCAGCTCGGGGTAGCTGTCCACAACGAAGATGAAGACACGCCGGAGGATCCCACGTCATACGGTGCGGGCGGTTGGACCAAGGACGGGAAATGGGCGCTGGTGTACGACCGGTACGACATCTGGGCCGTTTCGCCCAATGGCATGCCCGCGCGGAAGCTGACCGATGGTCGCGCGTCCGGACTCCAGTTCCGCGTGATGCGGCTCGATGCAGACACGCCGGACGAGGAGCGCGGCATCGACACGTCGAAACCGCTGCTGCTTCGCGCCGAGAATCTGGAAACGCGCGATTCCGGATTTTATTCCATGACCAGCTTCAGCGAGCAGCCGCGCAAATTGCTCATGGGACCCAAGAATTACCGGGTTCTTGGCAAAGCCAAGGATGCCGACGTCGTCATGGTCACTGCTACCACGTTTCATGACGAGCCCGATATTCACCTCACCGACTCATCGTTCCGCACGCTGAAGAAGGTGACGGAAGCAAATCCGCAGAAGCAGCAGATCCTCTTCGGAACGGGCGAGCTGATGCATTACCGCAATGCCGATGGCGTGCTGCTGGAAGCGGCGTTGTATAAGCCCGAAAACTTCGACGCGTCGAAGAAGTATCCGATGATGATCTATCTTTATGAGCGGCTGTCGCAAAATGTGAATACGTTCGTGCGGCCCGCGCCCGGGCACTCCATCAATATCGCGTACTATGTGAGCAACGGATATCTGGTGTTGACGCCGGACATCGTCTACACTACCGGACATCCGGGACAGAGCGCCCTGAAATGCGTCCTGCCGGCCATCCAGGCCGTGGTGGATAAGGGCTTCGTCAATCGCGAAGCCATCGGCATTCAGGGCCACAGTTGGGGCGGATATCAGACCGCGTACATGCTGACGCAAACCAACGTCTTCAAGGCGGCGGAGGCGGGGGCGCCGGTGGCCAACATGATCAGCGCGTACGATGGAATTCGCTGGGGCACCGGCCTGCCGCGCCAGTTCCAATATGAGAAGACCCAGAGCCGGATTGGTGGAACCATCTGGGAGTACCCCTTGCGATTCATTGAGAACTCGCCGATCTTCATGGTGGATCGGGTGACCACGCCGCTGCTGATTCTGCAGAACGACGCCGATGACGCGGTGCCCTGGTACCAGGGCTTGGAGTTATTCCTGGCGATGCGGCGCCTCGGCAAGGAAGTCTATCTCTTCGACTACAACGGCGAGCCTCACCATATCAATCGCCGTCCCAACCAGAAGGATTATACGGTTCGGCTGCAACAGTACTTCGATCATTTCCTGAAAGGCGCGCCGGAGCCGGAATGGATGCAGAAAGGCATCCCTTACATCGACCGCGATCAGGAGAAGGAGAAGTTCAACTCCGTGTATGAGAGCTCGGCAGATGACAAGAAGGATGTGAAAAAATAGGTTCGTCCCGCGAAGCGCCAAAGGAACTCACATGCAGCTATTTACCCGAACTTTAGGAGCCGGAATTTCTCTTTGGGCCGCTGGCGCGTGCGCCTTGCTGGCGCAGGCTACCCGGCCGATGTCGCTGGTCGATATGATCAACTTGCCGCAGATCAGCGATCCGCAGCTTTCCCCGAACAAGCGCCAGATCGTGTTCGTCCAATCGGATGCGGATTGGAAGGCCGATCGCAGGATCTCCCACCTCTGGAGGGTCAACGCCGATGGCACTGGCCTGATGCAAATGACCAGCGGGGCCGATGGCGAGAACACTCCGCGCTATTCGCCGGATGGCAACAGCATCGCGTTCATCGCCAAGCGCGGCGCCGAGCCGGAGGCCGTGAGCCAGGTATTTCTGATTGGCACGGCGGGCGGAGAAGCGCGCCAGGTCACCACGCATGCCACGGCTGTCTCCAACATTCAGTGGTCGCCCGATGGGGCGACCATCTATTTCCGGGCTCCCGATCCCAAATCCGACGAACAGAAGGCGCGCGAGAAGCTGAAAGACGATGTCTTCATGTTCGATGAAGACTATAAGCAACAGCATCTCTGGAGCGTTGCCGTCACCGGCAAAGCCGAACACCGCATCACGCAGGGCGATTACTCGGTGATCGCCTTTTCATTGTCGGACGACGGGAAAAAGATCGCCTTCCATCGGGCGCCGACGCCGCAGATCGAGGATGGCGATCAAAGCGAAGTCTGGGTGATGGACGCCAACGGATCGAACGCCGTGCAGATCACCCGGAATCAGGTTCAGGAAAACGACGCCGAACTGTCGCCCGATGGCTCACAGGTGCTTTTCCTGTCACAAGCCAACCCGAAATTCGAGACCTACTATAACCGTAAACTCTTCGTATCATCCGCCGCCGGCGGCGCAGCGCGGGTGGTGATGCCCGAGCTCCCCTACGAGATCGATAACGCGTCGTGGTCGGCGGATGGCAAGTCGATCTACTTCGTGGCCAACATGGGGGTGCACAGCGAATTGTTCCTGGTGCCGGCGCAGGGCGGCAAGCCGGAGCAACTCACCAAGGGAAACCACGCCATCACTGCCTGGACCAGGTCCGGCCCCTCCAATGCGCACGTGTTTACGTCGCATGAAATGACCAGTCCCGGCGAGGTGTGGATCATGGAAGGCGGCAATCCTCGAAAAGTCACTTCGATCTCCGAAAAGATCGTGGGGCAATTCAAGCTGCCCAAGCAGGAACGGATTGAATGGAAGGGCGCGGACGGGGTTACGGTCGAAGGTTTGCTCTACTATCCCATCGATTACCAGGAAGGAAAGCGGTATCCGCTCGCGGTTCAGACCCACGGCGGCCCGCAGGCGTCCGATAAATTCGGCTTCGGTGGCAACCAGAATTACGTGCCGGTGCTCACTGCCAAAGGCTATGCGGTTTTGCAGCCGAACTATCGCGGCAGCACCGGCTACGGCGACGCATTCCTGCGCGACATGGTGGGGCATTACTTCCAGAACGCCCACCTGGACGTGCTCACGGGCGTGGACTATCTGATCAAGGCGGGCATTGCCGATCCAGACCACATGGTGAAAATGGGCTGGAGCGGCGGCGGCCATATGACCAATAAAATCATTACCGTGACCGATCGGTTCAAGGCGGCCTCCGCCGGAGCCGGAGCGGCGGACTGGGTCTCCATGTACGCCCAGAGCGACGTTCGCACTTACCGCACGCCATGGTTCGGCGGCACGCCTTGGCAGAAAGACGCGCCCATCGCCGCCTTCTGGGACAACTCGCCATTGAAGGATGTCTGGAAAGTGAAGACGCCGACGATTTTCCTGGTAGGGCAGAACGACGTTCGCGTTCCGCAACCGCAATCCGTCGAAATGTATCGCGCCTTGAAAAGCAATGGGATTCCCACGCACCTTTATGTTGCGCCGCGAGAGCCGCACGGATGGGCCGAACTGCGCCACGTTCTGTTCAAGATGAACGTGGAACTGGACTGGTTCGAGAAGTACGCGATGAACCGCCCCTACACGTGGGAAAAAGCTCCCGCGAATTAACTGTGAGTCTGCTGCTCGCGTGGTTACGCCGCGGGCAACCCGCCAGACGGCGGCTCGTCCAGAAAGGGCGCAAGAGGATAGTGATCGCCGTCCTACTGGGTTCCATGCCCGGTTTGCCGCGAGTTCCAGACCCTCAAGTTTCCACAGTTGCGCTGGCCGAGTGGCGAGCCGGAGAAGGCGGCGTACATCTGCGAGCACTGCGGGTCTCCGATTGAGGTTGGGCCGCAGGGAAAGCACGTGCGGTACGGCATCCGGTTGTGGCCGGTGAACGGCGCGATGATCAAGGAAGAGTTGTATCGGTGGCTGCGTTTGGACCGTCCAATGGAGGAGAGCGGGGACTGCCGCTGGAGCATCGGCTTGCGGAACTGGTGTGGCAGGCCGGACAGGGGGCCAAGCCGCCGGTCTTGCAGTCGCAGCAGCCGACGCAGCGGACTGTCAGGGGCCGGTTCGGTATGCCATCGACAGGGGAGTTCCGGTGGTGATTGACGAAAAGACCTGTGGCGCAACAGACGGCCCGCGAGACGGTCATGGGTCAGCTTACAGATGGGACCTTCTTTGCGATGTTGATCGCATTGGTCATCATTTGCTCCATCGCCTCTTCCCCCAGTAGAGCCTTCAGGAACATGCAGAACTGCACGGGACGGTGCTGAATCAGGTCTACAACCTTCTCTCGGTCTTCGGGTCGGAGTGTCTTGCGATCAATGACGACGTTGACATTATCGAAGTCGGCAAATCCCCACTTCAGCGCCGACAGAACCCGCCACAAATAACGCTGCTCCAGGGGCAGACCAGCAATTTCGGCGACGGCTTCTTCAATGCCCTGGTGGGTTATAACCGCTTCGGCCAGTCGGACGTAGGGCCGCATCATCGCGGAATTGATAAGCTCTTCAGCGCCTTCCTCGGTTTTGAGATTCCGAATAGGGACGACCTTCTTGGTTTCGTCTGGCTCCATAATTGGCGTAGCTCGGTAGAACTGTCATGATCTCAAAAATCGTGGAGAGTCGGCACTCAAGAGCGGCCCCAACTTCCCAGCGCTATTCTACCGGCGGATTGCAGATGAGTTGAACCGGCAGGGATAGATGTTGAGAGTGCGAATCAGCTCCTGCAAACGGTCATCCTTGAAGACTTCAAACCATTTGAGATCCGCAAGGGAAGCGGCCTGGGGCGGAGGCAGCGGATCCGGCGCACGAAAGTTGCCGGGAACCGCCACGGAAGGACGCGCATAGTTTGGGCCGACCGCGCAGCCAGTCAACGCCGCTGCCACAACGATGAAATAGATTCGGAGCGGCATGTCCTAGCCCCCTGCCCCGGGGAGGGCTCCGGCGGGGACATAGCGGCATCCTGGCGCTCGGCGCCCTGGTGCACAGCCGCGCCGGAGAGCTTTTCGACCATGTAGAAAATGGCGGGGATCAGAAAAATTCCGATCAAGGATTGATCGAACCGGCAACTTAGGCCAAAAGCCGCGGCCATCTGAGTTTTCGCGCTCTAACTCGAAGGCGTTGGCGTGAATCGGATTATTCAGGCATCCAACCTCACGGCGCCGTCCGCGTAACCCACGCACGTCAGCACAAAGCCCCGCGCTTTCGAATCGGGGTCGAGACCTTCTTCCGCGTCCATTCGCACATTTCCTGCCAGCAACTTCGTTTTGCAGGTCCCGCACTGTCCCTGACGGCAGGATGAAGGTATGCCAACTCCATGCTCCTCCGCCGCCTCCAATAGGGTCTGGCCGCTGCGCACGAAACAAGTCTTGCCCGACCGAGCGAACTCAACTGCCGCGTCCGTCTGGGCAGCAGACGAAACCGATGGCGCGCCCTTCGGAGCGGGGCCGCCGAAACTCTCCTGCATGATACGCTCCGGCTTCGCTCCCAGGCCGGTCAGAATGGCGCGGCTGGCATCCATAAATGCCGGCGGACCGCAAAGAAAGAAGTCTCGTAATGCAATATCCTTGACCGTACTTTCGATGAATTCACGGCTGACATGCCCGCGTGGGCCAGACCAACCCGCGTGAGGTTGCGACAGCATAACGTGAAACTGGAAGTTCTTCAACCTTGCTCGTAATTGATCCAACTCGCTCTCGAAAATGATGTCGCCCCTGGTGCGAACGCAATACAGAAGGTTTACGGTTGTTTCCAGGCAAAGATCGTCCATATAGCGGAGCATCGCCATCATGGGTGTAATCCCGCTTCCGCCCGCAAGCAAAACGATGTTCTGGTGCCTGCCTTCCTCTAAGCAGAAGCGCCCAAAAGGACCATTGGCTTCGACCGTCATCCCCACGGACGCGCGATCGTTCAAAAATACCGACACGCATCCCTGGGTTGCCCGCTTCGTCGTGATCTCTACGTAGCCCGACCTTGCCGCCGATGAACAAATGGAGTACGAGCGAATGGCTTTCTTTCCATCGAAGAGAAAAGAGAAGGTGAAAAACTGGCCGGGTCGGGCGTTCAGCTTCCGGTCATCGGGAACAATGAAGCGCAGCGTCTTGGTGTCCGAGGTCTGCGGCGTGATGCTCGCCAACCTCAGGATCAAGGCGCCGCCCGGTGATGCAGTGGGCGCGGGCGGATCCCCGGCGTATGCTTGCGCCGCTGCCGCAGCCGTAGCCGGTCGGACGCCGGCGAGAGGGGCTCTCGATGGCCGCCGCACCGCAAGAGTCAGCGCGCTCAAAAGAACAAACCCGATGAAGCCGATTGTCCGGGCGTCGTACCGGCTGGGTGGGGCGGGTTCATTGGGAGAGGCAGTGGCTCTTGGCGCCACCATGCTCCGGCCGGAGGAGGAAGCGGCGGCCGACCGAGCATCTCGCCGATTGACGGCATCGGGCGTCTGCGTAGCAGACAAGTAGGTGACGATCTGCTCGTCTTCGCCGGGTTGAAATGCGTTGCCGCTGCCGGCGGCAAAAGCGACCATTCGATTGACGGTGGCTCTCCACTCTTCCGGCGATTCGGCCGTTTTATAGACGCGATCGAGAGTATGGCAGCGCCCGCAGCGCTGGTCCACCACGGCTCTTGCAACTTCCAGACTCGCCGCATCGGCTGGCCCTTTCGGCCCCATCTGTGAAGTCAGGTAGGAGACGATGATCCGGGAATCTTCTTCCGATATGCCGGAGTCTGGCAGGGCCTTCATGCGGTTCACAGTTGCCAGCCAACCGCGTGCGTCCTTATGAGTCCCGGCGATGCGGTCCAGAGTGTGGCATTTCGAGCAGTGCTTCTCCATCGTCGAGGCCGCCATATTGATATCAATATCGGCGGGCGGTAGATCGATGGCCGCGAGCGAGACCGTTTGCATACTGGCATGATGAGCAAGCGTTGGACCCGCGGTGATGCCGATCAGAACGAAAGCCAGAACGAATATTACCAGTCCGATCGGCATCAGCAAGGAATAGTAGCTCTTGTAATAGCGAGCCACCAGAACCTTCACGACCAGAAGAGGGCTTAGGACCATCGCCAATGTCATATGGATCATGGCGCCGGGCGGCGCGCCTCCGGCAACGTCGCCCAACCGGGCAAACATGAAGTATCCCATCACGCAGAACAACGCGATGAAGAAATAGCCGCCGATCCGATGGGCGGCAATTAATCGCGTACTGGCTCTTGCGTCTCTGACCCGGGCGGACGCCTGCAGAATGAGCCAGACATTGATCGCGCCGATCAGAACGAACATAACGCCTAACCAGAGGCTTACTGAACTGTTGAGCATGTGTAACAGCTGTGGATGCGCTTGCTGAATTGAGAAGCAGAGTTACTCCTCATAACTAGTACCGATTCACCCGGGGCTTTATTCCGGTTAAATTCAGGTTGTTCGACCACATCCTTAGATTTGCCGGTGACGGCGTTGAGAGAGGCAATATCCCCGCCGGGCCTTCCAAGCTTACCTTTCCCGGAACTGAGCATTATGCGCATGTTGTAGCCCCGGACGGCGCAGCGTACGGGAGCGAGTCGGACGTCGCCTTCGGCAGCAGCCAACGCCCTTGCCGACGCGCGCGGCTCTGTGTTGGACCGGCTCACTGTATGGCGTCTCGCCCTCACTCGCTGTCCGTTCCGCCAGCCGGCAGGGTCAATCGATCGAGGGGAGCGGCTCTCTCCTATAAAGGCTTGGCCAACGCGATGTCGCATGACAGGAGAAGCGGGCGCCAGGAATGTTGTGGGTTCGGGAATATTTAGATGGGCGGAACGGTATGCATTGTTGCAGACCGAAGGATAAGAACAATCCTGGCTATGAACTCCGAGCCCGATAGCGCGGCCTCTTCCCTCGCGCGGACGTGGCAGGCATGCTGCGCCCGCGCATTTTTCTTCATTACTGTAGAGTGCGCGACTTCGCGCCACAAAGAACCGCGCGAGCGAAGAAGATTGCCCGTTGCCGGCGGAAGATGCTGGATTAGAAGCGGCGGCGGCGCGGATGAAGCCGCCGCCACTTCCGGAGGCCACCTGCGTACCGGTTGCCGCCTTGTGGTTATACATACTCACTTTACCCAACAGATATTCCCGCAGCTGACCACGGCATCGACCGTCGTGGATTTCTGCATGGCTGGCTTAGCCGAACCCGCCAACGTTCAATCAGTCGTAAGGAATCAAAGTCTGGCGGTGCATGACTTGACCTTGCTCATGGGAACTGGTACAAACCGGCGGAGCGTAATCAAAGTGTTGACTCAAAGTAAGTCGTACGTCTTTCATGATGCGGCTCCGCGCGAAATCCGCGTGCTGCCGTCGATCCGGCCTCATCGAAGCCATGCCTGGGCGCGCTGCGCGCTCGGAATCCTGGCGGCCGTGCTGGTATTTGAGTTGACGCTTCGTCCTTTCGTAGCCGGTTGGAACCAGCCTGCCGGCCCGGTCCGCACCGTTCGCAGCTACTTCGAGGGAGCCTCCGTCGCGCACTTCGAACCGGACGGAGTGGGCTCCTATGGAAACCGTCTCACCGGCAATGCGCCGCTGGCGGACGCTCCCGAAGGAGTGATCGTCGGCGATTCCCACGTCGTCGCTCAGGCAGTGCGTGACCAGGAAACCATGGGAGCGGTAATCGAGCGCCTCGCCCGTGCCGCTGGGCGGCCTCTCAACGTCCGTCAATACGGTTGGGTCTCGGCGAACGCTCCCACCTATCTTGCCTCCGCCGATTCGCTTCTGCGCGCCCGTAATCCTGCTTGGGTCGCGGTGATTCTCAACGCCCCGAATATCAGTATCTATGCTCTTACCACGAGGCAAAATTGGCGCATGGAAGTGGCCCCAGACGATTCCTTCCGGTTGATCGACATGAGTCCTCCGCAACCCGCCGGCGAGCTCCGGACCATGGGCCGGCAGATCGGCCGCTCTTCGCTCGCTCTCGCGCTCTGGCGGCGCTTCGGGTTAATTCAGAATCGAGCGTCCAACCCACTACCCAGCGAAGAGATCTTCCATCCAAACGAGCCTCCAGACCGGCGCGATCCACAACTGGCGCTAGAAGCCGCTCGCGTTCCTCGCGCCACGGTGCTCGGTCTCAAGAGGGCCTATGGACCAAGGCTGCTGATCGTCTACGTGCCGGAGTTTTTCGGTACCCAGTATCGTTCCGCTGAACCACTCGAGCAGCAGGTACTTGCATTATGCGTCCAGGAGGGAGTGGCCTGTCTTTCCGCGCGCGAAGCATTAGCTCGAGAGCGTTACGAACAATTGCGGCTCAGCCGCGGATTCCACAATACCGCCCCCGGCGTGGGCCACTTCAACGCAACCGGCCACCGGATCGTCGGACAGGAAATTTGGCGCTACTTTGCCGGCCGCTCCTGGCCGCCAAGCTGAGTCATAGCATTGCTGAGTCATGGCATTTCTCTCGACTGCATTCGTAGTTTTTTTCCTGATTGTTTTGCTGGGGCTCCGGCTGGCGCCCTCGCGCGACTTTCGCCGCTGGTTGCTCCCGATCGCGAGTGCATATTTCTACGCCACCTGGAACCCTCCTTACCTGCTGGTTCTGGCGGCGCCCATCGCGATCGATTATTGCTGCGCCATTGGGACCGAGGGAAGCGACGATAGAGTGGTGCGGCGGCGCTGGCTCGCGGCGGGCGTTGGCTCCAATATCCTGTTGTTCGCCTACTTCAAATACGCGAACTTTTTCGTGGGGAGTGTCGCGGTGATCGCCGGCATTGTCCCGCGGCGCCTGGCGATCGTCCTGCCGCTCGGTATCTCCTTCTTCACCTTCAAGGCAGTCGGCTACTTGATAGAGGTGTACCGGGGTGAACTCAAGGCTTGCCGCAGTTTCCTTGATTTCGCCACGTACGTAAGCTATTTTCCCGATTTGCTGGCCGGGCCCATCGTCCGCGCATCGGTCTTCCTGCCTCAATTGAGGCGCTCGCTGGGCCCCGCTTGGCCGCGTACCGCCGTGGGTTCCCAGATGATCCTCCTTGGGCTCACGAAGAAACTTCTGATCGCCGACCAGATGGCCATCTTCGTGGACCCCGTCTTCGCGGACCCCGGCGTCTACTCACCGCTCACGGTTTGGAGCGCGGTGATCGCTTACTCACTCGAAATCTATTGCGACTTCTCCGGTTATTCCGACATGGCCGTTGGCATGTCCAAGATCATCGGTATCGATTTGCCGGAGAACTTCAACATGCCCTATCTCGCCCAGTCACCCATCGAGTTCTGGCGGCGATGGCACATGACTCTCAATAGCTGGCTGCGAGACTATCTCTATTTCGCGCTGCCTGGGCTGCGCTCGAGCCGCTGGCATAGATATCGCAACGCCGCCATCACGGCTTTGCTCGGCGGTTTGTGGCACGGCGCAAGCTGGACCTTCGTGAGCTGGGGCGCACTGCACGGTTTAGCGGTGGGGGCGAACCACTGGTGGATTGCGCGACGGCGGCGCCTGCGGCGCGAACCGAGCCAGTCCGTGACGGTTCGACTGAGCTGCTGGCTGGCCACTTATCTGTTCCTCTGCGCCACCTGGGTAGTATTCCGGTCTCCGACCTTACGCGGGGCTGGGATCATGTTGCGTAAAATGGCCGGCCTGTCGCCGGGCGGCATCGAGTGGTTTTACTCGCCTCTGCCGATGGTTCTACCGATCGTGATCGCCGGACACGCCATTGGCATAGTCGCTGCGCGGCGCGGCGCCGTCGTCCGCGGCGCTCGAAAGATCCCGCCACCCGGGCGGATCGCGTCGATCTACCAGCGGGCCCGAGCGTGCTTCGCGATCCATCCGCTCTCAGGGGTTTACGTACTGCTGCCGTTGCCGGGTTTCATCGGCGCATTCCTGGCCGCAAGCTGGGTACTGGCGCTGCTGCTGTTCGGCGCCATCGGCTCCAATCCGTTTATTTATTTCCAATTCTGAGAGCCGGCTAAGAGGATCAATATCGCGTCTGCCGCGTCACAACTCAGATCTGAAAGACGCTACCCAGTTAGTTACCCGGAATCACACTCACTCACGTTCGAGCATCTCCAACGCTAGCTTAGAGGACAACCGGTTGTTAGGCTCATCCAAACATTCTTGAATGGGGGGTGAGGAGGACAGCCTGGTGAGCGTGGAAGGGACGCCGGGCGGTCCTGCCGCCAGGAAAACTCCGGCTCAGCTAGCCTCCCGCGCTTCACCCGGCGGCCGTAGTATCCGGCGGAATATGCCCGTCACCTGAATTGGATCGTCATTTTCGTTTACAACTGCGAGATGGTGTTTGGGAATATCCGAGTTGGATGCTGGGTAGTACAGATCAGAAACTCATGCTAAAGAACTTCGTTAGTGCTCGCGAGCGGGTTGAGTTGATCCGCAGCCGTTTGTTTCTGGTTCCCAAGCGGACAGCAAACCGCGTTCCGGTGATCCAAAGGCCGTATGTCTCTACGCCTCCTGAGCCGTCTAAGCCGCCAAAGAAGCGGCGGAGCGGGCTGATGAATCGGGAAGACAACCTTCCGCCGGCGGCATAAGCATGGGGCCGGATACAAGTTCGATAGACCTCAGAGGCAAGTGCGGACGCATACTGCAACCTGAGTTGCTTGAGTCTGCAGGCTCCACGCTTGCCGAGCGGAATCTGCGCGACATTGCGCGCATCAATCGCTGGTTCGGCGGCCATCGCGCCTTACTGCGCGTGTTGAAAGATCAGGCGCACCCACAAGAGCCGTTCTCGGTTCTTGACGTCGGCGCCGGCTCCGGAGACATGGGGCAGTGCATTCGGCGCCGTTTTCCAAATGCGACCGTGGTCTCGCTCGATCACCGGAGCTTTCACCTGCGTAACGCGCCGGGGCCGCGGGTCGTGGCCGACGCCTTTCAGCTTCCGTTCTTGCCAAACGCTTTCGATTTCGTGCTCTGCTCGTCGGTTCTGCATCACTTTCCCAATCGGCAGGTGATCGAACTGATTGCGGAATTGCGTGGATTTGCGCGCCAGGCCTTGATCGTGCTCGATCTGGAACGTCACCCATTGGCCTACCATTTCCTCCCGATGACGAGAAGTCTTTTCGCCTGGAGTACTTTAACAGTCCACGATGGTCCAGTCTCCGTTGCGGCTGGGTTTCGTCCTAACGAACTCGCACGCCTGGCCCGCGCCGCCGGCGTCAATGATGTAGCAATTCGAAGACACTGGCCATGGTTTCGCATTTCCGTTGTTGTTCCATCTCGCATCACAAAAGACGCCGATCCGAACTTGGAGGCGGCGAATGCCGATTCTCAAACGCCCCTGAGGACACTGCAATATAAGGAGGGCGGCTGACCAGACTGAATTGCGGCCCAGTGGTGGTCGGGCTAATAGCGTTTCTGGCGTTTGCTCAGGTCTTGCTTCCCAAATGTTTACGTTTTCACGGCCCCACGGCCGCGGCAAGCATTCGGTGAATTGCGTCCGCATCCGGCTCGCCGCGAGTCGGCTTCCACAGTGCCCACAGCATTCGCCGCGCGTTCGGGTGGGCGTCCGCGCTTGGCTTCGAGTTCCTGGCTCGTCGATCCACGTGGTCAGAGGCGCTGGCCGGTTTGGCATATTGTGAAGTGCACGCGCATCTCGCGACCATAAGTCTGCGCCGTAGGCACGGTCGCAGGGCATCCGTGCGGCTCGTGGGTGGCACTTCGTCCGCGAGCGGTTCCTAGCGATCCTTGGCGCACGTGCTTTGCCGCTTACCGCGCCCTGGTGGGTGCCCAGCAGCCATCTCTTGAGTAGCGAGGCGACCCGGTGGACACTCGGCAGAAACTCCGAGGCCGACTCTTTCTTACGGGAGAGCACGGTGACCCGATGACGGTACCCCTTGCTCTCCGCTGAGTCGTACGCCGGCCAGCCATCCGTGTGGATCAGGCTGCCGGGGTCAACAGTGTCCTCCACAAACGCCATCAAACTT